>Ga0209237_1001795_pt1 | contig 12721 bp, 8 predicted proteins | sample GraSoi013_1_40cm_2_FD_185820 | JGI IMG/M metagenome (GOLD analysis project Ga0209237, IMG submission 185820) | Grasslands soil microbial communities from the Angelo Coastal Reserve, California, USA - Sample 10_02_2013_1_40cm (SPAdes) (version 2) | ecosystem: Environmental > Terrestrial > Soil >... | reverse complement strand
GGTTCATGAGCGCGGAAGAGGCGCGCGACTACGGCCTCATCGACGAGATCTTCGTCGGCAAGGAGTCGCTCATCTCGATCGCCAAGGCCGAGGGAGACACCCGCGAGCCGACTCGAGAGCCGGTGGGTTCCCGCTAGACCATGACAACGACTGCGAAGGGCGGCAAGCCCTATCGCTGCTCCTTCTGCGGCAAGAGCCAGGACCAGGTCCGAAAGCTCATCGCCGGTCAGGGCGTCTACATATGCGACGAGTGCATCACCCTCTGCCGCGAGATCGTCGACGAAGAGTTCATGGAGACGCCGAAGGCGCGAACTCTTGGGGCCAAGGTCCCGAGCCCGCGCCGCATCAATGAGATCCTCGACCAGTACGTCATCGGCCAGGACAAGGCCAAGCGTGTTCTCTCCGTCGCCGTCTACAACCATTACAAGCGCGTCGGCGCGGGACACCGCGTGGACGACGTCGAGCTCGGCAAGTCGAACGTCCTGCTCATCGGCCCGACCGGGTGCGGCAAGACGCTTCTCGCGCAGACCCTCGCCCGCATTCTCGACGTGCCGTTCTCGATCGCCGATGCGACCAGCCTCACGGAGGCGGGTTACGTCGGCGAGGATGTCGAGAACATCCTTCTTCGCCTCATCCAGGCGGCCGACTTCGACCTCAACCGCGCGCAGCGCGGGATCATCTACATCGACGAGATCGACAAGATCGCGCGAAAGGGCGATAACCCCTCGATCACCCGCGACGTCTCCGGCGAGGGCGTCCAGCAGGCCCTCCTGAAAATACTTGAAGGGACGGTCGCGAACGTTCCGCCGCAGGGCGGCCGCAAGCACCCCCATCAGGACTTCATTCAGATCGACACGACCAACATCCTCTTCATCTGCGGCGGGGCGTTCGAAGGTCTCGAGAAGATCGTCGAGGCACGCGTGGGTAAGAAGACGATGGGCTTCGGGGCCACGCTCCGCGACAACACCAAGGAGACCTCGGCGATCCTCGAGCAGGTTATGCCCGACGATCTGCTGAAGTACGGGCTCATACCCGAGTTCGTCGGCCGGCTCCCCGTCGTCGTCCCGCTCCAGGCGCTGGACGAGGGCGACCTCATGCGCATCCTCACCGAGCCGAAGAACGCGATCGTGAAGCAGTACCAGAAGTTCCTCGCCCTCGACAAGGTCGAGCTCCAGATGACGCCGGACGCGCTTCAAGCGGCCGCGAAGGGCGCGGCGAAGCGCAAGACCGGCGCCCGCGGGCTCCGGACGATCATCGAGGAGGTGCTGCTCGACGTGATGTACGAGATCCCGTCGAGCACGAACGTCCGAAAGGTCGTCGTCACCGGCGACTCGATCGAGGGCCGCATGAAGCCGCTCCTCCTCTCGAAGAACGAGCAGATCTCGCTCGAGGGCGACGAGGCCACCGCGTCCTAGCGCGGCCGTGCCTAAGCTCTATTACGCGAGTCCTCGCGACCTTCCGGTGATCGAGCCACACCCAGGGGTGAAGGGCCGCGTGGTGCACGCCCAGCACGCAACGATGATCGTGTACGACTACACCCCGAAGACGATCGTCGAAACCCACAAGCACGACGTCGAGCAGTTCGGCGTCGTCGTAAAGGGATCGCTGGCGATGGTCATCGCCGGCGAGCAGCGCATCCTCATGGTGGGTGACAGCTTCCGGATACCCGCCGGAACCGCGCACGGCGCTCGCATCTTCGAAGAGGCCACGCAGGTCGTCCAGGTCTTCGCTCCGCCACGCACCGACCTCCCACGGCCGAGCCCGAACGGACCCGTCAAGCCTTAAGCGAACACACCGAGCGACATAAGGAATGTCGCGAAGAGCGGCACCGCGACCGCGCCACGGACAAGCCCGGCGAGTCGCTGCCGAGAGCGGTTTGGACGGTGGCCTCCCCACGACTCTGATACCTGCGAGGCTCGGAGCCTACCTATCGTCACCACGGGATGCGGGGAGTATTTCCGCGCGACCCGCTGCTTGTGGGACGGGTCGGTGCGTGCCTCGGAGCGGTCGCCTGGCTCTGGCTTGGGGGGCAGGGAGTCGTACCGCTCGCGGCGCTCGCCCTCACGTTCCTCGTCGCGACGTCCGCAGGCGTCTGGTGGCTCGACCGGGCGCGCGGTCACCCGCTCGGAATGCACGAGCTTCCCGCGCAGATCGTGCTTGCGGATCTCGTGACGGCGGGCGTGTGGATGGTCGGCAGCGCGACGAACCCGCGCAGCATCGCATTCGTCATTGTCCTGGCTGTTGGCGCGTTCGCCATGTACCGGTTGGGCCGCGCGGGACTCATCGCCACCATGACGACGTACCTTGCGGCGCGCCTCGGTATGGAAGCGCTGCGGATGACGACTGGCGAGCCCACTCCGGTGCCCCAGCTCGTTGCCGAGATCATCGTTGTCTCCCTCGCGGTGCTGATCGTCTCCGCCACGGTCGATAGCTACCGGGCCGAGCAGTCCCGTGCCGAAAAAGCCCTGCGCCTGGGGAGGACCCTGGAACGCCTTGCCACCCAGATCGCGTCCGAGACCGAGCCCGGGGCGCTCTTCCGCACGATCGCCCGCAGCGCGCTGCTCCTCGCGGATGCGCACCACGCCACCATCAACGTCCGCCGCGGCGACGAGTTCTACGTCGCGGCAGGCGCCGGTACCGGCGAGCGGATCGTGGGGTTCCACGCGCCGGCCGAGTTGGGGATCGTCGGCGCGGTCCTGCGCACCCGGGCGACCGTCGCCGTCGACGACTACGCCGCGGATCCCACGGCCGTTTCGGCGGTCCGCGACGTCGGAGTGCGAGCGCTGATCGGTGTCCCGATCTTCCTCCACGGCGAGTTCGCAGCCACGATCACCGTCGGTCGCCTCGAGCGCCGTGCGTTCGACGCCGACGACCGCGCCGCGCTCGAAGGCCTCGCCTCCCACGCGTCGATCGCGCTTCGCAACGCCCGCATCATTGAGCAGGGCCGCCGTCTCGAAGCGCTGTCGCGCGAGCTATCGGGAGCGATGCCGGAGGACGTGATCGACCGGATCGCGCAAGCGATGCAAGCGGTCTTCGACCTCGAGTGGGTGCTCATCACCGAGCTCAAGGGCGACCTTGGCAGGCCGCTCGCAGCACTCGGCAGGGCCGCGCCGGCGCGCAGCCACGAGTGGATGCCACTCGGTCCGCTCCTGCGGCAGCTGGTCGCGACGCGCGAGCTGGTCCTCCTCAGGGATTACGCCACCGACCGTGGCATCGAGCCGGACCGGCCGATCAGCAGGCTCGCCCACGAGGTGGGCGTGCACGCCACCATGGTGGCACCGGTCATCCTCCAGGGCGAGCTTCGCGCCGCTCTCGCCGTCGGAACGACCGATCCGTATCGATCGTTCGACGCCATCGAGCGACAGGAGCTGCTCGCGGTCGCGGACCTCGCGGCGAGCGCGCTCCGCGCGGCCAACGAGCGGCGCGAGCGCGAACGACGGATCGGCCGCCTGTCTGCCCTGAACGTCCTGGCGTGGCAACTCGCGGCCGTGCACGAGCCGTTCGGGATCGCGAGGCTTGCGTTCGACGCTGCCGCGACGCTGACGCGGCGCGACTCGTTTTCGGTCGCGCGCTACGACGATCGCAGCAACGAGCTCGACTTCGTGATCGAAGCGCGTGGGGACGAAGCCGCGGCAGGCGAGACACAGGTTCCTGTCGGATCCGGACCGACGAGCCAGGTCGTGCTCTCCGGCGAGCTCTTCCGCACCCCGAACGCGGTTCATCTTCCGATGAAGAGTCGCGGAAAGCTTGTCGGGGTTCTCGCCTGCGGGACCGATGCGCCGAACGTGCTCGATGACGAGGACGTCGCGGTGCTGCAGACCCTCGCGAATCTCGTCGCGACCGCCTTCGAGAACGCCGGCGCTCTCGCGCGCATGCGCGAGCTCTATCTCGCCTCTGTACGCGCGCTCGCCGCGGCGGTCGACGCGCGCGACCCCTACACCCGCAGCCACTCGGCGCGGGTGGCGGCGCTCTCTCGCGGGATCGCCGAGGAGATGAAGCTCAGCGTCGACCAGGTCCGTCGCATCCAGCTCGGTGCGCTGCTGCACGACATCGGCAAGATCGGGGTCCCCGACGCGATCCTCAACAATCCCGGGGCGCTCTCAGCCGACGAGTGGGTCATCATGCGGAGCCACTCGATGCTCGGGGCGTCGATCGTGAATGCGGTCGAGCCCCTTCGGGACCTCGTGCCGATCGTCCGATCCCATCACGAGCGCTACGACGGCGCCGGCTATCCCGACGAGCTCGGCGGCGATCTCGTCCCGATCGAGGCCTACGTCGTGGCCGCGGCGGACGCGTTCGAGGTCATCGTGAGCCGTCGCGCGTACAAGCCGGCGCAGACGGTCGAGTACGCCTGCGCCGAACTCCTCCGCTGTCGCGGGACCCAATTCCACCCCACCGTGGTCGACGCGTTCCTGCGGCTCATCGAGCGCGACCGCGCGCAGGGTGCGGCGCAGCTCCGCCGCATCGCCGGGATCCTTCACGAAGACATCGAGGACGTGCCCGGACCGGGACTCCTCCTCGAGCAGTTCGCGGCGAGCGCCCAGACCCACGGACGGCAACTCGCGATCCTCCAGCGGCTAGCCTCGGAGATCAGCGCCGTTCTGGACATCGACGAGCTGGCGGAGCGGCTGCTACGGATCATCTGCGACGCGATGGGTTACGAGAACGGCTTCCTCCTCACGCTCGACGACGACGGCGACCACCTCGTGATCCGGGCCGCGGTGGGTCCGTCCGGGTCGTATGTCGGTCAGCGCCTTTCGCGAGGTCAGGGCATCAGCTGGTGGGTGGTCGAGCGCGGCGAGCTGCAGAACGTGGCGGACGGCCGCCTCGATCCGCGCTTCTACGGGCCGGACGAGATCCGCTCGGTCCTTACCGTTCCGCTTCAGCTCGGGGATGAGCGCATCGGGGCGCTCGGCGTGGAAAGCCCGCGCATCGCCGCGTTTGGCCGCAAGGACGAGGAGCTCCTGACCGCGGTCTCGCATCAGGTCGCGGCTGCCGTGCGGGTCGCGAAGCTCCACCAGGCGGCCAAGACCGCCGCGGCGACCGATCCGCTCACCGGGCTTCCGAACCGGCGGAGCTTCTTCGAGCGTTTGGAGCGGGAGCTGGCCACCCGCGAGGGCGACTCGCTCTCCGTCGCGATCCTGGACGCGAACGGTCTCAAGGCGCTGAATGACGACTTTGGCCATGCGGCCGGCGACGAGGCACTCGTGCGGGTCGGCGCCATCCTGCAGGCAGGGGTTCGGGACGGCGACCTGGTGGCGCGAATCGGGGGCGACGAGTTCGCGGTGCTCTTTAGCGGCGCGCCGATTCTCACCGCGGAGCGGATCGTGCGCCGCCTAGCCGAGCAAATCGCCCGCGGCACGATCGGCGCGGGCCACCGCTTGCCCACGATCGCCTGGGGTGTGGCCGACGCGACCGGCGAGGCCACGGTCGACGCCCTGGTCGAAGCTGCCGACCGCGCGATGTATCGCCAGAAGCAGCTCATGCGGAGGCGGACACCGGCCTAGCGCTCGCTCGGCCTCTTTTGCACGGCACCGGATCTGCACCCATGATGTGCAGGGGGATCCGTGGGCATCAGGAATCTTCTGCTTCGCGTCGGACTAGCGCTTTCGATTGTCTTCGTGGCGATCGGGATGACGTTCGCCGTACCGAGCAGCTCGGCGCGGTCCGAAGCGTTCGTTTCGGCACCGGCCGCGTCCGTGGTGCCTGCCGTTGCGGGCTACCAGGCCGCACCGCTGAACCCGGACCGCATCGCCGCGGCGAATGCCGCGAGCCAGCAGGCCGCGACGCTGGTGGCCCTGGCGACGACCATCGTCCTACTCGCCATCTTCGTTATCCTGTTTAGTTACCGGCAGCGACCGGGAGGAGTACGGGCCTCAGGACGGTAGAGAAGGCGCCTACGGGTGAAAGGGCGCCGCGTGAGAGGTTCGGAAGGTCGCCCGCGAGCCGGGTCGGGTCCGCCCGTTAGCGCGGATATGAGGCACGGAGACGTCTCCGTGCGAAGCCAGGGTGGTACCACGACGCCGCTCGTCCTTGGACGAGGCGGCGTTTTTGTTTTGCGAAAACGCGATAGGCGAAGAAGGAGGTTCACGATGGCGACGACGATCCCAGGACCCCCCGCGTCAGCGCTCGACCTCGCGGAAAAGAACTTCCGCCCCGCCGCCGTCGAGGCCGAGCTCTACGCCTGGTGGGAACACTGCGGCTTCTTCACTCCCAACACGGACGATCCGAGGAAGCCGTTCGTGATGATGCTGCCGCTCCCGAACGTCACCGGCGATCTCCACGTCGGACACGCGCTTGGGTTCGGCGGCTACGAGGACCTCATGGCCCGGTACCACCGCATGCGGGGCGAGCCCACGCTCTATATGCCCGGCACCGACCATGCCGGGATCATCGCGCAGGTCGTGCTCGAGAACGAGCTCGCGAAAGAGGGCATCACCCGGCAGCAGCTGGGCCGCGAGAAGTTCCTCGAGGAGATGTGGAAGTGGATGGATTACTACCGTCCACGGATCGACAAGCAGCTCCGCATGCTGGGGTGTTCGCTGGACTGGTCGCGTCCGCATTTCACGATGGAGCCGTCACATCAGCGTGCCGTGCGCACGCACTTCATCCGGCTCTACAAGAAGGGGCATCTCTACCGCGCCGATCGCATTGTGCACTGGTGCCTCCGCGATCAGACGACCTACTCCGATCTCGAGGTGAAGCACGTCACCCGGACGGACACCCTGTACTACGTGCGTTACCCGTGGGCGGACCGGATGCCGTCGGGAACGCCCGACATCGTCATCGCGACGACCCGCCCTGAGACCATCGTCGCCGACGTCGCCGTGGCCGTGCACCCGGACGACGAGCGGTGGAAGGCGTTTGTGGGCAAAGAGGTGCTGGTGCCGGGTGTCGAGCGGCGCGTGCGGATCATCGCCGACGCAGCGGTCGATCCGAGTTTCGGTACAGGCGCGCTCAAGATCACCCCCGGTCACGACCAGGCCGACTTCGAGATCGGACAGCGCCACGGTCTTCCGGTGCTCTCGGTAATAGACAAGCGCGGCATGATGACCCCGGCCGCGGGCCCGCTCGCCGGTCCTGACCGCGAGGCCGGGCGGAAGATGATGGTCGAGAAGCTGCGCGCGGCCGGACTGCTCCTCAAGGAGGAGCCGATCACGCACGCGGTCGCGGTTCATGACCGTTGCGGGACGATCGACGAGCCTCTCGTACTGAAGCAGTGGTGGGTCCGCATGGATCGCCTCGCGCCCCCGGCGATCCAGGCCGTCCGCGATGGCCGCATCACGATCGTTCCGAGGTACCAGGAGAAGGTCTACTTCAACTGGATGGAGAACATCCGCGACTGGCCGGTGTCGCGTCAGATCTGGTGGGGCCACTCCATCCCGGTGTGGTACTGCCGCGACTGCGACAACGTGATCGTCCCGGACGAGGATGCGCCGGATCCGACCCGCTGCACGCGGTGTCGCTCCGACGACATCTATCAGGACACCGACGTGCTCGACACGTGGTTCTCGTCGGGCCTGTGGCCGTTCAGCACACTCGGCTGGCCGGCCGAGACGCCCGATCTGCGCCGCTACTACCCGGGCTCGGTGCTCGAGACTGGGTACGACATCCTCTTCTTCTGGGTCGCCCGCATGATCATGCTGGGCCTCGAGCACATGGGCGGGATCCCCTTCGACACCGTGTACCTACACGGTCTCGTGCGCGTGGGCACGGTGAAGATGAGCAAGTCGCTCGGGAACGTCGTGAGCCCCGTGGACTTCATCGCGGAGTACGGAGCCGACGCGCTGCGCTACGCGCTCGTGCACGGCATCGCCGCGGGCGCCGACTCCCAGCTCTCGCAAGAGAAGCTCGACCATGCGCGGAACTTCGGCAACAAGCTCTGGAACATCAGCCGGTTCGTGCTGAAACAGGTGGACGAGCATCCGGACGCGTTCACGGGGCACACCGCGGATCAGCGGCCTGCCGTCCGGAGCGAGGCGGCGCGCTGGATCCTCTCGCGCACCGACGCGGCGATCGCCGAGGCCACGCGGCTCATCGACGGGTACCTCTTCGGCGAATACCTGGTATCGCTGGAGAGCTTCGTCTGGAGCGAGCTCGCCGACATCTACGTGGAGCTCGCCAAGCCATCGCTCCGCGGGGCCGAGGCGACCGAGGCGGTGCGCACGCTGGCGTACGTCCTCGATCGCGTCGTTCGGCTCCTGCATCCCTCGATGCCATTCATCACCGAGACGATCGCGCTACAGATCTGGAAGCGTGCCGGGAGATCGAAGGAGGCGCCTTCGCTCGTCGTTTCGGCGTGGCCGAAGGCCGGAGAGCGTGACCTGGCTCTCGAGGAACGATTCGGTGCGTTCATCGACGTGGTTCGTACGATCCGCAACCTGCGCCAGGAGGGCGGGCTCGATCCATCCGCACGCGTAAAGGTGTCGCTCGCCGGCCAGACGGCGGCGGTGCGCGATCTCCGGAAGCAGATCGGCGACCTGACGCACAGCGACGTGACGATGGGGGCTAGCGATGGCGGCGCAGCGAGAGTGGTCCGCGCGATCGAAATTCGCCTTGTCGCGGAGCGCGACGAAACCAAGGAGCATGCACGGCTCCGACGCGAGCTCGCAGAGGCCCGCCAGATGCTGAGTCGGTCGAGGGATCTGCTCGCTAAACCGGGCTTCGCCGAGAAGGCGCCAACGGATGTCGTCCAAAAGGAAAAGGCGAAACTCACGGAGCGCGAAGCGCGCTTGAAGCTGCTCGAGGCTGAACTGAAGAACCGCACGAGCTGATTGGAGGCGGTCGCTGGGTGGGGGAGACCGGAGCGGGAGCGGACCGGGGCGAGCGGACGCAGGCGAGGACTTATTGAGCGTCTTTGATGATCTGGTTCGCCTTGGTCGCCGCCGCCGTGATCGCGAGGTCCGGCGTCGACTTGCCGCTGATCACGTCGGCGGTCATGTTGAAGATGACAACGTCCCTGATCTCCTGCTGCCCGCGGATATTTGATTCGGGGGAGCTGAGCTTGATGAGGTCAGAGCCCTGTTTCCCCTGCGGGATCCTCGCCCAGTACTCCTTGAGGACTTGCGAGTCCGCGGCGCTGGCGCGCAGCGGCATGAAGTACGAGATGGCCGCGAACTGTGCGGTCTGGTCGGTCTCGGTGAGCCATCTGATAAAGAGCCACGAGGCGAGCTGTTTCTCCGTCGTGCTCTTGAATATCGCGACGTTCGCGCCGAACTGCACGGTCTTAGCCTTCGCCGGGTCCGATTGCGGGAGGTTCGCGATGCTCCACCTGACGCCACTCCTGTCCGCGACGTCCCTGACGAAGGGCAGCGACGCCGTCGATGAGAAGTACAGCGCCAGCTTGCCCGCGGCGAGGTCCGTCTGCCAGTCGTTTCCCTTCGGGCTGTAGGCGGTGCCGTCCCGGCTCATCCGGTCGCGCATCTGGAGGACCGCGAGGCCCTCCCTCCCGTCCCAGGCGACCGTCTTGTTGTCGGCCGCCATCAGGTTGCCACCGCGAGCCACGACCTCCGCGTCGAAATACGTGGCGTCGGAGTTGAAGCCGAAACCGTAACGGATCGTCTTACCCAACGAGTCTTTTTTCGTGGCCGCCCTGGCCGTCGCCTCGAAATCGTCCCAGGTCTTCGGCACCGGCCTCCCGATCTCGTTCAGCACGTCCTCGTTTACGTACATGACCGCGAGGGACTTCGTGAGGGGCCACGAGAGCAGCTTGTTGCCGAACTGCGGGAAGGTGTTCGCCTCGAGGTAGCCCCTGTAAATGTCATCCTGGCTCTGCTTGGTGAGGCCGTTCCTCGGGCTGTCCTTGTACGGACCGAGGTCGACGACGACGCCGGTCCTCGCGTAGTCGGCGACGTGGCTGTCGTACGCGTGCCCGAGGTCGGGCAGTGTGCCGGCCTGAATCGCCGCGAGCGTCTTTCCGTAGAGCTGCGTGTAATTGCCCTGGTACAGCGCCGTCACGGTTATGCCTTTGCCGTTCGTGTCGTTGAACTTCTTGACCATCGCGTCCAGGGCGACCTGCTGGGCCCCGCTGAGCGCGTGCCACAGCGTGATGCTCACCGGGCCGGAGAGCGCGATGTCGGCCTCCGTGGACTGCCGCGGCGGCCCCGGGGCTGCCTCCGTGCATGCCGCGGTCAGGAGCACGAGGGTCGCGAGAATCGCTGCCCTCAGCTGTTGCCATCCCTCGATGAGGTCTTTCGGCGGTACATGACGAAGCAGCAGATCGTAACGTCACGACGAGCCGCCGCTCCGCGAACGTCAGTCGGCTCGACCGAGCTTTACTTGTTGTCTTTGAGGGCCGTGTTCGCCCTGGTCGCTGCCGCGGCGAGGGCGTCTTCGGCCTTCGCCTTCTTGGTCGTGATCTTCGTCTCCATCTCGGCGATCGAGTCGCGGATCTCCTGATAACCGCGGATGCTCGGACCGGCGACGCTCCCCGGGATGAGATCGAAGGCCTGTTTGCTCTGGGGCCGCTTGGCCCAGTAATCCTTCAGCGCCTGGTCGTTGGCGGCCGAAGCGCGGAGCGGCATGTAACCGGACGCCGACGCCCAGCGCGCGGTCTGCTTGCTGTCGCCAAACCACTTCAGGAATTCCCAGGATGCAAGCTGCTTTTGCGGAGTCGTCTTGGTTAAGGCGACCACGCCGCCAAACTGGATCTGCTTCGCGGCTCCGCCCGCGTCGGGCCACGGGACGACGCTCCAGTTGAGCGCCTTGCCCTTGAGAGTGTCGATGATGAATCCGATCGAGGTGCTCGTCGCTCCGACATACAGGAGGTTGCCTTCGGCGAAGCGGTCCTGCCAATCGAACCCCTTCGGTATGTAGCACCACCCCTCATTCACGCATCGCTCCAATATCTGAAGGCTCGCGAGGCCCTCTTTACCGTCGAACCCGACTGCGCTCAGGTCGGCCTTGACGATGCTGCCGCCCCGGTTCATCACCTGCCCCAGGAAAGTGTCGATGCTGAAGGTGGACACACCCCAGCGCGTCACCTTGCCCGTCGCGTCGGTCTTGAGCGCGGCCTTCGCCTGCTTCTCGAACTCATCCCAGGTCTTCGGCGGTGCAGCGAACCCGAGCTCTTTCGCGAGGTCGTCGTTGCGGTACAGCACTTCGAGGCTCTTCACGAACGGGAACGAGAGGCTCTTGTTGCCGTACTGCGGATACTTGCCCGACTCGAGATACGGCTTGTAGATATCGGCGAGGCTCTCCTTGCTGAGTCCGTTCTTCGCGGAGTTGATGTACGGATCGAGCTCGACGATGACGCCAGCCTTCGCGTAGTCGGCGACCTGGTTCTCGACGGCGACCACCATGTCCGGCGTCGCTCCGGCCTGGATCGCGCCGAGCATCTTCTGGTAGATGCCCGTGTAGGAGTTTCCGCTCGACTGGTCCTCGCCCTTCACGGTGATGCCCTTGCCGTTCGTCGAGTTGAACTCAGCGACCATGTCGTTGAAGGCTTTCGCAAGGACGCCAGTTTGGTTGTGCCAGAGGGTCACTTCGACTGGACCGCTGAGCGAGATGTCCGCATCTGTGCTGGCGGCTGGGGCGGTCTCTTGTCCGGGCCCGCAGGCACCCACGAGGATCGCCGCGATCGCGGTGACGAGCAGAACCTTGCGCATGGTCCCCATCCTCCCTGTTGTCCCTCGCGGCTTAGCCGCGGATCCCCGTACGGGCGACGCCCTCGATAAAGTAGCGCTGCGCGATGAGGTAGATGGCTAGCGTCGGCAGGATCACAAACGCGGCTCCTGCCATAAGCAAATGGTATCGCGAGCCTCCTTCGGTCGTGAACTGCACGAGCATGACCTGGATGGGTCGGATCTCGGGGCGCGACGTGATGATCAGTGGCCAGAGGAACGCATTCCACGAGTTGAGGAACGTAAGCAGCGAGACGGTGACAAGCGCGGGCCTCACGAGAGGAAGGCCGACGGACCAGAGAAAACGTAGATGCCCCGCGCCATCGATCCGCGCGGCGTCATGGAGCTCCTGGGGCACCGCGAGAAAGAATTGACGCAGGAGGAAGATCGAGAAGACGCTCACGAGGAAGGGGACGATTTGCGCCGTATATGTGTCGTACCACCCGAGGTAGCGGCGACTCATGAGCACGAAGTTGGGGATGATCGTCGCCTCCGTCGGGATGAAGAGAGTCGCGAGGAGCAGCGCGAAGAGGATGCTTCGACCGCGGAAGCGCATGCGAGCGAAGGCGTAGCCGGCAAGGACGGACGTAGTGAGCTCGCCGACCGTCGTCAGCGTCGCGATGAAAATCGTGTTCGCGAAAGCGTTCGCCCAGAGCGTGTGCGGGTATTGCCAGGCCTCGACCCAGTTCTCGGGATGCCACGACGTCGGCCACAGCAGCGGCGGGCTCTTCGCCGCTTCGCCGAAGTCTTTGAAGGACGTCGTGATCATCCAGTAGAAGGGGAAGGCCGCGACCGCCGCACCGAAGATCAAGAGCGCGTGTTTCGCCAGGCTCCCGCCGACCGTCGCTGGGCCAAACGACCGGGGAGCTGATGGCCGGAGGGCTGAGCTCCTAGCCATAGAAGACCCGCCGGCCCAGGACCCGGAATTGGAACACGGTGATCGCGATGATGATGAGCACGAAGATGAAGGACATCGCCGCACCAAGGCCGATCCCGTTCACCGCGGTGCGCTCGAAGAACGTGTGAAAGATCAGGAGTGGCACCGTGCGCGTCGTATCCAATGGTCCGCCGTTGGTAAGCACGTAGATCTGCGAGAAGGA
>Ga0209237_1001793_pt1 | contig 12724 bp, 7 predicted proteins | sample GraSoi013_1_40cm_2_FD_185820 | JGI IMG/M metagenome (GOLD analysis project Ga0209237, IMG submission 185820) | Grasslands soil microbial communities from the Angelo Coastal Reserve, California, USA - Sample 10_02_2013_1_40cm (SPAdes) (version 2) | ecosystem: Environmental > Terrestrial > Soil >... | reverse complement strand
ACCGCCGGTAGCACGAGGTGCGCGAGTCGATCGCCGAGCGTGTCCGATGCCACGGAGGTCACTCCCGCTGATGGCAGGATGTGCAGCGAGACCGCGAAGACGAGGATCAGGACGATCCCGAGCCAGAAGACCGGCACCGCGAGCCCGATGGCGCTGAAGAGGCTTAGGAGGTGGTCGACGAGCCGTCCGCGGCGCAGCGCCTGAACGACGCCGATGGGGATCCCCGCGACGATGGAGATCAGGAGCGCCGATCCCGCGAGGGTGAGCGTGTTCGGCAGCCGGTCGCCGATCCGAGTCGTGACCGGTTCGTTCGTGAGGAGCGAACTCCCGAGATCGCCGTGGAGCGCGGCCGTGAGCCACTCGACGTAGCGCTGCGGCACTGGCCGATCGAGGCCCATCGCCTTGATGAGCGCTTCGCGCTGCTCCGCGGTCACATCGAACCGCATCACCGACGCGGGACCGCCGGGCGCGAGGTTTACGAAGAAAAAGGTGAGGGCGCTCGCGAACACCACCACGAGCGCCCCCAACACGAGTCGCTGGAAGAGAAAACGAGCTACTTCTTCGCCAACCACCATTCGCCGATGTACTGCACGGCATCGCGCAGTCCGAGCTCCGGCACGCCCTTGAGCGACGAGCTCAACACGTCGATCTCCTGCGGGTACCAGAGGAAGAGATAGGGCAGCGTCTCGGACGTGTACGCCTGAAGCTGCTTGTAGATGGCCTTTCGCGCCTCGAGGTCGCTGGCGCTCTGTCCCTGGACGAGCAGGTCGTCGAGCTTGGGGTCCTGGTAACCGGGGATGTTGAACCCCTTGCCGGCGGCGCTCGAGTGGTAGTACGGGAAGACGTCGGGGTCGCTCGGGTAGGTCCACCAGTTGACGGTCGCGGTGTACTCGCGGCGGACCACGTCCTTCTGGATGTACGCGTTCCACTCCATCGTGTTGAGGTCGACGATCACGCCGACCTTCTTGAGGTCCTGCTGGATGAGCGCGTTCACGGGTTCGAGCACCCCGCGCTGGCCGACGTCCATCGTGAACTGGAACGCCTTGCCGTCCTTCTGCAACACGCCGTCGGCGCCGGGCTTCCAGCCCGCCTGAGCGAGAAGGTCTTTGGCCTTCTGCGGGTCGTACGGGTACTTGGATGCGAGCGACGGGTCGTAGTACGCGGCAAGCGCCGGCGTGATCGGCGAGTTCGCGATCGAGCCATATCCGAGCTCGACGGACTTGATGATCGCCTGCCGGTCGATGGCCTGGACGAAGGCCTGCCGCACCTTCACATCGGTGAATCGCTGGTCGGTCTGGTTGAGCGCGAGCCAGTAGTACTGCACCAGCGGACGCGAGACGACCGCGAGGCCGCTCGCGCTCTTCACGCGGTCAACCGCGGCCTTGTTGTCGAGGATCATGATCGAGATATCGCCCGAGAGCGCCTGCGCTATCTGGGTGTTCGGGTCGGGCACGACGGTGAAGACGACCTTGTCGAGATACGGCTTGGGGCCGAAGTAGTTCTCGTTGCGCACGAGCGACACGCTCTGCCCGGAGGTGTACTTCTCCACCTTGTACGGTCCCGTGCTTACGGGCACGCCCTTGTTGAAGGACGTCGTCTTGAGCGGGTCTGCCGACAGCACGTGCTTTGGCAGGATGCCGGCGTTGTACGCCAGGAACGACGCGAGCGCGGCGAACTTGCGTGAGAGATCGAAGCGGACCGTGTTTGGGTCGACGACGGTCACACTCTTCACCGCCGCGTAGCTCGCTCGGTTCTGCGCGCCGAGGTCCGGCTTGAGCACGATGTCGTTGAACGTGAACGCGACGTCGTCGGCGGAGAATGCCTGGCCGTCGCTCCACTTCACGCCGCTGCGCAGCTTGAACGTCCAGCTGAGGCCGTCGGGTGCGATCGTCCAGCTCTCGGCGAGATCGGGGGCGGGCGCGAGGTCCTTCCCCGGCTTCGTTATGCCCTCGAAGATCACGCGGTTGATGAAGAGCGACTCGACGAACGCGTTCGGACTCCACGGGTTAAGCGTGGGGTCGGCGCCGATCGGGATCGTCACTGTCCCTCCCGCGACCGGTCCGCTCTGCGCCGACGGAGCGGTCGACGCTCCGGGCTGGCTCGCCCCGGTGCACGCGGAAAGAACGAGCGTCGCCACCAGAACGAGCGCAAAAAGACGGAAGTACGTGCGTGCGAGACCAACCATGGCGGACCTCCCCCCGTTGCCAGCGGAGTCTATCGCCGTTGGGCTACTGGTCCGGCGGGCGGAACCGCCCGCGGTAGTTCACATCGAGGATCGCAAGACGCTCGAGGTGCGTCTCGAGACGTGACTTGAAGCTCGCGAGATCGCGTGTCTCGGGCGGCGACCAAAGAACCTCCGCGAGCGCGACCAGTCGTGGCCAGGCCATGTACTCGACGCGTTTGGGATCGGGCATGTACTCGGTCCAGATCTGACCCTGTGCACCGAGCACGTGCTTCGCGCCTTCCCCTTTCAACTCACTCGGCACGGGCTCGTACGCGTACACGTCCTCGAGAGAGTTGTGGCCGCCGATGCCCGGCGGCTCCGTCGGAAGCTCCGTCTGTGAATGGTCGAGATACGTGGGCTTCTGCGGCGCCATGACCACGTCGTGCCCCGCCTTGGCGGCGGCGGTCCCGCCCTTTTCGCCGCGCCAGCTCATCACCGTGGCGCCCGGGGCGAGACCGCCTTCGAGGATCTCGTCCCATCCGATGAGGCGGCGACCGCGCTTCGCCAGCCAGGAATCGAAATGACGGATGAACCAGCTCTGGAGCTCATCCTCGTCCTTGAGGCCTTCCGACTTCATGCGCGCTTGCGCCGCGGGAGTCTGCCGCCACTCGGTCTTTGGGCATTCGTCGCCGCCGACGTGGATGAACTTCGACGGAAAGAGCGCGAGCACCTCGTCGAAGACGTTCTCGAAGAAACGCAGCACGTTATCGCCAACACCCAGGACGTGATCGGTGATGCCCCAGTAGGTGAGCACCTCGATCGGCTTTCCGGTGTTGCCGATCTCGGGATACGCCGCGATCGCGGCCATCGCGTGTCCGGGCATCTCGATCTCAGGAACGACGGTGATCCCGCGTTCCGCGGCGTAGCGGACCACCTCGCGCACGTCGTCCTGCGTGTAAAAGCCGCCGTGCGGCTTCCCCGCGAACTTCCGGAGCGCCGGATCCTTCGTTCGAGGCGCGGTCATCGAGTCCTTGCGCCAGGCGCCGACCTCGGTGAGCCTCGGGTACTTCTTGATCTCGATGCGCCAGCCCTGGTCCTCGGTGAGGTGCCAATGGAAGACGTTGAGCTTGTGCAATGCAAGGAGATCGAGATGCTTGAGCACGAACTCCTTGGGCATGAAGTGGCGACCGACATCCAGGTGACTTCCACGCCAGCCGAAGCGCGGACGGTCCTCGATCTCGACGCCAGGGATGGTCCACGCGACGCCGCTCACCGGTGCTCGCCGGAAGATCGCCGGCGGGAGCAGCTGGCGCAGCGTCTGGCTGCCGTGCTGGATGCCTGCGGCGCGCGGCGCGCGGATGCTGACCTCTTCTGGCGTGACTGCGAGGCGATACCCCTCGTCGCCGAGCTGCGCGAGCGACGCGTCGATCGCGAGTGAGATGCGCGGGCCGCCCGCGGATCCGCTGATCGCCAAGGGGAGCCCTGTTGCGGGGCGGAGCTGATCGCGGAGGAGCTCGGCCGCTGGTCGGAGCTCGTTGGGGGCGGTCACGTGGGTGACCCCGGTGAGGATGAACGCGCCCGATCGCGAGGTCACCGTCGCAGGGATCGGGATCAGCGCCGTGGGGGGCACCCACGGCATGCTAGCGAGGGCGGGCTACCGCGCGCTGTCGATGCGAACGATCGTCTGCCCGAACGCGGGGATCTTGAGCTCACCGAGCCTGGTGCCGTCGCGCGTGCCGACGATCGCGATCTTCCCGCTCGCGTTGCTCACCGCGTAGAGCCGCTCGCCATCAGGCGTGAGCGCGAGCGCGTCGAACTCGCCGTCGGTCTGCCACACCGCGCGCGATGAAAGGTCGGCCGTATTAACCACGGCGATCCCCTTGTACCCCGCGGCGTAGATCCGATCGCCGCTCGGCGACACGAGCGCGCCGCCGGTGATGTACCGTTTCGCCTCCGCGATCGGGAAGAAGAAGCGACCGATCGCCGCCAACGCACCCTGATCGGCTCGGCTCACCGTGATCGACTTTGTGCGACGGATCGTCATCTGCCGCGCGTCGATCTCATCGATCACGCCGAGCGCGGGATTGATCGCGTACACCGTCGCGCCATCCGCCGCGACCGCGAGAGACCAGAGCAGGTACTTCTCGAAGTCGCCCGACCGCTGCTCGACCGGCAGCGCGATGGTAGCGGCGCGTCGCGACACGAGGTCGAGCGCGAGGACGTACGGCGGCATCCCATTCGCGATGCACGTCGGTCCATCGGTCGACGTGCAGTTGGTCGTCGCACTTCCGGCGTCGAGGCTGAACATCCCGCGCCCGTCCGGCGAGACGATCCCCGGCGTGCGGAAGCCGTTCTGAGTGAGACCCGCGTCCTCACTCGTGACCGCGGGCAAGAGGGTCGCTGACGGGACGTCGAACACGCGCAGTTTCGTCCCGCCCTCGCCGAATTGGTTCAGGTAGAGCGACCGGCCGTCCGGCGAGAACGCGGCGAACCCGTACGTGGACTGCCCCTTTACCTCGAACACGGCTTCCGTCGCGCCCGACGACGCACCGACCACAGCAAATTTCGTCAGCCAGTCGCCATCGATCTTGACCGGCGAGTTCGCGAGCGCGAGATGGTTTCCGTCGCGCGAGAGCGCGGTAAGGCCGCTGTCGGTCCAGATCGCGCGGTATGCGCCGTCGAGCGTGAACGAGCGAAGCTCGCGCGACGTGGCGACCTCGACGACATGCACGAGCGTCCGCGTCGCGCCGTCGATCAGTTCGGGCGCGTAGAGGGTCGCGCGATCGGACGAAAGCGACCCATCCGCGAGCGTCCGCGTCGTCGCTCCGGTCCGCGCGTCGATGGCCAGGATGTTGGTCACACCTCCGGAGCCGACGGAGCGCAGATAGATGACGTCGTTCGCGGCATTGGTCGGCCGCGGGGTCGCCGTCGGGTGCACGTCCGGCGCAAGGCTCGGCCGCGGGGCTGCGGCCTGCTCGCTACACGCGGCGAGCAAGAAAGCGAACGCCAGCACGAGGACGCGCCTGGTCCGCACCTTCATTGCCATGGATACAACCCCGCTCGGCGCGAGGTTCCCCAGCCTATGCCGCAGCGGGCTCGGGTTGTCGGCCGCCGGCGACGGCCATAGCGGTCGCGCCGAGGCCGAATAGCACCGCGAGGAAGGTGACGAGCGGTCCGAGGATCGGGACGAGCCCGATGAGAAGCAGGACGATCAACCCCACGAGAAGAGCGAGCACGACATGCGACGGCCGGCCGGTGATGCGCATGATCGACGCACCAAGGCCGAGGGCCGCCACCGGAACGCTCACCGCGATCGCCGCGAAGTAGAAGGCGAGTGCGACGAGACCGAGCCACCAGCCGCCCACGATCGCGCCGAGGACAAAGATCACCACCGCGAGGATCGGCAGGCCGATGAGGACGAGGGCTCCGATGGCCAGAGTCAGGAATGGCGAGCGGACCAGTGCCTCGCCCGAGCGACGAGAGAACGACGGGAAGAAGAACACCAGGAAGAGCCCCAACACGAGAAGTCCGACTAGACCGCGCAGCCAGTCGATCGCGATCGCAGCGGGCCCCTGCACCGGTTGCACGGGCCCTGGTGGCGGCGTGCTCCGTGTGGTCGTCCCCCGCACCACGGCGCCGCTCGGGACCGATGCCTCAGTCGGGCTCGTATAGCTCAGCGATCCGTCGATCGCCGCGCCGCTCGTGAGCGAGAGCGACTGCACCTGCGCGGTCACGCTGCCGCCGACGTGACCATCGAGAGTCACGGCTCGCGACCCCGCCTGGACATTCCGACCGATCTGACCGCCGAGCGTCACGGTGTTCCCAGCCAGGACGGCATCACGGCCGACCTGGCCCTTCCCGCTGACCGTGATCTCGTTCCCCGCACCGAAGACGTCCCCGCCGACCTTGCCATCGATGAAGACCGTCGCTCCTACGGCGCGCACGCTTCCGCCGACCTGGCCGCGGATCGTGATGAAGTTGGCGGCCGCGATCAGATCGCCGGTCACGCTGCCGTCGACGCTGACGTTATTGCCGGCGGCGACGACGTCCCCGTGAACGGTGCCATTGATCGCGATGGTTCCGGCGAACGCATAGAGATCGTCCTCGACCGTTTCGGTCGGGCCAATGATCACGTCGTTGCCCTGGCGGATATCGGCGGCCGCGGCCGGGGTCGCGGTGATCGTCAGGACCAAAGCGACGAGTACAAAGACGCGGAGGACCCGCATGTCGCACCGATAGTACGAGCGGCCGTGCAGGGCTGCGACTAGCCCACCGCCAGCCCGATGACTCCCAGCACCATCGCCGCGGCGCCGATGCCGCGGCGCGTCGCGTGTCCTTCGGCGAGCACGCGAGCTCCGAGAAACGCGCCGATGAGGATCCCGATCTCGCGGGCCGGAGCGACGTACGAGACGGGGCTCGCGATGAGCGCCGTGAGCACCAGGATGTACGCAAGGCGACTCAGGATCCCCACGGCGAGCACCGCGCCGCGCCGGCGAGCCCACGTCTCGCGCAGCTCGTCGCCGCGGCGCAGGGCGAGTGGCGCGAAGAGCAGCGACTGTCCGGTGACCGTCGCCCAGTCGTAGAAGAGCGGCGGGATCAGCAAGGCCGAGACCGCGGTCTTATCCCAGAGTGTGTAGGTCCCGATCACTACGCCGGTCGCGAGGGCGAAACCGACGGCGGCTCCGGCACCGCTTGCGCGCAGCGCGCGCGGATCCCCGGCGAGTACAAGCGCGCCGCCGACGATCGCGAGCGCACCGGCGATCGCGAGCGGTGTCGGACGTTCGCCGAAGATCGTGATCGCGCCGATCGTCGCGAGCAGCGGCCCGCTCGCGCGCGCGATGGGATATACGAGCGAGAGATCGCCCGCGCGGTACCCCGCGGTGAGCGTGGCGAAGTACAGGATCTGCAGGCACGCCGCGACCGCGACGAACACCAGCGCCGACCATCCGAGCGCAGGATGGGCGATGACCAGGCTCAGGATCGCGAAAGGCGCGAAGACGACCGCGCCGACGAGGTACGCGAGCCAGAGAAAAGGCACGTCGGCCACGGCCCGCTTGGCGAGGAGATTCCACGTGGCGTGCAGGACCGCGGCGCCCAGCACGAGGGCCAGCGCGAACAGGCTCACGCGCGGGAGAGACTATTCGGTCGAGATGGTCTGGTCCGTGATCTCCGTGCCCGGTCGCACGACGCGGAAGTGTTTCGCCGGGTCGACGAGCAGCGTGCGCACATCGCACGCGGCGTCAGGCTGATCGCTCTCGTCGAGCGCCTTGGCGTACGCGCCCAGAAGGTCGGCGAGCCCAGGAACGTCCTCGTCGCGCGGCGGACGCATGAAGACCTTGGCACCCTTCGCGAAACGATCGCGGAGCGCGGCCTCGTCGAGGCCACGATCGGGATCGTGACGCAGGTAGACGACGCCGCCGCTCATGCCCGAGCAGATCCAGCGCCCGGGATCGCCGAGCACCACCGCCTTGCCGCCGGTCATGTACTCGAACGCGAAACCGCGCAGGTCACCCCCAAACACGAGTTCGGCGCCCGAAAGCCGGATTGCGGCGCGTGCATCCGCCCCACCCTGAACGAGGAACCGTCCACGTTGAGCGCCGTACGCGAAGCATTTGCCGACTGATCCGTCCACGAACCGGCCCGCCGCGTTGCGCGCTTTGAGGATCGCCACCGCACCCCCGAGCGCGGTCTTGGCGGCACCGTCCTGCGCGCCGCCGCGCAGGACGAGGGCGACGCCCTCGGTCGCATACGCGGCGAATCCGTTGCCGGCGACCGATCCTTCGCGATAGATCGACGCCACGTCCGCCACCGCGGCGCCGGCGATCCGGAGTCGCGCGAGCTCGCCGGATGCGTCGGTCGCGACGAAGCGATCGTTCGCACGAAGGGCACGTTGGCCTTCGGCTTCCGCGACCGCGACCCCCGCGACGACTCGCACGTCGCGCCGCCCAGGCGTCGTCCAGTCGACCGGCTCGACGAGATGCGCCAGGTCCACCCGATCCAGCCCGCGCACCTGACGTAAGAGGTCGGTCCGTCCGACGAGGTCCGCCGTCGCGCGCACACCAAGCTGCGCCGCGATGCGCGCGAGCTCCTCGCGGAGCGCGGTGAAGAAGCGGCTGAGATTGGTGACCGCGCTCTCGAACTCGCGTGGTTCGAAGCGCTTGACGCCGCGGTCGGTCGCCTCGGCCACCGACTCGAGCTGCGTCGCGATCCCCACATGACAGGTGTCGAGCTGGCAACCGCGGCAGATCGTGCAGCCGATCGCGACCATCGCGAGCGTCCCGAACCCGACCCGATCCGCGCCGAGGCAGAGCATCTTCGCCACATCCACCGCGCTCTTCATGCCCCCGTCGCACCAGAGCTCGACGACGTCGCGCAACCCCGATGCGACCAGCGCGCGATGCGCCTGCGCCACGCCGACCTCGACCGGCAACCCCGCGCGCCGGAGCGCGTGCTGCCGCGCCGCGCCGGTTCCGCCGTCGTATCCGGAGAGCGTCACGATGTCCGCTCCGGACTTGGCGATGCCGACCGCGATGACGCCGATGTCCGGCACCACCGGCACCTTCACCGACACCCGAGCGCGCGGGTTGACGGTCTTGAGCTCGTGAACGACCTGCGCGAGATCCTCGATCGAATAGATGTCGTGATTGTTCGACGGCGAGATGAGGTCCACGCCAGGCTGGGCGTTGCGCGCGAGCGCCACCTTCTTGGAGACCTTGCGCGCGGGAAGATGCCCGCCTTCGCCGGGCTTGGCGCCCTGACCGATCTTGATCTCGAGGTAGTTCGAGGAGTTCGCGAGCAGCGCCGACACGCCGAAGCGTCCGCTCGCGATCTGCTGGCCGCGGTTGCGCGGATAGCGGCCGATGAGGTCCGGCAGCTCGCCGCCTTCGCCGTTCACGCAGAGGAGATCGAGGCGGGCCATGGCCTCCGCGTACGCGCGGTACGCGGTCTCACCCTGCGAGCCGAACGACATCGATGAGATGTAGAAGGGCCCAGCGTGCTCGCCCGCGCTGGTGTCAGCCGGGTATTCGGGATCGCCGTCGATCGGCCGGACAAAGTCGATGAGATGGCGCAATGAAACGGGATGCGTCGTCTCGAGCTCGCGCAAACGCTCCGCGTACGCGGAGTACGGCGCTTCGCCGTTCGCGACCGACAGGGCGGCCTTCCACGCTCGCGGCCATATCCGGAAGGCGGGCTCGAGCCGCGCATCTCTCCTCTCGCGGAGCATCGAGGCCCGCGTGAAGCCTTCCTCGGCGATGCGCTCCCAGCCCAGCCCCGCTTCATCGCTCGCGCAGAACGTTTCGATCCCGATGAAATGCGCCACGTCTGGCGCGAGCCCGACCGCCGAGACCTGCCGCCCGTAACCGCGCAGCTCGTGCACCCCCAGCGTCGAGGTCACCTTTTCGATGCCCTTGCGGAGAGCCTCGATGAGGTTCGCGAGCGCGTGCGGGTCGCCGGTCGTGATCGCGTACTCGAGCACCAGGTACGGGTTCACCGCATCCGCGCCGAGGGCAAGCGCGACCATGATGTCGTGCAGGTTGCGCAGGCTTCCCGCGGAGACGACGAGCGCGCAGTCGCGGCGCAGCGAGCCGGCGCCGCCGGGTTGCGCGAGGAGCGCGCCGTGCGCCGCCGCGATGACCAGGACCGGGTCGAGCCACGCGCGACCTTCCGCGATCACCGCGCGGTCCTGCACCACGACGAGGCGCGCGCCGCCGCGCACGGCGCGCGCTGCCTGGGCGCCGAGGCGAGCGAGCGCGTCGCGGGGATGCTCTTCCCAGTCGCGATCCGCTTCGAGCACGACGGGGGCGCCACGGCCGTCCGCGGTGAAGCGCGCGATGACATCCTCCAGGAGCCAGGTTCCGCGCTCGCGCGCCAGCGCGCGGAAGTCATCGCTCGATATGCCTGTATCCGGCGAATGCCCGCCGAGCAGGATCGGCGTCGCGAGCTCGATCCACAGTCGGAGGGGCGAGCCCCCCCGGCTCCCCGGCGATGGGCGCGGCCCAAGCAGCACGCGCGTAGAGAAGTGCTCGATCTCGCGCTCTCGGTCGATCGCCGGATTCGTGACCACCGCGACTGTCTCGTGGAGATGGTCGGCGAGGTTCGCCCGCGGGGCGAGCGCCGCGAGCGGTCCGTCGTAACCGAGAGAGCCGATCGGCTCATTCCCGGTCTCCGCCATGTACGCGGCCTGCTTCAGGTCGTCGGGCTCGAACCCGAGCGCCGCGAACTGCCGCTCGCGGCGGACCGCTACGTCCTCAACCTCGTCCGGCGCCACGCCGATCTCCCAGCGCCGGCCCGCGTGCACCGCCTCCGCGGGCCCGCCGCAGACGATGCGCTCGCGGAGGCCGTCGAGCATCAGGCCGCGGGCGCGCCGGGCGACGACGAACTGCTCGCGCACCGCCTTCTGATCAAGGAAGCGCCAACCGCCATCACGCCGCAGCGCGACCCGTTCTCCGGGGCCTAGCGGGTAGGGATCGGCGATGTAACGCTCGAGCGGCACGAAACCGCGCTCGCTCGCGAAGACGTGCTCGTCCTCGGTCTCGACGTACCAGAGCGGCCGAAGACCGAGCGCGTCGACGCCAAAGATGCAGGTGTCCCCGACGCGCGACAGGATCGCCGCGGGCCCCTGCGCGAGCGGACCGAGCGCGGCGCGCCCCTGCACGTAGGCGTCTTGCAGCTCGCCGCTCATCCGCTTCATCTCGTTGACGATCGGCGGGAACAGGAGCTCGATGGCTTCGATCGGGGTCAGACGATGCCGCATGACGAGCCCGCGGATCACCGCGTCGACATCCTGTGAATCGCTTCCGTCGCGCGACAGGACGAGCCCGAGTCCACGTGCCTCTTCGCGGAGGCGGCTGATCGTGTTGATCTCGCCGTTGTGCGCGAACACCGGGAAGGGCTGCACGCGCGTGAAGCTCGTGGTCGTGTTCGTCGCGTAGCGGTTGTGGCCAAAGGCCACCGATGTAGCGAATCGCGGATCGCCCAGGTCTTCGAAGTACGACGTCAGCTGATGGCCGGAGCCACGCAGCTTGTAGACCGCGGTGTGCCGTGAGAGCGAAACGACGGTGGCCGCGGTCGTGCGCTCGATCGCGAGCGCAGCTTCATAGAGCGCGCGCGATCCGGCATGGCCGCCGCTCGGCGCGAGCAGCGCGAGCTGGAGGAACCGCGGGGCTTCGAGGCGGCCGCGCGGTCCGAGCGCGCCCTCATCGGTCGTGTCGTCACGCGACAGCAGGACCGTGATGCCCTGCCGCGCGAGCGCGTCGAGAAGCGTGGAGCGCTCGGCGTCATCGGGAAGGAAGAAGTGTCCGACCGCGAAGCGGCGACTCTGCGCGAGCCCATCGTCGATCCCCGCGGAGCGGAGCTCACCGGCCCAGACCGCGCGCGGAATGTCGGTGAGAACCCCTGCGCCGTCGCCCTCGCCATCAACGACGCCCGACCGGTGCGCCAGGCAGGCCATGCCGTGGAGGACGAGGTCCAGCAACGCGCGCGTAGGACGCGCGTCCTTGCGCGCCACAGCCACGAGCGCACAGGCATCGTGCTCGCTCGCCACGTTTCCTCCCATTAACAACAAAGCCCCCCGCTTCCGGGAGGCTTTCGTCGCATCGGTGAGTGCGCGGACGCGACTAGGCCCCGTCCTCCGACGCTGCTGCGGACGAGGTCGTGGTCCGATCGCTCACGTGCCGACGAGGCTAGCGAACAGGAAGGTTGCGGAACAGCGCCGGGAAGGTCGTGCTTTGGTGTCGGCGGTTACGCGCGGACGAGGACGGTGACCGTGTCGCCGACGCGGATCGGCGCCTCGGCCGCGACGACCGTGCACAGCGCACCGCGCCTGCGCAGGAGCGAGACGCGGAACGCTTCGACGTCCGCCTGCCCGTTCATCTCGCCGATATGCGTGCACGGCTCGCACTCGCCGTTCACACGCAGGGTCACGCCGCCGATCCGCAGCTCGGTGCCCTCGGCGAGGCCGGTGACGTCCGGAAGCCCACTGACCGTGATCTGCTCGCGTAGATCACCTGGCCGAAGGCCGAGCGCGTCGTGGGTGGAGCTATCGATCACCAGGACCGCGCGCTTCGGGCGCCCACCGTGGGAATCGCCCGCGATCCCCGCGCCGACATCCGCGGTGACCTCGCGCACGGGCGTCGGAAGCACCCCGTGAGCGGTGTGGAGCTGCAGCGAGACGACCCTGGCGCTCATTTGCTTCATGGAAAGATTAGATCAGGCGCCAATCCTGGATCAAAGGCGCCGAGCCGCGAACAGGCTACTGACGTCCTCAATTACCTCGCCTTCCTCTAGCCCGCACTTTACGGGTCGTCACTTGGGTTCGACCAAAGTCTTTCGCACCACGTAGATGTCCGCGCGCTTCTCGGCGATCTTGAACCCAGCCTTCAGGTACATCGAGAGCGGGCCGACGTACTGTGTCCAGACCCACTTGGCGGGGTCAACCTCGCCGAGCCAGGGATACGCCTCGGCCGTCTTCATACCGCGGGAGCGCAGGTGCTCGAGCGCGTATTCGAGGAGCTGTGTCGCGATCCCTTGCCGGCGTTGATCCGGCGCGACCACGAAGCA
>Ga0209237_1001792_pt1 | contig 12726 bp, 10 predicted proteins | sample GraSoi013_1_40cm_2_FD_185820 | JGI IMG/M metagenome (GOLD analysis project Ga0209237, IMG submission 185820) | Grasslands soil microbial communities from the Angelo Coastal Reserve, California, USA - Sample 10_02_2013_1_40cm (SPAdes) (version 2) | ecosystem: Environmental > Terrestrial > Soil >... | reverse complement strand
CCCGGTGCCGGTGATCTCGGCGGTCGGCCACGAGACCGATGTGACGCTGTGCGACCTGGTCGCCGACGTGCGCGCTCCCACGCCGTCCGCGGCGGCGGAGGCGGCCACGCCCGACCGGGCCGACGTCCTGGCCGAGCTGGCGCACCTGGGCGCGCGACTGGCCCGCGGTCTGGCCGGGCGCTCTGGGCGAATGGCCGAGCGCCTCGACGGCACCTTCGACCGGCTGACCAGGACACTCGAACGCCGGTTCGAGCGGCACCGCCACGAGCTGTCGGGGTTGGCGGGCCGCCTGGATGCCTTGTCGCCCCTCAAGATCCTCGAGCGCGGCTATGCGCTCGCGCGCGATGAACAGGGCCGGGTGCTGAAGCGCATCGCGCAGTTTCCGTCCGGCTTGCGGTTCCGCCTGCGCGTCACCGACGGTGACGTCGCAGCGCGTGCCGGAGAATCGTGATGGCACGTACCCCACCCGCCCGAGAGCCCCTGAGCTTTGCACAGCAGCTCGACCGCCTCGAGGAGATCGTGCGTCGGCTCGAAGCCCAGGAGCTCGACCTCGACGAGGCGCTCAAGCTGTTCGAGGAGGGCATCGAGCGGCTCCGCGAAGCGCGCGAACGGCTCACAGCGGCGGAGGGGCAGGTCAAGCAGGTCCTCTCGGACAAGGCCGGCAATTTCAAGGTCGAGGATTTCGACGGCTAACCGCGCCCTCGAGGTCTACCTCCAGGACGCCCGCGCCCGTGTGGATGCGGCCCTCGAAGCATGGGGCGCCCGCGCCGACGCGTGGTGGCACCAGCCCCTCCCCACGGCCATCCGGTACAGCCTGCTGTCGACCGGCAAGCGGCTGCGCCCGACGCTGGTGTTCGCCTCGGCTGAAGCCGCTGGCGGCGGAGGCGAAGGAGGAGTGGCCGAGCTCGCCGCCGCCGTCGAGGTCGTGCACGCGTATTCGTTGGTTCACGACGACCTCCCCTGCATGGACAACGACGATTTGCGTCGCGGCCGGCCCACCACCCACCGCGCATTCGATGTCGGGACCGCCACCGTGGCCGGTTACCACATGGTGGCCCTCGGCGCCCGGGTGCTGGACGCCGGCATGGCCGCACTCGCTCTCGAGCCGTCCCGCCGCCGGGCGATCGCTCTCGAGCTGTTCCGAGCGGCCGGCGCCGGGGGCATGATCGGAGGGCAAGCGCTGGATCTCGAGGCGGAGGGCCTGCGGCTGCCGGCCGCCGCCCTCGAGGACGTCCACAGGCGTAAGACGGGAGCCTTGATTGCGGCTGCGTGCGTGATCGGAGGACTCGCTGCCGGGGCGCCGCCCGCGGCGTGCGAGGCGCTGCGCGACTACGGCGCCGACGTGGGGCTCGCGTTCCAGATCTACGACGACGTGCTCGATGCCACGGCCACCTCCGATCAGCTGGGCAAGACCGCGGGCAAGGACGCGGCGTTCGCCAAGTCCACCTTCGTCACCTTGCTCGGCGTCGGCACCGCCCGGGTGGAGGCGGAACGGCTGGCGGCGCGGGCGGTAGACCGCTTGCGCCAAGCGGGGTTAGTTTCTCCTACGCTGGCGGAGCTGGCGCACTACATTGTGACCCGACCCAACTGACATGGCACTGCTCGAGCGGATTCACGGACCGGAAGACATCAGGGCGCTGGCGAAGGATCAGCTGCAGCCCCTCGCGGACGAAGTGCGCCGCCGGCTGATCGACGTCGTGTCCCAGACCGGCGGGCACATCGGCGCCGGCCTGGGAGTGGTCGAGTTGACCGTCGCGCTGGGCTACTGCTTCGACTCTCCGCGCGACAAGGTCGTATGGGACGTGGGCCATCAGGGCTACCCCTGGAAGATCCTCACCGGGCGCAACGAGCGTCTGCCCACCCTGCGCCAGCCGGGCGGCCTGTCCGGGTTCCTGCGCCGCACAGAAAGTCCGCACGATCAGTTCGGGGCTGGGCACGCGGGAACCGGGCTCTCGGCCGCCTACGGTATCGCGGCGGCGCGCGACCTGGTGGGCGAGCAGTTCAAGGTCGTCGCGGTGGTGGGCGACGGCGCCCTCACCTGCGGGCTTCCCTACGAAGCCATGAACAACGCGGGCCATTCCGGCCGCGACATCATCATGGTCCTGAACGACAACGGCATGTCGATCGCTCCCAACGTCGGGGCCATCAACAAGTACCTGGGCTCCATCATCGCGAGTCCCATCACGGTGCGGATCCGGGAGCGCGTGAAGGCGTTGATCGAATCGGTCTCCCACGTTGTCGGCGGCCAGAAGCTCGTGGACTTCGCGAAGACCATGGAGGAGAGCATCAAGAACTTCTGGTCTCCGGGAATGCTGTTCGAGGAGCTCGGGTTCCGCTACTTCGGGCCGATCGATGGTCACAACATCGGGCAGATGGTGCAGACCTTCGAGATCGTGAAGACGCTCAAGGGGCCGCGCGTAGTGCACGTGATCACGGAGAAGGGGAAGGGCTTCCCGTTGCCGGCGCCGGATACCGAGAAGTACCACGCGCGCGCGCCCTACGACCCCGTGACGGGCGAGCTGCGCGCGGTCAAGGGCGGTCCGCCGCAGTGGACCGCGGTGTTCGGCGAGGCGCTCACCCAGCTCGCGGGCGAATACCCCAAGCTCGTGGCGATCACCGCGGCGATGCCGTCCGGGACCGGCACCGGCACCTTCCAGCAGAAGTGGCCCGACCGCTTCTTCGACGTCGGCATCGCGGAAGCACACGCGACTACCTTTGCGGCGGGGCTCGCCACGCAGGGCGTCCGGCCCGTGGTCGCGATCTACTCGACCTTCCTGCAACGCGCCTACGACAGCATCATCCACGACGTCGCGATCCAGCAGTTGCCCGTGATCTTCTGCCTCGACCGGGCGGGCATGGTGGGCGAGGACGGGCAGACGCACATGGGCCTGTACGACATCGCCTACCTCCTGGCCGTTCCACACATGACCGTGACGGCGCCCAAGGACGGTGCGGAGCTCATCGGCTTGCTGCGATGCGCCCTCGAGCACACGGATGGGCCGTTCTCGCTCCGCTATCCGCGCGACAAGGCACCGGGGGAGACGCCGCCCGCCGCCGAGGTGGCGCCCATTCGCTACGGCACGTGGGACGTGCTGCGGAAGGGGCATGATTGCGCCCTGCTCGCGGTGGGTGCGATGTGCCAGCCGGCGCTCACGGCCGCGCAGGAGCTCGCGGGCGAAGGGTTTGACGTCACCGTGGTGAATTGCCGGTTCCTGAAGCCGGTGGACCGCGAGCTGCTCGATGCGCTGCTCCACGACCACAAGCTGCTCGTCACCGTGGAGGACGGCACGGTGACCAACGGATTCGGCGCCTACCTCGCTGGCCTGGTGCAGACCGTTGCCCCGGAGACCCGCGTCGTGCCGCTCGGCGCTCCCGATCGCAGCTACGAGCACGCGCCGCGCGCGCAGCAGCTGGCCGAAGTCGGTCTCACCGGGGCCGGGATCGCGGCGCGGGTGCGGGCGCTGGCCGCAGAGGAATCGCTCACCCACTCATGAACGTCGGGGTCGTCGGCAACCCCAGCTACCGCGACCTCAAGAACATCCTCGCGCATCTGGCGCAGGTCGCGCCTCGGGTCGGGGTCACGCTGTACACCGAGGAGGAGATCGCGCCGCTCTGGCCCGAGCCCGCGCCCCCGCCGCTCCATCGCGCCCCCCAGCTCGACTGCCTGATCACGCTCGGCGGCGACGGGACGCTGCTGCGCGGAGCCCGGATTCTCCACGGCACGCAGACGCCGATTCTCGGCGTCAACCTCGGGCGGGTCGGATTCCTCACGACCGCCACGTCGCAGACTCTGGACTGGGCGCTCGACGCGCTGGTGCGGCGGGCCTATGTCACCGAGTCGCGCCTCGCGCTGGCTCCCTTCATCGAGGACAAGCAGGGCAGGAGCCGCGCCGAGCCGATGGTGCTGAACGACGTCGTGGTCCACAAGGGCGGCGTGGCACGCGTCATCCGGCTTCGCGTATCGGTGGACGGCGACGAGGTCGGACAGTACTCGGCGGACGGGATCGTGGTGGCCACGCCCACCGGATCTACCGCGTATGCGCTGTCGGCAGGCGGGCCGATCGTCGTGCCGAGCGTGGACGCCATTGTCGTGGCGGCCATCTGCCCGCATACCCTGGCCGCCATAACGCTCGAGCCGATTCCACCCTGGACCGAGGATGTGCTCGTCTCCTTCGATGGGCAGGTTGGCACCACGATGGGCACCGGCGAGCGGCTGGTCGTCAAACGCGCCGCGCACCCGGTGCTCCTCGTAAGGCTCGGGCCCGAAGGCTTTTTCGCGCGCATGCGCAAGAAGCTGCAGTGGGGTGACCTCTCCGACCGCGAGCGTACGTAGTGCTCACCGAGCTGCGCGTCCGCGACCTCGCCGTGATCGCCGACGTCACGCTCCCGCTGGCTCCCGGCCTCAACGTCCTGACGGGGGAGACTGGCGCCGGCAAGTCCATGCTGGTCGATGCCCTCGCGTTGCTGCTCGGCGAGCGTGGTTCGAGCGACGTCGTTCGCCCGGGCGCGCAGAAGACGGTTGTCGAAGGTGCCTTCGAATTCACCTCCACCGCCCTCCACCGCCTTTCACCGTCCTTCACCGCCCTCGGTGTCGAGCCAGACGACGGTCGACTGATACTGAAGCGGGAAATCAGCGGGGAAGGGAGATCCCGCGCGTGGGTCAACGGCAGCCCGACGACCGTCGGTGTCCTGGCCCAGCTCGGTGCGCTCCTCGTGGACCTGCACGGCCAGCACGAAACCCAGTCCTTGCTGCGAGCCGACGCCCAGCGCGACATGCTCGATGCCTACGCCGATGCGGCCGTGGAGCGGACCGCGGTGCGCGATGCATACGAGCGCCTGCACGAGCTCGAGCGACGCGAGCAGGACCTGACGGCCCGGCGCGAGGAAGTGCACCGCAAGGCGGACTACCTGCGGCATGTAGTCGAAGAAATCGAGCGCGCGGCGCCGCGCAACGGCGAGGTGGAGACCCTGGACGTCGAAGCCAAGCGGCTCGCGCACGCGGACGAGCTGGGCCGCCTGTCGCGCGAGCTCGAGCAGGCGCTCGAGACCTCCAGCCTGGCGCGCGCGGCCAAGCTGTTCGCTGGCCTTACGCGGCTCGATTCTTCAGTGGCCAAGTGGCAGGAACTCCTGGACGGAGCGTTCGCGCACGTCACGGAGCTCGCCCAGGCCGCGCGAGACTACGCCGCTGCGATCGAGAGCGATCCCCAACGCCTCGGCGCCGTCGAGCAGCGGCGCGACGTGTTGTTCCGCCTCACCCAGAAGTACGGCCCCACACTCCCTGACGTGCTCGCGACGCGCGATCGGGCCGCGCGTGAGCTCGAGCTGCTTGACACCGCGGACCTGGACTTGCGCAACATCGCCGAGCAGCGCGAAACGGCCGCCGCCGACTTCGCACGCGCCTGCTCTGCGCTGACCGCCAAGCGGACGAAGGGCGCCGCGCGTCTCGCGAAGACCGTGAACGAGTTGCTCCCGGCCCTCGGCATGGAGGGAGGTCGATTCGCAGCAAAACTGGTAGCGCTGGCTGCACCCCGCTCCCAAGGGGCCGAGGATGTCGTGTTCGAAGTCCAGCTCAACGTCGGCCTCGAGGCCCGACCGCTCGCCAAAGTGGCCTCAGGCGGCGAGCTGTCGCGCCTGATGCTGGCGTTGAAGGTCGTCCTGGCGCAGCACGACGCCGTGCCGACGCTGGTATTCGACGAGGTGGACCAGGGGATCGGCGGTGAGGTCGGGGCGCGCGTGGGAGAGGCGCTGGCGACGGTCGCGCAGGGAACGCCGGGGGGCCGCCAGGCGCTCGTGATCACCCACCTCCCGCAGATCGGGGTGTACGCCAATCATCATCTGGTGGTCGCCAAGGGGGCCCGCGGTGGGATCGCCACCAGCGACGTCCAGGTCGTCACGGGCGAGGCCCGCACGCGCGAGCTGGCCCGCATGCTGGGCGACCCCGACATGCGGACCGCCCTCAGTCACGCGGCCGAGCTGCTTAGAAAAGCTTCCGAGTCGCCCGCAGCACGAGCCGATACACCGTTGCCCCGGGGACGAGGCCAGCGCCGCTGACGGTCTGCTCGATCGAGAAGCCGCCCTCGACGCCCGGCGTGTGGTATGTCACCGCGAACCCGAGGCGGAGCCAGCGTTGCCCGGTACCCTCGTCCAGCACGCTGGCCGGCGTGGGGAATCCCATGCGAGTCGCGAGCGCCACCGAGTCCTGCGGCGATTGAAACGCGTAGTGATCGCGCTGCTTGGAGAAATAGCCCGCGGTGAACCCGGCCGCGAATTGCGGCGCCAGGCGCACCAGCGGCGCGACGTCCACGCCGACGTAGTCTCCGGGATCCCATCGTAGGTCCGCCGTAGCCGCGGCCGGGACCAGAAACGCGTCCCACGGCGCGACGCGTCGCACCCGCGTCCCCGGCCGCTGTATCCCGGCGCGGACGGCCACATTGAGCCACAGCGGCCCCACCGCCAGCTCCTGCGTCAGGCGCCCTTCCAGGTCCAGCTGGTGATCGCCGACCGATTGCCCGAGGAAATCATTGGCGGAATCCTTCGCCCCCGTAGGCAGGCGCACCAGTGCCTGCACTGCGGCCGCGTAGTGCGCACCGGTCAGCAGGCGGTACTTGGCGGCGAGCTCCACGTCACCCAAGCGGTAGCGGAAGTTTCTGATGAACGGAATGGTGGCGTACCCGAACCCGTTCGGATCCGGGTTGAGGAGGATCTGCTCGAACGCGGCGCCGCTGAGCGTGTCCGACGCGAGCGCGACCGTCGTGTCGAACCCCGCAATCCCAAACGTGACGCTCAAGCCCTGCTGGATGCGCGCGATCGTCGTGTCGATGGCCCTGCCGGCGGTCGACGTATCGAGTGGCAGGAACGGCGAGCCCGTCTGTCCCAAGCCGTACACTGAGCTATGGAGCGCATCTCGTACGACATGCCAGCGCGCCGAGCTGTCCCGCGCCGCACAGGGGGACGGCAGAGCCGGACAGCCCGCCGCTTGCTGATCGAGTTGCGCCAGGGCCTGGTCGAATTGCGCGAAGAAGGCCGAGTCCGACCCGCGGGCTCCCGGCGCGTTGAACACGAGCGGATTCACGCCAAGGTTGGCGCCGCGGGCGGAATACTGGAACGACGCTCGCGTCGCCACCCGCACCATCGGCACCATCAGGCTCACGGAAAGGCGATTGGTCAGACCGACCTCGGCGGTCGTGGGGTAGGTGCGCCGCTCCTGCCGCACACTCAACAATCCCGCGCCGAGGCTCGCCACGAAGCTCGAGATCCCGCTCACGACTCGCACATTCTGCTCGAGCCGTGAGACCACGGGGATGTAGCGGCCGCCCACCGTGTCCCCTGTGAGCGGGGCCCCGAGCTTCATGCGTCGGGCGTCGGTGAACTGATCGTTCCAGGTCATGATGCGCGGATCGAACGTCACGCGCACCACTCCCCGCGCCGGGGCGTCCGTGCGGTCGACCGCCTGGGCGGCGACGACACTAGCCCCGCCCGTAATGGCGGGGCATGCGAGGAGGAGGGCGATTCGCAGGGTTCGCATCAGCAAAACGGCACCCGCCGGATGGCGGATGCCGTGTTCGCTACCCCGTGGCGCCCCTGGGGTTCGTGGAGCCGTATTTCGCGTTGATCGCTCGAACGATCTTTTGCGCGATCTTCAGCTGGGTCGCCTGATTGGGGTGAATCCCGTCGCAGCTGAAGGCCGCTCCAAAGGGGAAGGTGGTGCACGCCGCGCCTACGTTCGGGAAGGGGCGGAACTGGGAGCCGGCCGGTAGCACGGCGGCGAGCGAGTCCATCATGATGTTCACGCTGTCGGTATAGGCGAATCCCCGCGCGCTCGCCTCTGCCTGGATGATGGCGTTGTACCTGAGCTGAAGCGTCGCAAAGAACCTCGTCTCCGCAGGCTCGATCACCGGCGGGGCCGTGCAGTCAAGGGTCACGGGGGTACCTCCCGACGCGGTCGCGACCAGCCCAAAGCCATACGCGAAGCTGACCAGCACCGTATCGCCACGGGGCGGCGCGCAGTTGGCTGCCACCGTGATGGGGGCTGGGGCGAACGCGCCACTCGAAATCGCGCCGAACCACGTTGTGCCACGAGAGAAGAACGGCAGCACGACGTTGTTTGCGAGGTGCCCCAAGCCGACGGCGATCAGCACCGCGCCCGCCCCCGTGGCATTGATCGAGTCGAGCATTTTGGCGTACTCGGAATGGAACAGCGCCGTGTCGGTGGCCAGCGTGGTGTCGCCGGCTTGGGCCGCGCCCAGCAGGTCGTTGTTGCCGATCCATGCACTCACGAATGTCGGCTGTGCCGCCATCATCACTTGTACCTGCGTCCGACCGCCGAGGAACAGTTGGGTGAGTGGATTGGAATGAGTGCCGGGCGTCGGTCCGTTGTTCAGGATGTCGATCGTTTCCGCGCCCGGCACCGCCACGTTGCTCAGGTAGGGCGGGATGTTCGGGCTCCGAAACAGACACGTGGTACCGGTGATGCCGGCTCCACCCACCCGCGCCCCGGTGAAGATGTTCGTGAACGGTGGCGGACATCCGAAGGAGTTGAGGCTCGGGTAGTAGAAGCGGTTGCCGCCCATCGCCCCACCGATCAGAACGGCGTACGACTGGCGCTGCGTCGAGTCGTTAATCCCCCCCGACTGGAAGCCCGCGGTGATGCTGTTGCCCATCGCCACGTAGCGCTGGAACATCGTGCCACCCTGGTAGGCCGGCACACGCGGGCTGTTCAGCACATCATTCTGGCAGGCCGCGACTAAGAGTACCCAGCCCAGGCCGGCGGCAAACACGACACGACGCTGCGTCATCGTCCGGGCTCCTTAGAACGCGTAGCCGAGCGACACCCCGAAAAGGTGCGCGTGGAATTCGTAGACGCCATGGTTCAAGAGCGTGGTCGGTACCTGATTGAACAGCGCCTCGCGGGTGCGCCCGCGCCGGTCGTCTTGATTGATGTATTGGTACGCCACGTCCGCGCTGAACCCCGGTGAGAGCTTCACCGTAAACCCACCGGTGAATTCGTTTCGGCTCCCTTCAGGGAGAAGCGGTGTGACCGTCTCGGGGGGTGCCGCGCCCTGGTGCCGCAGGTAGCCGCCGCGGAACGTCCACTTCGCGTCCTTCGCCCATTCGCCTGCGAGCCGGATGCCGTTGGTGTTCTGGTAGCCCTCGTACAGCACCCGATTCAGCAGCGGGTTCGCGAAATTGAGCGTGAGCGTGTTGAACCGCTTGCCCCAGCGCGTGAACTGGTAGTCCACGAAGAGGGTCCAGTCTTTGCGAGGCTTGTAAGCCAAGCCGAAGATCACCTGCTCCGGATTGGTGATCGAGGTGCTGACCGTCTGATCAACCAGGACGGTGTTAAAGAGATTGAGCGGAGGCGAGGCCAAGAACACATCGACTGGTGTACCCGCCGGAATGGTGAGCGCCCCGACCGTAATGGCCGCAGGGATCGTGAGATTCGTCGGCACCTGGGAGAACTGGGCCCTGCCCTCATAGTCGAATTTGGCATGCATCAAGTAGCGACCGCCGATGGATAGCTTGTCATTGACCTTGATGATCCCGCCCCAATGCGCCGTGACCGTCGTCTTGGTCGCCTCGAGGTGCGCGTTGGCGAAATCCGTCCCTGGAGCGATGCCAAACTGGCCGAACAGCACGGGAGGACTCCCCGGCGGGACGGGGACGATGGTCGTTGGCACCGCTGCCGTCGCCAAATCGAGGCGCTGGTTGAGTTCCACCCTGCCGAACGCGATGTCCAGGCCGGCGCCAAGTGACAGCCAAGGGGTCACCTGGTAGGCCACGGTGGGCTGGATATACACGGAGCGCAGGATGTTGTCATAGCCAGCGAACCGACCGTCGAATGTGAGCGGCCAGCGAGTCTGGAGGCCGTAGGGGGCGAACAGGCCGATGCCCACGCCCAGCTTAGGCGTCACGCCGTACGCGGCATACACCTGGGGAATCGCCAGTAGCGGATCGTCCAGACTGCTCCTTTGCCGGGAGATATCGTCGGTGAATCCGCCCTCCACGTCGAGCAGGGTCACGCCGAGCGTGGCCCGCCCCCCCTTGAGGCCGGCTAACCCCGCTGGATTGAAGAAGATCGCCGAGCCGTCGGCGCACGGAGCCGCCACCCCGGTGCCGGCGCGTCCCATCGCGCAGGTCCCTTGCTCGTAGATCCCGAAGCCTTGAGCCGGTAGCAGGGCCGGAAGCCCGGCGAACAGTACCAGCACGTACCGCACCAACCGCTGCATACGTTTGTCTCCGGGTGGCTTTACGAGAGATGGTGAAACGGGCAGGCCAACTGTAGCATTTGCCCCAAGCCTTGTCAAACCCATGCGTGCCAACGCGTCAGCTCTGTTCCGCGCGACCTTTGGCGTAGGCCCGCAAGCCGCCGCCTCGGCGCCCGGCCGCGTCAACCTGATCGGCGAGCACACCGACTATAACGGCGGCCCGGTGCTGCCGGTGGCGTGCGCGGCACGCACATTCGTCGCCGTCGGGTCCGCTGCACCGGGTGTCCTGGAGATGGTTTCGGCACGCGACGGCGAGGTCACGCGCATCGACCATCGAGAAGGACGAGCGCAAGGCTGGGGCGCGTACATCGCGGGGGTGATGCGCGAGCTCGTGGCGCTCGGGGCGGCACCCGCGGAGGGTGGGGCTCGCATAGCGGTCGCGGGTGACCTGCCGGTCGGCGCGGGACTCGCGTCGTCCGCCGCGCTCACCGTGGCCGCTGCCAAGGCATTGAGCCTGCTCGCGGGAATGAGCCTAGGGCCCCGCCAGCTCGCGGGCGTGGCGTTTCGCGCCGAGTACGATCACGTGGGCGTCCGCTGCGGCCTGATGGATCAGATGAGCGCGGCGCTCGCGCAGCCGGGCAAGGCGCTGCTGCTCGAATGCGCCTCACTGGCGGCGCGTCACATCCCGATCGCCGGGCGCTTGCTGCTTGTGGACTCGGGGGTCCGGCGTGAGCTCGCCGCCGGGGCGCTCAACCAGCGGCGCGCCGAATGCGAGGCGGCGGTGGCCCGGCTCAAGCTCGAGTTGCCGGAGCTGCAATGGCTCGCGAGCTGGCCTGCGACCTGGCTGCCGCGCCTCAAGCGGGCGCTGCCCGAGCCGCTCCGCTCCCGCGCGCTCCATGTCGTGGGCGAGACGGCGCGCGCGCGGTTCGGCGCGCAGCTGCTCGCGCGCGGGCGCTTGAAGCGCTTCGGTCAGCTGCTGTACGAGTCCCACGAATCGTGCCGGCGACTGTTCGACTGCAGCAGCCCCGAGCTGGATACGATCGTGACCGCGGCTCGGCGGGCGGGCGCGCTCGGTGCCCGACTCACGGGCGCCGGATGGGGCGGTGCGGTGCTCGTACTACTCGGGACGGGGGAAGCGAGAAGCGGGAAACGTGAGACGAAGGTCGTGGACGAGATCCAACGCGCCTTCCGTGCCGGATACGGACGGGAGCCGCCGATCACCGTCGTGCGGCCGTCGGGCGGCGTACGGCGCGAGCGGGTAGTTTAAGGCAGCCGGGGTGGCGAAATCGGTAGACGCAAGGGACTTAAAATCCCTTGGGGAGTAATCCCCGTGCAGGTTCGAGTCCTGCCCTCGGCACTACGGCGAGCCCGACCACGTGGTGATCGAATAAGAGCTCGACGACGTCGTGATAGAGTAATCGACGCGCAAGTTGATGAGCACGCGCACGCCCCGCCCATGCAGCCGGGCCGGCCGGAACAGGGCCTTGAGGACCCAGTCCCTGGTCGGTTGGTCGAACGCCGGGTGGGGGCTCGTCATGATCCTGACCGACGCGGGCTCAACCCGCCCCGTCGTATCGATGACGGCCGGCAGAATCACCCGGCCCTGAATCCCCGCCTGTTTCAAGAGCGCGGGATAGATCGGGGGTGGGGCGGACAGCAGTGCCGGCCTCTCCTCCACCAGCCCTTCCGCATACACTTCATTCCGGCTCAGGCCGCCTTCGACGCCACTACCGGAGTAATCCTTCGGATCGAAGCGCTGCTGGAGGTCCACCGGAGGAATGTCGGTGGGGATCTGCGCCGGTAGGTCGACGGTCTGAAACCCCTGGAGCGCGTCGGCGAGCTGCACCGGCGGCGGGTCGGCCGCCTTCTGCTGCTCCTGAGGTGCGAGCAGCACGACCGTGGTGTACATCCTGACGTGGTCGTCGCGCGGGGCGCCGTGGAGCGTCGCGTACACGACCCCGGCGAACATCGCAGAATGGATCACGAGCGACGCGAAACCGGTCTTCCACCTGGATTCGAGGAGCATGAGAACCACAGGTCCACCTCCGGCCCGACCGCGCCACAGCGCGGGGCCTTGACGCTGGGGGTCGTGTATGCAAACAAATGATAATGGGATAGGCGCCAACGTGCCAACCTGTAACAATCCAGTCATCGAACGAGAACGGCCACCTCAAGAGACTGAGGTGGCCGTTTATGAACGACGCGCTGGCGACTAGGGTGACCCCGACGCCGGAGTAAGCGAGTAGTCGACGGGCAGGTTGATGAACACGCGCACGCCCCGACCATGCAACCGGGCCGGACGGAACAGTGCTTTCAGCACCCAGTCCTTGGTCGGTTGGTCGAACGCCGGGTTGGGACTCTTCATGATCTTCACCGACGCCGGCTCCACACGCCCGGTCGTATCGATCACGGCGCGCAGGATCACCCGACCCTGAATTCCCGCTTGTTTCAGAAGCGGGGGATACTCGGGGGGTGGGGCAGACAGCAATGCCGGCCGCTCCTCCACCAGGGCTTCCGCATA
>Ga0209237_1001790_pt1 | contig 12732 bp, 11 predicted proteins | sample GraSoi013_1_40cm_2_FD_185820 | JGI IMG/M metagenome (GOLD analysis project Ga0209237, IMG submission 185820) | Grasslands soil microbial communities from the Angelo Coastal Reserve, California, USA - Sample 10_02_2013_1_40cm (SPAdes) (version 2) | ecosystem: Environmental > Terrestrial > Soil >... | reverse complement strand
GAGGCCGGGAGTGACGAGCCGTCCGGCGACGTCGATCGTCTCCCGCGCGGGCCCGCTCGCCGGGCCCACGGCCACGATGCGCCCGCCGGCGATCGCGACGTCGACTAACTCAGCGCCCGAGGGAAGACGGCAAGAGCGGAGGACGAGGTCGAGCACCGCGGTCACGCCGGCTCCGGCGGACTCGCGGGCGCATTCCAGCAGCGCAGGAGCTCGAGGGCGAGCAGTACGAGCGCCGCGAGCATCGTCAGCGCGCCGACACCGAAGATCGCGCGGCCGACGGTCTGGGCGGATTCGAGGAGCCCGAGGCGCCCGAGGATGTAGTGCCAGTCGTGGATCAGCCCCTCGGCCAGGAGGGGCAGCGCCCGGGCCCGCCCGTCGGCGGCGTAGATCGCGACGTCGGTGAGCGATTGCCCGGTCCAGAAGAGCGTGACGGCCGCCGACGCCCACTGGCGCGTTCGGAGGAAGGCGCCGGTGGCGATCGCCGGGATCAGGACCTGGTTCAGCGAGCCACCGAGCACGGCGAGAAACTCGCCGAAGAACCCGAAGATCACGTGGCCGGCCTCGTGGAAGACGAGGTCGACGCCGTGGATGAACCCGAGGACGCCGCCGCCCTGAAAGGTCAGCCCCTGGGCCAGGGCCTTCCACGCGAGGACCATCAGGATCACGAGCCCGACGCCGCGGCCGGCGGCTCCGGCGAGCCTGACGCTGTCGTCGCGCTCGGGCACGACGCGGGTCTAGGTGTCGCGCTTGGGCGCGTTGATGTTGTAGGCCTTGAGCTTGCGGTAGAGGTGGCTGCGCTCGATCCCGAGGCGCTCCGCGGTCCGCGTCACGTTCCAGTCGTTGATGTGCAGCTCGGCCAGGATGTACGCGCGCTCGAAGCTGTCGCGCGCGTCCTTGAGCGACCGTTCGCGCGCCTCGCCCGCCGCGGCCGTTTCCTTGGGGCGCAACGGCGCCGGCAGGTCGTCGGCGGCGATCACGTCGCCGGGCGCCATGATCACCAGGCGCTCGAGCATATTGCGGAGCTCGCGGACGTTCCCGGGCCAGTCGTAGGCGAGGAAGTAGCCCAGCGCTTCGCTCGAGAGGGTCTTGATGCGCTTGCCGTTCTCGGCGCAGAACTGCGCGATGAAGTGGCTCACGTGGGCGGGAATGTCGTCCTTGCGCGTCCGCAGGGCCGGGACCTCGATCGGGATCACGTTCAGGCGGTAGAAGAGGTCTTCGCGGAAGCGGCCCTCGCGGATGAGGCCGGCGAGGTCGCGGTTCGAGGCGGCGATCACCCGCACGTCGACCCGGAGCGTGTCCTTGCCTCCGACCCGCTCGAACGCCTGCTCCTCGAGCGAGCGCAGGACCTTCGCCTGGGTCTTCAGGCTCATGTCCCCGATCTCGTCCAGGAAGAGCGTGCCGCCGTCGGCCATCTCGAACTTCCCGCGGCGGCGCGCCAGCGCCCCGGTGAACGCGCCCTTCTCGTGGCCGAACAGCTCGGACTCGATCAGCTCTTCGGGGATCGCGGCACAGTTGACCTCGACGAAGGGACGCTCGTGACGAGCGGACTGGACATGGATAGCCCGGGCGACGAGCTCCTTGCCGCTGCCGTTCTCGCCGTGGATCAGCACGCGGCCGTTGGTGGGCGCCGCGGTCGCGATCTGATCGCGGAGCGCGCGGATCGCCGCGCTCTCGCCGATGATCTCGGTCCGCTGCTCGAGGCTCGCGCGGAGCGCCGCGTTCTCCCGCTCGAGGCGCGCATGCTCGAGCGCACGGCTGACGGTGACCAGGATCTTCTCGAGCGAAAGCGGCTTCTCGACGAAGTCGTATGCGCCCAGGCGTGTCGCCTTGACGGCGGTCTCGATGGTGCCGTGGCCGGAGATCATGACGACGATCGCCTCGGGGCGCGCCCGCTTGATCTCGGCGAGGGTCTCGAGACCGTCCATCCGATCCATCCAGATGTCGAGAAAGGTCAGGTCCGGCAGCTCGTCGGCGAAGAAGCGGAGCGCGTCGGCGCCGCCGCCGACCGACGACACGCGATACCCCTCGTCCTCCAGGACGTCGCGAAGCGTCGACCGGATGGCCGGCTCGTCGTCGACTATTAGAATATGCTCGCCGGCCATGTCACCCTCGGCGCCGCGCCCAAAGGCGCAGGCGCGCTTGCGCGCGCACAAATATGCTCGCCGGCTATACTACGCCTCCACCGGCACGACGGCGCGCGACACCGGGACCTCGATCACGAACCGGGTGCCCCGGGGCTCGTTGTCCTCGATCCAGATCGTGCCGCCGTGCTCGGTCACGATCTCGTGCACGATCGGCAGCCCGAGCCCCATCCCTGCGACCTTGGTCGAGAAATAAGGTAGGAAGAGCTTCTCCCGATCCTCGGGGCTGATCCCCGGGCCGTTGTCGGCCACGATGATGCGGGCGTGCCCCGTCTCGACTACGTGGACGGTCTCGACGAGCACGTCACCGGTGCCGCCGACCGCCTCGACCGCGTTGTCGACGAGGTTGAGGACCGCGCGCTTGATGTGGTCCGGATCCACCTCGAGCAGCGGGAGGTCGTCGGGGTGCTGGGTCGTGATCGAGAGTGCCGGGTGAGACTCGCGATAGAGGCTCGCCACGCTGTCGATGAGCTGGCGCACGTCGGTCGGCCGCGGGGTCAGCACCGGCATCCGGGCGAAGCGCGAGAACTCGTCCACCAGCCGCTTGAGGCCGTCGACCTCGTGGATGATCGTCTCGGTGCACTCCAGCACCAGCCGCTCCTCGCCCGGGGTGCGCGCCAGCCGCCGGCGCAGCCGCTGGGCGGAGAGTTGGATCGGCGTCAACGGATTCTTGATCTCGTGGGCGATCCGCTGCGCGACCTCTCGCCACGCGGCCACCCGCTGGGCCTTCAGGAGCTCGGTCAGGTCGTCCAGGACCACGACGGTGCCCGCGTACTCGCCGTCCGGCGCCCGGAGCGCCGTCGCGGAGGCCAGGAGCGAGAACGTGGCGCCGGCCCGCCGCAGCTGGAACTCGAGCTCCGCGCTGGCGGCCTTGGGCCGCCGCGTGCGCTGCACTTGCGCGACGACGGGCCGGAGGTCAGGGCCGATGAAGACCTCCTCGAGGAGCCGGCCCACCGCCGTCGCTTCGTTCACGCCGAGCATGCGGGCCGCGGCGCGGTTGATCGTCGTGAGGCGGCCGAGCGGGTCGAAGGAGACCACGCCGGTCGTGATGGCCTCCAGCACGGTCTCGATGTACAGGCGCCGATCCTCGAGCTCGGTGTGCTTGTCCGACAGATCGAGATACGCCTCTTCGAGCTGCCGTTTCGATTGCGCCAGGTCGTCCGTCATGCGGTTGAACGACTCGACGAGGACGCCGATCTCGTCGTCGCCGCGCGTCTGCACCTTGTAGGCGAGGTTGCCGGCGGCGACTTCGCGCGTGGCCTCGGCGAGCTGCTCGATGGGCCCCGTGATCCCGCGTGCGAGATAGAGGCCGAACCACGTGAACGAGAACACGACGATGAGCGTCATGAGCAGGAAGAGCAGGATGTAGATGCCTTTGATCGGGGTCTTCAGCAGCTTGAGCTGCTTGTACTCGCGGAACGACTGCGAGATGCCGCGCACCCGGGCCTCGAGCCGCTCGGTGACGTGCGTGCCGACGACGACCACGCCCACGACGCGGCGCCCGTCGCCGCGGGCCGTCCAGACTGGCACGACCGCCTCCACGAGATCGCCGGACGTGAGCTCGCGCACCGTGGTGAGCTCTTGCCCGGCGGCGCCCTGGCGCAGCTGACTCTCATTGATCTCACGCGTCGCCAGGTCGCCCAGGATCGGGTCCTTGACGTGGACGAGCTCCTGCCCCTGGGCGCCGAAGACGGTGATCGCGCTGATCCCCAGCCGGTCCTGCTGCTCGACGAGGTAGGCGGCTAGCGCCTCGCGCCGCTCGTCGGCGAGGAGCCCGTCGCGATCCACCACGCGGCCGATGTGCTGGGCGTGGCGGAGCGCCGTGCGCTCGAGGTTCGCGTAGTAGGTCTGTGCGACCGCGAGTGCCTGGTCCAGCGGACGCTCGACCTGCGGCTTGAACCAGCCCTCGATCGACTTGTTGATGAAATTGGACGCGATGAGGAAGATGAGCGTCGACGGGATGAGCGAGAGCGTGAGAAAGGCCAGCACCAGCTTCGCCTTGAACTTGGCGCCGATCACGTTCTCGCGCCGCTCGAACCAGAGCTTGACGAGGTTCCGGAAGAGGAGCAGCACCAGCAACAGCAGCACGATCAGGTTCAGGTTGAGCAGGGCGAACACGGCGATGTTGGAGGCGATCGGCAGGTCCGGAGCGTAGACGCCGATGTCCAGGAGGTTCGCCGTGCCCACCAGCAGGAGGAACCCGGCGACGATGACCAGATTGCGCTTGCGCCGGTTCTCCGCGGTGCCGTTCATTCTCGCCACGAAGGTGTTCTCGCCGTTCAACGCCGTGGCGGCGTGCACGCGCACGTAGATCACCGCCGCGGGATCGAGGGCCGAGGCGGGCGTTATCTTGACGCCCCGGATGTCAGACAGGACGCGCTGGGCGTCGCGCACGTCGCGCGTGGTGTGGATGGGACGCGTCTCCCCCTTGAGCGACGCCACCTTGAACTCCTTGGTCACCACGTTGTAGGTGAGCGTCCGCTCGATGGTCTTCGTGATGAGCATCCGGTCGGGCAAGAGGCGCTGGAACTGCCAGAGCTCGATGACGAGCTGGACGTGCGCCGGGATCCCGCTCTGGATGCCCTCGTGGAGCCCGTCAGGAAGGGTCCCGAGCAACACGACGTGGACGGTCACTTCATGATCGTTGAGGAAGACGTCCAGGTCGCTGATGCGCAAATCGGCGCGCGCGGGCACCGCGGCGGCCAGCGCCAGCGCCGCCACGACGAGGTGACTGAGAAGCCGCAGGGCACGCATACGCCGAACGGCCCATTATAGCGTGGTCGTACGCGCCGCAGGCCGTCGCGGGGCTGGGGCCCCCGGGCCCGAGGCGAGCTATCCGAAAGCCCCGCCGGCCGAGGCGTCGGTACCTGAAGGGATGCGGGGCGGAGCGCCGCCTCAGATCGCGGCCAGGCCGGGCGCCGGCACGAAGCCGTCGCGCCGCGCGGCGTCCGTGGACGCCGCGGCGGCGTCGGCCCTCGCCGGGACCGCCACCGCAGCCCGCCGCTCGAGTCCGACGGCCCGCTGGATCGCGAGCACGAGCTCGATGTTGAGCGCGTGGCCGCCATTGCGCGCGATGACGTGCGCGCGGAGCGGGCGGCCCAGCAGGGCGAGGTCCCCGATCAGGTCCAGGATCTTGTGCCGGACGAACTCGTCGCGGTAGCGCAGCCCATTCAGCGCGCCGCGATTGCCGAGCACGATCGCGTTGTCAAGCGACCCGCCGCGTGCGAGGCCGTTCTTGCGCATGAGCCCCAGGTCCTTGAGGAAGCCGTACGTGCGCGCCGGCGCGAACTCCTCCACGAACGACCGCTCGGTGGGCGCCCACGAGAGCACCTGCGTCCCGATCGCCGGGTGGTCGTTGTCGAGGGTGTAGCTGATGCGGAACGTCTCGGAGGGGACGATCTGCATCCACCGCCCGCTGCTTCCCACCCGGAGCGGGCACGGAAGTGCCAGCGGCCGGCGGCGGGCGGACTGCTGCGCGCGGCCGGCGAGGGCGAGGAGCGCCACGAAAGGCTTGGCGCTGCCGTCGAGCGCGGGGATCTCGGGCCCGTCGACCTCGATATCGAGATTGTCGATGCCGAGCCCGGCCACGGCCGCCATGAGGTGCTCGACCGTCTGGATGCGCGTGCCGTTCGCGCCCACCGTGGTCGCATAATGCGAGTTGACGACGCTCTCGGGCCGCGCGGTGATGCGCTCGCCCGTCGAGCGGACCTTGAACGCGACACCGGCATCCGGCGGGGCCGGGGAAAGGGTGACGCGGGCGACCTTGCCCGAGTGCAGGCCGATCCCCTCGATGCCGACCGGTTTTCGGATCGTGTGCTGGCGCATGGACCGTGCTGAAAATTAGCAACCAGAGTGCCAGCGGGTGAGTGGGGCTAACTCCGTGATTTCGTTGTCGACGGTTGAGCCGTCGCATCGGCTCGGTGGCGTCGATGACACGGGGTGAGTGGCCCCCTGTCTCGAATGCGAGACATCAGACGTCCACGATGACTCTGACCTCATGCAGGCCGCCCTGATCGGACACCATCACGCGGTGCAGGGTCGCCGCCTTCACGATCGTCCCGAGCCGGTGGCGAGCCGTGTCGATCTCCTCGCCGTAGAGAACGCCGTGCACCAGCGTCGCGGTGCACGCGTCCACCTCCACGCGGCGCACCACGAAGCCCTCGATCTCGTGCACGTAGAGACATTCGTTGATCCAGCCGACGAGCAGGCGCTCCGGCGAATCGGCCTGCGCTCGGACCTCGCGATGCTCGTGCTCCCCGACCTCGTCGGGCTTCACGATCAACGCGAACACGCCGAGCGCCGCCTGGGCGAACGCCTCTGCACGGGTCGAGCCCCAGGCCCGAACACCGACGTCCGCCTCGGTCTCGAAGTACTCCCATCCGGACTCGCGCGCGCTCATCCGCCCGCGCCGAGATCGCCCAAGCGCGCCTGAAGCACCGCGATGATCGCCGGCCCCGCCGTCTCGGTCCGAAGAATGCGCGGCCCGACACCGACGATGGCCCAGCTCCGTGCTCGAACGCTCTCGACTTCTTCCCATGACAGGCCGCCCTCCGGCCCTATGAGGAGATGAATGCGCGAGCCCCCGGGCAGGGCGACGGGCAAGCTCGCGGCGAGTGTCGTCCCGAGCAAGCGAGCTTGCCCCTCGCTCGGCCCGCCGGCGCTGACCGCTCCTTCCCAGAGGCATAGCCGGAGGTCGGCGGGCTCCTCGAGGGCAAGGACGTCGCCGAGAGGGCGAGGCACGTCGACGGAAGGGACGACCGCACGGCCACACTGCTTCGTGGCCTCTTTCGCCACGCGCTGCCACCGCCGTGCGCGATCGCGCCAGCGGCCGGGCTCGAGAGTGACGACGGTTCGCGCCGTCAACACCGGGACGACCCGGGCCACGCCGAGCTCGGTCGCCGCGCGCACGATCGCCTCCATCTTGTCGCCCTTGGGAACAGACTGCACGAGGGTGATCCGAACGGGCGCCTCGGTGTCGCGCGTGGCGACCCCGAGCACCGTGCCCGTCGCTTCGTCGCCGACGGTCTCGAGGCGCACCGTGTACTCGCGGCCGGCGCCGTCGGCGGCGAGCACGGTGTCGCCCGACCGGAGCCGGAGAACACGCGCGAGATGGCGGGACTCGTCGCGGTCGAAGACGACGCGCCCGCCGTGGATCCGCTCAGGCGTGATCGTGAAGCGGCGCACGGAGCTCGAGCGTGGTCCAGCCCTCTACGGAGAGGGACGCGCGCGGGACGAATCCATGGCCGCCGAGCGCCGCCGCGACGTCCGCCGCCTCGCCGTCGAGGATGCCACCCAGGAGCAGCGTGCCGCCCGGAAGCAGCGAGCGCTCATAGTGGGCCGCGAGCCTCCGATGGGCGGCCGAGAGCAAGTTGGCGACGACCAGGGGTGCAGGCACCTCGTCGAGTCGCTCCGCGTCGGCAAGCAGGCACCGCACGCGGTCCGAGACGCGGTTGCGGGCGGCGTTCGCCATCGCACACGCGATAGCGTCCGGGTCGTCGTCCACCGCGAGGATCGCGCCCACGCCCAGCCGGGCGGCCGCGATCGCGAGGATCCCCGACCCGGTGCCGACGTCGATCATCCGCGGCGGGCCGTCGCGGTCGATCACGGACTCGAGCGCCTCGAGGCACCCGGCCGTGGTTCCGTGGTGGCCCGTCCCGAAGGCGCGTCCGGGCTCGATCGTGATCACGGTCCGTCCATTCGCGGCCGGCCGGTCCCACGGCGGGGCGATCAAGAGCCTGTGGCCGACGGGCTGTGGCTTGAAGTGGACGCGCCACGCGTCCGCCCAGTTCTCGTCGGCGAGCGCCACGACGTGGAGATCGGTGGCGGGCTCGAAGCCCAGCTCGCGCAGTCCGTCCAGGTATCCCCGGACGCTCTCCTCCAACGCGGTCGCGAAGACCGTCTTTGGGAAGAACGCGCGGAGCCGCGGGCCCCGGCCGGGCCGCTCCTCCTCGACTACGCCGAGGGCGCCGAGCTCCCATACGAGGTTGGTCAGCCCCTCGGAGAGGTCGGCGCCCACGCCGACGGTGAGCTCCCAGTAGCGGGAGGATGACATCGCTCAGCCGAGAAGCTTTTTGACCCGCTCGAAGAACGCCGTGGCCAGTGGTCCCCGCTCCTCCTTCGAGGCCGCCTCGAAGGACGCGAGCGCCTCGCGCTGTCGCGCGTTGAGCTTCTGCGGGACTTCGAGCACGACGCGGTAGCAGGCGTCGCCGTGTCCGCGGTGACGAAGGTGCGGCATGCCCTTGCCGCGCAATCGCAGCACCTCGTTGGGCTGCGTCCCCGCCGGAACCTTCAGCTTCATCGCACCTCCGAGGACGGGCACCTCGACTTCGTGACCAAGGGCCAAGTGGGTGAACGAAAGGGGCAGGTCGCAGTAGAGGTCGGCCCCCTGGCGCGTGAACAGATCGTGCTCACGGATACGCACGAGCACGTACAGGTCACCCGAGGGTCCGCCATTGACACCGCCGGAGCCCTCGCCGCTGATCCGGAGCTGCATCCGGTCCTCGATCCCGGCGGGGATCTTGACGGCCAGCAGGCGCTCGGCGCGCCGCCGGCCCTCGCCGCGGCACTCGCGGCAGGGCGCGCGGTTGAGCTGCCCCACGCCCTGGCACTTGGGGCAGGCCTGGGCCACGGTCAGAAAGCCGTGATTCCGGCGGACCTCGCCCGCGCCGCGGCACATGTCGCACGTGTCCAGGCGGCTGCCGGGCTGGACCCCGGCTCCGGCACAGGCCTCGCAGCGCTCGAGGCGGGGGATCTGGATCTTCGTCTCGAGACCGGCCGCGGCGTCCTCGAGAGTGATCTTCAGCTCGTACTGGAGGTCCTCACCCCGTGCCGCGCGGGAGCCGCGGCCGCGCCCGCCGCCCGCGAAGAAGTTCTCGAAGATGTCCTCGAAGAGGGTACCGAAGCCCGTGTCGCCGAACCCGGGGCCCACGCCCGGTCCGGCGGTGCCGAAGCGGTCGAAGTGGGCGCGCTTGTCGGGATCGGACAGCACCGCGTAGGCCTCGTTCACTTCCTTGAAGCGGTCCTCGGCGTCCTTGTTGTTGCGGTTGCGGTCGGGGTGGAACTGCATCGCGAGCTGACGGTAGGCTTTCTTGATCTCGGCCTCGCCGGCGTTGCGCGGGACGCCGAGAACCTCGTAGTAGTCGCGCGGCACCGGACTCAGGCGTCCTCGTCCGGCGCGGCGGCGACGGACACGAGCGCGGCGCGAAGCACGCGGTTGTGCAGCATGTAGCCCGGCAACGTCTCGCCGAGCACGGTGCCGGGCTTGGCGTCCAGGCTCACCACGCGGGCGATCGCCTCGTGACGGGTGGGATCGAACGGCTGACCGAGCGCGGAGTAGCGTGTGACGCCGGCCCGCTCCAGCACTTTGAGGAGCTCGCGCTGGATCAGCTCGACGCCCCCCACGACGGCCGAGGCGTCACCGGTCGTCCGCGCCGCCTCGAGGGCGCGATCCAGGTTGTCGAGCACAGGAATCAGGTCGCGGAGCAGCGACTCGTTCGCGTACCGGACGTACTCTTCGCGTTCGCGCTGCGTCCGCCGCTTGACGTTCTCCACCTCCGCCAGCGCGCGGAGCAGCCGGTCCTGCTTCTCCTCGACCTGACGCCTGAGCTCCTCCACCGCCGAGGTCGGGCCCTCTGCAGACGGAGCGGACTCGATAGGCTCTGGGTCACGCACGTTCGCTTCGTCCATAACATTAGGATTATAGCAGCGTCGCCGCGCGTTCCCGGAGGGTGGGCGGGGCCGGGGGCGTGGGGCGGGTGCCTCCCGAGATCCGTGTAGTCAGCGTTGCACGCGCGCACAGCGCAGAAAACTGTCCGATCCGGATTTCAGGCACCCGCCCCGCGCCCCCGGCCCCGCCCACCCTCCGGCTCAACCGCTACGACGGCAAGTAGAGATCTTGACGGACGCGGGAGAGAGCGTCAGTGACGTGGCGAGCCGTCTCGTTGACGATCGAGATGACCTCGGGATACGGCAATCGCCGCGGCCCGACGACGCCGAGGATGCCGATGACCTGATCGCGATAGAGATAGGTCGAAGTGATCAGCGTGCATTCGCGCATCTCGGCCACCGGGTTTTCCTCGCCGATCGTCACGCTCAGGCCCTCGGCGCCGGCCAGCGCCGTCATCAGGTCCGCGAGGCGTTCCTTCTGCTCGAAGGTCCGGAGCAGCTCGCGCGTCGCCTCGATGTTCCAGAACTCCGGGTGGTCGAGCATGTTGATCGCGCCGCTGACGTAGAGCGTGCGGCCCCGCAGCAGCGCGACGATCTGCTCGGTGACGCCGCGCGCCCGGGTGTGCAAGGCATCGAGGGGATCGCTGGGCACCGTCTCCATGTCGACGACGTCCTGAACGGAGTGGCCGATGTACCGGCGGTTGAGCTCGCGCCCGATCGCGCGGACCTCCTCGACCGCGAGCGGCGGGTCGAGGGTCACCGCGCGCGCGGTGACCCAGCCCGCGTCGGTCACCAGGACGGCGAGCGCCCGATCGTCCTCGAGCGGGATCAGGTCGACCCGCGCGAGCGTCGTCTGCTTGAGGGGCGGCGCCAGCAGGAGGCCCGTCAGCTTCGTTGCGCTCGACAGGTGCGAGGACGTCAGCTCCATGAAGCCGTCGATGCCGGATCGGCGCGTCGGCAGGGTCTCGCCGGACACCGCGACCTTGGGACCCTGCGGCGGCGGAAACGACTCAACGTAGAAGCGGTAGGCCTTGTCCGTCGGCACGCGGCCCGCGCTCGTGTGGGGCTGCACGAGGTAGCCCATCTCCTCGAGGTCGGCCATCACGTTGCGGAGCGTGGCCGCCGAGAGGTTCGGAAAGTGGCGTCGGGCCAACACGCGGGAGCCGACCGGCTCGGTCGAGTCGACGTACTCGCGGATGACCGCCACCAGCACGTCGCGATGACGGGCGTCCATCGCCCGGAATTATAGCAATTCGACGAAGAGAGCGTCGGAGAGGAGGAATCCCGCCTCGGTCAGCCGGATGCGATCGCCCGTGTCGACCAGCAGCGCCTGCGTGCGCCACGTCTCGATCCGCCGGCGGAGGTGCCGGTCGCCGCCGATCCGAGTCTCGAGCCACGTCGCGGGAATGCCGTCGGCCGTGCGCAGACCGAGGATCAATCGCTCGGCGAGGCGCTGCCGCGGCGAGAGGTGCTCGACGGAGGCGACGGGGAGGTCGCCGCTCGCGAGCGCATCGCAATAGCGCGGCGTCGCCTTCACGTTCGCGTAGCGCGCCCGGCCAACGAATCCACACGCGCCCGGCCCGGCGGCGAGATACTCGGCCGCGTGCCAGTAGATCTGGTTGTGGCGCGAGCGGAAGCCGGGTCGCGCGTAGTTGGAGATCTCGTAGTGCTCGAGGTCGCACGCCGCCGCGGCGTGCGCGAGCCGCCAGTACTGGTCGAGCTGCGTCTGCTCGGTCGGCAGCCCGTCGACGCCGGCCGCGCCCCAGAGGCTGCCGGCGTCGAGAGTCAGGCCGTACGCGGAGAGATGGTCGGGCCGCCAGTCGAGCACGGCGTCGACGGCGCGTGTCCATCCATCGAGGTCGAGGCCGGGCAGACCGTACATCAGGTCGACGCTCAGGTTGACGCAGCCGGCCTCCCGAGCCGCCTCGAAGGCCGCGCGCGCTCCGCGCGCATCGTGAAGTCGGCCCAGTCGCGGGAGAATCGAGTCGTCGAGCGACTGGACACCGAGGCTCAGGCGGTTGACCCCCGCGGCGTGATAGCCCTCGAGCTTCTCGCGGGTCACGCTCTCGGGGTTGCACTCGACGGTGATCTCGGCGTCCACGGTGACGGTGAAGCGGGCGCGGATCCGGTCGAGCGTCGCCGCCAGATCGGCGGCGGTCAGGAGCGAGGGCGTGCCACCGCCCAGGAAGACGGTCGCGAGCCGCACGCGCGGCGACCACGCGAGGGCGCCGAGCAGATCGATCTCACGCTGAAGCGCCTCGAGATAGCGCACCATGGCGCCGTCCTCGAGTGGGGCGGTGTTGAAGCTGCAGTAGCCGCACCGCTTCGCGCAGAACGGAACATGCACATACAACCCGACCGCATCCGCCTCCGGCGGATTGTCCGCCAACACCGAGCCGAGCGCGACGTCAGCCGGCGCCGAACCGCTCGGGTTGTCCGCAGACACGGAGCCGGGTCGCATCTGTCTCAGGCCACCCTCGGTCCAAGCCGTGCTCACGGCCCCCGCTCCAACAGCCCGGGTCGCATCTGTCTCAGGTCCGGGTTGTCCGCAAACCCGGAGCCGGGTCGCGTCTGTTTCAGGCCACCCTCGGTCCAAGCCGTGCTCACGGACTCCGCTACAGCAGCCCGCTCTTCGCGCGATCCGCTCGGCACAATCGCCACGGGGCACTACGGTATATAGTTCGCGAGTCGCCACCAGCGCAGCCAGTGCCGGTCGCCGTCCCAGGACCAGTAGATGAGGAAGGCCTTTCCCTTGATCTTGTCGCGCTTGACGAATCCCCAGTACCGACTGTCCTGAGAGTTGTCGCGGTTGTCGCCCATCACGAAGTAGGAGTCGGCCGGGACCGTCGTGGGCTCGCATCCGTACGCGTACCCACAGTAGGCCTCCGCGCCCCGCGTCGTCCCGGAGTCAGCGAACTTGGTGTAG
>Ga0209237_1001788_pt1 | contig 12743 bp, 14 predicted proteins | sample GraSoi013_1_40cm_2_FD_185820 | JGI IMG/M metagenome (GOLD analysis project Ga0209237, IMG submission 185820) | Grasslands soil microbial communities from the Angelo Coastal Reserve, California, USA - Sample 10_02_2013_1_40cm (SPAdes) (version 2) | ecosystem: Environmental > Terrestrial > Soil >... | reverse complement strand
TGAAACAGGCCAAACAGAAATCCATCCTCGTCGTAGATAGCTGGGAGGGAGCGTTGAGAAACGCTACGCCCGAAGGACGAAAAATGCTCGAGTCGGCCGTCATGTCAGAACTAGATCAGACAAAAGTAAGCGTGATTCTCGTCAGTGAGGCCGAACGAGCCGACAACCTCGGCTACCTAGTAGACGGAGTCGTAACCCTCGAACAGAACGAGCTAGAGGGAAGGAGAATCAGATCGCTCGGAATCGACAAGTTTAGAGGATTCAGAGTCCAGAGCCAACACTTTCCATTCTCTCTGGAAGAGGGAAGGTTCACCTTCTTGGACGAGGAATACGAAAACGGCCCACCGGCCATAGTGAGAAGTCCAGAGAAAGTTCCGCACACGGAAACCCACTTCTCCACGGGGAGTAGGGAGCTCGACCAGCTATTGGGAGGCGGAGTCCGGAGAGGCTCCTTCTTCATGATTGACACTGAGAGCAATGTTTCTCCGCAGTCGCTGAAGTTGTTGATCAACATGATCCGGTCTAATTTCGTTAGCCAGGGCGGGGCGTGCTTCAGCATCTCAACTGGGACCTTCAGCTCGGAGTCGTCGGCTGAGGCGCTGAGACCATACATAGGCGACAAGGCCCTGGCTGAGAGAGTTCGGATAGTCGAGTTCAACTCGCAGCTACCTTCGAAGCCCTGGAGACTGAAGTTGAGGGGCCAGCTAATGAGCGATCTCGCAGAGTTCTACAGAACATGGAACGCCTTGAAGGAGACGTCAACTGGTATGATGTTAACTATGAATTTTGACAAGCTCGTGCAGGTCTACGGGGAAGAGCTGACGCTTCCAGGCTTTACAGAGATAGGTGAAGGCCTGCGGGACGAAGGAGCCTTCAGCATTGGTATATCATCGCGTCCCACCAAGGTTCGTGATGAGTTTCTGAGACAAGCTGACTACCACGTGAAGGTCCAGAGCTGGAATGGTCATCTTCTGATATACGGTGTGAAGCCTTTCACGCATATTCATGGGGCAACGTTCAACTTCGACAAGGGATACCCGTCTCTCGACCTCATAGAGATTGTGTAGGCTCATTTCTACGGATTCGCTAGTGACAGGCTAGACCTTCGATTTGGTATAATCCCAAGTCGAGAAGTAGTGCGGGGTTATCTCAACTAGGACTTCTGAGCCCTTCCTTACTTCGTCTACCATGTTCGTCGCCATGCTGCTGTTGACATTGCCCAGATATTTCGCTACGATCTTCTCCGATAACGACAATGCCTTCCCTGCGTCCTTGACGATGATGGCGGTTCCTTTTCCCTTTACTCCCGTGTTGGGCATCGCGTCGGTATCGATCGAAAAGTAGACGGTCTTGTTATGTTTCAAGTTCCGGACTTTCACTGCGTCCTTGTAGCTCATGAAGTAGAGCTTGTTGGTAGCATAGTGGTACCATACTGGGTGTATGTTGGGTTCGCCCTTCGCGTTAGTGGTTCCGAGTCGGAGTGGTGTCTTGCTGTTGGCCAGAAATGTGTCAATCTCAGCCTGGTTCATTCCCGGAGCATTCGGCATCGCTTTGTGGATTTTGAGAGTTGCCAAGATACTCGAGGAAGTGTTCTAGTCCGTACTTTTCTCTTTGCCTTTGCTCTTCTTCCACAATCATTCCAGAGCCAGTCCTAGGGAAATTGACATTTTTGTTACTGGACTGGGACGCAGTAGAAAAAGTCGGGTCGCCTTTTCTATCCCCCTATAGCGCCTATACTACATGAGCGATCTGTCGTACAAGCTGGCTGAACTACGACCAGCCCTACGGCCCGTCGTCGAGTCGGCGGCCTGGGTAGCCAGCTTCGTCATCGCCAACGCCATAAGCCAAGAACCAGTATACTTCTTGATCCTCCTCCTCGTTCTCGGCTCAGACGTTCTCGACACCTCTGACAAGAGCAAAGGACTGTTCCGAGACTTCATTGCAGGAAGCATCAGCGCAATCCTAGCCATGGCTCTTAATGATCAATTAGGGCTCGCCGTTGGAGCCATAGTTGCCGTCACAGCAATTGGCAGGCTACTCCAGAAACTCGCCTAGAGGCCCATCAGCACAGAAACAGTCCTGAAGAGCTTACACTGAAGCTTTGGTTCCCACGAAGCGGAACAGCACTGGTCGAATCTCCCCGGAATCTATCAATAGTTGTTCCATTCTTTTGAACAAACTCGCAAGCGCATTCTCCCTCTTCCGATCAGGGATCCTCATATCGCTGAAAATATCCCAGCAATGGTAGCAGTGCCATGAGAGTCGCTCTTTGACGAAGCGTTGCTCGAGGGGCTGCCTCATCTCTTCAAATGTGTTGATGTGCTCCCTCCTCCGATACAGAGCATCGTTCATGATGCTGTCAATACCCTCCTTCGGATTCTCGGGAAGATGAGACGAATACCAGCCTGTTAGTTCTAGTGCTCGTCGGATTTGGTAGAGCCAAGTCGCACCTCTCCTATCTATTCTATCATACGCATACTCTAGACAGACTACTCTTCCTCCATTTTTCAATAAGCGGCAAGCTCTAAACAAGATATTCTTGGGGTGAGGAAGGTCATGGAGGACGCGGCTAAAGAGAACAACATCATATGTTCCTGAAATGTCGGACCATTTGTTGAAGTCCGCTACTTCGTAGCGTAGACTGCCACGAGTTTTACTGTAAGGGTCGGTTTCCATGGTCCGCCTGGCTATGCGGATGATCTTCTGATTCGGGTCTATCCCGACAACGTCATTGCCCCTCCGAGCCAGCTCTAGACTCATGAAGCCGGTCCCGCAACCAACTTCTAGAATCTTGAGATTTCGGCCACGAATGGAATCCTCTACTAGGCGAAAGTTATCGGCATATGTGAGTTCGATGAGATAGGGTTGCCTCCAAAGACTGTCCTTCATGAATGGCCAGGGCTTCAACCGACGCAGATCTGGCGTGAAGTCCAATGGGTATCGCGGCAAAGGCTCTGAGAAAATGGAGAACCAAATCTAAGAGCTTTTTCTAAGGGTAGCTTTTTCTCCGACCCTTGACGGCAAACGTGTGTTTAACTCGCCAAATCGGCGTTTTCTAGCTCTTATTCTTTGCCGATCGGATGCTGTTGCAGGGGATAAGCATAAAACGGTATAGAGCTATCTCCGGTAGTCTAGAGATACCATGGGCAAAGTAATGATCTCTTTATCGTCCGAAGCGGAACAAATGGTTAGACAGGAAGTTGACAAGGTGTACTATGGTAGGACAGGAGGATTCAGCATCTTTTTTGAGCACCTAGTACGAACATACTTCAACGGACACAAGAAGACCCCATCCGACCATAAGCAAACAAGATAACGCGATCTCCTGCCAAGAAAGTACATCGAGCCAAATACGGCCAGTAACTCCAAGTCCGCGAATGCGGATTTAGACCCTTTAGTAAGGGCCGTAGCATAACGTAGTCCAGTGCGCCTGGCTCTGATAGAGGTCGAACCAAAGCATTTTGAATCATTGAGTTCAGGGAACCCGGTAGGGGCGGTGGTCCAGACCACCCACCTGTGGGGACAACTTGGTCTAAGAGAGCTGGTAGGCAACTACCGGTTCGGGCACATACTGGTCTCGGGCACCAGTGATCGTGGGTTCAAATCCCACCCGCCCCACCATAGATGCGAACCCACTCAAGTACGAAAGAGCTAACTCCATTGATAGCATGTCCCCCGATACTTGTAAAAACCGTCGGAAATCATTTGGAATTGCAGGCGAAACCGCGTCTCAAGCCCGCGAATCAACTCGGTTTCTCTTGGGCGGTATCGACGGATAAATTGATATGAAACGAGCGTTGCCTTGCAAATTTGATGAGACCACGCAGGAAGGCTGTTGCGTCTACCGTTATTACGTGCATAATAGTATCGTTGATGACTGCTCTTCCAGACAACGTCTCTGTCCACGCAGTGCGCACGGGCACTGTCTGCTTCTCCAACACTGCAACTTCTTGCCCTCCTGTGGCCACTAGGCTATCTGGAAACTCTTTGTTGGTGTCAGCTCTCAACTTTACAGGGAAGGTTGGGTCCCAACTGGTCGTAAGAGTCGTCATCCAGGGTTCGGCGCCCTTTGATTATTTCAACATCCAAGTGGACCCTGCATCTCCTTGTTGCGTTCAAGCACTCAGCCCGGTGAGCGTGGACCTTAACAGCTCCGTACTTCCAGGGCTTACCTCCGAATCCATTTGCATCCGCGGCACGGCCACCACAACAAATACCACGTGCGCAAGTTGGGCACCAAACAGCAGTGAAGCCGTCCAGGTGATCGCGAGCGGTGGCACTACCAGCGGTCCCGGTACAACCGGACTGTTGTTTACCATAACTTACGACATACTGGCCAGGACGAACGACACTAACTTACTATTTGAAAACAACGTCACCCCACTCGGTCACAGTTGCGCCTGCGTCCACGTACTGGATTCTAACGGGAACAATCTGCCTGAAAACTTAGAGATCAGCATTTTCGAGAACTTCCTCTTTGGTGACGTCAATGGGGATTGTGTCGTCAATGTTGTCGATATGGCCCTCGTTGCTTTGGCGTTTGATTCGACCCCTAGTTCCTCCAATTGGAATGCCAGCGCTGATGTAAACAACGACGGAGTTGTCAACCTACTCGACCTGACTCTTGTCGGATTGAACTTCGGCAAAATCTGCACCTAGCCGCGATGAGGATTCGGAGAGCATAGTTCCCTTTCTGTGAACCCAGTTTTAGAAGCATTGGCATCATTGTCAGACACTGGTGAGCGTTCGTCTCGCAAGGGCGAACATCGCGAGTTCAAGAACCCATCGAGAAATCCCGTATGTCTGAAAAATTCCCACTAGCCCCTTTCGAATCACGGGCGACTAGTAAAACCACTAAATAGCCCGAATCGTCGGAGTGACCGGCATCAAGTGTGATGAACGTTGCCTGAAGATCGCGCCATCGAGACTCACGACCTTTCGAAGAAGTATGGTGATAGGCTCGCGGTCGACCGGCTGAACCTCACTGTCGCCTCCAAACAAGTTCACGGTTTTCTCGGCCCGAATGGCGCCGGTAAGTCCACCACCATCAAGATGATGGTTGGCCTGCTCAGGCCAACTTCTGGCAGTCTCAGCATTCTCGGCCAGGGAGTCCGCGGAGACAACCCGAGGGTTCGACGCAAGATTGGCTACATGCCAGAACTACCCCGGTTTCCTAAGCATTTGTCTGGGGAGGAGTTGCTGGATGTTTACGGGCGTATGTATGGTATGTCGAAAGCCGAAAGGAAGGCGAGAATTCCCGAGCTGATCAAGATGGTAGGGCTCGAGGGCCGTGGGAAAGATAGGATTGGAAAGTACAGCAAGGGTATGCAGCAGCGGATCGGGATCGCCCAGGCCTTGATCAGCGATCCTGAACTGGTGATCTTGGACGAGCCAAGCATCGGTCTCGACCCTGTGGGAATGGTCGAAGTTCGGAACATTGTTAAGGACATTGTAAAGTCGGGGACAACCGTCTTCTTCTCGTCGCACCTACTTGCAGAGGTTCAGCAAGTCTGCGACCACGTGACGGTGATTCATCTCGGGGTCATGCGCTACTCCGGGACGCTAGAGGACATTTCCAGCAAGGTGATGGCACGCCGTAGGCTCGTCATCGAGCTTGAGAAGCCAGTTGATGGGGTCCTTGCCGCATTGAAAGCGATGAAGTTTGCGACTGCTGAAGCTAACATGAACACTTACACTCTCCACTTGGACACGCGCGAGGATGTACGAGCAGAAGTCTCACGGGCGGTAATGGGCGCCGGAGGAGTTATTGTGAGGATGCAGGAGGAAGGAGGAGGTCTTGAGGACGCGTTCCTCAGTTTGGTCGGAAAGGAGGGAATGGCCTAGTGGCGCAGAAGAATCGCGCCGGAACCTTAGCGGCCCTCATCGCTCTTCTCTACTACGAGTTCCTCTGGAACATTCGGAAGAAAAAGATCATCGCCATATTCATCATTATATTCGCCATCGCGACCGTTCAGCTCGCTTTTACCCCGATAGCCGACGCTGTCGCAAACCCGCCCCAAACACTTCAGGCGAACTCTACGTTCGTCTTCGGCGGAATCGAGGCCTTGACAGGAATCTTCCTCTTTCTCGTTGGTGTCGCCACGACGATGAATACGGTCTCGGGCGAGTTTGAGTCTGGGACGATAGTTCCTCTGCTGACGAAACCTGTCTCGAAGACCCTTGTCTTTGCAGCGAAAATCGTCGCGTCCGTGATAACGCTCCTTGCGGCCTACTCGTTTCTCGTTGGCTACATAGCGATTGGAGGCACTTTAATCTATGGTCCCCAAGACAACTTGAACCTCGTTCCTCTGGGAATTCTGGGGCTTACGATCGGAAGTATGGTCTGGGCTTCCGTCGCTCTAACGCTTGGCACGCTGTCGAAGAACTCTGTTCTAGCAGCCCTCGGCTCGTTCGGCTTCTACATCGGACTCTTGATAGGTGGAACCCTCATTGCGGCCCAACTAGGAGCGTCAACTGTACTGTTCTATGCCCCAGGAATGGGTGCGACAGGGACGACTGCGGCGTGTGCAGGCTTGGAACGAGGCGGAGGCCAAACCTTCAGCACGGGGACGGATGGTCTCGCCTCGATGCTAATGCGTTGGGTCCTGAACCCGGAACAGGTCTTGAACTTCTGTGGCTTCCAGTTCCGCGCATCCGGAAACCCAACCACGACCCTCCTCGCGTCTGACACCTTCGCAAATGTCGCGTTCAGAGATCTCTGGGTTTCTCTCGTCTACGTTGCTGGGCTATTGCTTCTAAGCTGGTTCGCCTTCCGCCGATCCCAGATAGTGGAATCGTAAGACCCTAGTCTTCGCCGGTCCCCCGCAGTTCCTGCTGTACTCGATCTTGTCCAGCGAGGGTCCCAACCCAGCATCTTCTGAATCTTTCTTATCGATAGGCCTAAGCCTGGTCCCGAGAGGGTTGAAGACATGACCATAATTTGACTCGTAAGAGGAGCATTTCGATAATTATTGACGCCTATAGAGGAAGACATGGATAAACTGATATATTTGGTGACAGCCCTGTCAAGCCCGAGGTCAGATGACCTCGTCTTGGAAAACTAGACGAGTACTTCTGTCAAGCGTACTACTGCTAGGACTTTCTGTGTTCTCCATTGTTCCAGTTGCCGGATTCGGCGAACTTCTCCGGGGTTTCGATGTTCCAGCCTTCGCAAAGCATCCTGGATACTTTCCTGTCGGCGTGGCCTTTGACGGGAAGAACCTGTGGTATTCACAGCCCTCAATCAGCGCCAAAGATAGCCCAGGGCTCTTCCTCGTAACAACCACTGGAACGCTCCTACGGACTCTTTCTCTGCTGTTCCCGGAGGCAGCAGGCGGCGGCATTGCCTGGGACGGTAGTAACCTCTGGGTGGCATCGTTCCAATCCACGCTGACTGGGGCAACAGTCTATCAGGTGAGCGTTGGGTCCGCCCCGGCCGTTTTGAAGACCTTGAACCTAGACCCGATCTTTGCCCCGGACAATGAGTGCGCAATAATCGACGGGCTTGACTTTGACGCCTCTACAGGAACCCTGTGGGTAAGCCCCGACGTAGGTTGCAATCAGGCATCTCTCAACGATACGTTTGGGGTGGCCTACAATATCGATACATCAGGCAACTTGATACAACGAGTACAATTTTCGTTCAGTGTCAGTGGCGTGGCAAAAGTCGGCAGAAACCTATACGTCGTAGACCGATTCGGCGGAAAAATCGACCAAGTGGACGTGAAGGGCAATGTGATATCCAGCTTTCCCATCTCAAAATTCGAAAACCCCACGCAATGGGCTGAGGACCTAGCTTTCGACCCTTCTACGTTTAAGGGGTGCGCCTTGTGGGCGATGCAGCCTTACTCACAACCCCACGTCTTCCTGGATTCAGCCGCCCTAGCAGCATACCACATAGACTGCCCATAAGAAATCCACCCTCCACCCTTTTTTTCTGAGCTGGCCTACGACGTCGGCGGCCTGGGGGAGACACTGGTCAGGCCCGAAATTCCTGGCAGAGAAGATGCTTGGATTGGAGGGGTATTAGTTTGGATAGACCACGAACGATGGCAAGACTCGCGTCGCAGGATCATGGCCGGGTCCAAGCTGAGATGGAACTCAGCCGGCCTTCAAGACGCGTCTCAGATCACTCATCTGTTCTTCGATCTCCGCCTTCGAAGGCGCTGGTCTGAAGCCTCTTTCTCGGCATTTCACAATATCCCATCCTTCACACTTGTGCTTCATTGAGGAGGTTCTGGGCACCATGTGCCAGTGAAGATGCCACTCTGCCCTTTCTTCGAGCGTCGACTCGCCCAACCGAACGAGATAGACGATCTCGATCTTGTCGTCAGCATGCGACGCGTTGTACGTTTCGACCAAGGCATCTTCAAGTCTTTGAGCCATAATCCCGAACTCTTTCAATTCTTCAACAGTCATTTCGGACATGCGCATGCGGTGTTGGATTGGATGGACGACTAGCCATCCGAGAAACCTCTCCTTCTGGTTAGAGTAATGGTTCACCATCCAATGCGGTCCTAGATGTATCACTCCACCATCGACATCGTCCATTCCAGCGGCTCTCCGACAACCCTTGCAAAGCTCTTTTCCAGTCATTGTATCGCGCCTTTCTTGGTTGGCCAAGCACGTCATGCAACTTGATCAGGATTCAAAGTTTAAAGGAACGGTAGCCTTTCCGAAATCACGAGTATCTGTTAGCCTTGACGAGTACGATTCTTCCACGTTCTGCCGATTATGAAGTCAAGCTGACACCCGACCACGAGAGCCTCCGGAATACCATCCGTGATTTTGCCGAGAAACAGATCCGGCCAATAGCTGCAGAGATTGATCACAAGAACCACATTCCTCGAGATCTTCTCAACCAGATTGCCAAGCTCGGCGTGACCGCTATCACCTACAAGGAAGAGTATGGAGGGCTAGGCGCTGACCTGCTATCAATGGTTATCGCGCTCGAGGAATTAGCCCGTGTCTCCGCGGCCTGTTCAACAGTTTTCGTCGCTAGCCATCTTGTTTCTGAACCATTGAACGAGTGGGGGACGGAGGAGCAGAAGAAACGCTACCTCATCCCGATGGTCGCGGGCGAGAAGATAGGTGCTCACGCTATGACCGAGCCTGGCGCTGGATCCGACGTTGCGGGGATCAAGTCCACAGCGAAACTCCACGGGACACACTGGGAGATATCGGGACGAAAGACGTTCATCACAAACGGTGAGATCGCCGATCTCTACCTCGTCTTCGCTAGGACGAGCCCGTCGCCAAGCAGACAAGAGCGACACAAAGGTCTGAGTGCGTTTCTGGTTGAGAGAGGAACTGAAGGATTCCAAGTAGCCAGCAAGATTGAGACAACCGGATTACGCGGCTCGCAACCATCCGAGCTAGTACTAGACCACGTGAAAGTTCCCAAGGACAATTTGCTAGGAAAAGAGGGAGACGGCTTCTATGTCGGAGTAAAGACCTACGACCGCGGCAGGATCGATGTTGCAGCACAAGGCGTCGGAATCTGCCAGGCTGCATACGAGGCAGCCGTGAGCTACGCACAGACCCGAACCAGTTTTGAGAAGCCTTTGATCGAGTTTCAACAGGTACAGTACAAACTTGCCGACATGGCTATGGGTTTGCACACTGCGCGACTGTTGACCTACTGGGCCGCGTCCCTGAAAGATCAGGGAAAGGATTTCGTGAAGGCATCCTCGATCGCGAAGGTCACGTCAACGGAGGCGGCAGAGAAACTGTCGTTGCTTGCAATGATGATACACGGCGGTTACGGTGTTGCGACGGAATATCCGGTGGAACGATTCCTGCGAGACTCGCAGATCATCAAGACCTACGAAGGCACCAACGACATTCAGAGACTCACGATTGCAAAGCAGTTGTTGCGGGAACTGAAAACCTAGCCTGAAGGCCCAGAGTCAGTACGGTCAAGAGGATTGGCTCCTCAGCGTCTAAGGAATCCCGTAGACTCGGGAAGACTGTACTGGCGCGCTATCAATTTTGCAACATGTCTTGGGGATCGTTTCGTGGTGTCGATGCTCAAGCTCTTACGAAATGGGATTTCTGAGTCGAGGTCATATTTCTGAAACAGGTCGCTCAGCATCTTCTCTGTACTGACTTTTCCCATTCTCTTCCTCTGACTCGTCTTCACACGCTTGACCAATTCTTCCCGCTCGCAATATAGCCGCACGAAACATACACGTCCTCGGTGGGATCTGACTCTTTGGAGGACCTGCTTCACAAAGTGATCGTCTTCGCCCTTGCTGTAGACAAAGGTGAAGATTGTGTCGATTCCCTCTTTCGCGGCTTCCTCTATCATCTCTAGTCGATACTTGCCGATGAGACGCCAGAAAGTCTTTGTTCCAAACTCGAAAATAGACTGGACAAACTGGATCGAGACATGATTGTGGAAAAGCTTGAAGCCTGTCAGCTTTGCCAATTCAGTTGCAACAGTAAGCTTACCTGATGCCGGCGGGCCGTAGATGAAGACGAGTCTCATTTACAGCGAAAGACGCTCGTTCTAGGCTGAAATAAATAGCGGCTAGAGTCCAAACATGAGGAGTTGAGTCTTGAGGTTCATTCTTTCGGGTCTTGGAAACTGGTACCATGGCTGGAGCTTGCTGATCAGGCTGTTCAGGTGGCTGACAAGCTCGGATTCTGGGGCGCTGTTATCCCCGACCACTACATGTGGGCCGAAGCATTCGGACAACCCCAGAAAGACTCGACCGTAGAGAGCTGGATCGCCCTCACCTATCTCGCCGCCAAGACACAGAAGATCAAGCTTGGAACCATCGTAACCCCAATTCCCTTCCGGCCTCCAGCAATGCTGGCCAAGATGGTAGCAACCATGGATGTGCTGTCATCCGGACGGGCAGTCCTCGGCGTAGGGGCTGGGTGGTCCCAGACCGAATTCGAAGGCTACAGCACATGGGACAATCCGAAGACACGGGTCGAAAAAACACAGGAAGGCGTGGAGCTGATCCTCCAGCTCTGGGAGAAGCCCCAGGTCAACTTCAAAGGAAAATACTACCATGCAAAAGGGGCGATTCTAGATCCTAAACCCGTTCAGAAACCCCACCCGCCCCTTATGTTCGGAGGAGTCGGCACGAGAATGCTACAGCTCGCAGGCCGCTACGCTGACATCTGCCACATTCCACCGTGGGTACAGGTCCCAATGGAGAAGGCACGGTTGATTGTCAAGCAGGAGGCGCGGCGGTTCCATCGCGAGGACAAGATAGCGTTCGCAGCTGGGTCCGTTGCCAATCGGGACCAAAAGTTCGACCTGAAAACTGTCGAGCAGGATGTTGAAAGGGCGGCAAAAGACGGCGCCCTATACTACATAGCGCCTCTACAACGCGCTGGCTACCTTGACAATCTCAAGGAATTCGCGAAGAATATCATACCCTCATACTCTGGGCTTGACTAGAATAATCATGCTAGTCCTTTCGAGAATCGCGCTCTACGCGAACACTGTTTAAGACACTCGTATTTTCTCCAACTTCTCGATTCGTTGCTGCACGAGTGAGTGAATGAACTCGTTCGCGAACACAAGCTCCCTGTTCAGCGTAACAGCGGCGGACTCGATGCCTTGCATTCGGTTCAGTGCACGGGTCTTGGAATTGACGTCACCGAGGTCTATGCTTCGGCAGAGCAAGTATTTCATCGGGGGGTTCCGGGTCTCGTGAACCAGTAACGCATCGTCTAGAATCTTGCGAATCTCGCTCATCGACGCTTTGCCTGCAACGGCAAGGTTGTACACTAGTTCGCCGGGACTGGAGCCTGCGCCCAGTCTCGGCATGATCACCATTGTCTCTGATCTGATCAGCGAGTCGAGGTGTTTGCGGACGGTCTTCGGACTAAGCCGTGTCACCTCGACAAGTTCTCTGAAAGGAATCTTCGGATCGTCGATAAGAGCATCGACTACAATAAAGTCGAGAGCGGAGAGTGGTGGGAGGTCGCCTGCTCCGGTAACAGCGTGTCCCGATGGCTTCTCCCCTAGGGCTACACTGAGTTCTCTGATGGAGCGGCTGATATTATCAGACCAAACTCCGACGGTCAAGCCTCCATCTAGTTTCCAGCCTATGTAACTCACGTCCGGCGCCTTCGAGGCCTTGATCACCTGTTCGCGAGTCCGCTCACGTTTGAAGAACACCAAGACTTCTTGACGATCGAAGACAACTGGGTCTACCCAGAGGCCATATCCCAAAAGGACACCAGTATTATGCAGACGTCTCAGCCGTTCGCGAACAGCAGGCGCCGATAGTGACACGCGGCGTCCGAGTGAGAGAAGACTCTGCCGAGCGTTCTGGTGTAGCGCGACCAGGAGTTGGAAGTCCTTCGAGTCCACACTTGATCCAGAGCCAGGTTCGCGAGCTATAAGTTTCCCTGAATCGAAAGTCGCACCTAACGTACGACTAAATCCGATCCAAGCAAAGACAACGCCATGAACAACAATACGTTCGTCCAACAGACACGCACAACAAAGACTCAGAAACCCTTGCTCCCACTGCTCCTCTCTCTGATCCTTCTCATCCCCATCGCAAGCGCATCCACCTCTGCATCTGCGACCGGAAGCTTCACTGCAACCGTCATCATTACCAGCATTGGCCAAGCTGACGGCAACACCATCATCACTGCTATCGAGACGCAGACACTCTCAGGCTTCCTGACTGGAACTCGTATCGCAGAAGGCGTGGAAATAATCCACCCTGACGGTACATTCAATGCACACGATTCAGGAACCTTCACTGGAA
>Ga0209237_1001787_pt1 | contig 12745 bp, 20 predicted proteins | sample GraSoi013_1_40cm_2_FD_185820 | JGI IMG/M metagenome (GOLD analysis project Ga0209237, IMG submission 185820) | Grasslands soil microbial communities from the Angelo Coastal Reserve, California, USA - Sample 10_02_2013_1_40cm (SPAdes) (version 2) | ecosystem: Environmental > Terrestrial > Soil >... | reverse complement strand
CCTCGCCTCGATTCCCACTCGAAGTCGCGGTGTAGCACGCCTACCGGGGCGCTGGGTGCAGGGGGTGCTCGCCTTGACGATGCTCGCCTGCCCTGCGTACCGTACCCATCACGTTCAGGAGGAGAACCGAATGCGCGACTATGACCCCAAGGACGTCGCGGGAAGGATCTTCCGAGAGTCCTCCAAGCCCAGCATTGGCCCTCATGTGGCGATGGGCCACAACACGGAAATCGACCCCGTTTGCAAGAAGGCCGTCCCTCGGGGAGCCGCGAAGGCCGAGCACGACGGGCAGACTTATTACTTCTGCGGTACAGAGTGCAAGGACAAGTTCGGAACAGAACCCAAGAAGTACATCGAGTAACCGGGCCTGTCGTGCCCGACCCTGGGACTGTCCTCCTCTACATCCTGAGCACCCTCGCTCAGACCTGTGCTGCGCTCGCGGCGTTCGTGGGAGCGGTGGGGCTCTACAAGCTGCAGTCGCTGCGTGGTGAACATGCCCGCAACGAGCACACCATCCGAGGGGCCCTGGGTGGATCGGTCTTGACCCTCGTGCAGGCTCAGGTGCTGCCTCTCGAAGAGATCATCCGAGACGCAAGGGGTGCTCAGGGTCCCGGCACGATCACTCCGGAACCCGTCAAGGTTAGGCTTCGCGATGCACTCGCCGAGTGGGACGAGTTCCCCAACCGTCAGCAGCGAGCGACGACGGCGTTGATCATCTTCGAGGCGTGGAACCTCCTCGTGATCGTGGCGTCCCTCGTCGGGTTCAACTGCATCCGCGAATGGGCGGGCGCACCGTGGCTTTCGTGGGCCCTCTGGTTCGTCGCCGTCGTCACCGCCGTCATCACCGTGGGCTCGGTCTGGGTCTGGACCCGAGGCGTGGAAACGTGAGTGACACCGCCCGACGCATCTCTGCCCTCTGCGGTCGCGCCTTCGCCATCCTCATTCCAGAGAGCGCCGAGGAGACTGAGAGCGACAAGCTCTGCCCCGATTGCTCGCGCCTACCACCACCGATGCCTGATTGACGATGAGTCGGCCGCGCCTCGGGCCCAGCACCAAACCTTGGCTTCCGCGGGCGGTGTCCGACGCTCGGATGGTCGCGTCGGAGTTCCCAGGCTCGCTCGTCATCTCGCCTGGATGAGTCGCCATGGGGGTGCGACCGCGGGTAGCGGGACACACGGCCGTGAGTGACTCCGCCGGAGCCGACCCCAATCGCCCCCGCGTGGTCGCCCGCCTACTGCGGCGAGTCGTCGATTACGGAGTAATCCTCAGTGAACGGGGCTCGGACCAGATTCACGAGCCGTGCGACTACGCGAATGCGCACGTCAGGCCGAAACACACGCCAGCCCCAAAGGTGCCGCTGCCACCTCGGTAGCAGTCCCGCCCGTTTTGCGCCACCGCGGCGACTGTACCTCGTCGCAGGCTCTGCGGATCGAAGTGCTGGTTGTACGTCTCGATGGACGCCACGACGACATGGACTTCCACGGTGAGGAGTTCGATGCCGACGGGGGAGACGCGGACCCAGGCGTCGATGACGATGCCCTTATCCAGCACATGATCGAGGACATCAATGACGCTGGTCGAGGACGATGCTCGTTCAACGACCATGCGGCACCCCCACCTCTACGCCCGAACCTCGTGGCCTTGCTTGAAGGTCACGGGCCTGCTCGCGACCTCCCATTCGCCGTCAGCGTTCGTGAAGCGATCGCCGATGCGGAGGTGCTCCGGGAAGATGGCCACCGACTCGGCTGACGAGGGACGGCTCCGCTTCGGTCATGCGACCCCACTGCTCGATCAAGCGAACCGCTGCTTGGAGATGGTACTGGCGGGGCGTTTCCCCTGGGGACCCTGTGTCGCTAATACTCGCGCGACCAGACGTACATCGAGTAATTGTCCGAGCCGTCCTTCGCGCGGTCCAGACGATAAATTGTGTACATCATCTTCCCGCCCAGCATCTTCTCGTCGCACACGAGATACGTCGCGCCGTACTTGGAGCACGTTCCGTCCGCTGGCTGCGCCTTCGTGATCCGATCCATCATCGTTCGGTGCAGACCGCGAAGCTTCTCGTCGTAGGTCGTTCCTGAACGGACATCGCAGCGCGACATCTCGTCCTTGGGCATCATTGCCTTGCATCGCTTGACCCTGTTGTCGTACATGCGCTCGGCCAAGGACTTTTGCTTTTCGGCCCCGCTCTTGTCGGAGGCGCCAAGAGCAAGTGCCGCGAGGGCAAGTGTCGCCAGTATCAAGCGAAGTCGGCTGTCGCGACTGTGATTCATGTCGCCTCCGTAGTTAGGTTCAACCCGCGATAGTTGATCTTCGACAATCGGCAAGCGCGCGGTCGATCCTCGGAAACTCCGCGAGGGCACGACTCTCGGCCATCCGCTGGTCACCCGTGCGGAGCCAAGGGAGGTACGCGCGGCCACCGGGGATGGACCGGGGGCGGGGGCGCTGCGTAGTCGTCTCACGCGGGGCTGGCGGCCCTCGCCGGCTCCGCAGCTCTACGAGGCCCTGAGCGCGCCCTCCTGGGCGGTGGCGGCTTCGAGCGCGACCCGCGCTGCCTTCACCTCGTCGGCCGCGCGTGTGAGCGCGTCACGCAGCGCGATCATGTCGCGGATGCCGTTCTCGATGAAGTCCATCGCGTCGTCATGCAGCGCGGCCACGTGCTCAACGGAGCGGCGTAGGCGCTCCAGCTCTTTCTTCTGCATGGCCCCAGACCCTCCTGCGGCCAGCCTACGGCGGGAGCTGCCCCCGGCCCAAGAAAGTTCGAGCTGGCGATCCGGGCCGTGCCCACTGCTCCCCTGACGCGCGGTCCGAGCCCGAACGTCGATCGGGTGCTGATTGGCGCGCGTCAAGGAGCGCGACCAGATCGAGCGCGCCGGCTGGTTCAAGGGATCGTGCGGGGGCGTGGGGAAATATTTTCCCACTCGGCGGGCGGTCGCCCGAAGGTGGCGTTGAACGTGGCGTCAGCACCTCCTTGGTTGCTGATGGACATACGACGAGCCGCTCGAAGAGCGGACACTTCACTTGCTCTCGGGAGCGGACAGATCATGTGCTCCCTACACGAGTCGATGCGACCGCTTGACCGGACGGTTCTCGGTGCCTAGACTCCGGCCAAGGCTTCATGGCTCGGACCGCCCGAGCGTTTCGGGAGGGTGGTGCGTTGCTGGATCGGGATCTTTTGTAGCGGTTCAGTGCCTCTGTTGGCCGTCGTGACGGCCGGCAGGGGCATTTGCGTTTCCGGGAGGAGGCACGCCATGAGTATCCTCGCCATTTCCGACACCGTGGGCAGCCTCGGCAGGGAGATCGGACGTACAGTCGCGGCAGCCCTCGGGCATGAGTTCGCGGACCGCGAGATCATCTCGAAGGCCGCGGAGCGCTTCGGCGAAGGCGTCCTGGAGCTGACCCACGCGACGGAGGAGAAGCCAAGCATCTGGGAGCGCTTCACAGAGACCCAGCGTCGGTACATGGCCTACGTCGAGGCGATCGTGCTCGAGATGGCCGCGCGTGAGACCGTCGTCCTGGTGGGTCGAGCGTCGACCACCATCCTCGGGAAAATCCCCCAGGCGCTGCGCGTGCGAATCAGCGCTCCCGAGGGCATCCGTGCGCAGCGAGTCCACCAGCAGCAGGGGCTCACCGCGGACGCGGCCCTCGACTACGTGCGGCGATCCGATCGAGAGCGCGCCGCGCGTGTGAGGTTCCTCTACCACGTGGACTGGGACAATCCCTTTTCCTACGACCTCGTCATCAACACCGAACGACTGAGCGCCGACGAAGGCGCCCGACTGATCTGCCAAGCGCTCCAGGAGAAGCGTGTTGAGATCACCCCCACCGCACGGCAGACGATCAGGGATCTGAGTCTGGCCGCGCAGGCGAAAGCCGCGCTCCTCGCGAATCCAATGACCAGGCTTCGGCAGATCTTCGTCACCTCCACCGACGGGCACCTCGCTCTGAGCGGAAGCGTCCGCACCGAAGAGGAGCGCCGAGTGGCGCAGGGAGTGGTGGCTAGCCTTCCGGGTGTCACGGGGGTGCTGAACGACATCGTCGTGCTCCCTGGGAGCCTGAGCAGGTTCAGCGCTGGATAGAACCCACGACGCAGAAGGCCGTGGTCGTCAGAGAGGGCAGGAGGAACGCTAGCGAGCTGATGCGCAGGGCTGTACTTGTCCGCTGGAACCGAGCGAAGAAGACCGCGACGAAGAAGAGGGGCTGATGGCTTCGCGCTCACGGCCGAGGAGTCGCGCACGGAACTGCGTGTCTCTCGCCCCCGTTGAGGCGGTCAGGCGCCGATTCCTGAACGTCGCCGGGGTCTCCGTGGAAACGGGACCGCAATGGCGCTGGCGGATCGTGAACGGCTTCGGGGAGATTCTTCGGGAGTCGGCGGCGTCCTTCCCGACTCTTCTCTCAGCCCTCGCCGACGGCCGGCGGACCTTGGTCAAGCTGCGGGATTAAGCAGGTGTCGCCCATCCTTCACGAGCTTCGCGCCAACGGCAACGGCTCGCACTGAGCCAAGAAGGCCCGGCATGAGCGTCACGATGTGCTCGAAGTGCAACGAGCGCCCCGCCGCTAAAGGTCAGCGCTGGTGCTCTTCGATGCCGGAAGGGCAAGGCGCCCAACGGGGGAACTCAGGCCGCCTTGAGGAAAGCCCAAGCAAGACGTCGTGATCAACGACCACGGACTGCCGGGATCCGGATCGTCTACAGGCAGTGGCCGGAGGGATACGATCCGCTCAGGAAGGGCGAGCGTCCGATCGCGCTGCCGTTGTTGTCGTGCTGGCGACCGCTGTCCGGGACGTGAAGACGGCCGTCGAGGCGATCAAGCGCGGCGCTTACGACTACATCACGAAACCATTTGACGTTGACGCGATCGTTCTGCTTGTCGACCGCGCCCTGGAAAAGCGGCCCTCGAGAGGCAGGTGCTGTGCCTGCGGTCGGAGCTTGCCTTTCCCGGCCTCGACGACGGGATGGCGGGCTCATCGGCGGTCACCCCGAGATGCAGCGAATCTACCAGGTCATTCGCCAAGTGGCGGGCACACCGACGGCGGTGCTCATCACCGGAGAGAGCGGAACCGGCAAGGCTTCAGATCGCGCCGTTGCCGGTCGCGCCGTTGCCGGCGACTGAGTACCGCGGAAGGGTTCAACCGAGAGCGCGGCTCAGCCGCTCCTTCAGCCAGCATCGGAGATGAAGGATGCGGTCGGCCGTCGTGCCGACAGGTTCTGTCGGCTTGATGGGCGCCCTGCACGATGAACACATCGTGGACTGATCGCTCATGCCGTCATCATGGGCTATAACCGCCGCCAGGGAAACAGGAAAAGATTTTCTGATGCCGTCGTCGCATAGACGGGCTCGACGCTCGCACGTAGACTTCGTGAAACATGACTCGCGCCAACACGCGCAACACGGCTCCGCTCGTTCTCGTCGTCGATGACCACGCCGCCACTCGCGAGCTGTACTCGACGTACCTCAGGACCCAAGGCCTGCGCGTCCTCGTCGCCACTAATGGCGCCATCGGGGTCCGCATGGCGGTCGCCTCGCGGCCAGACGTGATCGTAATGGACTTGTCGATGCCGATGCTCGACGGCTGGGCGGCGATCCGGGCGCTGAAACGGCACAGGGGCACAGCGCGCATTCCGATCATCGCCTGTACCGGGCACGTCGAGGGCGGCAGTGGAGAAGCGGCCATCGACGCGGGCTGCGACGCCTACCTCTTGAAGCCGTGCCTGCCCGAGCACCTGCTGAAGGAGATCCGCACGCAGCTCGCGCGAGCCAGCCAGCGCCGCGCGTAGTCAGCGCACGCCGCCGCTTCCATTCTCGAACCACCGGCGCGAAGTTCTGCGCGCGGCAGCGCCATCAGCGCGACGTGAACGACGAGGCCGGCTGAATCGCTTAACGATGACGCGTGGGCCGGCTTCCGCCAGGGCGCTGACGCGCGCGTCGTCCTGCTTGCAGAGTCTGCCGAAGCGTTCATGCGGGACGTGACGGTCCGTGCTCATCCCCGTGAGACCGGCGGCATCCTCGTCATTACGTCTTGCCCGCCGGAGCGACTCGCAGTGAAGCCAGATCTCTCGCGGCATTCCGGAGTTCGGCCATCCAGCCTCGTTCCGAGGACCGTGTCGCGAGGTGAACTCCAGTGGTCCGGCGGGGGCATCGACTCGGCCGAAGTCGCTCTGGAGTACATCGGCTTCATCAGCATGCTGGCGAAGCGAGTTGACGAGGCGAAACGGAGGCCCTGAGAACCTGAACATCCCGAGGCCGTGACCGTTGGCGTGACCGCGTGAAGAGAGTTTCTACGCCATAATGCGCCCGACCGACCTGCACCAGTCTCGGGGGGAGCACCATGAAGACGACGCTGGCATCGATCGGCACGGGTGCCCTCGGCATCGCAATTCTCTTGGCCCTGGCGCTCATCCCCGTGCTTTTGCTGCAAGGCGGTGTCTGGCTGAGCGCATTGCTGTTTCCCTGGCTCGCCGCCATCAACGCATTAACGCTGCTTGTTACCCTCTTCGTCTTGCTCCCTAATGCGGTCTTCTCGTCCACGCCGAGGTTCGCCGGCAGTGGAATGATGATCGTCTCTTACGTGTTTGGCGCGACCCTTTGGGTGTGGAGCCTGTTGCTCACCTACACGCTGTGGAGAGGATTTTGGCTGTTCATCGGCCTTTTTATGGCGGGCGTCGGTGTTGTACCCCTCGCGATGATCGCCACGTTCTTCAAAGGGATGTGGGCGGAACTTGGCGAACTCGTTGTGTTGATTGCGCTGACGTTCGGTGTGCGGGTATGGGGCTACAAGCTTCTCGAAAAGGCGCTGCGAAGTGCCCCGTCGTACTGACCTGTAGAGCATCACGCCGCCTTCACGACGCCAGAGAATGGCGTTACAAAATCGAGCGCATCACCCCGGGCACCACCAAGCCCACATAGCCTGCTCTCGCGAAGAGTCCCGCCCGCGCGGCCGCGCCCTTGAACGCCACGTCAGGAAGGCCGCTCACGGTCGGATCGTAGCGCCCAGCCTCGAGCTTGTTGACGTACTCGCGTGTAATCCGGGCCGGCTTCGCGAGCTCTGCTCCTTCCGTAGAAGAAATCGCGGCCTCGCGACCTACGGCTTCCGGTACCCCTTCGCCTCCATACACGCCTCCTGGACGTGGTCCCCGCGTCCGACGTCGCTCCAGCCCGGGCTTGGGTCGGCCGAGTTGGACGGGTAGGCACCAACGAAGGTGCTCTCGGGCGCGATCGGGACATAGAAGGCCGCCGCCCGACACGCTGCGGCATCCTGCTCGAACTGGGCCTCGTCTACGCCGGGTGGGCGGACCCAGACGTTCGAACAGCCGGCGAGTAGGAGCGCGAACGCCGGCGCCAGCATGTTCATGCGCAGGGACAGCCGAGCTTGGCGCCGATCTCCGTGGCGCGGATCGCTCTGGGGATCGTTCAGACGAGCATGCGGACAGGAGAACGAAACGAGTTTTAGATGTGTCGCCCATCGGCTCATAGGTCACCTCCGTTCAGCTTGCGACCGCCGCCTCGATTCTCTCCTCATTCACGATGCAGCGTCGAGAGTGGGTGGAAGCGTAGTCTGGAAAGGCGAACACATCCAGGGCGGTGCCAAGTACACTTCGCTGTACCGTCGGCGCAACAACAGCACTGGCAGCAGCCGAGGGATCGCGGGCCAGACCCCTCTCAAAGGCCTGGCGCGCTGGCCGCTCTATGGCATTACATGCTCGCTCGAGTGATGTCTTGAGGTCCAGGGATCAGGTGCTGGGTCGTCTCGACTACGAACTCGGTGGTGGGAATCACAGACGGCTCGAATCCGGTCGCCGTCTCGCCAGCAACACGATCCCGAACGCCGTGACGCTGGCGCCGGCCATGACGATCGGCCAGGGATTCACAACGACCCAGGCCGCCCGGACGTCCTCGACGAGCATCCGGTCGACACGTTCGCGATCGCCGCTCTCCACCGCGCGACGAAACCACCGCCGATCACGCGCCCTGGGATCGACACTCGAATAGATCGGGCCGGCGATGATGATCAGGACGCCGGCGACGATGAGGAGCCAGGCGAAGGGCCTCATGACCGAGCCCTCCGACCGTCACTCAGCGAACCTACGTTCTTCGATGGTCCGTGCACCTGTTCCGGCTCAACGTGTCGGCGCCGTCGCAGCTCACTGAGAGCGGATTTCACGCGCGCCAGGGCATCGTCGGGCATGATCGCCACCTGGCCCGCCATCATCTGGACTCCGCAGAAGAATGCCCACCCTGGCGGCGGCCCAGCCTCGCTTGGCAGGCAAGCATCGGTCGCTCCACAGCGGCGGCCCAGGCACGCAGTGCCTGATCGGGGCGCGGGCGCGCCATCACGCGCCGCCCTCTTTCTCCCCAAGCGCCTCGAGCTGGCGCCGGAGCCAGGCCTCGGCCGCGGCGTCCTTCGTCGCTTGGTCGCCGGCGCGGTGACGACGTCGCGCTCGGGGAGTGACGGTCGCCCACCTCTGTTGGCGTTGCCGCTTTGCAGCGGTGCGGGGGTCCGTCCCATCGCATTCCCCTACCACAGGAGAAGGCGGGCGGGGCTGCTAGGGACCGCCCCGGTGGCGCCGGGAGCGACCGGCATTGTGCCCGCTTGCCGTCACCATGCACCAGATCCTCGCCGAGGCGGGAGGGAATTCGTGGCCGTGGAGTCCTCGTTGGCCGACTCAGCGGCCAGGTTTTCACGCTGCCTGGATCAGGCCGCTGAGGGTGCAATCCCGGCCGGACTCCCCCGGGGCACCACTCAGAACATGTCGGGCGGTCGCGAGAAGCGATAGGGCCGGGAGGAGCATTCATGCGTCGAAGGATGCCTCCGACAGAGGGCCGAGAATGCGACGTTCAGATTGCCTGAGTCTCCCCGAAATCGAGCGCGAGCTGCGGCTGGCAGCTACCCGCTCAGCGCAACAGAGAAAGGACCCTCAGGCGAGGCTGGTCGTGTTGTGCACACGGCGGCCTCGCTTCTAGGTCACCACCCGCGGCGTTGCGTTCCTCCAAAGTTCTGATTACCGAAATTCCCGAACTCGGGGACGGGCCGCCTCCACTGCATATCGGGGACGTCTGGAGCTCGGGTGCCTTGCTGACCGGTGTATGGGTTGACCTTCAAGGCTTTCGTCCAGTCGTCGTTGTCGCCGCTGTCGGGAGCTGACCGCCAGTGCGGCGGAACATACGTTCCATCACGTTGCGTGTGGCCGTGGACGAATACGTCGCCGGCGAGCGCCGGCACACTGGCAGTTCCGATCGTGAGTAAGAGGGCGACAAATGCCAACAGGGAAAATCGAAGGAAGTCTATACGAAATCTCCGTACGGGTGCCACCCGCGTGTCTTCTGTCAGCTCTTCTGCATGCCGCATACCGAACCGCCGCCGAGTCGTGTGACGCGGGCTTGCGGCGCATCACCTTTGCCCGAGCACGGAAATGTAAGCGTCCACGACGCCAGAGCGGGCGCCGATCGCGAGAAAAAGGGCGGTGGACGACCACGGCCACCGAGCCGATAAGATGTCGCCTTTGCTGACACCGGAGTTCCGTCGTGCTGATGAGTCCAAGCAAAGGGAAGCGGGCACCGACGGTCAGACGACGGTGAACTAGGAGCGCGAGCTACGAGACGTTGCCGAGCGCCGCGGGTGGCGGGAAGATCGAGCGCAGCTACGGGACGGGGTACCGATGCGGCAGTTGCAGGAGGCAGCGTCGCTCGCGAGGGCTACGCTCCCCGTGGACGGTATCAGCGCCCAACCAGCGAGGCGACGGTCCTGCACAAGTCGAACGGATCGACCGGCTTCGTGAGGAACGCGTCGAAGCCCGCGTCCTTGTCGTCCTTGCTGGTGTACCTGTCCCAGTGTGCGGTGACTGCGAGCGCCGGGATGCTGCCCCCCTTCGAGAGCGCCAATCGGCGCAGTTGATCGACGACCCAGAGGCCATCTTCACCGGGCATCGCCAAGTCCGAGATGATCGCGTCCAGGCGCACCGTCTTGAGGATCGTGACGGCATCGCGCGCTGTCCGCGCCGTCAGCACGTTCGCCATGCACGATTCCAGCGCGGTACGGAACACTTCGAGGGTGTCCTGATGGTCGTCCAGAACGAGGATATGGATGTTGCGCAGGTTCGGGGCGTTATCGGTCAAAACCATGAGGGGATCGAGTCATCATATCGTACGGTCGACGGGCGCCTTCAAGTCTGATTTCACTCGCCGGCGGGTAAAAAGTTTCCCACCTGCCCTTCTACATCCGTGGACCGGCGCGCCTGGCTAGCGACGTAGAATTGTCTCCATGCCTATCGAGAAGGACGAGCGAGGACCGTTCTGCGTGGTCTGTGGCGAAGCGGTGAAGACGGACGAGGGCTACTACCGCGCCAGCCTCGCGTGGTTCCATGTTGACTGCTACGAGAAGGCCGAGAAGGTGCCCCGCAAGCCACGCAAGGAATAGCGGGGCTGCAGGCCTACGTCGGCGGTTGCTTCACCGGCCTGGAGCTCGGAAACGAGATCCAGGAGTGGGAAATCTTCTCGTGAAATCCGTCAGCGGCCGACGAGGGAGGCGACCGCTCTTGAAAGATCGAAGGGATCGATGGGCTTGGTCAGAAACGCCTCGAAACCGAACTCCCTCACTCGCTCGGCTGCATACCGCTCCCGGTGCGCTGTGATAGCGATAGCCGGGATACCGCCGCCTTGCGTGGACTTGAGTCGCCGGAGTTGCTGGACGAGCCAGAGCCCGTCCTCACCGGGCATCGCCAGGTCCGACACCATGGCGTTCACGCGCGCAGTCTTCATAATGGTCAAGGCATCGCGGGCGCTCCGCGCGGTCACGACCTCCGCACCGAATGCTTCGAGCGCCGAGCGGAAGAGTTCGAGCGTGTCTTCATAATCGTCCACGACCAGGACATAGACGCCTGTGAGATCGATCGGACGAAAGCGGAGTGGTTCCGGTTGGCTGATTGGATTGCGTCTATCTTACGCTGGGATCCCGGGGCACACTCGCGACTTTGCGCCAGTGGGACGCAGGCGCCAGCTCATTCCAACCGCCCCGCCTCGACGTCGGTCAGCGGTATCAGGAGCCATTTTCCCCGTCCGCTTGGGCATCGTAGTGTCCGATTACCAGGGTCAGTATGGACGAGGCCAAGGGAATCTTCTGCCCGGTCTGCCACGAGCCCGTCAAGCGCACCGCGCCAGTGGGCCCGCGGACAGCGGATCACCGTGTCCCTCACCTACAATGCTGGATCAGGACGCGTCAGGAAGTAACCGACCACTTCCCTGGACGACAGCGCCGCCGCCGACGCTCGAGACGATGGCAACGTCGATCCGGACGTAAGCGCGTCATACTATTCATCGGCAGCGTCTTAGTCTTCGCGCTCGCGATCCTCGCTGTTCTAGCGTTCGAGTGGCTCCTGGATCTTGCCGTGAAGTGAAGCCTCATGCGGCCGATATGTTCTCGTGATGAGTCGCAAGCGCCGATCTCACGCTCGAGTTGAGCGACAGCTGTCGCTGGAGCTTCTCACGCGTGCTGGATGTTGTTTCCCCGCCTTGCTGCGGTAGAACCCGCGTCGCGCATCGTCCCGCCAAGTGACGACGAACGACGCGGGTGTATGTAAGAAGGCGCGCCGGGCGCCGAGGGCACGTCTCCGCGAGCGGCGCTGTTCGCTCATGGTGCTCGCGGAGCCGCATGGTGCTTCTGCGACCATCACGATCGTTGCAGCGACATAGTGCAAAAGGCTTACCGAACGCATAAGCCAATGGTTTGGCGGACGGTTGCGCGACCGCCGGAGATCGGTGAACTTCAAAGCTGTAAGTTTCGCCGACGCTGCAGCCCTCGGGGCCATGCAATCGTGTCGGGTTTAGTTCGGGGAAGGTTGAGGCGCGACCAAGAGGTCAGAGAAAGGCGTCGTGACTCGACGTGAGGAGAACGCATGTGCAGCCCGTCTCGCTCCAGACACGATGATCGACGCTGTCGGCGTCTGCCCGGAGGTAGTCGCCGGGATGAAGCTTCGTGTCATCGACGATCAGCTCGCCGTAAAGCAGGTGCAGCTCTTCGCTGTCGTGATGGCGGTGGGGCGGGTAGTCGGTGCCCGGCGCGAGCCGCCCCATCATGCTCACGCGGTTCTTCTCCGTATCGGTCGCGAGCAGCTTGCAGGAGATCCCAGGCGCCACTTCTTTCCATTCCGGTTCCGCCCAACGCGGTAGCACTGGCACCACCGGCGCCCCGGCCGTCTCCGCCGCGATTCGCCGCGCGAGGCGTCCCCAGAGCGATGCTGATGGGCGCAGCACGTCGATCGGCCAGGAGACGAAGGAGTCGATGATCGGGCGAAGCGCTTCCATCTCCTGCCGGCAGTCGGCGCACGCGGACGCCAGGCTGGCGAACCGCCGCGGCGGGATCCATCTGACGTTCCTCTCCGGTTCGCCTCTGTGGCAGCCGATAACCCGGTGTGTGGAGCCACTCGTCCGCGTGACGGAGATCACCGTCGGGGTCATGGAGCTCGCCGTCGGCCGGCGGTTGATCTCGCCGAGGATGTCGGAGTGAACGATCGCCGACGCTCCAACTGCGCGCTATGCGGCGAGCGGGTCGATCTGCGCGACGAGCACTACCGCACGGTGACGGCCCAGCGGGCGCCCGTTCACGTCGAGTGCTACAAGAAGCTCCGGAAGATGTCTGAGCCACCGCCGCGGGAAGAGAGTGGTTGTGAGCGACGCCATTCGTCATCGTTGGAGGGTGTGACGAACAGCGCCGCTCGTCCGTTGTAACGGATCGCCACCTCCTCGTTGAGGA
>Ga0209237_1001786_pt1 | contig 12751 bp, 12 predicted proteins | sample GraSoi013_1_40cm_2_FD_185820 | JGI IMG/M metagenome (GOLD analysis project Ga0209237, IMG submission 185820) | Grasslands soil microbial communities from the Angelo Coastal Reserve, California, USA - Sample 10_02_2013_1_40cm (SPAdes) (version 2) | ecosystem: Environmental > Terrestrial > Soil >... | reverse complement strand
ATCTGTCGCGAAGCAGCCCTTACCGCACAACTATCCAAATCAAGCCGGAAACCCTCCCGGCCCAAATGAGCTAACAGCCTTACCAACAAATTCCTCAAGAAAATATCGGGTCAGGATTGTGGAGAACGCGAATGAGTGGCTAGAGTAATTCGGGTTAATCAGCGAAATCTTGATAGGCTATGGCGCATGGGTCGTGCACGATGAAACCGCCAGGCCTAGACTGGCTCCTTGAGCGAGAGGATCCTCCGATCCGACTATTTGCACTTCATGACATCCTTGGAAGGTCTCCCAAAAGCAAGGAAGTGCTCGAGACCAGAGAGAAGATCAGAAAATACTCTCCTGTACGAAAGGTTCTGAGCGCTCGGACAAAGGATGGATACTGGCCACCGAAGGATACTTTCTACTCTCCCAAGTGGACCTCCACAATTTGGCCCCTAATGCTTCTGGGTGAGATGGGGTTCACCCCGGACGAAGGCGTCAAGCGCGCATGCGAGACATTTCTAGACCTCCACCAGCTGGACAACGGCGCCTTCACGTGTCCTAGCCCCATGGATGTAAGGCGCTACGTGAGGCGGCACCCTAGGGCAAAGGCCGTCCGCTGGGAGGAGCCTTGCCTCACTGGCAACATGATCCGGACCCTGCTCGTGTTCGGGTACGGAGAAGACAGGAGGGTGAAGAAGGCGATCGATTGGATGCCCGAGCATCAGCTCGCCGATGGAGGCTGGAACTGCAACTATCCCGAGAAGAAAGTGAAGCACAGCAGCTTCATGTCGACAATCGAACCACTCTGGGCCTACGCAGAGATTCCACGTACAAAGTGGACGCGGAAGATGAAACGATCCGCCGAGCGGGGAGCAGAGTTCTTGCTGATGCACCGAGTCTACAAGAGTGACCATCATCACTGGAAACACAGCCTACCATTCGCCACAGCGTTCCACTTTCCAATGTACTACTATTACGATGCCCTGCACGGTCTGAGGGTCCTCGCAAAGTTGGGATACGGCGACGATGAGCGTGTTAGGGACGCGGTCCACCTGATCCTATCCAAGCGTTCCCCAGATGGAAAGTGGTTGTTGGAGGGAGACTGGTCCCGCGAGCCGGAGGCGCAAGAGAACAAGAGGAAGGCGCTGGTTGATATTGAAGAGCTATGGAAGCCAAGCAAATGGATTACCCTGAACTGTTTCAGAGCCCTTACCGCAACTGGAGACCTGGCTGTTTCAAGAAAGTAGTCAATTGACCCCAACCGCTGAGCGGATATTCTACTAGGCAGCTCCCCTGACCTGATGATTAATTCGCATTAGTCAGACACACACGGTCCGAAATGCGAAGCCTGGACAACCTAGATCTGAATTCGTCCCAAGAAAATTACGGTATCATAGGCTAGTCTGACTTTTCCCATTTTCTCGTATGACTTGAAGAGACTGCCAGCATCTTCCTTTAATGCACTGAACCGTGCTTCGTCGGTCGGACCCGGCATATAGGACGCGGACATCATTCTGCCAAGTAAGCCCTCAAAATCCAGTAACTGTCTGTTTGACAGCTGGAATCTCGAATATTTTGCATCTCTGAAAAACTTGGACAGATAATGGTCGTTAACTTCTGGAACGTTTGCCCTGTCCTTCGCATGTTTCCTAACGACTCCGTCATAATCCTTCATGAAAGCGTCGTTCTTGTCTCTGTCATTGTATACAACAAAAAGATGACCGTTTTTTTTGAGAATTCTTGAAAATTCTCTCGAGGTTGTTTCAGGGTCAAACCAGTGAAGTGCCTGTCCAACCGTGATTAGATCAGTACTTGCGTCTCCAAGAGTAGTATGCTCCGCCGTTGTATTGACACTCGCAAATTTCGGAAACTTTGCAAGACTCTTTTCGGCGAAGAATCTCATCTCATCATTCGGTTCGACTCAGAATACAATGTTGCCGTTTTGCAAGAAAAGTTTCGAGAGTAGACCAGTACCAGATCCAATGTCTGCCACTATCTTGGTCTGGTCGAAACCAATCTCCGCTGTCAGAATTTCGAGGATTTCATCAGGATAGCCCGGTCTCGACCCTGCATAGACCGCGGCGCGTCCGGTGAATCGATGAACAAAATTCTGTTCCATTGCATTATCCGTCTTCGTTGCGCCTCTAATACTTCTGCCATCATCCTCGGATATTAGGAAGTACCCGGTCCACCACATAATCAATAGGGTCTCTCAACCTGAGAACCCGGAGCTACGAGTAGCTCGCGTTAATCGCAGACGAAGATACGAGTAGTCTATGTTTGTCGGAGCATGTGATGAGGGCTACGCATTAGCATATTCGAGGCTTGGTTGTCCGAATGACCGGGCGATTATTTTCTCAATGCTAGTCAATAAATCCCCCTTGTAGCGAGTCATCTGCCGCTGATCACGATGAGCGATTGGAACGCGGGAGTCATTGCTGAGTTCCGCAAGAACCACGGAAAGGTAGGCGGTAATTTCGAAGGCGCGCCCCTTTTACTTATCAATCACAAAGGAGCCCGGACCGGAAAACCCCGGACCAACCCGGTGATGTATCTCAAGGACGGCCACCGCTACCTGGTCTTCGCTTCGAAGGGAGGAGCCGACACCAACCCCGACTGGTATTACAACCTCAAGGCCCACCCCGATGTGAAAATCGAAGTCGAGAATGAGACGATTGACGTACGCGCGGAGGAAATAACCGGGGCCGAACGCGACCAACTGTACAAGAAACAAGCCTCACTCTACCCGCAGTTCGCCCAGTACCAACAAAAAACCAAGAGGACCATCCCAATAATAGGATTCACACCCAAGACCAGACGATAACCGCCTGGAACTCGATAATCCTACTAGCTTCTCACAGCGCGGGTTATCGCAGTTTGCTGCCGAGGAACTCTAAAGTCCTCTTCCAAGCAAGATCTGCAGCGTCGCGATTGTACTCAACGGGCCGATTTTCTTCAACGAACCAGTGTTTAGTTCCCGGGTAGAAGTGAAACGCTACCTCGTTTCCAGCGGCGCGAATCTTCTCTTCCGTCGCACGCACGTCACCAATGGGCTCCCACTCATCATCGGGCGCAAAATGTCCGAGATAGGATGCTCTCGCCTTGGAAAAATCAATCGGGTAAGTTCCGTAGAAAACAACAACTGCTCCAACACTCTCTGGTTTCAGGGTGCTCAGTAACAGAGACCATGCTGCGCCCATCGAAAAACCCACAACACCAATCTTTCGTCCCGATACGGGTGGGATCGATCTTAGGTATTCTGCGGCGCCTAAGACGATCTTCTTGATTCTCTCGTCGGCTATCTTCGACTTAAGTTCCTTCGCTTCCGCCACAGTCTTCGCCAGACCACCATCGTGGAGGTCCGGTGCCAATACGACAAATCCCTGGGACGATAGCCTGTTGGAGAAACTTTTGAAGAAGTCATTGAGTCCCCACCAGGCATGCAGGACGAGGACCGCCCCACGGGGCTTTTCGGGGGTCACTAGGAAGCCTTTTCCCTGTCTGCCTTCTGCTTCGAATTCGACCATTCGACTCTTTCCTGTCATCGAAACTGAACTCGAGAGCTTTTGCGGAGAGCGGTAATCAAATGTTTCGTCACGGAGAAAACGGTGATAATTGGCGGTGATAATTGTTAGGTGATCGCCCTGCGTAACAGGACTTCGCCTGGAACGACCAACATTTCCCTGTACATGTTTAGCGTGTGGAGACTCCCGTGTTTCTTGGAGACCTCGCCGAAGCTCGTTCGGGTGAATCCTTCTGACGCGAACAATGCCTCAGACGGCTCGTTATCTTCCTCCACGCTAGCAAATACCTCTCCCACACTGGAGGCTTTGAAGTACCGCAGGGCGTCTTCCAGGAGTAGTTTGCCGATCCCCCTCTTTCTGCTCGCCTTTGCAACTGCGATGTAGTACACGTAGCCAACGCTTTCTACTAGCATTTTCAGCATGACAAGGCCGACCGCTTTGCCTGATGACATTGCCGCTCTGACCAGCTTGATATCTCGAAGGGTCCTCTTCGAGTGCATCAGGTACCACCCTTCGAAGCTCTCCTCAAGTATCCATTCGAGGCCCAGCCTCTTTCCCTTGGGGACATCTACAATTGCGAAATCCTCCTGGGCCGTCAAAGGCCAAACACTCGCTCCGCGTTGCGCCAGAGTATCTTCTCCTTGTCACCCTCATCCACTTCCAGCCTCTTCACCAGAGCCAACGTTTCCGAGTGCTTCGTGACCGGGTAGTCGGTTCCAAAGATGATCTTCTCGGCGCCTGCCGCAAAATAGATGGCTTCACTGATCTTCCTAGCAAGCCATTCCGCATACTTCTCCGCATACGCACCACCCGTAGTCAATCCGGAAATGTCCGCGTAGACATTCGGATGCTTGTAGATGAGCTCGGCCACATCCTCAAACCATGGATTACCAAAGTGGCAAAGGACTATGGTCAGCTCCTCCCTCTTGTTAGCCAATCTATCCAACGTCAACGGGTGGGACCGGGCGAGGTCCCCGTTGCTGAATACCGTGTCCCCAGTGTGGAAGAGCACCGGAAGCCCCTCCGACTCGGCATAATCGTAAAGCCTGTCAAAGACGGGGTTTTCCGCTGAAGCCTTCACGTAACCCAGCCTCACCTTGAAGGCTTTCACCACGCTCCTGTTTTTCTCGGCAAGTTTGAGAGCAGCCTTCACCTCTTTAGCAGAGGGCTCTACGGTAATCACCGGCGCAAGCATCCCCCCGCTCTTCGCGCACAGCCTGATGACTTCTTCGTTTGGAAGGGGGACGCCTCCTTGCAGGGGCGGGCTGAGGAGCAACCCGCGCACGATCTTGTACCTTCGCATCGTGCCCAGCAGCTCGTCGAGAGTATATCTCAGCCCGTTCTTCCGCGCAAAGCGATTGAGGGCATCGTCTCGGCGTTCAGACAAATGCGTGTGGGCATCGATTATTTCTTGCAAACGTTCCTCACTCAGATCTGAACCTGGAAAATAGTTGTTCAAGTAAACCCGAGAGAAGTAGAGTCAAGGTTGTCGTCACTACCATGAACTCTCGATGATATTTTCAGGTTTTGCGATTCAGAAGGCTGGCGACGTAGTCCACGAAGGGCTTATCCCACATTTCTCCAGATGACTGATGAACGTCTCTGAAAACCGGGTGTAGCGAGAAGAGCTCAAGAAACGCTGCCCACTGCTTCCAAGTCTCCTCATCTATCCATTTCCGCCTGTAGAGGAAGTAGATTCTTTCGAAGAATCCGTACAGCATGATGACATAGTTGCGGATGGTCATTTCTTCGCGCGTGTAGGACTTTTGCTCCCGCCCAAGTCTTCCCTGGCTCGCGTTGAAGAGATCCTGCTGGAATGCATAGAGTTCTGGCGTCTCCACTAGCATCCTCATGGCACTACCGTAATCGTCAAGAACCTTTCCGTAGGCCTGTTCCTTAATCGCCTGGTTCTGACTCCGAAAGGTAAAGATGAAGATAACAAGGGTCAGTGTGAGAACGACTGTCTGAACAACGGTACTCCAGACGATAGGGTCGGATATTTCTACCAAAGCGGTGCCATCCCTCTCGGTGAGCTGCAAATAACCTTTGATTGCCCGAACAAAATCTCAGACTCGGCTGATCCGCTTTTGTAGAAAGGATGACAGCAGTGCTCCGTCTCTGTGCCTCTGACGATTAACCGTCAGGTTTTTCTCTCCGATATGGTGCTTGATATTATCCAGTCAGATTCGCGTCCCCTTCATTGGTCGGCCAGTTTGTTCTCTTTCACTTGTCATACTAGTACAGGAGCTGGATTTTTTCAGCAAAAGGGTAACGTGTCGTCAGAAAAGTGTCACGAATAGGTATTGATATCAACACAACGCATGCTAGGCGCTCCACTGCCAAGCATACCAGACAGTCAGAACGTTAAACCCAAGACCTACAATTATCAGGAATTTGTCGTAAGCTGAAGGGTATCCAGGCAATCCAATGAGATTGAAACCAAGAAAGACAATAGCCACGATGATGTTCGCCCAGCGACTCACAGGATAGTTCAACGTCAGGGAGAGGAAACCCATGACAACCGGAATCACCATCAGCACTGCAACTCCCAACCACTGATCCTGACTTATTTTCATACCTCCTATTTCCCCAGGCTTAAAGTCGCCGCTGTATATTCGCAGCACATCCCCCAAAAGATAAGTTAGCATTAGAGCAACCCATGACGTTGAAAGGATTATTTTCACATCTTCCATAATTCAACCACCTACTCGCGCATCATGTTCAACGGTGATGACTACATTTCCTGTTTTCTGCCCCGTGTCGACATACCTGTGAGCCTCCGCAGTTTGCTCCAACGGATAGCGTCTATCTATTACCGATCTTATCTTTCCCGCCTCAATGAGCTCTCTGAGGAAAACCAGATCTTCAGTTCTATACGATATCATCCCGCCTTTTACTTTCCTGCCGCTCATCCTTGACGTCCATAGCCCTCGAACCTGTTGGGACAGCCCAGGGTTACCTAGGAGAAAGATCCCTCTTTCCTTTAGGGACGTTATGCAGCTTGAGAACGAACTCTTACCTACTACGTCAAAAATAACGTCATACGTCTCCCCGCTTTCGGCAAAATCCACGCTGGTGTAATCAATGACGTGGTCTGCGCCAATGGAGAGCAGCATGTCCAACTTCCCCGCTCTGTCCACGCCGGTTACTTCCGCCCCGAATGATTTGGCCAGCTGCACCGCAACAGTGCCCACGGTTCCGCCTGCACCAATAATCAAAACCTTCTGTCCGCTCTGAATATTCCCTCTTCTAAGACAGTACAACGCATGAAGTCCCCCAACAGGAACCGTGGCTGCCTCCTCATAGCTCATGTTGGCCGGTTTTATCGACAAGAGCCCTTTCTCAGGCAGACAGTTGTACTCAGCATAAGCACCAAGACGAAACCCGGTAAACGCAAAAACCTGGTCACCTTTCCTGAACAGTCCTACATCTCTGCCAATCGATTCAATTTCCCCCGCCAGCTCCTGTCCTAGTATTTTTTTTCTTGGTGCCCTGAAACCAAAACCTACTCGCACAAAGAGCTTCCACAATAGAGGAAGCTTGAGACTTCGGAGTTCACAGTCCCCCGCTGTTACTGTTGCCGCATGGACTCTTACCAGCACTTCATTGTCCTTAGGAGTAGGTTTCTGTAGCTCTTTGAGCTGAAGAACATCCGGAGGCCCATATTTTGTGCATACAATCGCTTTCATCTGGTATTCCCAATCAAGCACGTTTGCTGACAGAACGCCTCAAAGAAAGTCTAAAACGCTTCCTCGACAACTTGCTGAGTTAATGCCGCATAGGATAGAGGTCTTTTCAGGCAACTGTCCGCTTTGCAATGAAATTGTTGATGAGCTAGAGGCCGGCAAGTGCGCCGGATGCCAGCTAATAGTCCATCCTGTCTCTGAGAACATGTTACTGGCAAGACATTACGGGGTCAGGGTAGTCCCGACCGTCATTATTGATGGAGAGGTCAAGATAGAAGGGAGGCCAGACATTCCCTTCGTCTGTAGTGATGAAACGTACGCCCACTTCAAAGAACGATATCCTCTGACCATCCAGTTAGAACCGTCCGACGATAGTTAACAGCCCGTTCCCCCATCCGACGGAGCATTAGTAGAGCTTGCGAGCGCAAGTCAATTCGTGCCCGAGAACGGGAACGAAGAGTAGGGCGCCCAGTTCAATCGATGCTAGCCCCACATTCCTCGGGGTTCAGAGCCCACGCAGCTTGGAGACGGGCTGGCTGGAAACTCGCGCTTTTTCTATCTCGTTCCTTAGCTTCCCGCTCGCACTTTTGCGTATGCGGTGAAGGAGGACGTTGAGCCCACGCTGCCTGTGCTTCCCTTGAACTTTGCCAGAGTCCAGCCGGTGACGTTCGATGTGATGGTGTAATTGATCGGGTAGTTTGTTGTTGGCTGAGAGGTGCCTATGAGGTTATAGCTGATCCGTGCCGAGACGAGAATGCTTTCGCCTGGGCCGAGGCTGCTGCCTGCCTGGGTGGAGGTGATATTTGCGGTCGAGATTGTGACGACCTGATGGCCGTTGGTCGTGGAGGTGATGATGACCGTCTGGCGAGTGATCTCGACCAAGGTTCTGTTAGCGAACTCAAAATAGACTCTTACAGGCTTCGTGTTGGGGCTGGGGGCTGGGCTGAGAGACCAGTCAGCCGGCAGCGTCTCGTTCAACCGGATGGATCCGAGAGCGATTCCTCCGGTGTTGGTTACGTTTGTCCAAGCGAGGATTCCTTGAGGGGTGGTGCTCGTAACTTTCCCGTTACTGAAGTTAACTGTCACTCTGGGGTTTCCTTTGCTGTCAAGCGTTAACGGCGTCCCGTCTTGGCTCGTGAAGAACTGCTTCGAGGATAATTGCAGCGCTAGCTGGAGGGCTGATGTCGCTACCTGAGCCGCGTCAGCAGGGGTCACTCGCCCTGCATCGACAAGACTGTTGACCAGATTCGTGGTTAGAGTGCTTGCCGAGGTTGTTGGGTCTTGGCCCACTTCGTAAGCCACTATCATCCCGACGATCGTTGCTGGTGTTGGCTCTTGGCCAACTGTGGTACCTTGAGGCTGGGACATCGTTGTCCCATCTAGTCTCGCCTGTAGGAATGCCGCGGTACTGTGCTGAGTGTTACTGGTCTTGCACGCGTCCCCGATCCCGTCGAGGTTCGTGTCCCTCTGGTCTGGGTTGTATACTGTTGGGCAGTTATCTATGGCATCTGGAATCCCATCATGGTCTATGTCGCTGGGCGTGGATGACGAGGAGGCTGTAACAGAGATGGCGGGCGTAGGACTGGGAGTTGTCGTAGAACCAGAGATGAGTGCAGAGGTGGGCTTGGATGTTTGGCTAGGAGCAAATGTGGCTGGCTGAGCTATGACGAGTAACGGACGAGCAAGGAGTGTGAGATTGCCGTCTGTCAGCACGTTGTTTGCGAGGATAGTCTCTCCTGGAACAGGGGCAACGGTGGCAGTGATCGGATAGACGCCAGGCGCGAAGGATGTTGTGTTCCAGTCAAAATTCAGGAAGAAAGTGCTCCCTGGAAACAGGAAGAAGCTCTGGCTGGGGGCGAGCGTGAAACCTCCGGAGGTCACCGTGACGTTCGCGATGTCGTTGAAATCTCCAAGGTTTGTGACCAGAACTTGGATATGGACGATCTGTCCGACGACTGCTGTCGAATTTGAAACAGTCACCTGGGTTATAGCGAGGTCGTGGATAAGACCTACTCTCACGGTGAGGAATGAACTCTGAGAGACCGCATGTGTGTCGGTGACGGTCAGGGTCACCGTGTATGTTCCGTTCGCAGTGTATATGTGAGATGTAGCGGGTACGGTTGTGGTTGCTGATTGTCCATCTCCGAAATTCCAGTCGTAGCTGATTATCGAATCGCCTGCGTCAGGGTCATAGCTGCGTGATGCGTTGAAATTGACGGTGCTGCCTGGAGGTATATTGGTAGAGGTAGATGGGGCGAAAGCTGGGATGGGGGGCACGTCCCGTGTTGGCGTCCAAATGTTCGTATCTACCATTCGAATGTCGAATCGCATTCCTGAAATTGTTTCGTTCAATTCGAGGAGCAACCCCGTGTTTTGGTCCCACTCGCCAGTCAGAACAGCACCCACGAAGGGCGATGAAAAGCTGAGAAGGTTTGCTTGTCTTATGGCTCCGACAAAAATGCTTGCTATAGTGGCGTTGATTGTTACGGGCGAGTCGAGGAAGAGAGGTTCGCCCGCGGTGAGATTTGCGGCCGTGAGCAGGAAGCCGCTCCCAGCAATTGTTCGAACATCCGCGGAAAAGCTCTGAGTGACGGTCGTTCCGTCCAGGAGGTAGAATGACTCGAGGAAAGTGACATTTGTGCCTGCGACCGTTGTGACTTGAACCTTGATGAGGTTAAACGCAGTATTGTTTGTTCCTCCAAAGTTGAAGTTTGTACTGTTAGAGGAGAAACTGTACGTAGCCGAGTCGCCTACGTGGACCCCGGGGATTCGGGCCGTACCCGTTACTGTAATGAGGCGAGTGGTTGATCCCGTAAGGCCTAAGTTGTCAGTCACCGTCAAAGATGCCGTGAAGGTTCCGGGACGTGTGTAAACATGAATAACCGTGACTCCTGATCCTGTGGCATTGTCTCCAAAGGTCCAGTTGTAGCTTGTTATGGCGCCCCCAGGGTTTGGGTCGAAGCTGGCGGCTGCGTTGAATGTGACGGTCTGGTTTGTCAATGGGAAGCTTGGCGTGAATGTGAAAGCAGCGATAGGTGGATTTTGCCGGCCGACTGTTATGAAAAATGTCAGGGTAGATGAGAGGCCATTATTGTTTGTAACGGTTAGAGACACAGCATAGGTTCCCTGTTGAGAATAAGCATGGGTTACGACTGGTCCGGAACCGCTCGGGCTGCCGTCGCCGAACGTCCACGTATAGCTCGTTATTAGTCCGCCGGGGTTCGGGTCGAAACTCGAGCTGCCGTCGAAAGTTACTGTTTGATTGACCAAGGGGGATTGAGGTGTGAACGTGAAGGACGCAACTGGAGGCAAGGTTTTGCTGCTCACGTTGACTACTTGGAAAACTGAGCCGGCGAGACCGAGGGAGTCAAAGACGGTCAGGGTGACGAGGTATCTTCCCGCGCTTGCGTACGAGTGGTTGACCACTGCTCCGCTCGCCGCGGTGCCGTCGCCAAATGACCAAGAGTATGCTGTTATCGTGGCTCCGGAGTTAGGGTCGGTACTAGAAGTGCCGTCGAATGTGACTGTCTGATTGACGGTTGGAAGGGCTGGTGTGAAGGTGAAGCGTGCTGTGGGTCCAGGGGTTGAGGCTACTGTTATGAATTGTTGGTAGCTGTTCGAGAGGCCGTTGTTGTTGGTGACAACTAGGGTTACCCAGTGGCTCCCTGGACTGGAATATGCGTGAGTGATAGTTGGTCCCGAACCTCCAGCGCTACCGTCGCCGAACGTCCATGCATAGGTCGTAATCGTCCCTCCGGCGTTGGGGTCGAAGCTTGAGGTTCCATCAAAAGAGATTGTCTGGTTCACTGAAGGAGATGATGGCCTGAAGGTGAAGGCTGCGACCGGAGGGAGGATTATGTTCTTGATCGGCACAACTACGCTCGTCGAGCCAGAGAGGCCGTGAACATCTGTAACCGTAAGTGTCACTGTATAGTTTCCAGGTTGAGTATAGATGTGGCCGGCGAACGGGCCGGTCGACGTTGTCCCGTCGCCAAGGGTCCAGTTGTATCCTGTTATGCTGTCGCCGTCAAGGTCAAAGCTTCCCAACCCGCTGAATTGCGTTAGGCCGTTGGTGGCCCCAATCGGTGGGGTAAAGCTGATAACTGCGGTGGGAGCTGTCTCGGTACTCACAGGTGGAACGCTGCTGGACCAGTAGGCCGGGTCGGGAGAATAACTTCCGCCACCTGCTGCGGAGAGCGGGATCTGGAATTCGGCCATTACATGGTTGAAGGGGCAATTAGGCGATGTGCCGTAGCCTGCTTGACCATGCATGTCCTCGACGATCTTCGAGCGTCCCGCCGGGTTCATCACACCGTTTTCAAAGAATATTATCGTCCCATCAGTGAAGATGTGTATATTGTAGATTTTGATCGCAGGCAACCCGTTCACAGTCTCTACCGTTGAAAAGTGAACAAGGAAGTACTCGTCCGGCCCAAGGGCTACGGTTCTTCCGCATTCATCGTACATCAGGAAAAAGGTATTGGGTGCGGGCGGTGTTCCCGGTGTTCCGTTCATGTAGCCCTGGTCTGCGTAAAGGTAGGAGTTGGATTCAGCAAAGAACTTGGCGGTAACGTTCGACCATTCCAAACGTCCGTCGGGGCAAACCGAGAACGTACCATCAGTGACGTGACAGATGGGATTGGAGGTGCTGGTCGGCTGGGCATGGGCGCCATGACCTGCTAGGTAGGCGGGGACGGTGAGGATCGACAATAGGAGCATTACTTTTACGGGCAAACTTCTCAAGGGAGAACGCGCTTGGCTCACGAGCTCCTCGATTTTAACATTATCCTCTCTCTGTAGTTTTCTTCCGTAATCTTTCTTCTTCTATCCGTGCGGTCCCGGTATTCTTCCGGCTTTCCCCTGGCGCGGCCAAGGGCTAATTCGGGCCACTCGTCCTTCACCCAACTCGGCACATGAGGGAATAAGCTGAGTCGTCGACTGAGGAGCTCGGTACCGGCCGGTAAATATATTCGATACCGAACAGCATCATCTCCTCTAAGGAGAGGGGTCAACAGGTTGAAGGCAACCGGAACGTCTGACATTCGTATGTTGAGGAAGCCGAATACTCCTCCGTGTGATTTTTGCGGAGAGGATTTTGAGGATGGAGAGGATGCTTATCGTCTTGCAAAGGGCAAGGTCCTCTTCTCCGTTCCCAGCTTCGTCCCGGAGACCGCGTCCATATTCTTCCACGAGGAATGCTGGAGAAAAGTCGCTCTAGCGAGGAAGAAGGGCGAGGCCAAGCAACCGCGCCCTGAGGCGTAGTCGATAGACCCGGATTGGCCGATTTGCGCCAGAAAGGGCAGGCGGCAAATTACAGCTTAAGAGGCTGACTCTGCCCAACAAATCGCTGAAGAGACGTTTGGCTAGTAGATTGCTCGTTCCGATGTTGAGAGAAATTGTCCCAAGCGGCCTTTCGTATGGTGCCCACTACGCTGTCGAGTTTGATACTGACTCTCTCTGGTATGAGACATCGATCACCATTGCTGCAAATGCACTGCGGTCGGGAGTGAAGGTCGACTACCACACTTTCCAACACAACCCCGATAAAGTCAGAGAAGA
>Ga0209237_1001785_pt1 | contig 12753 bp, 8 predicted proteins | sample GraSoi013_1_40cm_2_FD_185820 | JGI IMG/M metagenome (GOLD analysis project Ga0209237, IMG submission 185820) | Grasslands soil microbial communities from the Angelo Coastal Reserve, California, USA - Sample 10_02_2013_1_40cm (SPAdes) (version 2) | ecosystem: Environmental > Terrestrial > Soil >... | reverse complement strand
CGATTTCGGCGTATTACAGCGTGGCGTCCCACGTGATCACGAGCCCGACCTACACCTACGAGGTCGACGATTCGGCGGCGACGGTCGTCTTCTCCGGCGCCACCAACTACACGTTCTTCTCCTTCACGACGCCGAACCCGTCGAGTCGCTTCTACCTGTTCCGCGTGACGGCGACGGACCGCGGGAACAGCACGCAGGCACTGGCCACGATCGCCCAGGCGAGCGGGTTCGTGCTCGGCGTGACGTTCGACAAGCCTTCGTATGTGCCGGGCGGGGTGATCCACGCGCGCCTCGCGCTGACCGCGCGCGGACCCGCGTCGTGGCCCAGTCAGTTCCGCTGGAGCCTGACGGTCGGCGCGGTGACCGCGACCGCGATCACGACCGCCCCGGCGGCGGATTTCACCCTCACCCTCCCGGCCGGCACCGGCGGGGGCGGCATCGTCCTGTTCGCGAGCGAAGCGAGCACGGGTGCGACGGCGATCCAGGCGGTCCCGATGGCGGCGGGCGGGGTCGGGTTCTGGTCCACGGACGTCGGAGGTGCGCCGGTCTACGCGATCGTCCTCGGGCTCCTCTTCCTCCTGCTGCTCGTCGGGGTCGTCGGGCTCTGGCGGCGCACCGGCGGCGGCTTCCGATTCCTCCATCGGGGAACGCCCCCGCCGCCTCCCGAGGGAGCGACGCATGCGTCCGCCGCCACGCCGATGTCCGTCAACTGCCGGCGGTGCGGAAAGCCGATCGACCTCACGACGAGCCGTCGCCCGATCGAGGTCATGTGCCCCTCGTGCGGGGAGACGCAAGTCGTCACGTGACCCGTCGCAACCTTCTTAGCCCCGGGACCGACTCCGCTCCGGAGGCGCTGCGATGGGGGACGAAGACGACCTGCTCAAGGCCGCCCAGAAGAACGATGCGACGAAGCTGGCCTCGATCCTGGACCGCAATCCCTCGCTCCTTCGGATGCACACCCCGAACGGCACGCTCGTGCTGACGGCGATGTATTACGACGCGGCGGACGCGGTCAAGACGTTGCTCGACCGTACGCCGGAGGATGCGTTGAACCTCTACGAGGCCGCGACGGTCGGGAACGAACGGCGGCTCAAGACGATCCTGGGACAATCCCGGGTGCGGGTCAACGAGCCGAACAAGGAGGAGGGCTTCACCCCGCTCGGGCTCGCCGCGTTCTTCGGACACCCAGAGGCGATCAAGGTCCTCCTCGAGCACGGGGCGGACGTGAACCTCAAGCTGCCGAGCCGGTTCGCGAACACGGCCGTCGACGCCGCGGTCTCGGGGAACCGCGCGGAGGCCGTGCGAATCCTGCTCGCGGCGGGGGCGGACCCGAATCCGCGGAGCGAGGGGAACGCCACGACGCTCCACAAAGCCGCGCAACACGGGAACCTCGAGGTGGTCCGGATGCTCCTCGACCATGGCGCCGATCCGAACGCGGTGCGCGATGGAGGCCACACGCCCGCGGACGACGCGATCAAAGAAGGCCACGCCGCGGTCGCGGAGCTCCTGCGATCTCGCGGATCGAAGGGCTAGGCGTGCACGCTGGCGTTCGCCCAGGCCGATTGGCTCATCCGATGTTCTTGAGCACCTCGCCGATCCGGCGGATGCTTTCGACGATCGTCTCGCGGGAGGCGGCATACGAGAGACGGAGGTGGCCTTCTCCTGCTTCACCGAACGCGCTCCCCGGGGTCACCGCGACGTTCGCCTCTTTGAGGATTCGTTCCGCAAGGGTCGCGCTGTCGAGTCCGACGTTCACGCGCGGGAAGACGTAGAAGGCGCCGCTCGGGCGATCCGTCGAGACTCGGTCGATTTTCTTGAGATCTCGGAGGACGACGTCCCGCCGCGCCCGAAATTCGCCGACCATCGTCTTGAGTGAACCGGTCGGCCCTCGGAGAGCCGCGACGCCCGCCTTCTGTGCGAATGCGGTCGCGCACGTAATCGTGTGCTCCTGCACTTTCACGATTTGCCGATACAGGGGCGTCGGGGCGACGAGCCACCCGAGCCGCCAGCCCGTCATCGAGTATGTCTTCGAGAAGCCGTTCACGGTGACGGTGCGGTCGAACATGCCCTCTAGGGATGCGGGCGAGACGTGCTCGCCCTCGTACAGGATTTTCTCGTAAATCTCATCGCTCACGATCGTGAGGTCGTGGTCCGCCGTGAGATCCGCGAGGCCGCGCATCTGGGCCCGTGTGTACACCGAACCGGCGGGATTCGACGGCGAGTTGAGGACGATGAGCCGAGTCCGCGGGGTGATCGCCTCCGCGACGGTCTCCGTCGACGGCACGAAACCGTCTTCGTCCGCCGCGCGGATCGGCACGGGCTTCGCGCCCGCGAGGGTCACCATGGGGGCGTAGGACACCCAGCCGGGATCCGGGACGAGCGCTTCGTCCCCGGAGTCGAGGAGGGCCATGAACGTCATGAAGAGCGTGTGCTTCGTCGGCGCGACGATCACGTTCTCGGGCTTCGCAGGAATCCCGTTCTCCTTCTGCGACTTCTCCGCAATCGCCTCACGCAACTCGCGGATTCCGGGAGCGGCAGTGTACTTCGTGAAGCCGTCGTCGAGTGCCTTCTTCGCCGCTTCGACGATGTGCGCGGGCGTCGGGAAATCCGGTTCGCCGATGGCCAGGGAGAGGATCTTCTTCCCCTGGCCCTGGGACTCCGCGATGAGGTCGCTGATGCGGACCGTGGGAGAGGGCTCGATCGAAAGGACGCGCTTCGCGAAAGGGGCCATGGGAGCCGGGAAGACGAAGGCATAGAAAAAGCGCACCGATCATGCTCAACTGGGCATATGTGCGGCTCTCGAATATTGGCCGAGCGGTGATTATGCCCAACTGGGCACAAAGAGGACTCCATTCTCGATTGGTAGAGGCCTCGATTCAGTTATGCTCAACTGGGCATGACGGAACCGAGCCACGCCGTCGTGACGACGTGGTCGACTCTTTGTGAACGGAGGAATTCACGCAGCTCTGAAAGCAGATCCGTCGGAACGAACAGCACGGATTGCCCGAGATACCGCACCCCATCCCGCGTTGTAAATCCCGGATATCGGTACCGCTTCTCGCCGCCGTTGAGCGTGTAGCCGAAGATGAAACGACGAACCCTCGCGCACTGGGCAGCGTCTCGGCTGTCCACGTCCCAGGTCACGATGAATCCTTCCCGAGAGCTGGGTCGTTGCTGCCGCGCCCGCTTCACGGACCTTGCGCTGATCATGGATTATGCCCAACTGAGCATAACGCGGAGCAGTATCAACACTCCATGGAGGGAGATGTGTGAAAGTGAAAGCCCACTCGGCCGAGCTGCACTTTCGGCCACCCGACCATCGTCCTTTATGGCCTCTTGGCCCTCGTGTGCGTAGGCGCGGGATATGAGGCTCGCGATTGTTGGCGCAGGCGAAATGGGGGCGACCCATGCGGGCGCGTACGCCCGGTTCGGAAAGAAGGAGCACGTGGAAATCGCGGCCATCGTGAGTCGTTCCGCGACAAGAGCCCGCGCCCTCGCGAAGCGGGTCAACGCACCTTGGTTCACGAACCCGCAGAAGATCCTAAGGGACGAGTCAATCGACGCGATCGACGTGACAGTCCCGAGTGACCTTCATCGAAAGTTTGTCGTTACGGCCCTGGAGCGCGGGCGGCACGTGTTCTGCGAGACCCCGATCGCCCTCACGCTTCGCGATGCGGACGCCATGATCGACGCAGCGCGTGCGAACCGTCGGATCTTCATGGTGGCTCAGCTCATGCGGTTCGTCGCGGACTACCAGCGGGCTCACGACGAGGCCGCGTCCGGGAACCTCGGCAAGCCACGGGTCGTTGTGGCGCGACGCCTCTCTCGGCCCTACTGGTCTCCCAAACGACCTCGGCCGTTCCGGATCTACGGCGAACCAATCGTCGAGTTTTCGATTCACGACTTCGGCGTCGCGAATTGGATCCTGGGCCGGCCGAAGTCGGTCGTGGCGCACGGCGTACCGGGCTCAAGCGGCGTGACGGAGCACGCCCTGGTCGCCGTGGACTATCGCGGCGGGACCGCCTTCATCGAGGGATCTACAATGATGCCGCCGGGATTTCCGTTCACGACGGCGCTGCGAGTGCAATGTGAAGCGGGGGTCTTCGACCACGTGACCCAGTTCACAGGCGGGCGAATTCCCAAGACACGGTCGGTCCGGTACACCGAACGCGGACCCGAGAACGTTCCCGTTCGCGGGCATGATCCGTATGCGGAGGAGTGCCGCCACTTTGTCCGGACCGTGCTCAAAAAGGCGGACGCGAAACTTTTGAGCCCGGGGGCCGACCGGGCTGCTCTGCGAATCGCCCTCGCGGCGCGTGAGAGTATTCGCAAGGGCGGCCGCGAAATCCACCTTTCTGCCTAAGGCAAGCCGACGCGCTCAGCGATGCGCGAAGTACCCCCGCACCTCGGATCGGCTCAGACGGTCAATCCGCGCGAAACCGACGCGCTCGAACTGGACCACGTCGTCCACCTTGAGGGAGGCAACGAGGGGCTCGGACAGGCCCCGGGACATCGTCCCATCGGGCATCACGAGATGGGTCTGCACCCCGTGCGTGACCCACTGGATCTTCGGGATTTCTTTGTTCTCCATCGAGACGAATTTCGCACGTCGATCCAATACGACGTTGCAGAAGTCCTTGAGCCGAACTTCTTTTCCGCGGAACTTCTCGAAGTCCTCGCGGGCCACCTCGACCTTCGGCCCCGCTGCGATCTCCCGGTTGCCGCGACCCGGGAAGTCCGGATGGAGCGGCGCCTTCACGCGCTCGACCGGCGGCAGGCCGGCGATCTCGACCGGGACCGGGTCGGGTACGAAGAAGTACCGGTTCGCGTCTTTGTCGATCATCTTGCGGTTTTCCGCGTACAACGTCTCCGCGGCCACCTCGATGTCGTTCAGGCTTAGGCCAAACGCTAGCACGAATTCCCGCAGCGCGAGGGGCCGAATCCCGCGCCGCCGGAGGGACTGGAGCGTCCACGTGCGCGGATCGTCGATCCCCATGAGCCGGCCTTCCGCGATCTCCCGCCGGTACCGGGACTTCGACAGCTCGAGATCTTTGAACCGCAAAATCCCAAAGTGGACGAACCGGGGACGTCGGTCGACTTCCAAGATGTCCCAGATGCGCGTCTCCATCTGGTCCTCCATGACGAGGTCCTTCCCCCGCAACACGTGCGTCACGCCCAGGAGGGCGTCGTCCACCGCCCAGGAGAACTCGAGCATCGGCCACACCCGATACCGGGTGCCGACCCGCGGATGCTCCCGCTCCGCGATCCGGAACAGAACACGGTCCCGGAACGCGGGATTCGGATCCGCCATGTCCGTCTTCAGGCGCACCACGGCCTCGCCTTCGCCGTACTCGCCGGCGAGCATCGCCTTCCACATCGCGATCGTCTCGTCGACGTCTTGCACGCGGTGCACGCACGCCCGCATCGCCTCGCGGTTCTTCCGCAACGTCTCCGCGTCGCACTCGCACACGTACGCCTCGCCCGTCGCCAGGAGCCGCTCCGCCCATTCGTAGTGCAGCGGAATCCGGTCGCTCTTGTAGAGGACCTCGTGGTACTCGACCCCGGCCCAGTCGAGGCCTTCCTTGACCTGATCGAACGCCTCCGGCAGGAGCGGCTTCTCCTCCGAGCCGATCGTGTCGTCGAACACGAGGAGCAGCTTCCCGTGGTAGCGCTTCGTGTATGCGTCGTTCAGGACGAACGCCCGCGCGTTGCCGATGTGCAAGGGGCCGCTCGGATACGGCGCGAGCCGCAATACGACTTGCCCGTCCGCGGCGTCCGGGAGCGGCGGGAGCTCTTTCGGGCCGGCCTGATGCCGGATTTTCTCCAGGAGCTCCGGCGCAATCGCGGCGAGTTCCGCACGCTGCATCTCGAGGCCCAGCTGGTTCACGTCCGCGACGACGCGCTCGACTTCCGCCGCCGCCTCCTGCGCCCGCGCCCGGAGGGACGGGTCGGCCGCGAGCATCTTGCCGAGGACCGCTTTCGCGTCCGCGTTGCCTTCGTGAAGGACCGCGTTCTGCAGCGCGAACTTGCGCGCGGATTCGATGCCCACAATCGTCCGAAGGTCCGAGTCGTCTTAAGGCCTTCGGCGGCCGCTTCGAACGGGGCGAGAAATTATAAGGTCCGAGGGGAACGTCTTCCGTCGTGGGCCGGGGCTGGCGAGCGCTATCGCTCCGACAACAGGCGGGCGTCGCGCTCCTCGTGTGGGCCATCGCGTTCGAGATCCTCGCGGTCGCCACCGCGATCCCCGGCGGGCCTTCCGCCGCCTTGACCGTCGACGATGCCTCTCCGATCGTCGGTCAAACCGTGCACTTCGATGCGTCGGGCAGCGTCGGTCACGACAACGGCCGCGGGCGGATCGTCTCGTACCGATTCGACTTCGGCGACGGGGCGGGCACCGTCGATCAGGTCCCGCCCACCGCAAGCCACGCATACACCGGCGTCGGAGTGCGGTGGGCGACCGTCGTTGTCCGGGATGAGCGAGGGAACGAAGGACGGGCGTCGGTGACCGTCGACGTGCAGCCGAAGCCGCCCCCCACCGGACAGGCGCCGGATCTCGCGCCCGTGGCCGCCGCGACGAACCCGGCCGAACCGTCGGAAGGCGACCTCGTCACCCTCTCGATCACGGTCGTGAACCACGGCGAGGCCTCGGCGGAGTCGGCGACAATCGACGTCACGGATGAGCGGCCGAACGGCACGACGGTCCCGATTGGTCAGACCCACCTCCTCGGGCCGCTCGCGCCGGGAGCGTCCGCCGTCGTGTACGCGCCATCCTTCATCGCCGTCGAGGTCGGGAACCACACATTGCGCGTCGTCGTCGGCAACGTGACGCCCGTGGAGACGTACTCGGAAGACAACGTGAAGACGTTCCGGATGCAAGTCGTCGCGGTCACCCCGCCGCCGCCCCCGACCGGCGGCGAGTTCCCGTGGGCGACCGCCCTCCTCGTCCTCGGATTGGCCGCGGCCGGTGTGGCCGCCGTCCTCGTCGCGGCGTGGCTCCTCCTCACCCCTCGGGAGCCGCGATCCCTCGAGCCGCCACCCGCGGAGCCCCCGGATGAATCGCCACCGCCGCTCCGGCCACCGTGACCCCGACAGAAATCGTCCGAACCAGAACGCCGTGCCGCCGCAACGGATAAGGACGTTCGGGGCCTACCGACGCCGGAGGTCCCTCCATGGCAATTCGCGCGTGGCTCGATCGCTTCGCCGCCGACGTCGTCCGGATCGAGAACCCGACGAGCCGCGAAATCGAATGCACGCGCATCTTGCTCGGCCATCCGCGTCAACCGGTCCACTTTGCAAAACTCGAGGGGGGCGAGGCGGTCGGCAACCTGTGGTCCACACGGGACCGCGTCGCGGCCTCCCTCGCGATCCCGAGAGAGCAACTCCTCCCAAAACTCATGGACGCGCAGGTGCACCCCACGGACGCGCGGATCGTTGAGAACGCGCCGTTTCTCGCCCAGAGCACGACCGATGTGGACCTGCGTTCGCTGCCGATTCCGAAGCTCTTCCCGAGAGATGCGGGCCGGTACGTCACGGCGGGGGTCTGGGTGGCGGAGTGGAACGGGGCGCGGAACCTCTCGTTCCACCGGATCCTCGTCCTGGACAAGAATCGGGGCGCGTGTCGCATCGTGCCCCGGCACCTTCGCCACATGTACAACGAATCGATGAAAGCCGGCGAGGAACTGAAGGTCGCCGTGTGCATCGGCCTCGATCCATGGAACCTTCTCGCGGGCGGGACGTCCGTGGAGTACGGGGTTGACGAAAGCCGGATCGCCTCGGCGCTCACCCAATCGTGCCTGGGGAAGCCCGTCGACATGGTCCGGATCAAGAACGGCCTCACGGTGCCGGCCGAAGCCGAGTATGTGCTCGAGGGCCGACTCGTCAACGAGACCCACGATGAGGGGCCGTTCGTGGACGCCGTCCGCACCTACGATCGCGTGCGGAAGGAGCCCGTCCTCGTCGTCGATCGGATCGACCGACGGAAGGACGCCATCTTCCACATCATCGTCGGCGGGCTCGACGAACACTTCATGTTCATGGGGATGCCGCGGGAGCCCGTGATCTACCAGGCGGTCTCGCGCGCGGTGCCGCACGTGAAGGCGGTCCGCCTCACGGAAGGCGGCTGCGCGTGGCTCCACGGGGTCGTCTCGATTCGGAAGCAACATCAAGGCGACGGCAAGAACGCAATCATGGCGGCGTTCGGCGCCCACACCTCGATGAAACAGGTCGTCATCGTGGACGAAGACGTCGACGTGTTCGACGACCGCGACGTCGAGTGGGCGATCGCGACGCGGTTCCAGGCGGACCGGGGACTCGTCGTGCTGCACGACGTCCGCGGGTCCTCGATCGACCCGAGCGCACGGGACGGCTTCACGTCGAAGATGGGCATCGACGCGACGCGGCCGATGGGCGCGGACCCGACGATGTTCGACAAGGCGACGCTTTGAGGTAGCCTCCCTGAGTGGACGCGCTGAAAATCGGGTGTGAAGGTTCATATAAACGCCGTCTCCGTCGGCGAACGATGCGGGCGGTGATTCCCCTCCTCCTCGCCGCGTTCCTCGTGGCGCCTGCCGCGTTCGCCTTCGGCCGAGGCCCCGAATTGCACTGTGACCAGCCCGCGGGCGCCCGAGCCCAGCTCACGCCGCCGCAACCTGGCAAGCAGACGTGGCCCAGCGGGGCGAACCGAGGCGTTCCCTTCCCGGCGCCCTCTCCGGCGCAGACCACGGGCACGGTTCGGGTCCTGGTCCTCCTCGTCGACTTCCAGGATGTCCCGCCGGGGGCCGCCCATACCGGGGCATACTTCGACAGCTTCTACAACGACGCCTCCGCGGGCGCGAAATCGTTCCGCGCGTACTATACGGAGGTGTCGCTCGGCGCGCTCACGGTCCAGGCGACCGTCATTCCGACCTGGTTCCACAGCGTCCGCCCGATGTCGTACTATGGAGCGGACGGCTCCCGCCCTCCCGATGACGCGAACGGCCCGATCTACCGCCTCGTGACCGAGACGGTGCAGCTTGCGGATCCGTCCGTCAACTTTGCGACCTTCGACTCGAACGGGGACGGCGTCGTGGACCACCTCACGGTCATCCATTCGGGGGCCGGCCAGGAGAGCGGCGGCAGCTCGGACTTGATCTGGTCCCACCGCTGGGCCGTCCTCGACGCGGACCCGTCGACGCCGGGATCCCAGGCGCTCATCGCGGACGGCGTGCAAATCTACGGGTACACAATGGAGAGCGAGGATTCCCCGCTCGGCGTCGTCGCGCACGAGTTTGGCCACGACCTCGGGCTCCCGGACCTCTACGACACGGATTATTCGTCAGCCGGTGCCGGCATCTGGGACATCATGTCGGGCGGCTCGTGGACCGGAGTCCCCGCCGGAACCTCGCCGGCACACTTCAGCGCCTGGTCGAAGATACGCCTCGGGTGGCTGACCGCAACGGATGTGACGACCTCCCTGATCGGCACATCGATCCCCCAGGTCGAGACGACGGGGGGAAAGGTGTTCCGTCTCGGGATCGCGGGCACGTTCCCGCCCGAGTATTTCCTGATTGAGAACCGCCAACCCGTGGGCTTCGATGCGGCGCTTCCCGGCAGCGGCCTCCTGATCTGGCACGTCGACGAATCCCAGACCTCGAACGATGTCGACATCCACCGGCTGCTGGACCTCGAGGAGGCCGACCAAGCGCTCACCGGAGACCACCCGACGGATTCCGGCGATCCGTGGCACGATACCGCGACGGGATGGGGTCCGGACACCGTGCCCGACAGCCGCTCCTACTCCGGCTCGGAAACGGAATGGCGGATCCGGGACATCTCCGCAAGCGGCGCGACGATGACGGCGACGATCGCGAGGGACGTGACGAAAGACCTGGCGGTATCCGCCGTTCGGCTCCCCTTCATGAGCGCCGCCGGGAAGGCCGTGACGGCCGCGATCGACGTGCGGAATGATGGCGCCCAATCCGCGGACGTCACCTTGAACGGGGACGCTTACCGGGACTCCGTCGGGACCGCGTCGCACGAAGCGCATCAGACCTTCACCCGTCCCGGCGTCCCGGCGCAGACGACCGTCACGTTCCTCCTGAACTTCACGCCCGCTTCCCCGGGACGATACATCGTCGTCGCGGCGCTCGTGAACGCGAACGACGAGATCCCGACGAACGACGAGCGGGCGGCGCACACCGTCGTGACGGCATTCCTCTTCCGCGACGACGTCGAATCCGGCGCGGACGGATGGACGCTGGACGGACTCTCGACGGATCCGCACCGCTGGCAGATCGTGAACGACACGGACCTGAACGGGGCGGCGCACAGCCGGACGCACGCGTGGCGCTTCGGCTACGTGAGCACGCTGCTCCCGAGCCTGTTCCCGCCGGAGTGGCACACGCTCACCTCGCCCGCGATCCCGATCGACCCGGGCCCGACGTTCTTGATCTTCTACCAACGGTACGACCTCACGGGTCGGACGGTGCCCGTGCTCCCCGTCGGATCGAACGACACGGACGATGCCTACGTCGAGGTGCGGTACAACGGAGGGCCATGGACGCCGCTCGCGCACTACACGCATCGTGATCTTACATGGCGTGGCGTCTCGTTTAACCTGACCGCCCAGATTTCGGGTCCGACGACGTTTCAGGTACGGTTCAACGTCAGCGCGAACGTGATCGGCAACTCCGGTGGCTGGTGGATCGACGACGTGATGATCGCGGAACGGGGCCTCGCTCCCGCGGTCGTCCTCCTCGGATCGACAGGCCCCTACGAAGCCGCAGCAGGCAGAGCCGTCGGATTGGTGGTCCAAGTCGCGAACGTCGGGGATTATGAGGCCTCGTTCCGACTCGATGCCGTCTTGCCGGAGTCGAGCTGGGGCGCGACCGTCCGCGGCGACACGTCCGCACCGCTCTCCGGGTACGTCGTCCGACTCGCACCCGACAACGAGATTGCCGTCCGGATTCTGATCGCCGTGCCTTCGGCGGCGCCGGTCGGGGCCGCGTACTCGATCACGATCACCGCGGCGGCAGTGGGGGACCCGAACGTGAGCGCCGCGCTTCCCCTGCAGATCTACCTCTCCGGCATTCCAATCGAAGTCGTGATTCTCTCCGGGATCGCGATTGCCATCGCGGTCCTGCTCGTCATCGTCCTCGTCATGCGTCGCCGACGGCGGCCGCCCAGCTAGTGGAAAAGGTTATTCGCGCCCCCCGTCGTTCGGCGACCGTGTTCGTCATGCACGAACTCCTCCGGCGGGGAGCCGTCGAGGAACGGGCGTACCAAGTGAGCATCGCCCTCGCGTCCCTTGAACGGTCCACGCTCGTCGTCCTCCCGACGGGAATGGGCAAGACGGTCGTCGCCGCGATGGTGATCGCCGAAATCCTCCGGAAGCGAGGCGGGAAGATCCTCTTCCTCGCACCGACGAAACCGCTCGTCGAACAGCATGCGGCTTCCTTGCGGGACCTCTTGGTCGTCGAGCGAATCGCCCTGTTCACGGGCGAGGTCACCTCTCCGGAAGAACGGGAGCTCCTCTGGCGCGAGAACAAGGTCATCGTCTCGACGCCGCAGGTGATCCGGAACGACTTGCGAGCGGAACGGTTCTCCCTCGAGGACGTCAGCCTGATCATCTTCGACGAGGCGCACCGTGCGGTCGGCGACTACGCCTACGTCGACGTCGCGGCCGCATACAAGCAGGTCCCGAATCAGCTCGTGCTCGGGATGACCGCCTCCCCCGGTTCCTCGGCCGAAAAGATCCTCGAGGTCTGCGGGAATCTCGGGATCACGGCGGTCGAGATCCGCACGGAATACGACGCCGATGTCGTTCCTTATCTCCACGACTTGACGATCGAACCAATCTCCGTCACCGCACCCGACGTCTCGAAAGAGATCCGAAAACTCTTGCAGACCGTCGTCGATGAGCAAGTCGATCGGCTGAAGAAGCTCGGGTTCCTCGCGGGGAAAGCGAAGGTGAATCGGAAAGACCTCCTCGCGATCGGGGACGAAGCCCGCCAACGACTCGATTCCGGGGTGAAGGACGGACGGCTCTATGGCGCGATGACGGCCCAGGCGATTGCGATGAAGGCGGACCACGCGATCGAGCTCGCAGAAACCCAAGGCCTCGGTTCCCTCCGGACGTACTTCGAAAACATGGAGAAGGACGCGACATCGAAAGCGGACGTCCAGTTCCTCAAGCACGCGAAAGCCCGCGAGGCGATCCAGCTTGCTGAGGCGACGGAAGTCGAACATCCAAAGCTCGCGAAGACCGCGTGGATCGTTCGCGAGCAGTTGATGGCAAAGCGGGATTCCAAGATCATCGTCTTCGCCCACTATCGAGGGACCGCGGATAGGGTTACGCAGGAACTCGCGCGCATCCCCGATGTCCGGCCGATGCGGTTCGTCGGTCAGGCTTCCCGTGGAGACGACATCGGACTCTCGCAGCGCGAACAGGTCGAGATCCTTCAGAAATTCCGGGACGGTCAGGTGAACGTCCTCGTCGCGACTTCCATCGGTGAAGAAGGCCTTGACATCCCGCAGGTCGACCTGGTCGTGTTCTATGAGCCGGTGCCTTCGGAGATTCGCACGATTCAGCGTCGGGGTCGCACCGGCCGGAGCGCGGCGGGCCGGGTCGTCATGCTCGTCACAAAGGACACCCGGGACGAGGCGTACATGTACAGCGCCCGTCGCAAGGAACGAAAGATGCATGTGGAGCTCGACCGCCTCCGGAAGGAGTTGAAGCAGAAGATCTTCGTCGGGGAGCCCGGCGGCGAGACGTTC
>Ga0209237_1001781_pt1 | contig 12775 bp, 11 predicted proteins | sample GraSoi013_1_40cm_2_FD_185820 | JGI IMG/M metagenome (GOLD analysis project Ga0209237, IMG submission 185820) | Grasslands soil microbial communities from the Angelo Coastal Reserve, California, USA - Sample 10_02_2013_1_40cm (SPAdes) (version 2) | ecosystem: Environmental > Terrestrial > Soil >... | reverse complement strand
TTGTCCGTCGCGTATGCACGCGCGCGGGAGCGGCGCATCCTGGTCGCGATTGCAGGGCTCGGCCTCATGTTCATCGCAGCCGGGGTGCAACAGGCGAGGATCGCGCTGCACCCCACCTACTTCAATCACAACGCGCTGTACCATCTCATTCAGGCGGTGGCCCTGTGGCTCTTCTTTCTTGGCTTGCGGAGGCTCGATGCTGACGCGACGTGAGTTTCTCGAGGTCGGCGCTACGGCCGGCACGGCGATCGCCCTCGCGCCCTACGGCTGCGCTGGGGAGCGGTCCGCGCCCGGCGTCGTCGTCAACGACATCCACTCGCAGCTCAATGCCACCCGGGTGCACCGGGTCGTGAAGCCGCCCTCCGTTGACGCGGTGGTGCAGCTCGTCCAGAGCGCCAGGCAGGAGGGCCGCCCGCTGAGTATCGCGGGCGGCCGGCACGCCATGGGAGGACAACAGTTTGGCAGTGAGACGACGCTGGTCGATATGGGGTCGATGAACCGCGTGCTCGGCTTCGACGCTGCCCGCGGTCTGATCGACGTCGAGGCGGGAATCCAGTGGCCCGAACTGATGCGCCATCTGGTGGACGCGCAGCAGGGGGCAGCGCAGCAGTGGGGCATCCGACAGAAGCAGACGGGAGCGGACCGTTTGAGTATCGGGGGCGCGCTGGCGGCGAACGCGCACGGCCGCGGCCTGCTGTTCAAGCCCTTCGTCGGGGACGTCGAGTCGTTCGTGCTGGTCGACGCCGACGGGATCCCCCGCACCTGCAGTCGCGAGGAGAACGCCGAGCTGTTTCGACTCGCGATCGGCGGGTACGGGCTGTTCGGCGTGGTCACCTCCGTCCGGCTGCGGCTCGCGCCGAGAGTGAAGGTGCAGCGCGAGGTGCAGATCCTGGAGATCGAGGATCTCATGCCGGCGTTCGCGCGGCGCATCGCCGCGGGGTTCACCTATGGCGACTTCCAGTACCATACGGACCCCGACTCCCCCGACTTCCTGCGGAAGGGGGTTTTCTCGTGTTATCGCCCCGTCGCGGCCAGCACGCCGATACAAGAGAAACAGAAGGAGCTGTCCGCGGACGACTGGAACGAGCTCATCTACCTCGCGCATGCCGACCGTACGCGGGCGTTCCAGGCCTACTCGCGCTACTACCTCTCGACCTCAGGACAGGTGTACTGGTCGGACACGCACCAGCTCGGTCCCTACCTCGACGATTACCATCGCGCCCTGGACGTCCGGCTCGGGGCGTCCGAGCCGGCCACGGAGCTGATCACCGAGATCTACGCGCCGCGGGATGCGCTGGCCCGCTTTCTCACGGAGGTGCGCGAGCGGTTCCGCGCGCAGCGCACCCCACTGATCTACGGCACCATCCGTCTCATCGAGCGGGACGACGAGAGCTTTCTTGCCTGGGCCAAACAGCCGTACGCGTGCGTGATCTTCAACCTGCACGTCGTGCACAGCCCCGCGGGGCTCGAGCGCGCGGCCGCGGAATTCCGGCAGCTCATCGACGCGGGGATCCGCTACGGTGGGAGCTACTACCTGACTTACCATCGGTTCGCGACGCGTCAGCAGGTGGAGGCTTGCTACCCACAATTCCCAGCGTTTCTCCGCGCCAAGCGACGCTACGATCCCGACGAGCGATTCCAGAGCGACTGGTACCGCCACTACAAACGCATGTTTGGAGAGCTGCTGTAGAGCGGAAAGAAGCATGACCCGGGTTCGCCGCACGGTACGAAACGCGCTCCTCGCGGCCCTTGCCGTTTTTCTCGGTCTCGTCCCGGCCGGCCGCGATTTCGTGCGGGGGTACCGCACCGCGATGCGCGGCACGTCGGGGGTCAGAGGGTGTCGCTCTGAAATAGAGCCGCAGGGCAAGGACGCGGTGTCGTACTTGTGCAGACGATCCACATCCCCTGAGGCCTCGATCCGCTTGATGTGTTCCGGATCGGACACCATAATCACATCGATCACATAAGGGATGTAGATCCGCAGAGGGTAGAACCAGGACTTGATGAGGTTCAACACGAGGCAACGATCAGCCGGCAAGCGCGCCTCCGTCAAGACCTGGTCTCGCGGTCGGAGGCTCCATGAACAAGAAGCGGCTCCTGATCGTCGGCGTCCCGGTGGTCGCCGCGCTGTGTGTTGTCGGCTACCTCGTATGGCACAACTCCGTGATCGGCCGGTGCCTGCGGCTCGCTCAGGGTGGGTTCAGACCCGTCGCGACCACCAGGATCGAGCGCTTCCTGGGCAAGGTCCAGGCGGCCACGGCTGCGTGCCGGGGAGGTGACCACGCGCTGGCGTTCCGAGCCACACCGTGGGTCGATTGGTCCAACTACTGGGCGACCGGGGACTCCACCACCAAGTCCACGTGGTTCATCCCGCTGCCCAAGCACGTGAGCAGAAACAGTCGCGGTGAGGATGGAGGGTTGCTTGATCTCGAGTACGCGCGGATCGAGCTGATCAAGTTCAATCTCTTCGACAACTCCACGTTTCAGCACTACGTGAATGGAAGGAGCGACACAGCGGGCCGCGTCTTGAAGGTCTGGGACGAGATGCGCTTGCCTCACGATCATCCCCACTACCAGGACGTCGGCGGCACCGGGGCACAGCTGTGTCGCGGCGATCTCATTCGGTTCCGAACCCTCACGGGTATCTGTAACGACATCCGGAACCCGGCGATGGGTTCAACGAACCAGCTGTTGGCCCGCAACGTCCAGTTCGAGGCGACGTTCCCCGATCTGAGTGAGCAGCAGCTCGCCCGCAACCGTCATGGCGACCGCTTGGGCTTGCTCAAGCCGGATCCTCAAGTCATCAGCCGGAAGCTGTTCACGAGGGCAGCGACGGCTGATGTGAGCTGCAACGACGGCCATGGACTCCCGGACTACTCACCGCGAGCCAACTGCGACTACAAGAAGGCCCCGTTCTTCAACGTGTTGGCCGCCTTCTGGATCCAGTTCATGACCCATGACTGGTTCTCGCACTTGCAGGAGGGCCACAATCGACCCGAGCAGGCAGCTGTGGGATGCTCGAGCCAAGACGGCGCCCGCGTCGGATGCCGCCCCGGCGACCGGATGGAGCCGGCGTACTTTGCCGACCAAGGGCGGCCCCCGACGTTCACGCAGGGCGGACGGGAGTATCTGGCCCGAGCGTACAAGACGACGCGCAACACCGTTACCGCCTGGTGGGACGCATCGCAGATCTACGGCTACGACTCGATTTCGCTCCGACGCGTGAAGCGTGATCCCACCGACCCGGCGAAGCTCTTGATGGTGCGCAGGGCCGGTCGGAGCGGAGGCGGCGAGCAGTACGGTTATCTCCCGGTGTTCCAGGCTGGGGATCCGATCAACCCTGCCTGGGCCGGTCAGGAGGCGACGGCGTTTCCTGACAACTGGACCGTCGGGCTCAGCTTCTTCCATAACCTGTTCGTCCGCGAACACAACATCTTCGTCGAGAAGTTCCGGGAACGAGCTGCGCTGCTGCCGGACGACGATTCGGGTCTGCGGAATCCCAATGACCCGGACCACATCATCCGCTATCGAGACGTGACCCCGGACGAGCTGTTTCAGATCGCTCGGCTCGTCGTGGCCGCGGAAATCGCCAAGATCCACACGATCGAGTGGACCCCTCAGCTCCTGTACAACGACGTGATGTACAACGCGATGAACGCGAACTGGTTCGGGCTCGTTCGAGGAGAAAATGTCGTGTCCCGCGCCCTCGGCACGGTCGTGGTCGAAGGCTTGGCCAGATCACGAGACCCGACGGACGCCAGCCAGTGGTACTCGGTATTTGCCTCCGGCCCGGGCATTTTCGGGTTGGGCAGCAAGCGCTACGGGTCTGGCCTCCTGGCGTCGCTGTTCAAGAAGGACCTGTGGGACTTGAGGAATCCGGACCACGTCAACGGCGGCGTCAACCATTTCGGCTCGCCGTTCAATTTTCCGGAAGAGTTCGTGACCGTCTATCGCCTGCACCCGTTGGTGCCCGACCTGCTCGAGTACCGGGAGTGGGACAAGGATCCCAACGTGATCCGGAAGAAGATCCCGGTCGTGGACACCTTCCGCGGGAAGGCCACGCCGTTCATGGCGGACGGCGGCCTGGCCAATTGGGCGCTCAGCTTGGGTCGTCAGCGCCTGGGCCTGCTGGCGCTCCAGAATCACCCGCGGTTCCTCCAGAACCTGGCGATGCCGCACTTGCGGTCAGCGACCAATCAGCTCGACATCGCGGCGCTCGATCTCATCCGGGATCGCGAGCGGGGCGTTCCCCGGTTCAACGAATTTCGCCGGCAGTATGGCCTCAAGTCACTGACCGGCTTCGATGATTTCGTCGACCAGCGGCTGCCGGCCGACGCCCCGGCGCGCGCTGAGCAAGTGCGGCTCGCAGCGCTGCTGCGGGAGGTGTACGGTCAACATCGGTGCGATGCCGGCAAGATCATTACGGAGGCCCAACTCAACGATGACGGGTCAAGCATCAACGACTGCCTGGGCCATCCGGACGGAGCCCTCGTCGACAATATCGAGGACCTGGATACCGTGGTCGGCTTCTTAGCGGAGACGACGCGTCCCCACGGGTTTGCGATCTCGGAGACGCAGCTTCAGGTCTTCAATCTCAACGCGTCCCGACGCCTGTTCAGCGATCGGTTCTTCACGTCCAGTTTCCGGCCGGAGTTCTATTCGCGCTTCGGCGTCGAGTGGGTGACGAATAACGGGCCGGACGGTCGGATCATGGAGCCCGGGACAGACAACGGTCACGAGAGGGAAATCTCGCCATTGAAGCGAGTGCTGTTGCGGGCGACCCCCGAGTTGAAACCGGAGCTCGACGGAGTCTTCAATGCGTTCGATCCGTGGGCCAGAGACCGCGGAAGCTATTACTCCCTCCAGTGGACTCCCAAGCCCCGTGCCAGGGCGGACGAGAGCTTCTGAGCCTTGCCTCGCGGCGCCTAGGGTGTCTGCGACCGACCGGCGCGCGAACGCCCGATTGCTCGCTCGAGCGACGTCCTCCTGCCGTAGCCCCAAGTCGAGCCGCCCGCGTGCGAAGGTGGTCGCCAAGGGTGTTGAGCTCTCGGGGAGAGGCCGCTAGCAGCGGCTTTGGCGCCCGGAACATCAGGTGGCAAAAAGGCAACGCAGGGATGTCCCTGTGGCTATTTCGGCGACCCGCAACACAACTGCTCGTGCGGGCCGGTCGGCGTGCAACGCTACCTCGCGCGCGTGTCTGGGCCGCTGCTCGACCGTATCGACATCCACCTCGAAGTCCCGGCCGTGAAGTACCGAGCGCTGGCGGAGCAAGGCGGAGGGGAACCGAGCGAGGCGGTGCGGGAGCGGGTGGACCGGGCGCGCACCCTGCAGCGGGAGCGCTTCGTCAAGCGCCCCGGCATCTACGCCAACGCCCACATGGCACCGCGGGACCTACGTGCGTTCTGCCGCGTGTCGGACGGCGCCGACGCGCTGCTGCGCACCGCGATCACGCGGCTCGGCTTGTCGGCCCGCGCCTATCACCGCATTCTCAAGATCGCCCGCACGATCGCCGACTTGGACGGCGCGGCCGGCCTCGAACCCAAACACGTGAGCGAGGCGATTCAGTACCGCAGCCTCGACCGGCGGCTCACCTAGCCTGGTGCGCCAGCAACTCGGATGCGCGCGTTGCAACGCGCGCATCCGGTCCATGCGGTGCGCAGCGTCGCAGCGCTCGAACGTGAGGCGGATGGGGATCGGCGCTCTCAGGGCCATTTGACGCCCGACTGGCGATGACGTAATTCACCTCGACCCCGTAACACGCCCCCGCACCACCTCCGAGGACATGACCATGAAAAGCTCGCCCCGCAGACTGTTGGCAGCTCTGATCCCTGCTTCCGTTCTGATCTTCGCTCCAGGGACCGTGCGGGCGCAGGACCCCGTACAGGTCGCGCCCAATAACTTTAGAGTGCTGCTAGAGAACGACCGGGTCCGCGTACTCGATTTCCACGGCAAAGCCGGCCAGAAGATTCCGATGCATTCGCATCCCGCCTATGTCACCTACAGCATCCACGGTTCCGGCAAGACAAAGTTCGCCTCCCCGGATGGCAAGATTAGCGAGCGACCCGCGACCACTGGCGAGGCGCGTTGGCGGGATGCAGAAACGCACTCGAGCGAGTACATCGGGACCGGTGAGGCTCATGTGTTGCTTATCGAACTGAAAGCCGGGGCAGCGAGCAGTCAAAAACCCTGAGTCCCGGGAAGACTTGGACCTCGTTGTAGCGCAGCCTCGACCGGCGAGGCACGGGATTGGGCGGCAGGATGTTGCCCGTTGGAACGCGATAGCAGGCTGAGGGAATTCCGGTCCAACGGATCTTGCCGACCCGACCACCAGCCGTACGTTGAAACGCGCCAGAGCGTGCCGGAGGCGCGATGCGATTCTACTGCTGCTTCCTCGGAGTGGTGGTGCTGTGCTCGGGCCGCGAACTCGCCCCGCTTGCCGCGCAACAGCCCTCCCAGCCTGTCGCCGCCGAGGCCCACAAGCACATCTCGGTCGCTTTCCGCTTCCTCACGCTCGGCCTGGGCGGCGAGCTTGGCAAGTTGCTCACCGATCATGTCTCGGCGCGGGTGGGCGCGAACTACTTCAAGTTCAGCACCACGTGGACGGAGTTGGGCGTCACGTTTAGCACGTCGCTCAAGCTGCACGCCGTGTCGGTTCTGATCGATCTCTACCCCGGCCAGCGCGGCAGCTTCCATTTCACGGGCGGCATCATGACCAATCCGCTCACGATCGCCGCCACCGTCCAGCCCACCTCCTCGGGAACCTTCAAGTTCAACGGCAACACCTACACCGCCAGCCAGGTCGGCACGCCGACCGCCGACGGCAAGTTCCCGAGCGTCGGCCCGTACGTCGGGCTTGGATTCGGGACGCCGGCGAGGAAAGGCGGGGCGCTGGCATTCCTCTTCGACCTGGGCGCCGTGATCGGGAAGCCCACGATCACGCTGACCGCCAGCGGGGCGGGTTGCGCACCCGGGACGCAGTGCGGCAACGACCTCCGGGCTCAAGCCGACTCGACCCAGCACGACGTTCGCAAGTACGCGAAGGTGTACCCGGTGTTGTCCTTCGGGCTGGCGTATCGCTTCTGAGAGCTCAGGACCCCCCGGCGGCGTTCCGCACGAGTAGCACGTAGAACTTCACGATCTGCGCATAGCTCGCCACCGCGAGCCGCTCGTTGGTCCCGTGGACCCGCTCGAGGTCCCCGGGCCCCATCCGGGCGGCACTGAAGCGGTACACATCGGGCGTGAGGCCCGTGTAGTGCCGCGCGTCGGTCCCACCCACCACCAGCCAGGGCACGACGATGGCCTCGGGAGCGACCTGGCGGATGGTGCGCTCGAGCAGCCGGAAGTTCGGCGAGCCCACGTCCGATACCGGTGAGGGCTGGGACAGAAACGATTCGTAGCGGCGGACGTCCACGCGCGGGTCGCGGATCGTCGCGCGGACGTGCGCGAGCACCAGGTCGGGCGTGTCGCCGGGCAGGATCCGGAAGTTCACCACGCCGCGGGCGGACGAGGGCAGGACGTTGTCCTTCACGCCGGCCTGCAACATGGTCGGCGCCGTCGTCGTGCGGAGCATCGCGTTGCCCTCGGGGGTCGTGCCGAGCCGCCCGGCGATGAGCCTGCCGAACAGCCAGCGGTTCGCGACGGCGAGGCGCTCGGGGAAGGCGAGCTCGGGGCCCACGTAATCGAGCATCCGCGCCGTGGCACCGCGGATCGCCGCCGGCATCGGGCGACGCTCCAGCCGCGCAATGGCGGCGCTCAGGATCCCCACCGCGGTCTCGGCGGGCGGCATCGACGAGTGCCCCCCGGGCGCGTGCACCGTGAGCTCCACGCTGATGTAACCCTTCTCGGCGATGCCCACGAGCGCGACCGGGCTGGGCATCGCCCGGACCAGCCCCTGCATGATCGCGCCGCCCTCGTCCACGATGAAGGCGGGATGGACGTTGCGGGACGCGAGCAGCGCGGCGATCGCCTTCGCGCCGGTGCCGCCCACCTCCTCATCGGCGCCGAAGGCGAGGTACACGCTGCGCTGCGGGTGGAAGCTCTGACCGATCAGGGTCTCCACGGCCTCCAGGATCCCGAGGAGGTTGTCCTTGTCGTCGAGCGCCCCGCGGCCCCACACGTAGCCGTCCGAGATGCTCCCGCCGAACGGCGGCTCCGTCCAGCGGGCTTCGGTACCCGGTTCGACGGGCACCACGTCCTGGTGCGCGAGCAGGAGAATCGGTGCGAGCGTCGTGTCGCTCCCCGCCCAGCGGTACAGCAAGCTCAGCCCGCCGACGCGCTCGCGCGTCAACGCGGCGTGCAGCCGCGGGAAGGTCCGCTGGAGATACAGCTGGAAATCGTGGAACGACGTCGTGTCCACGCCGCTCGCGCCGCCGAAGGAGATCGTGCGGAACCGCAGGGCGTGCGCGAGCCGCTCGGCGGCCGCCGCCGTGTCGAGCGCGATCGCCGGCGCGGGCTCGGCAGGGATCTGCCGGCTGCGGTATGTCGCCGCGTTGGCGAGCAGCACGACCGCGAGCGCCACAGCGGCGCCGCCGAGCGCGAACAGGGCTGTCCGCATCATGCCTCTCCTATCAGGGGCTCGCTAACATGGCGGCGCGCTGCGGAGGCCGCAAACGCGAGCTAGTTGGGGGGGATGGTCAGCTCCACCACGTCGCCGGGCGCGACCGTGATCGACTCGGTCACGGGCGTTCGCTCGCTGCCGATGAAATCGATGAGGAACTGCAGCTCGCTCGTCGTCGCAACGTATTCGGGGCGAAGAAATATGACGGTGCGCGAAAGGCCCGGGGCGACGCCGATCCGCAACCGGCCGCCTCCCCGCAGCAGGTAGACGGTCGCGTCCAGAAAGTTCTGGTTGTCGACCTTCAGCGCCGTCTCGACGCGTGGCGTCGCGCCGTCGCGCACCCGCGTGCCAGGGCTGCAGCCGGCGAGTGCGATCGCCAGCGCGAGGGTGACCCACCGTCTCACGGTCGGCCCGAGCTCCTCAGTCGGTTGCGGCGGCGGCCGCGACGGAGCGCCGCCCGATGCCCGGCACGCGGTGCGAGAACTGGATCCACACGACCGCGCCGAGGATCATCGCCATCGCGACGAACGTCCGGGCGGTCACCGGCTCTCGCAGGATGAGCCACCCCAGGAGCACCGCGATCACCGGGTTGACGTAGGCGTAGGTCCCGACGATCGTCGGCGAGGCGTGCCGCAGGGCGTAGGTGTAGGCGCTGTAGCCCAGGATCGAGCCGAAGACCACGAGGTAGGCCATCGCGCCGATTCCGCGCGGCGTCAGGTGCCAGGCGCTCCACTCACCCAACGCGAAGCCGACGAGCGCGATTGCGCCACCCCCCACGATCATCTGGAGCGCGGCGCCGACGTAAGGACTCGCCTCGGTGGGGTGCCGCTTCGCGTACACGGAGCCGAGCGACCAGGAGGCGCTCGCGAGGGTGAGCGCGATCGGGCCCCGCAGGTCCGCGTGCAGGATCTGAGCGGGCGTCGCGCCCACGAGCAGCGCCGTGCCGGCGAAGCCGAGCAGCAGGCCGGCCACGACCCGCCAGCTGAGGTCGCCTGAGCCGCCCGGAATGATCGCGTCGAAAAACGCCATCCACAGCGCGACCGTCACGACGAAGATGCTCGCAATCCCCGACGCGGTGAATTGCTCGGCCCACACGACGAACGCGTTGCCCCCGGACAGGAGGAACAGCCCGACGATGACGGACGTGCGCCAGTCGACCGCGCGGCGCGGCAGCCGGTCGCCCAGCGCCAGCGCGATCCCGAGGAGCAGCGCCCCCGCCAGGAGGAACCGCAGCCCGGCGAAGAGGAACGGCGGCAGCACGCCCACGCCGACCCTGATCGCGAGGTAGGTCGAGCCCCAGAAGACGCAGACGACGAGATAGGCGATGAGCGGCTTGCCGCGCAGCCCGGCCATCGTCAGTCCAGCTCTCGCGGGACGAGGCCCGGCTTTTCGAACAGGGTCGAGAGCACGATCGTGTCCATGTGGAAGCTCGCTGTCGACATTTCCCAACTATACGTAGCAGAAACGAGCGTTTCGAGAACGTATGATCAGACTAGGTGGTTCCAGGCTGACGATCTATCCGTTTCTTCCTGTCAAACATTGTCCTAGTCCTTTGATTGGGACAGCGTAAGTCGTTACTATTGCGCCGTGTCCACGCCAGTCCCGGTTCCCACCGATCCCGTCCCCGCGCTGCGCGCGCTCGTGGGGACGTTCCCCTCCACGCTCCTCGGCTATTCGGGTGGGGTCGATTCCGCGTTCCTCGCCGTGGTGCTGCGGCAGGAGCTGGGCCGCGAACGGATGATGGCGGCGATCGGGCGCAGTGCGTCGTATCCCCTGGCGCAGTGGCAGGCGGCGCGCGCGCTGGCGCTGCGCTTCGACATCCCCCTCGTCCAGATCGAGACCCGGGAGCTCGAAGATCCAAACTACGTCGCCAATCCCACGAACCGGTGCTTCTACTGCAAGACGGAGCTCTGGGGCAGACTCGTCCCGGAAGCCCGGGCCCGCGGGCTCGCGGTCGTGTGCGACGGCACGAACGCCGACGATCTCGCGGGCGGGGAGCACCGGCCGGGGTATGCGGCCGGTCGGAGCGCCGGTGTGCGCTCGCCGCTCGCGGAGGTCGGGATGACCAAGGCCCAGGTCCGAGAGGCGTCCCGCGGTCTCGGCCTGCCGACCTGGGATGCGCCGGCGGCGCCGTGCCTCTCGAGTCGCGTCGTCTACGGCCTGACCATCACGCCGGAGCGCCTGCGTCAGGTCGAAGCTGCGGAACGCTATCTCCGCGAGCTGGGGGTGACGGGCGACCTGCGGGTGCGCCATCACGGCGGGGGCGGGGCGCGCATCGAGGTCGAGCGGCCGTGGATTCCGTGGCTACAGCAGCGCCTCGATCGCGTGACCGTGCGGCTCGTGGCGCTCGGGTTCGGGACGGTGGAGGTGGATCCGCGGGGGTATCGGCGCGGCAGCCTGCTCGAGCGCACCAGTCGGGCTTGAGAGTTTTCCTCGCGCTCAACCTGCCCGAAGCGACGAGACAGGCGCTGTGGCAGGCCGCAGCGCCGCTGCGCGATCTGGGCTTCCCCATCCGCTGGGTCCGCCCCGAGGGCATCCATCTCACGCTGAAGTTCCTGGGCGAGGTGGCCGAGCAACGCGACGCCGAGCTCGTGGCCGCGCTGGCGCGCGCGGCGCGCGGTGCGCGGGCGCTGCCCCTCACGCTGGGCGGTTTCGGCGCGTTCCCAGATTTCCAGCGCCCGCGCGTCGTGTGGGCCGGCGTGGCTCCGGATCCGTCCCTTGAGCTGCTGCAGAATCAGGTCGAGGAGGTGTTCGCGCCGCTCGGGTTTCCCACCGAGGCGCGGCCCTTCCGCCCCCATCTCACGCTGGGCCGGGCGGGTCGCGAGGGGCGGTCGCGCGACTTCGCCCGCCTGGAGGCAGCGCTCGGGCGCCTCGAGTTTGCGGAGACCGTGCTCGTCGGGTCCGTGGACCTGATGCAGAGTACGCTCCAGTCGGGGGGCGCGGTGTATCAGGTGAGGCACAGTGAACGGCTGCCTTAAAGGCGTCCTGCGGCTCGGCTGCTTGGCGCTCGTCCTCGGCGCGGGGCTCGTGGCCTGGTGGTTCCGGGAGCCGATCCTCCGCACCGCCTCCCGCTGGCTCGGCCCGCGGCGCACGGCGCTGCCCCCCGTCACGGACACCGCGGTCGGTGCCCCCACCCCGAGGTCGCTGGCGAGCAGCCAGACCAAGGCCGAGCGCTTGAAGCAGCCGAGCGGCCCCGATTCCGTGGTCCTCTCGCCCAACGAGGTGGCGGCCCTGATCGGGAGCGGCCTGGACTGGTCGGTGCGCAAGACGTTCGATTCGTTGCGGGTGGAGCTGCTGGAGGGCGCGCTCGCCGTGCACTGCCGGCTCGACACCCGCGCCATCCCCCCGGATGCGCTGGGGCCGCTCGGCCTGATGCTGAATCCCATGGAGCCGCTGCGGCTGGCGGGGCCGGTCGCCATCGAGCGGCCCGGCATCGCGCGCTGGCGGGTGGAGGAGCTGAGCCTCCGCGGCGTGCCCTTCCCGGCGCCCATGATCCGGCAGCTGTCGCAGCGCATGGCCGGCGCGGACTCCACCGGCGCGGTGCCGCTGCGGGTGTCTCCCGCCTTCGCCGACGTCCGGGTCCATCCGACCGGTGTGGTCCTGTACAAGACCAAGCGGAGCCGATGATGAGCCGTCGCGTGCTGGTGGTCGATGACGAGAAGGGCATCCGCGAAGCGCTGCAGCAGCTCCTCGAGTACGAGCAGATCGAGGTCCGCACCGGTGCCACGGGAGCAGAGGCGCTCGCGCTGTACGAGGAGTTCCGCCCGCATCTCGTCTTCCTGGACGTGAAGATGCAGGGGATGGACGGGATCGAGACGCTGAAGCGGCTGCGCGAGCTCGATCACCAAGCGCAGATCGTGATGATCTCGGGGCACGGCACGATCCAGACGGCGGTCGCGGCCACGCAGCACGGCGCGTACGACTTCCTCGAGAAGCCCCTCGACACCGACCGTGTCCTCCTCACGCTGCGGAACGCCCTGCAGCACGTCGAGCTCGCGAGCGAAAACGTGCGGCTCCGGGCAGTGGTGCACGCGGAGTACGAAATCGTGGGCTCGAGCCGGGGCGTCAAGCAGGTGATCGAGCGGATCGAGAAGGTGGCGCCCTCGAACGCCCGCGTGCTGATCCTGGGCGAGAACGGCACCGGCAAGGAGCTCGTGGCGCGGGCGATTCACGCGCTCTCGCCGCGGGCCCAGGGCCCCTTCGTCGAGGTGAACTGCG
>Ga0209237_1001780_pt1 | contig 12783 bp, 9 predicted proteins | sample GraSoi013_1_40cm_2_FD_185820 | JGI IMG/M metagenome (GOLD analysis project Ga0209237, IMG submission 185820) | Grasslands soil microbial communities from the Angelo Coastal Reserve, California, USA - Sample 10_02_2013_1_40cm (SPAdes) (version 2) | ecosystem: Environmental > Terrestrial > Soil >... | reverse complement strand
CCGAGCGAGTAGGTCGCGGCACGGTGTAATCGTGAAGGTCCCGGACATCAAGGTGACGCCCCCCGGGCCGAAGGCGCGGGAGATCATCGAACGGGACCGTACGTTCATCGCCACGACGACGAAGTCCGCGCCGATCGTGATCAAACGAGCATCCGGATCGGTCGTGGAGGATGTCGACGGCAACCTCCTCATCGACTTCTCGTCCGGCATCTCCGTCCTGAACGTCGGCCACGCGCACCCGAAAGTCGTCGAGGCGATCGCGCGACAGGCCGCGGCGTTCACGCACTTCGCCGGGACCGACTTCTACTACGAGATTCAAACGACGCTCGCGGAGCGGATCGGCAAGATCACGCCAGGCAAACACCGCAAGAAGGTGTTCTTCGGCAACTCGGGGGCGGAGGCGAACGAGGCCGCGATCAAGGTCGCGAAGTCGCATACGAAACGGCACATGTTCCTCGCATTCCTCGGCGCGTTCCATGGACGCACACAAGGCGCGCTCTCCCTGACTGCGAGCAAGGCGCGACAGCGGGCCGGGTTCTTCCCGAGCATGCCCGGCGTGGTCCACGTGCCGTACGCGTACTGTTACCGATGCCCCTACAAGCTCACGTACCCGTCCTGCGACCTGTACTGCGCGAACATCATCGAGGACACGTACATGAAGACGGTCGCGCCGCCGGAAGACGTCGCGGCGATCTTCGTCGAACCCGTGCAAGGCGAGGGCGGATACATCGTTCCGCCGCCGGGTTGGATGGACCGGATCGCGAAGATCGCGAAAGACAATAACCTCCTCCTCATCGACGATGAAGTCCAGACCGGGTTCGGCCGCACGGGGAAGATGTGGGCCATCGAGCATTCGAAGGCGGTCCCCGACATCCTCACGATGGCGAAGTCCATGGGCGGGGGGGTGCCGATCGGCGCGGCGGTGTACCCGGCGGAGATGGACTTTCCCGAGAGCGGCAAGCACTCGAACACATTCGGCGGGAACCCGATCGCGGCCGCGGCATCGCTCGCCACGCTCGATGTGATCGAGGATGAAGGGCTCGTCGCACGCAGTGCGAAGCTCGGCGACCACATGGCGAAGCGCCTCGACGAGATGAAAGAGCAGTATGCGTTCATCGGGGATCGACGAGGCCTCGGGATGATGCAGGCGACGGAATTTGTGACGGATCTGAGGACCAAGAAGGCTGACCCGAAGCGCCGCGACGCGATCGAGAAGGACGCGTACGAACACGGGCTGATCCTGCTTCCGTGCGGCGAGAGCTCGATCCGGTACATCCCCTCGCTGAACATTCCGAAGGAGGTCCTCGACGCAGGCCTCGACGTGCTCGAGGACTGTTTCAAGCGCGCGGCAGAGTGAGCCGAATTCTGAGGACTCACCGTCTTCAGGCCGTCTGTTCGAACTTTGTCCGCGCGCCGTGGTGTTGGTGAGATTCAAATAGACTCAACCGGATGCCCCCACCATGGCCGAGGGAGGAGGGGAGGCCGAAGCTCCGGCCGCGGCGCCGAAGCGACGGATGGGCTGGAGAATCTGGGCGATTATCGCAGTGGTCGTCATCTTGATCGTGGCGGGCACCGCGTACTACCTGACAAGGACGACCCCGCAGCGCGACACCAAAACCCTCGTGTATTATATGCAATCCGAGCCCTTAACAATGGATTCGTCCGACGCCTACGATCTCTGGTCGTTCATTGCAATCCAAAACACCTACGACACGCTTGTCGGATACAAGACGGATACGCTGCAGTTGGTCGGCGTCCTGGCACAATCCTGGGACATTCTCGACGCGCAGCACTACGTGTTCCACATTCGACAGGGCGTGAAATTCTGGGACAACACCACGCTTACTGCCAACGACGTTTACGCCTCGTTCCGCAAAGTCCTCATCGAGAACTCACCGGAAAGTAAAGTCGCTTGGATTCTGAACCAGAACCTCGACGCGAGCAACATCCCGGGTTCGTTGTGGGTCAAGGACACCTACACGATCCAGATGAACCTGACCGTTGCATATGCGGGGTTCCTCCAGACGCTGGCGACTGTCGAGCCGTCCGCGATTATGTCGAGCGCTTGGATCACTGCGAATGGCGGCGTGCAGCACAACACGCCAAACGACTACATCAAGCACGATACGATGGGAACCGCGGCATACTATATGATGAGAAGCGACTGGGTCGCGAAGGATCACATGACCTTGCACAAGAACCCTCACTTCTGGCGGGGTTGGACCGGCACGGAGCCCGAGACGATCGTAATTCGGTTCACAAACGACGCGTCCTCCCGGGTGGAGGCGATACGAACCGGCGCCGCAGACGTGGCAGACCTGCCTCTCTCGAGCGTTGCGCAGGTCTCGGGGGTTGCCGGCGTCGTCGCGAAGGCGAACGACACGGTCAAGAGCGAGATCGTCACGATGAACGTGACCAATCCCTACATGGCGGACAATGCCACAGGTCGGTTGGTCCGCCAAGCCTTCTCCTACGCGTTCGACTACAACGCGACGATCAGCAACGACTACGCGGGGTTCGCGACCCTCCTGCCCGGCCCCATCCCAAAGGGCATGCAATTCTTCAACCAGGAGAGCCAGGTGTACTATCAAAACCTTCAGAAGGCCGGCGCCCTCCTTGATCAAGCGGGGTACACGAAAAACGCGCAAGGAATCCGGTTCGCCGGCTACGCCTTCCGACTCGTCGCGGATGGTACCCAGGTCGAGGAAGCCAATGCTGCGCGACGGTTCCAGACCACGTTGCAGTCGATCGGGGTCCAGACCGACCTACAAGTTACGACATCGTCGGATGCCTGGGACGCAATTCGCAGCGCCGGGACCTATGACTTCTTCGTGGCCCACTGGGTGCTGGACTACCTCGATCCCGACGACTACGTGACGCCGATGGTCATGAGCTCTGCCTTCGGAGGCGATTACTGGACCACGCACTTCGATAACGCGACGATCAACAACTACGGCAACCTCGCGAGGTCGGAGCTCAACAACGCGACGCGTGGTGCGGAGTACAGGACGGTCTGGCAGACCTCGATGGACAACCCGAACATGATCTGGTTCTGTCAGCAGCAATACGTGCCCGTCCACCAAAGCTACATCAAAGGCTTCTGGTTCAATCCGGTGACTTGGTGGAACTTCTACTTCTACCAAAAGACATAGGAGCTGGGAGGGGAGTGCACTCCCTCCGCTTTTATCTTTAAGTGCCGGCCCGTCATAACCTCTATCAAGTTGACAATCCGCAAGCCTCCCTCTGCCATACCGGCAACCTGCCCACGCGGTGGGGAGAAGAGGGTTTGTCCGCGATGAAACTCTGGGAATACGTCGTCCGCCGACTCGTTGCGCTCATTCCGGTAATTATCGGGGTCACGGTCATTGCGTTCATTCTCTGGAAAGCAATCCCGATTGACCCGGCCGTCGCTTATCTCGGCGCCAAGGGTGCGCAGAAGAGCCCCGAGGCGATCGCGGCTCTGCACGCTGCATGGCACCTCGATGACCCTCTCCCGGCGCAGTATCTGTGGTACATGGGAAACCTCGTCCGGGGAGACCTAGGTCCTTCGTTCGTGAACAAGGACCCCGTAGCGCTGAATCTCGCTCGGTTCCTCCCGGCGACGCTCGAGCTGACGTTCTACGCAATCCTCTTCGCCCTCCCCGTCGGAATCTACATGGGTATCCTGTCTGCGATGAAGCGGAATTCCTGGATTGACCAGTTGGCGCGGGTCCTCGCAATCGTCGGAGTGGCGGTGCCCATTTACTGGCTCGGAATCATGCTCAAAATCTTCTTCCATGAAAACCTCGCCGTCCTCGGCCTGAACGTGCTCCCGTTGGACGGAAGGCTAGACCCGACACTGACACCTCCGCCGACGGTAACGGGATGGTACACAATCGACTCGATCCTCGCTTTGAATCTCACAGACTTCGTTTCTGCCGTGTCGCATTTGATCCTCCCGGCGTTTACATTGGGGTTCGCCCAGCTCGCGCTGATCTTGCGTATGACCCGTTCTGGCATGTTGGAAGTCCTCGGGCAGGACTACGTTCGGACTGCGCGCGCGAAGGGCGTCCCCGAGCGGGAGGTTGTGTTCAAACACGCATTCCGGAACGCCATGAACGCGACGCTGACTGTCTCGGGCCTCACCGTGGGCACTGCCTTGGCTGGCGATGTCTACGTGGAGAGCATCTATGGAATTTTCGGCATTGGACAGTACTTCCTCCAAGCGGCGCTCTCCGACGGGTTCTTCGATATCCTGGGTTACCTCTTCATCGTGACGATCTTCTATGTAACGGCGAACCTCGTAATCGACGTCCTCTACGCCGCGGTCGATCCTCAGGTCCGCCTGGGAGGCTCCTGACATGGCTGTGGAATCGGGCGAACAGCCGTTCGTCACTTGGAGCCGTGTCTGGAGACGGTTCCTCCAAGAGCACGCCTCCCGCATTTCCGAAATCAAGTACACGCTGTTTCTCTTTCGCAAGAACCGGTTGGCCGTCCTCGGTCTCGGCTTGATCCTCGGCCTCATTGCAATCGCGCTCGCAGCTCCTGAATTGGCTTTCCAACAGCCCGTCCTCGTGAACATCAGCGGGTCCCTTCAGCAACGGTGGATACCTTCGAGCGACGTCCTCGTGGGACCGTCTTGGACGCATCCGTTCGGCACCGACAATTTCGGTGTGGATTGGTACAGCAAGGTCCTTTACGGTGCTAGCGTGTCTCTCCAAGTCGGGATTCTCGTCGTCGTACCCGCTTCCCTGATCGGGACGCTCCTTGGTTTGCTCGCGGGTTTCAAAGGAGGGCTCGTCGAAGAGATCATCATGCGGATCACGGACATCTTCCTGTCGATTCCGAGCCTTATCCTGGCCATCGCGATAACCGCGGTCCTTGGGCGAAGCATCACCCACGTGATGTATGCGCTCATTATCACATGGTGGCCCTGGTATACCCGCCTCGTGCGCGGTCAGGTGCTCTCGGTAAAGGAACGTCAGTTTATCGAATCGGCAAAGAGCGTCGGGGCGAGCCCTACTCGTCTGATGCTCCACCACATCCTGCCAAATTCGGTCTCGCCGGTAATCGTCCAAGCCTCCATGGACTTCGGGTACGTCATCCTAACCGCGGCCGGACTGGGCTTCCTCGGGCTCGGGTCGGCGCCAGGAACGGCCGAATGGGGCGTGATGATCTCGGAGGGGATCAACTACTTATTCGTCGCCCCATGGATGTCCGCATTCCCAGGGCTCGCCATCGTCATTGCGGTCCTCGGGTTCAACCTGCTCGGCGACGGTCTCCGAGATATTCTGGACCCGCGCCTACGCAGGTGAGTCCATGATCTCGCCGGTTGTCCTCGGTGTCGAGGGCTTGAGGACGTACTTCCACACGTACGAAGGGACAGTCAAAGCGGTGGAAGAAATCAGCTTCGAAATCCGGTCGGGCGAGACGGTCGGATTAGTCGGTGAAACGGGGAGCGGGAAAACCGTTACAGCCCTATCCGTGATGCGACTCGTCCCGTCCCCTCCGGGTAAAATTGAGTCGGGTCGCGTGTTCTTGGAGGAGCCTGAAGAGGTCCAGCGGCTGAGACGAGATTATGACGCGATGGCGCGAGCTCGTTTGCAGCAGAACAAAATCGAGCGAGAGATAACCAGCGCTCAGGTTCAACAGGCCCTTCAGCCGGAGATTAGCGCGCTCCGGGCGAAGTTGGGGGCAATCGCCAAGGGGCGGGAAAAGGAGAATCTGCGTCTCCAGCTGCAGGCGTCAACGTCCGAATTTGACATCCTCCAAAAAACGGAGGAACAGATGCGGACGATTCGCGGCAACAGAATCTCGATGATCTTTCAAGAGCCCATGACGGCCTTGAACCCTGTTTTCACGATCGGGGATCAGATTGCGGAGACACTCGTGCTGCACCGGCGCGCTGACCTCTGTTCGGAGGTCCTGAAAGCCCTCGAGCTGGAAGTGGACGCCCGGAGACACAACGTCCATGGCCGGCGATTGACGGTCAAAGAGGCCAAGGACAAGGGCCTTGCGGGGCACCACATGGGAGATCAGTCGACCGCCGATCGCGAAATCCGAGAGCGACTCGGGCGTATGAAGGACGAGGAACCTGTCTGCAGCGCGTGCTGGAGCCGAGCGCCGGACCTGTGGGACTACTGCCCATCATGTGGGGCTCGTCTCAGTTTCGACCTCTGGGCCCCCTTCCGGAGTTGGATCATGTCCTTAGAGAAGAAACTGTACACCCGGATGATGGCGGACCTACGAGACGAGTTGGTCGACTTTGTGGACTCGATACGCTTTCTCCGGCGACTCGTACGTAACCGGCTCCAGGACGAAGGAGTCCGGTGGGCGGTCAGGTTACTGGAAGAAGTCAAGATTCCTGATCCGGAGAGAATCGCGGGACAGTATCCTTTCGAGCTGAGCGGAGGAATGCGTCAGCGATCCATGATCGCGATGATGATGGCGTGCAATCCAACTCTCCTGATCGCCGACGAACCGACCACCGCTCTTGACGTGACGGTCGAAGCCCAAATTCTGAAGCTGATGAAGGAGCTCCAAGCGAAGACGAACATGGCGATCCTCCTCATTACACACGACCTCGGGATTGTCGCAGAAGTTTGCGATAAGGTCGGCGTCATGTACGCGGGCAGCATCGCTGAGTTTGGTACGACCGAGCAAGTGTTCCACCGGATGAGGCACCCATACACGTACGGGCTCATGCGGTCGATCCCACGATTCCGTGGAGTCGCCTCCGAAGATCGGAAGAGAGAGCTCTACATCATCCGAGGGACCGTCCCGAACCTCCTTCACCCGCCAACCGGATGCCGGTTCCATCCGCGGTGTCCCCGGGCCCTGGCCATCTGCAAGGAGATCGTCCCCCGTTTGGAAGAGGCGGAGTCGGGACATCTTGTCGCCTGCCACAACCCGATTCCTCTGAGCGAGTCGGTGGCTTCGGAGGCGGGCGCGTGACCGAGACCACAGGCCACCCAAAACCTTCCGCGGAATCGGACGATGTGCTCCTCTCGGCGAGGAATCTGAAAATGCACTTCCCGCTCCGCGGCGGACTGCTGCGGACGGTCCGAGGCCATGTCATGGCCGTGGACGGCGTGTCCCTGAAGCTCCACCGCGGCGAGACCCTCGCCGTCGTCGGAGAATCGGGGAGCGGGAAAAGCACGTTAGCACGGCTCCTGCTGCGACTCCTCGAGCCCTCCGCCGGAACGGTGTTTTTCATGGGCCGCGACCTGACGACGCAGAGGCTCAAGGTCGTTCGAGAAGAGCGCAAGCATCTCCAGATGGTGTTCCAAGATCCGTTGTCCTCCCTTGATCCGCGGATGACGATCAAGAATATCGTGGCAGAGCCGCTTGTCGTCCATCCGATCGCCCGGAGACGACCCCGAAGCGTGGCCGCCCTCGCAATCCTCGCCGGAATCGTGGGAGCGATTTCCATCCTCTCCGCGCTGATCCCGTTTTTCGCCCCGGTGTCCGCGCCATCGCTAGGGTTTCCGGCCACGCCCGACGTCCTCGTTGTAATCTCGTACATGGCTGTCGGGGGCTTCCTGCTCTGGTCCGCGCTGGGACTCTCGAAGGTCGAAGGACGGGCGCTGCGGTTCGGCTTCGGAGTCTCGGCGGTGAGCCTCGGGCTGGCGATCTTATTCGGCCTCAACATCGTGCAGGTCGTCGGATCGATTGGCCTCCTCGCAATCATGGTCTTCGTCCGCAAGAACTTTGAGACGGAGGAGGAGGTGACACAACGTGTACTCGGACTCCTCGAACTTGTCGGCCTCAAAAAGGAACACCTCAACCGGTTCCCACACGAGTTCTCGGGAGGGCAACGCCAGCGGATCAGCATCGCCCGAGCCCTCGCGCTAAACCCGAACGTCATCATCCTGGATGAGCCCACCTCGGCCCTCGACGTCTCCGTCCAAGCTCAGATCCTGAATCTCCTGATGGAGTTGCAGCGAAGGCTGGGGCTGACCTATCTGTTCATCACCCACGACCTGAGCGTCGTGTACCACATCGCGGACCGCGTCGCGGTCATGTACGCAGGGCAGATCGTCGAGGTGGGCCGCACGGAGGAGATCTTCGCGAAGCCCCTTCATCCCTACACACAGGCTTTGATCTCCGCAGCGCCGAGTGCGGATCCCTCTCGGAAGACCCAGCGGATCGTCTTGGAGGGGGAGGTCCCCAGTGCCACCCATCCCCCTTCCGGATGCCGGTTCCATCCGCGATGTTGGCTCGCCTTCGAGCCGTGCCCCAAGGTCGTGCCTCATCTCTTCGACCCGGGGGGCGGCCGGCGAGTCGCTTGCTTCGCGGTCGCCCGGGACCTCGGGCTCTGGGCCGTCGGCGGTCCCCAGGTTTCCGGCGGGACCCCAGAGGCTCAAGGATGACCGATTCGCCCGCCCTCGATCGCGTCCGCCAGGCGGAGGAGGAGGCGCGGCCGAAGGCGTATCCAGAGCGACAGGAAGGTCTGGGCGCATGGTTGCTCCAGAGGCGCCGGCTGCGCCGCGAGCGATTTCTGCTGCGGGCCAAGGCGTTCTCCTTGCGAAGGGAGGCCGCTCGGAACTTGTTCATCTCGGGCTGCCTCTTGTTCGACGTCCTCGTCGTCCCGGAGCCCGCCCTGATCTTGGGTGGGATCGTTGGCCTCGGGCTTTCCGGCGTGCTGCTCGCAGCAGCGCTCGCGCTCGAAATCGATTTCTACCGGAGCCATTTCGCGTCGCCGCCGGAACAAGGCGCTTAGGCAGAGATCGGAGACGCGTCCAGCGAAGGTCGGAGATCGGCTCCTCCGGGGCGAAGTCTCTTCAATGGCATCGCGAGGTGTCGACGGGCGCACGCCGGAGGCTCGTACGCACCTAGCGCAACGAGGCGCTCCTTGCCCAGGACGAGGGCGGCGTCGGAAGGGAGACGGCGGTGGTCGTCCCGGCATCGATACCCCTTGGCCCGACCCAGAGACTTCATCCGTTTCCCGCATTCAGGGCATGGCGGGTTCGCGACCTTCACAACGTCCGCCGCCAGAGACAGGATCCGGATTCTCTCGAGATTGAGTGATCGGGGCTCGTCCCGTACGCTGCCCCACACTTGGACTCGATCCCCCGGGCGGAGGCTTCTAACGACCCGCCGAAACTGCTTCGAAGGCTCATAGGTCGCAACCGTCACCCGCCCCCGTCCCTCAAGGACGAACAGAACGTGACCTCCGGGCGTCGTCCGTGGGGCTGTGACGACAATGCCTTCAATCGACGTGGCCGTCTGGGGCCGCAACGACCAGTCACCGGGCCGCACGTGGTCGTTCGTCCCCTGATTCGTCTCGAATAGAAGCCAGCGCTCCGGCGATTCCCCGCGAAGCCGTGCCATTGCGGTGGGGAGGTCGCGCGGCGCGTCTCCCCGGATTCCGAAAAGAACCGGACACGGAGAATGCGGCGCGAGCACAACTTTGCCATTCTCGTAGTCATAGTTGTTGAACGTGGAGGCGAACGCACGGTCCATCGCCACCACGGACTCCGGGACCACGTCACGACGCGTCCCCCATTGGGAACGATCGCGATAGGTCAAGATCTCGTACGTGCGATCCCGCGGTCGCCAAGCAACGGCCGCAACGGCCCCGATGACACCTCTCTCGTCCTTGTACCCGCGGATGAGGCCGAGGCCTTGCGCGGCGTGCCGCGCCTCGTTGACAGACACCACGTCACGGACGGCCTTCCAGTAGAAGCCAGGGGAGGGCTGCCTCCGGAGGATTGCAAACCCCGGGTTCGTCGTGGGATCATCAAACTCGGACCATCGTTCGACCAGCTGTTCCACGAGAGGCCGGAGCGCCTCCGGATCTTCAGCGCCTCGAGTCCTGGGGAACGATCGGATCGGGCGCCCATCGACCCAGCCGACGTTATGGGGCGTTCCAGCCCCGTGGCCGAATCGGAGGGCAATCGCTCCGTTCCCGCGGGTCTTCCACGGGATGTTCGGATTCAACCGGACGAGACGGGGATATCCGATGAGGTCGATCTCCTTCGTCGCGACGCGGACGATCTCCGTCGCGAGGAACGTCGTGCACATCCCTCGAAGGCTGTCGGTGTCGTCGACCCCAACCCAAAGGACCATGGCAACTCCGGGAAGAGGCGCAGGCGACAAAAACCCAACGCATTGCGACCACGTACAAGACCACCGCGGCGTCAGCGGTGCCGCTCCACGAGCTCGACCGTCGCGCCATCGGGATCGGTGACGTACACACACGTGGCCCCACGCCACCAGCGGGGCTGGTCGAGCACAACCGGATCGGTGCGGGGCGAGAATCCCGATCGACGAAGCCGACTCAGCGTGAGTTCCAGGTCGTCGACGCGCAGACCAAAGTGCCCATTTTTCGCACCCCGAGTGTGAGGGCGAGCAGGCTTCTTTGGCCGTACGAAGCGGAGGAGTTCGAGGATTTGGCCGGAGCCCAGATCGAGGTCCGCGTATTGAAAGTGGACCGATTTCAGCCCGAGGATCGCGGCTGCGCCCCCGTCCTCTTCTTCACCCCGCCCCAAGACCGGAATCTTGAGGAGGCCATGATAGAAGGCGAGCGAACGATCGATGTCGGAAACGGTCAACGAAACGTGGTCGAGCCGGAGGGTGGTCACTGGCTCACCCCCCTCGGCGCGATGCGGCCAAGCCGAACGGGCATGGTGTCCCTGCGGAACACATCTTCAATCGTTTCCGGACGCTTGACGATCTCCGCATCCGCACCGTGGACCAAGAGAACGCCCGGACGCGGAAGTGCGTTGAAGTTGTTCGCACACGCATCCTGGTATGCGCCCGTGTCAAGGAATGCGAGCACATCCCCGACTTCGACATCGGGAAGAGCGGCTTGATCGACGATCACATCGAAGCCACACGAAATCCCAACGATGTCTGCCGTTCGGCTAGCCGGCGTGTCCGCCTTGTTCGTAACGACCGTGGTCCATCGGTTGTGTTCGACTAGGGTGTCCAAGAGGAACATCTCGGTCGTGTCCGTTTCGATCCAGGTCCGAGCCGGGAACGCGGACTCCGTTTTCACCCCGCGAACGGTGGTGAGGTGGATTCCGGCATCGGCGAAAAGACTCCGTCCGGGCTCGACCTCCAACGTCTTTCCCGCAGCCGACATTCCGTGCCGAAGCAGTTCTGCCCGCAACGTCTCCGTTAAAACAGCCGCATAATCTTCGATTGCCGGGGCCTTCTCGTCGGGTGGGCGTAGCCGACCGCGTTGGGTATTCCGACCGGTCGGGTCACGGCGGGACGGGAAGCCTCCCCCGAGATCGATCTCCCGCGGTTCCCATCCGCCCCAGGACTTGGAGAGATCCCCAAGCACAGCGACGAAACTCCGGACCATACCGCGCCAGACATCGAGCTCGCCACTGTGTCGTCCCAGATGAACCATCACGCCGCTGACATCGAGTTCGGGAGCGGCCAACGCCTCCGGTCCTATCCGCCGCAACTCTTCCGTTGGGATGCCCGCCTTGTACTGCTGGGCCGCGACTCGAATTGACGTGTTGTCATCATAGAAGTCGGACAGTCGATCCAGCCCATCGTAGCGGGGCCGAAGTCGAAAGCGGACTTTCGCGCGGACGCCGAGGGATTTGGCGACCTCTCGAACCACGGCGACCTCAGCGGCGCTGTCGAGCGTAATGCGCGCCCCTACGGTCAAGGCGCGTTCAATCAGCGCCGGAGTCTTTACGGAACCGTTCACGGAGATTAGCCGAGGTGAGATGCCGGCGCGTAGGGCGGCGGACAACTCTCCGGGCCCGAAGGTGTCGCACCCAGTTCCCTCGTCGGCAAGGATGCGCAGGAGGGCGAGGGTGAAGTTCGCCTTGATCGATGGGAGTATCTGAACCGGGGCTTCCGGCCACTTTTGGTGGAATGCGTGCGCGAAACGACGGACGTTGCGGCGCAGCTGATCCTCTGACAAGACATAGATTGGCGTACCAAATCGACATGCAAGTTCCGTGGCGTCGCATCGTTCAAAGAGCAGTTTCCCGTTGCGGACGGAAAGGCAATCATCGATTCGTTCGGATCGCGTCTTTGTCATGCGACTCACCGCGGTTCTGAAGTCGGCCGGGCCATTCCCAGCAGAGCCACGCCGCCCTATCGGTCGGTGTGTTCTCGTCGTGGGCCTCATGCCGATGGCAGTGCCATCGAAGCCACGCTATTTAGATGGCGTCATCTGGGTGTCGGCGCGAATGTACGGATCGAGCAACCCCAGGCTGTCAGCTCGCGAGCGCCGCAGCGGGATGGGAGCCTCCCGTTCTACGGAGCCTGGCTGAACTCCAGAGGTAGGCCGCCTGACATACGTCCCGGCTCTCGCGCGTGTCCACACCGCGCTAACATCCTGTTCACGATTGGCGGGCACTGAATCGCGACGGCAGCTCCTCGAAGAAAGTTCATATACGCACCCCTCTCTCGTTGATTAGAAGTCCATGCCGGTCCGCACCTTCGAATTCTCGAGCGTCGACGGGAGGCGGTTCGTGAAGCCGACCGACCGTTGGGTCAATCTCCGAGTCGACCACAACAGTTCCGTCACCCTCGTCTCCGAGATCGGCGAGCGACAGGCCTCTGTGGACTTTCGCTTCACCGCGAACTACCATGCGTCGGAAGCGGTCGTCGGCCTCATCCAGATCGAGGGGAACCTGCTCTGGGAGGGAGACGCGAAGGCGCTCGTGAAGGGGTGGTCCTCCGGCGGACAGATGCCCCCCGAGGTCGCCCAGGAGATCCACACGGTCATCATGACGAACTGCATCCCGGAGGCGGTCATCCTCGCCCGCGAGCTGCGCCTACCTCCGCCGGTCCCGATCCCGCAGGTGAACATCCCGCAACAGCCGGGAA
>Ga0209237_1001779_pt1 | contig 12788 bp, 15 predicted proteins | sample GraSoi013_1_40cm_2_FD_185820 | JGI IMG/M metagenome (GOLD analysis project Ga0209237, IMG submission 185820) | Grasslands soil microbial communities from the Angelo Coastal Reserve, California, USA - Sample 10_02_2013_1_40cm (SPAdes) (version 2) | ecosystem: Environmental > Terrestrial > Soil >... | reverse complement strand
CCAGCCGGAGCGCGCCACCCGGGTGGTAGGGATGGTGGCGCAGATGGACGCGGAGGGGTTTGGGGCGTGCACCAATCACGGCGAGTGCATGGCCGCGTGCCCCAAGGAGATTTCGATCGACTTCATCGCGCAGCTGAATCGGGATTACTGGAAGGCGGTCGTAAGCCCCAAGCCGCAAGCCGCAAGCGCGAACGGGGGAGATGCCTAGAGCCTGACAGCCGCCATCGTCTCTTTCACCGCCTCGGCGGATTTCTTGAGTGCCGCCTGCTCGTCCGCCGAGAGCTTCACCTCCAGGATCTTCTCGAGGCCGCTCCGGCCCAGCTTGCACGGCACCCCGCAGTACATGCCCGACAGTCCGTACTCTCCCTGCAGCCAGGCGGCGCAGGGGAGAATGCGCTTCTTGTCGTGCACGATGGCCGCGACCATCTGGACCACGGCTGCCGAAGGCGCGTAGTAGGCGGAGCCGGTCTTCAAGAACGCGACGATCTCCGCGCCGCCGTTGCGGGTGCGCTCCACGATCTTGTCGAGCGTCGGCTTGCTGAGAAAGTGCGTGACGGGGATCCCGGCGATGGTCGTGTAGGAGATGAGCGGCACCATCGTGTCGCCATGCCCGCCGAGCACCATCGCCTGGATGTCCTCGACCGACACGTCGAGCGCCTCGGCGAGGAACGCGCGGAACCGCGCGGTGTCGAGCACCCCCGCCATCCCGACGACGCGCTCGCGTGGGAATCCCGTCACCTGCTTCGTGACCCAGCACATCACGTCGAGCGGGTTCGAGACCACCAGAACGATCGCGTTGGGGCAGTGCTGCTTGATTTGCTGGGAGACCTGCTTGACGATGTCGGCGTTGGTGCGGACCAGGTCGTCGCGGCTCATGCCGGGCTTGCGGGCGATGCCGGCGGTGACGACCACGAGCTCGCTGCCCTTGGCGGGTGCGTAATCGTTCGCGCCCACGACCCGCGTGTCGAACCCCTCGATCGGCGCGGACTGCCACTGGTCGAGCGCCTTGCCCTGCGGCACGCCCTCGATCACGTCGACGAGGACGACGGTGCGCGCGAGCTGCTTCTCGGCGAGGCGTTGCGCGGCGGTGGCGCCCACGTTGCCGGCACCGACGACGGTGATCTTGTTCATCATGGGGGGTAAAGCTACGGACTCTTTCCCCCTCTCCACAACGTGGAGCGGGGGTCAGGGGGTGAGGTCACCCGCCCCGGGTGTGCATCTCCCGGTGGGGATCGGCCCGCAGCGAATCAATCCGATACAAGGCACCCCGGTCCGCCACGCCGAGCCGTTCCTCCGCCCCGCGATCGCTGCGGCCCTGCCACGTTTCCCGGATGAGCGACGCCAGATCTTCATCGGTGGCCCCGCGGCGGAGCGGCTCACGCAGATCGATTCCCCGCGCGGCGTACAGACAGAGGAACCATGTCCCGTCAGCGGTGACGCGCCGTGACCGAGGCGATGATGCCGAAGGTCGTCCCATCCGCGAGCCGGAAGCGCTCGGCGGGGGCGCGGCCGTCGGCCGCCATCGGCTCGATCGCGCCGTAGCGCCGGGCCAGCACCTCCAGCATCTCCCGCTGGGACACGACCTGGTCTTGCGACCACCGGGTCGCTCCACCCACGTCCATGTACTCGATGAACCGCACTTCGGCGTCGTGGCCGCGGGCGAACTCGATCAGATCGACGAGCTCGTCGTCGTTGAATCCGCGGATCACGACGGCGTTCAGCTTGAGCTTGGCGACCCCCGCCTGGCGCGCCGCGGTGATGCCCTCGAGCACGTCGGCGTGGCGTGCGCTCTTGGCGAACGCGAGCATGCGCTCGGGGCGGAGTGTGTCGAGGCTCACGGTGACCCGTTGCAGACCCGCGGCCCGCAATGCGGCCGCGTGCTTTGCGAGCAGCAACCCGTTCGTGGTCATGGCGAGGTCGTCGACGCGCCGGTTGCGAGCGATCATCCCGACGAGCGTCGGGAGATCGTGGCGCAGCAGCGGCTCGCCGCCCGTGAGCCGTACCTTGTGCGCGCCGAGCCCCGCGAACACGGCGACGAGCCGCTCGATCTCCTCGAAGCTGAGAATCGCGGTGCGCGGCAGCCACACGTACTCGTCTTCCGGCATGCAGTAGCGGCACCGCAGGTTGCAGCGGTCCGTCACCGACAGCCGCAGGCTCGCGAGCGGGCGGCCGAACGTGTCGCGGGGCAGCTCAGCCATGAGCAGGGTGAGGTATCGGACGGCCGGACGGATCGACCCAGATTTCACTGCCGTCCACGCGCAGCTCCTTCTTCCAGACCGGCACGCGCCGCTTGACTTCCTCGATCACGTAGCGGCAGGCCTCGAACGCCTGGGCTCGATGCGGCGCCGCCGCGACGATCGCGATGCTCGCCTCCCCGACGGGGATCGTGCCCAGCCGGTGTCGGACGGCGATGCGCGCCTCGGGCCAGCGATCGCGCGCGTCGGCCAGGAGCCGCCCGAACTCGGCTTCAACCATCTCTTCGTATGCCGAGTACTCGATCGCCGTCACCCCATGCTCGTCGGGCCCGTCGCGCACGGTGCCCAGGAACAGGCATGTACCGCCGCACGCGGGGGACGAGACCTCGGCGAGCAGGGCATCCAAGGAGATGGGGGCGCGTGTCAGGTAGCTCATTTCGTTCAATTCTGCATTCCGCATTCCGCATTCCGCATTCGGTCATCCGCCCGCAATGGGCGGCAACAGCGCTACCTCGTCCCCGTCCTGCACCCGCGCCTCGAGCTTGGCCTGCTTCAGGTTCACGGCCGCGAGGGGACGCTCGGGCAGGGCCTGGCCACCGGGAAAGTCCTGGCGCACACGCCGCACAACATCCCCCACCGTGGCCGGGAGCGGCAGCGACACTGCGACCTCGGAGCGTCCGACGAGCTCCGCGTAGCGGGCGAAAAACAGCACCCGCACCCTGGCCGGCGTCGCGGTGTCCATGGCCGCTGGCAAGATAGCCGCCCTCAGGGCCCGGTGGAACCGGTCGCGAGGCCGCGCCAGATCCTTGCCTGTTTGGCGCTCGGGGTCGGCGCGGGCGTGAGAGTGAACGACACCAGGGCACGCTCGCGCACCTGGGTGCTCAGACTCAGCGCCCGACCGCCGCGCGTCACGCCGATGGCGAGCGGCGCCCCCGCCTGGCCCCGGTAGCGCTCGCGGAACTTCACGCCCCAGTCCTCGTCGGGCCGGGTCTCGACCTCGCCGACCTTGAGGAGCACATCGCCGGGCTCGAGGCCCGCCGCCTCCGCGGCGCTCCCGGGCACCACGCCCTGCACGACGAGCTTGCCGGAGTCGCCGGGCTGGGCGTTCAGGCCGAGGAACGGGGTGGACAGGGTCTTCCGGACGACGGCGATACCGGCCTTGGCCAACACGCTGTCGTAGGGGAGCGCTTCCCGCCCGTTGACGTAGCGCTGATAGAAGCCGTCTACGTCCGGCATGCCGACCTCGCGCAGCAAGCCGAGCAAGTCGGCCGTCGTGAATCCCTTGTGGCGCTGGTAGAAGCGCGCGTACAGGGCCCGCGTGACGTCGTCGAGGCTCTTGCGGTTGTCCGTCGCGTCACGGATCGCCACGTCGAGCAGCATCCCGGTGAGCGCGCCCTTCGGGTAATAGAGCTGCGAGCTGTTCACGAAGACTTCGTGGATCCAGGTCGCGACGCTCCCGTCCTCTTCGCTCCACGGCTCAGGGGCGGACTCGACTTGCTGCATGTCCTGCGCGGCATTGTCGAGGAACTGCTCCCGGGTCCAGAGACCGGAACGGATGTTGGTGAGATCGGCGTAGTAGTCCGTCACACCCTCCGACCACCAGAGCAACGGTGTGTATTGCTCGGCGCGGTAGTCGTACGGCCACATTTCCGCGGGCCGGATGCGCTTCACGTTGAACAGGTGGAAGTACTCGTGTGACATCAGCGGCACCATGAAGTCGCCGAAGTTACCCGCCGCATCGGCAAACGCGCCCTGGGGCATGATGTCGAACTGTGAGGCGCTGTGCTCCAACCCGCCGCCAAAGTTGACCGGCTCGCGGATCACGTTGAAGAACACCGTGTAGTGATCGTACGGCGGGCCGCCGAACAGCGCGTTCTCGCTCTTCGCGATCTTCTCGACCGCGGTCCGCATGTTCCGCTGCACCGCGTTCGTATACGCGTCGGCCGGCCACACGGCGATCCGGATCCACTTGCCGTCCACCTGCAACGAATCGAGGCTGTACTTCCCCACGAAGGTCTCGGCGTCGGCGAGCTCGTGGTAACTCGGCGCGGTGTACGGCCCATTTCCGTTGCCCCGCAGCGCCGTCGTCACCTGCCAGCCCGCGGGCAGGGTGAATCGGACCTCGGCCGGCCGCTCCAGCTGCCCTTCCTCGTAGAGAAAGAGATTGGTGCCGAGGAACTGGCCGAAGTCCCCCGCGATGCGCGCCGACGAGAGATCGATCGTGTCGGCGAGAAAGTCGAACTCCGCGGTCACGCGATCGCCCTTGCCCGTCACGACCCGCCACGTGTCTTTGTCGAGCCGATCCCAGAACAGCGGTTGACCCGCGGCGCTCTTCGCGCCGAAGTGGCGCACGTAGCGCGCGTAATTCTGGATCTCGTAGCTGCCCGGACTCCACGCGGGCAGCGACACGTACAACGTGTCCTTGCCGCGGGTCGGAAAATCGGCGCTCACGTGGAACAGACGCGCCGCGGGCGACGGAATCGACACCTCGTACTTGACTGGGGCTGGGGCTTGAGCGGACAGCGGAACGGCGACGAGCAACACGAGCAACTGGCGCACGAACGACTCCGGGTGGGTGAGGGTGTGACTACTACCCCGCGCAAAACCAAGCGGCCCAGACGCTTAGTCCGGGCCGCCAGGATTGCCCTTGGCTCGGGAACGCGTCACGGTGTGACGCGTTCGCTCGCTTCCGCCACCATGGCGCGCAACTCCTTGCTGGGCTTGAAGACAGGCACCGGTCGCGCGGCGACTTCCACGGGGTCGCCAGTGCGCGGATTGCGCGCCATGCGGGTCTTGCGCTGGCGGATCTTGAACGTGCCAAATCCGCGAATCTCAATGTTATGCTGCTCGGCCAGCGCCGCTTTGACCGCGTCGAGAAAGGAGTCAACCACCCGCGCGCAGTCCTTTTTGGAAATGAGGGGACCGGCGGTGCGAGCGATTTGTGCGGTGACCTTTTCGACTAGGTCGGCCTTCGTCATCCATCCCCCTTGAAGGGCCCAAGGGCAGTCAAGACGAGGGGCCAACATACGGGCTTACCTATTGTGTGTCAAGAGCTTGGAGGAACTGTTCGAAGTGGCCTTGGGCGTCGTGCGGTCCCGGCGAGGCCTCAGGATGATACTGCACGGCGAAAATCGGGTATTCCCGGTGCTTCACCCCTTCGACGGTGCGGTCGTTGAGGTTAAGGTGCGTGACCTCAAGCGCCTTGGCACCGGGGACGCCTCCCGTATCGCCCCGGACCGCGAAACCGTGGTTTTGCGAGGTGATAAGTACTTGTCCGGTCGCAAGATCCCGTACCGGATGGTTCCCCCCCCGATGCCCGTACGGGAGCTTCACCGTCTCCCCGCCGAGCGCCAAACCGAGCAGCTGGTGGCCGAGGCAGATCCCGAAGATCGGGAGTGAGCCGTCCGCCAGATCGCGCAGCGTGGCGATCGCGTAGGACACCGCCGCCGGATCTCCCGGCCCGTTCGAGAGGAACAGACCGTCGGGCGCGAGCTCGCGGACGCGCGCCGCTGGCGTGGCGGCCGGGACGACGGTGACGCGGCACCCGTTCTTGAGAAACAATCGCAGGATGTTGCGCTTCATCCCGTAATCGTACGCCACGATGTGGCGGTGTGCGTCGGCCGGCCCCTCGGTGTACTCGGCGTCGATGGTCGCTTGGGTGGCGAGGTCGAGACCGTCCATCGACGGGCTCGCGGCGAGCCCGCTACGCACGGCGTCGTTCGGCTGCTCGCCCAACGCCACGGCCCCGCGCATCGCGCCCTTCGAGCGGATGTGGCGCGTGAGCTGGCGCGTGTCGACGTCGGCGACGAGGGGGACGCGCGCGGCGGCGAGCCAGTCCTCCAGGGCACCGGTGGACCGCCAGTTCGACGGGTGCACCGAGAGCTCGCGCACCACGACGCCCGCGACCCGCGGGCGGTCGGACTCGATGTCGTCGGGATTGATCCCGTAGTTGCCGATCATCGGCGCGGTCATCACGACGATCTGGCCGAGATAGGACGGGTCGGTGAAGACTTCCTGATAGCCGGACAGGTTGGTGGTGAAGACGACCTCGGCATACGTGGGCTCGAACGGCCTGGGCGCGGTGCCGGGGAACCACGCTCCGTCTTCCAACAGCACGTAGGCGGGGTGACGGTCAGCGATGGAGCGGTGGCCTCGGGTTGGAAGGTTGCGGCGGCGGCGTGTTCTGCGGCGCCGGGGTCGCAGGGAGCGGCAGCGGCGTGGGCTGCACGGGGGCGGGCGCGGGAGCGCCTCCCTCGAGCACCGAGCGCGGCGCCGCGCTGTGCGCCGACAGGACGGCGAGGATCAGCGAGACGAACAGGAAGATGCCGGCGCACCACCAGGTGATCTTGGTGAGCAAGGTCGTCGCCTGCCGGCCACCCATGAACTGCTCCGTACCGGCGCCGCCGCCGAGCGACGCCAATCCCCCGCCCTGGCCCGCCTGCAGCAAGACCGCCGTCGTGAGGATCAAGGCGTCGAAGGTGAGAAGGATCAGCAGCACATTGTACATGCGGCGGGGAACATACCTACGCCGCGCTGGTCTGCACAAGTTGCGCCCAGCCTTCGGGATCGAGCGAGGCGCCGCCCACCAGCACGCCGTCGAGCTCGCGCTCGGCGAGGAGCGCGGCGGCGTTCTTCGCGTTCACGCTGCCGCCGTAGAGGACCCGGGGCGCGGGGGCGCCGCGGCCGTGGAGCCAGCCGCGGATCTCCCGATGCACGGCGCCTGCGTCCTCGGGGGTCGCGTTGCGGCCGGTGCCGATCGCCCACACCGGCTCGTAGGCGACCACGACGCGCGACAGCGCGGCGCCGTCGACACCGCTCAGCGCGGCGGCGAGCTGGCGGACGACGACGGCCAGTGTGTGCCCCGCGTCGCGCTCCGCGAGCGTTTCTCCGACGCACAGCATCGACAGCAGTCCCGCCGCCAGCGCCGCGCCCATTTTGCGACGGGTGTCTTCGTCGGTCTCGCCGAAAACGTGGCGTCGCTCGGAATGGCCGATCAGCGTCGCGCGGGCCCCAGCCTGGTGGGCGAGCGGGGCGGAGACCGCGCCGGTGAATGCGCCTTTCGGCTCCCAGTAGACGTCCTGTGTGCCCACCAGCAGGTCGCCGCGGTCGCGCGCCGTCTGGGCGGCGGCTTCGACCGATACCGCGGGTGGGAAGAACCACACCTCGCGGTCCTCACGGCGGTTGTAGCGGGCGCGGAACGCCTTCACGTAGGCTCGGGCTTCCTCCGGCCCGAGGTGCATTTTCCAGTTGGCGGCGAACAGCAGTCTTCTCACGCGTCCTCGAGGGCGGCGACGCCCGGAAGCGGCTTCCCTTCCAGGAACTCGAGGGCGGCGCCGCCTCCCGTGGAGACGTGGGTGAGCTTGTCCTCGAGCCCGGCCACGGCCGCGGCCGAATCCCCGCCTCCCACGACCGTCGTGGCGCCGCGCTTCCCCGCCTCGATCAACGCCTCTCCGATGGCACGGGTCCCCTCGTCGAACGGCGGCGTCTCGAACACGCCCATCGGACCGTTCCAGAAGACGGTCTTGGCCTTCAGGATCCTGGCCCGGAAGTCGAGCCGGGTGGAGCGATCGATGTCGAAGATGGCGCAGTCGGCGGGGACGCGATCGCTCGACACCTCCTGACGTTCGGCGGCGCGCGCGAGACTCGGCGCCACGACCGCGCCACGGGGCAGGATCAGCTTGGCCCCGGCCTTGGCGAGGAGCTCCTTCGCGAGGTCCTCCTTGTCGCGTTCGACGAGGGAGCCGCCTACCTGGAATCCGATCGCGAGGAAGAACGTGTTCGCCATCGCACCGCCGATGACGATCTCGTCCACCTTGGGGAGCAGCGCCTGGATCACGTCGATTTTTCCTGAGATCTTCGCCCCTCCGAGCACCGCGACGAACGGCCGCTTGGGGTGGTCGAGCGCCTCACCGAGGTAGCGAAGCTCCCGCTCCATCAGAAAACCGGTCACGGCGGGCCGGAGGAGGCGCGCCACCGCTTCCGTGGAGGCGTGCGCCCGGTGGACCGAGCCGAAGGCGTCGTTCACGTAGAAGTCGCCCAGCGCGGCGAGCGTCTGGGCGAACGCCGCGTCGTTCGCCTCTTCCCCCTGCCAAAAGCGCGTGTTCTCGACCAGCGCCACACCGCCCCGCGGGAGGCGGCGGCTCGCCGCCACGCCCGTCGCCGGATCGGGGATGAACTCGACGGGCGTTCCCAGAATGCGTTCGACGTCGCGCACGATCTGGTTGAGCGACGCCTTCGGGTCGGGGCCCATGGGGCGACCGAAGTGCGAGAGCAGTACGACCCGCGCGCCCTTCTCCCGCAGGTAGGCGATGGTGGGAACCGCGGCGCGGATCCGGGTGTCGTCGGTGACGGCGCCGTCCTTGAACGGCACATTGAAATCCACGCGGACGAGCGCCCGCCTGCCGTCCAGCGCCGCGGGCGGGAGATCGCGCAGGCTGCGTTTGCTCACTGGCGGGCGAGGTGCGCGAGCAGGTCGACGCAGCGCGCGGAATAGCCCATTTCGTTGTCGTACCACGACGACACGTGCAGGAACGTGCCGTCGATCACGGTCGTCGAGAGCGCGTCCACCACGCTCGAGTAGAAGCTGCCGATGTAGTCCATCGAGACGAGCGGCTCGTCGCTCACGTCGAGGATGCCCTGGAGGCTCGAGCGGGCCGCCTGCTTGAACGCGCCGTTCACTTCCTCGATGGTCGTCTTCTGCTCGACTTCCGCCGTCAGCTCCACCACCGATACGTCGGGCGTGGGCACGCGCAGCGAGATGCCGTCAATCTTGCCCTTCACTTCCGGAATCACGAGGCTTGTCGCCTTCGCGGCGCCGGTGGTCGTCGGAATGATGCTCAGGGCGGCGGCCCGGGCGCGGCGGAGGTCCTTGTGCGGCAGGTCGAGGATCTGCTGATCGTTGGTGTAACTGTGGATCGTGGTCATGAAGCCGTGCCGGAAGCCCCAGTTGTCGAGCACGACCTTCACGACCGGCACGAGGCAATTCGTGGTGCACGAGGCGTTCGAGAGGACGTGATGCTTGGCCGGGTCGTACTTGTGGTGGTTCACGCCCATCACGATCGTGATGTCTTCACCTTTGGCCGGGGCCGAGATCACCACTTTCTTCGCGCCGGCCGCGAGGTGCTTGTCGGCCTCGGGCCGGTCGGTGAACCGCCCGGTGCTCTCGAGCACCAGGTCCACCCCCAGCGCCTTCCACGGCAGCTTCTCGGGCTCCTTGATCGCCGACACTTTGATGGGCATGCCGTTGACGACCAGCGCATCGCCCTGCGCCTCGACCGTGCCGGGGAAGCGACGGTGCACGGAGTCGTACTTCAGGAGATGCGCGAGCGTCTTGGTGTCGGTGATGTCGTTCACCGCCACGAACTCGAGCGCCTGCTGCTTCAGGAGCACCGCGGCCCGCAAGACGTTCCGCCCGATGCGACCGAACCCGTTGATCCCGACACGCACCGCCATGGCTCTCCCCTAGGTGAAATCCGGCACGACCGCCCGGCCGAAGGTCACGGCCGAAACCGTGCCGGCGCCCGCCTGCTCCAGCGCGCGCGCCGCCTCGGCCAGCGTGGCGCCGGTGGTGAATACATCGTCTACCAGAACGAGGGGCCGTTCTAATGCGGAATGCGGAATTCGGAATGCGGAATTGGCTGGCCTGCCTTCATTCCGCATTCCGCATTCGGCATTCCGCATTGCGAACGCCCCCGCCACGTTCGCCAGCCGCGCCTCGGGTGTCAACGCCGTTTGCGCGGCGGTGTCCCGAGTGCGCCCCAGCAGGTCGACCACCGGGCGCCGCCAGCGGCGACCCAGGGCACGCGACAGGCGCTCGCTCTGATTGTAGCCGCGGTCCCGGAAGCGGGCGCGCGAGAGCGGCACGGGCACGAGCAGGCCGGACTCGCGCCCGGGCACGTCGAGGCCGGCCATCGCCGCGGCCAGGTCCGTGGCGATGCGCGGCAGTCCGCCGTACTTGAGCGCGTGGACCGCGTCGCGCGCGCCCGCATCGAGCCACACCGCGGATCGCGCCAGCCCGAACGCCGCCGGCCACTCGGCGCACAGCCGGCAGCGGCCGAACAACGGCTCGGGCTGCCCGCAGCGGGCGCACCACGGCGGCCGAACGGGACGCCAGCGGTGACGACACACGTCGCACACCAGCCGGGTGGAATCGCGGAACGAGAGGAGGGCACGGCACAGCACACACTCGGCCGGAAGGAGGAGCTGCTCGACCGCCTCACGCCCCAAGGGCGCGGTTCACGGCGGCGCGCATCACCTCGAGGGGTGCCGCCTGCTCCGGGAAGAAGCGGCTGAACGCCGCCGCTCCTTGGTGCACCAGCACCTCGCGGCCATCCTGCGCCCGCACGCCCGCCGCGATCAGCGTGCGCACCCACCGGGTGCCGCCGGGAGCGTACACGAGGTCGAGGGCGGCATGCAAACGGGCCGCGCTCTCCGGGTCGAGGGGCAAGGGATCGGAGTCCTTCAAGCCGGCGGGCGTGGCGTTGATGGCGATATCGGGCTCGAGCTTGCCGCGCGCGGCCTCGGCGCGGGTCCCGTGTCCACGGGCCCAAGCGGCGAAGTCGCGCGCCCGCGCGGCGTCGCGCGACAGCACGTGGAGATCGGCGTTCGCCGCGGCCGCCGCCACCGCCACCGCGCGCGCGGCGCCGCCCGTGCCGACCAGGAGCCAGCTGCCGGCACCGTCCGCGCCGAGCTGACGCAGGGCGGCCAGGATTCCCGCGACGTCGGTGTTATCGCCCACGAGCGCTCCGTGCTCCGTCCAGAACGTATTGCACGCTCCGACGCGCGCGCACACATCGGTTTTCTGCGCGACGCATCGTTCCGCCGCCTCCTTGTGCGGCACGGTCACGTTCCCTGCCCCCCCGACGCCGGCCAGCGCGGCCAGCACGGTCGCCAGGGCAGGAGCGGGCGTGCGCAGCGCGACGTACACGGCGTCCAGACCCAGGACGCGGATTGCGGCGTTGTGCATGGAGGGGGAAAGCGAATGGGCGACCGGATCGCCGAGGACCGCCAGCAGGCGCGTGCTAGCGCTGACTTCCACTCGCGAACTCTTTGACGATGCGCTCCACCGCCGTCTGGAGGAGCGCCTCGAGCTCGACGCACGTGTCGCGATACACGTCGAGGTCGCCGCCGAAGGGGTCGCTCACCTCGGCGTCGTCCCCCTCACGGCCGGCGTACTCGCCGAGCACGAACACGTGACCTTCGCCGCCCAGCTCGTCGACGCGCGCCCGGTGGTGCCGCGCCATGGTGAGGATCAGGTCGGCGCTGTCGACGAGCTCGCGCGTCAGGAGCCGGGCCCGGTGGCCCGAGAGATCGAGCCCGCGCTCCAGTCCTACGAGATAGGCTCCCTCGGAGACCGGGGCGCCGTCCCAGGCCCCGGTGCCGGCCGAGCCTACGGCGATTCCCTCGATCCCGCGCTCCAGGAGGGCGCGCTCGAGCAAGGCCGACGCGAGCGGGCTGCGGCAGATGTTGCCGGTGCATACCAGCAGGATGCGTTTCGTGTTCGGTTCCTCGGTCACGGAGCGAGCCGTCCCGCGGCGCGGCGCAGCTCGCCGAGCGTCAGCGCCCCTTCGCGGATCAGCCGGGGCGTGGGCTGCGTGCAGTCCACGACGGTCGACGGGGGAGAGTTTCCCAGGACGCCGCCGTCCAGGACGAGCAGCGTCCCCGCCTCGACCGCCGGCGCGAAGTCCCGCACGATGGCTTCGGCGCCCGGCGCCGGCGGACTCCCCGGCAAGTTAGCCGAAGTGGACGTCACCGGCTCCCCCAGCGCACGCACCAACCTGGCCATCCCGCGATGGGACGTCCAGCGCACGGCGATCCCGCCTTCCGGGCCCCGCAGCACGTCCGGCAACCGGCCGCTCCCCCCCGGGAGGACCAGCGTGAGCGGCCCCGGCCAGAAGGCCCGCGCCAGCGCGCTCGCCGACTCGCTGAACGCGAGGCCCTGCGCGTCCGCCATGTCCCGGTCGGCGACCAGCAACAGGAACGGCTTGTCGGGCCGCCGGCCCTTGAGGCGCGCCACCGCCTGCACGTCCGGGCCCCGCGCCCGCGAGCCCACGCCGTACACCGTTTCCGTCGGATAGGCGATCAGCCCGCCCGCGCGGAGATGCGCGACCACCCGAGGAAGCGCGGCCGTCACGTCCTCGTCCGTCCGGAAGGGGACGCGGGTCACCGCAGCTCACGCGCCAGCGCCTCGGCGACCCGGAAATCGTCGGCGGTCGTGACCTTGAGATTGTACGGCGAATCGGGGACGACCTCCACCGGGAAGCCCGCGCGCTCGCACAGCTCCGCGTCGTCGGTCGGCGCCGCATCGCCGTTCGCGAGTTCCGCGTAGGCGCGCTCGATCATCGCTCGCGGGAACCCCTGCGGCGTCTGCGCCCGCCACAGACGGTCTCGTGCTACCGTTCTCGTGATCCGCTCTTGCTCGACGTCTTTGACGGTGTCGCTGACGGGTATCGCCGCCACCGCGCCCACGCCGGCGCGTGCCTTGGCGAGCACCCCGTCGATCGTCTCCCGGGTCACGAACGGGCGGGCGGCGTCGTGGACCAGCACCACGGTGGCCTGGGGCGGCAGCGCCCTCAGGCCGGCCCGCACCGATTG
>Ga0209237_1001778_pt1 | contig 12789 bp, 10 predicted proteins | sample GraSoi013_1_40cm_2_FD_185820 | JGI IMG/M metagenome (GOLD analysis project Ga0209237, IMG submission 185820) | Grasslands soil microbial communities from the Angelo Coastal Reserve, California, USA - Sample 10_02_2013_1_40cm (SPAdes) (version 2) | ecosystem: Environmental > Terrestrial > Soil >... | reverse complement strand
TCTCGTCGGTGACGATGCAGCGCCGCGCGTCCACGTGGCGGGCGCGGAGGCCGGCCGTCGCCAACACCGCCGCGACGAGCGGCGCCGAGAGGCGTTCCCCGTAGGACACGATCTCGTCCTCGAGCCGGGCGCGCAGCGCCGGTTCCCGGCCGATCCGCTCGACCAGCGCGGCCAACTCGCCGCGGGCGCGCTCGAGCTCGCTCAGGAACGCCCCCCTCGCCTCGGGACCGAGCAGCCGCTGCGCGATCTCGCGGTGGCGCTCGAGGTGCGTGTCGAAGGCGCGGAGAGCGCCTTCCCGCACGCACCCGAGCAGGGCGTCCGTCACGCCGGCGAGCGCCGACACCACGACCACGGGGCGCGGGCCGCCGTGCGCACGCACGATCCCGGCCACGCGCGCGCAGGCGGCGGCGTCCTCGACCGAGGTGCCGCCGAACTTGAGCACCGTGGGCGTCGCGAGGTCGCTCGGGGTGCGTTCCATTGACCGTTCTCGTTACCGGAGCGCCACCCGGCTGTCAAGCGGAGACCAGGGCCGCGTGACCCTTGCTTCCGCGCCTTGGCCCGCTAGCTTCTCCCTAATCATGCGCCCAGTCGCTGTGATCGCACTGCGCTGTAGCCGCCCCTGGAGGAGCGCCGCGGGGGAGCGGTCACGCATGCGCACGGGCTAGCACGACCGGGGCCCAGCGCCCCGGTCCTGTCTCCCACGTCGGCCGCGACTCCTCCTACGAGTCGCGGCCGATTTCGTTTTCCAGCACGAGGAGGTCCCATGACCGTAACCGACGAAGTTCTTCGAGCCAACGAGGCCTACGCCCGCCAGTTCACGCTGGGGCAGCTGCCCATGCCGCCCGCCCGCAAGCTCGCGGTGGTCGCCTGCATGGATGCGCGCCTCACGGTGGAGCAGGTGCTCGGCCTGAAAACGGGCGACGCGCACGTCATCCGCAACGCCGGCGGGATCATCACCGAAGACGCCCTGCGCTCGCTCGTCATCTCGCACTACCTGCTCGGGACGCAGGAGTTCGTGATCATCAACCACACCGACTGCGGCATGCTGACCTTCAAGGACGAGGAGCTGCGCGCGAAACTGCGGCAGCGGTGGGGGACCTCGGTCGTCGCGCCCCTCCACTTCCACGCCTTCAGCGACGTGGAGGACAACGTGCGGGAGCAGATCCAGAAGGTCCGCTCCCACCCCTGGATCCCGCGTGAGATACCGGTGCGGGGCTTCATCTACGACGTCCGGACGGGGCGGCTGGCGGAGGTGGGCCTCGTCGGGCCCGGAAAGGCCGCCGCCGCCGGCTGAAACGTCTCGGAACATCGGGGGGACCCTTGCCCCCGGTCGGGCAAGAGGTAGGCTCTATGATCCACGCCGATCTTAACGGTCATAGGAGGTGTGCATGAAGCGAACCCTGCTCTTCTCCGCGCTGGTCCCGCTCCTCGCCTGGGCGGGAGCGCGCTTCTCGGGCCCCGAGGACGAATCGGTCTTCGTGACCGGCCTGCGGGCCGGCCAGCACGAGTCCCTGCTCTACGTCTGGACGAGCGACGCCGACGCCAAGGACCCGGACTTTCTCAGCGTCATCGACGCCGACCCCAAGTCGCCGAGCTACGCCAAGGTCATCGCCACCGCGCCCACCGGCTCCACGGTGGACAACGAGGCGCATCACTTCGGCTACACGGTGAACACGGATCGGATCTTCGCGGGCGGACTGGTCTCGAACCGACTGTTCATCTACGACGTGAAGACCGACCCTCGCCATCCCAAGCTCATCAAGACGATCGCCGATTTGGGCGCGCTCACCGGCTTCTCCGGTCCGCATACCTACTACGCCGTCCCGGGCGGCGTGATGATCGCGATGCTCGGCGCCAAGGACGGCGGCGGGCCCGGCGCCCTCATCAAGCTCGACAACGACGGCAAGTTTCTCGAAGCCCTGCCAGCCCCAAACCGCCCCGACGACCCAGGCTACATGTACGATGTGGGGGTGAAGCCCGAGCTCAATCGGATGATCACCTCGAGCTGGACGCATCCGCACCACTTCCGCGGGAACCCGGTGGCGCCGGAGAACGTGGGCGACGCGGTGGCGGTGTGGGACTGGAAGGCCGGCAAGGTGCTGCAGGTCGAGCACCTCGAGAAGATGCCGCTCGAGGTCCGCTGGATGCACGGCCCCAGCGCGCGCGGCGGGTTCATCAACTGCGCCGGCGCGGGCACGATCTGGTACTGGGAGGACAAGGGCGGCAAGCTCGGGTTTACGCGCGTGATCCAGCTGCCGGCGAACTCGATCCCGGCCGACGTGCGGATCTCCTACGACAACCGGCTGCTCTACGTCTCGCTGTTCGCCGGCAACGCGCTGCAGCAGTACGACGTGTCGGACCCGTTGCACCCGAAGTTCATCAGCGAAGTGAAGCTCGACCAGCCGAACATGATGAAGCTCACCCCGGACAGCCGGCGGCTGTACGTGAGCAACTCGTTGCTCTCCAACCTGGACGGCAAAGTCCCGTTCCGGGTGCGGCTGCTCAACGTCGGCCCTCAAGGGATGACGCTGGACGAGAAGTTCGACGTCGACTTCGACCATTTCCCCACAGGGGCCGGTCGGCCGCACGACATGCTGCTGAAATAGGCGGGCAGGCCTCAGCCCGTAAGCGGTCGCGGAGGTAGTAGGGGCGCAGCATGCTGCGCCCCTACCTGTTTCCCGGGTAGCGTGACGTCGGATGCCCGCGTGCTTGCTGAACGACCCCTCGCGCACACCATTTCAGGCTAATCCATTCGGATGGGCGACGGCCGTCCCAAACGCGCGATATTCGTGTAAGCTTCGCGCTCGTGCGACGGGGGTCCTGGTGCGTCCGGGAAAGATCATCGGCGTGGGACGGAACTACGTGGAGCACGCAGCGGAGCTCGGGAACGCGGTCCCCGAGCGGCCGCTGCTGTTCTTCAAGCCGCCCACCGCCGTGATCGGCGACGGCGATCCGATCGTGCTGCCGCCCGAGTCGACGCAGGTGGACTTCGAGGCGGAGATCGGCGTGGTGATCGGTGCGCGGCTGCGCCGTGGGACGGAGGCGCAGGCGCGCGCCGCCATCGCCGGGATCACCTGCGTCAACGACGTCACCGCCCGGGACATCCAGCGGCGCGAGGAGCAGTGGGCGCGCGCCAAGGGCTTCGACACGTTCTGTCCCGTGGGCCCGCGGGTCGTCCCGGTCGCGCCGGACCGCCTCACCGAGCTCGAGGTGGTGTGCCGCGTGAACGGCCGCGAGCGCCAGCGGGCCCGAGCGAGCCAGATGGCCTTCGGCATCGTCCCGCTCGTCGCCTACGTCTCGCAGGCGATGACGCTCGAGCCCGGCGACCTCATCGCGACCGGTACGCCGGCGGGCGTCGGCCCGCTCCACCCGGGCGACGTCGTCGAAGTCGAGATCCCCGGCGTGGGGGTTCTCCGGAACCCCGTCGTCGCATAGGAGCATCCTTGGACCCCGCAACCTCCGCCTTGCGGCTCGCGAGCCGTACCGACGACCTAGGGACCGAAGCAGCCTACCTCGTGCTCGAGGCGGCCCACCGGCTCGAGGCCGCGGGGCGCCACGTGGCGCACCTCGAGATCGGCGAGCCCGACACGCCCACGCCGGCGCACATCATCGAGGCGGGGGTGCGGGCGCTGCGGGACGGGCACACGCGCTACGCCGTCGCGCCCGGCATTCCGGAGCTGCGCGTCGCGATCGCGGAGTCGCTGGCGGAGCGCGGGCTCTCCGTCGGGCCAGAGCACGTGGTCGTGACGGCGGGCGCGAAGCCGGCGCTGTTCTACGCGATGCTCGCGCTCATCGAGCCGGGCGACGAGGTGCTGTGCCCCGACCCCGGCTTCCCGATCTACGAGTCCGTGGTGCGGCTCGCCGGCGGGCGCCCGGTGCTCTACCCGCTGGACGGCGAGCGCGGCTTCGCCCCCGACGTGCAGGCGATCGCCGAGCGCATCACGCCGCGCACGAGCCTGCTGGTGTTGAACCTCCCGCACAATCCGACGGGTGGTGTCGCCGCGCCGGCGGACGAGGAGCGGCTCGCCGAGCTGGCGCAGCAGCACGATCTCGCGGTGCTGTCGGACGAGGTGTACGGCCGGATTCGCTACGAGGGGAACCCCAGCAGCATCGCCGCGCTCCCGGGCATGGCCGAGCGGACGGTGGTCGTGGACGCGTTCTCCAAGACGTACGCGATGACCGGGTGGCGACTCGGTTACGGAGCGATGCCGACGGGGATGGTGGACCGGGTGACGACCTTGCTCATCAACGCCGCTTCCTGCACCACGACGTTCGTGCAGCACGCCGGGATCGCGGCGCTGCGCGGGCCGCAGGACCCGGTGCGCCGCATGGTGGCGGCGCTCAAGACGAAACGCGACTTGATCGTGAACGGGCTCGACAAGATCGACGGGATACGGTGCGCCCGCCCGGCCGGGGCGTTCTACGCGTTTCCGAACGTCGCGCCGATCCTCGAGCGCGCGGGACTCAAGGCCCAGGGGCTCGCCGACCGGCTGCTCGCCGACTACGGAGCGGCCCTGCTCGCGGGCACGGCGTTCGGCCCGGGAGGGGAAGGCCATCTGCGGCTGTCGTTCGCGACGTCGGCGGAGCAGATCGCACTCGGGCTCGAGCGCATCGCCCGCTGCGTCACTGACCTTCGAACATCAGCTCCTTCGCGCGCGCCGTCGCCTTGACGACCGCCTTGATGAGCGTCACCCGCAGCTTCCCTTCCTCGAGCTCGAGGATGCCGTCGATGGTGCAGCCCGCCGGCGTCGTGACGGCGTCCTTGAGCAGGGCGGGGTGATCGCCGGTCTCGAGCGCCACCGTGGCGGCGCCGAGCAGGGTCTGGGCGGAGAGCAGCGTGGCGACGTCGCGCGGCAGCCCGACCTTCACCCCCGCCTCGGCCAGCGACTCCAGGATGATGTAGACGAACGCGGGCCCGCTCGCCGAGAGGCCGGTGACGGCGTCCATGTGCTTCTCGTCCACCACCACCGTCCGGCCCACGGTGTCGAACATCGCGCGGGCGAGCTCCAGGTGCTCCGCGGCGGCGTGTGCGCCCTTGCAGAGACCGGTCATCCCGGTGCCGACCAGGCAGGGAGTGTTCGGCATGGCGCGCACGACGGGCACGGCCGTGCCGAGCGTCTTCTCGATGAACGCGGTGGGCACGGACGCGGCCACGGACACGATCAGCTTGTCGGGCGACACTTCGGCCCCGATTTCCTCCAGCACTTCCCGCACGTTCTGGGGCTTGACCGAGACGAGCAGCACGTCCGCCTCCCGGGCCGCGGCGCGGTTGTCCGTGCCGACGGGGATTGCGAGCTGCTCGGAGAGCAGGCGCGCCCGCTCGGCGTGCCGCACCGTGCCGCGCACCCGCTTGGGCGACAGGCCCGCCTTGAGCAGTCCCTGGAGCAGGATCGCGCCGATCTTCCCGGTGCCGAGGAGCGCGATGCGGCGCTCCCCCAGTCGCTGCAGCATGGTCGTCGAGGCCATGGGAGATCTTACCGAGAAACGCGACTCGTGGCGAGCGACACTCGATCCCAGCGCTGGCTCGGGCTCGACGGGTGCGGCACGAAGCCCCGCACCTCGCGGCGCAGCCCCCACACGCGATAGGTCCCCGCCACGGGGACCACCACGGCTTCGTCGTCGATCAGCACGCGCAGCGCCCGCGCGGCGCTGCGCTGCGCGTCTTCCAGCGCGGCCGCCGCCCGACAGGCGTCAAGGAAGCGCCGCGCCGCGCCGCGCACCGCAAGATCGGCGACGACGCAGGGATCGGCGTCGCTCAGCTCGCCCGCCACCGTCCAGAGATCGCCCGCTCCCGACTTGATCCGCGCCTGGTAGGCGCCGCTCTCGGGCAGCGGCACGATCCGCAGATCGATCCCCGCCTCGCGCAGTTGGTCCTGGACGACCGTGGCCATCACCCGATGGATGTCGAAGTCGGGGGGCCCGATCACCAGCGTCAGGGCGAGGCGCCGCCCCGCCTTGGCGCGGGTCCCGTCCGGCAGCGGCGTCCAGCCGGCGCCGTCGAGCACGCGCCGCGCCCGGCGCGGATCGAAGCGCGCACCCCCGACGAGCTCGGCACTCCGGCCCAGCAGCACGGCGGGCCCGAGCAGCTGCGCCGGCTCGGCAGTGCCGCGCCACGCGGCCTCGGCGAGACGCGGCCGGTCGAGGGCATAGACGATGGCGCGCCGGATGGCGGCGCTCTGCTGGTTCACGTAAAGGGCTTCGTAGCCGCCGACTGGGGAGGTGGCGACGGCGATGTCGGGGAGCAGGCGCGCCGCCCGCGCCGCTTCGCGGGGCAGGTCGCTCGCGACGTGCACGGCGCCGGCGCGCAGCGCCAGCAGGCGCGCGTTTGCGTCCGGGAGGAACCGGAACGTGAGGAGGCGCAGCCGCGCCCGGTCCCCCCAGTATTCATCGAAACGCTCGACCGTGAGGTGGTCGCCCCGGGCGTATTCGACGAATCGGAACGGCCCCGTGCCGACGGGGCGCGGCGCGCTGTCCGGTCCCGGCGCCATTATGCTCCAGTCGGGGTTGGCGAGCTGCTCGACCAGGCGTCGAGCCGGGCGCGTCGGCGTGATGTCGAGGGTGGTGTCGTCGATGACGCGCACGGACGCCTGGCCGATCCCCATGGGGCCGCCGCCGGCACGGGCGATGCGCCGCATCGTCCACACTACCGCCGCAGCCGTCAGCGTGGTGCCGTCGTGCATCCTCACGCCCTGGCGCAGATGGAACCGCCACGTGTTACGTGACCGCAACTGCCAGCGGGTCGCGAGCTGCGGGGCGACGCTGAAGTCGGGCGTCAGGCGCACCAGCGTCTCGTAGACGTTGGCGTTGACAGGGTGCAGCCCGAGTCCGGAGCCGGCGTCAGGGGTGTCGGGGTCGGCGGGCGTGGCCACGACGAGCTCGTCGTGCGCCGCGGCTGGGGTGCCGCGCCGCCCGCAGGCGAGCGCGGCGCTCAGGGCGAGCCACACGATGCAACGCGGTGCGCGGCGTGGGACCATGATGCGGCAAGATACCCCGCTCGCCGACCCCGCGAGCCGCGCCTAGCTTTGGAGCCATGCCGACCGACCGCCGCGCCTTCCTCCACACCCTCGGCGCCGCCGCGCTCGCCGCAGGCCTCGACCGCGCGCGCGTGGGCCCGCTGCCGCGCCCGGCCGCGACGCTCGACCGCATCGGGCTGCAGCTCTACACCGTGCGCGGCGCCCTGGAGCGCGATTTCGAGGGCACGCTCGACCGGGTGGCGGCCATCGGGTACCGCGAGGTCGAGTTCGCCGGCTATTACGGGAAGACGCCACACGAGGTGTGGGTCGCACTCGAGAAGCGCGGGCTCGCCGCCCCGTCCGCGCACGTGCCCTTCGAAACCCTCAAGGGCAACTGGCGCGGCGCGCTGGAAGACGCCCGCGTGGTCGGGCACCGCTATGTGGTCGTTCCCTGGATTCCACCGGACGAGCGGCGCTCGCTCGATGGCTACAAGCGCGTGGCGCGCCTGTTCAACCGCGCCGGCGCGGTGGCACGGGAGCTGGGCCTGCAGTTCGCGTATCACAATCAAGCCTTCGAGTTCGCACGCCTCGGCGGCCGCGTGCCCTACGACGTGCTCCTCGCCGACACGGACCCGAAGCTCGTGGCGCTGGAGCTCGACCTCTATTGGATCAGGAAGGGCGGCGGCGACCCGCTCGCTTATTTCGCCAGGTACCCCGGCCGCTTTCCCATGGTGCACGTGAAGGACATGGACAAGACGCGCCAGCGCGGCATGACCGACGTGGGCCGCGGCGTCATCGACTTCAAGCGGATCTTCGCGCGACGCGCCCAGGCCGGCATCGCCTATGTCTTCGTCGAGCACGACCAGCCGGCCGACCCGTTCGCCTCCATCCGGGCGAGCTACGACTACCTCAAGCACCTCGAGTTCTGACCCAAGAGGAGCCGATGGTGTTCAGCCAGCGGAAGACGTACGACGTGTGCATCGTCGGCTCGGGGGCGGGCGGCGGGATGGCCGCCTCCGTGCTCACGCAGGCGGGCGCGGACGTGATCGTGCTCGAGGCGGGCGGCCCCTGGGACAACACCAAGGACTCCGCGATGCTCACCTGGCCCTACGACACCGCGCGGCGCGGCGCCTCCAGCCGAGAGCGACCGTTCGGCGAATTCGACGCCTGCATCGGCGGGTGGGACATCGAGGGGGAGCCGTACACGCGGGCGCCGGGGACGCGGTTCGACTGGTGGCGCGCCCGCATGGTCGGCGGGCGCACGAACCACTGGGGCCGGATCTCGCTGCGCTTCGGGCCGAGGGACTTCCGGCACAAGAGCGTCGACGGCCTGGGGGACGACTGGCCGATCGGCTATGACGACGTGAAGCCCTACTACGACCGGGTGGACCGGTTGGTGGGGATCTTCGGGTCGAAGGAAGGCCTTCCGAACGAGCCCGACGGGATCTTCCTGCCGCCGCCCAGACCCCGCTGTTACGAGCTGTTCGTGAAGCAGGCGTGCGATGGGCTCGCGATCACCTGCATCCCCTCCCGCCTCTCGATCCTCACACGCCCGCTGCACGGCCGCCCCGCCTGCCACTATTGCGGCCAATGCAACCGCGGCTGCCGCAGCAACTCGAACTTCACGTCCACCAACGTGCTGATCGCGCCCGCCCTCGCGACCGGAAAGCTGACGCTCGTCACGAACGCGATGGCGCGCGAGGTGACGCTCGACAAGAGCGGCCGCGTCACGGGCGTCGCCTACGTGGACAAGATCGACGGCAGCGACCGGCACGCACGCGCGCGTGTCGTCGTGCTCGCCGCCAGCGCGTGCGAGTCGGCGCGCCTGCTCCTGAACTCGAAGTCGTCGTTGTTCCCGAACGGGCTCGCGAACTCGAGCGGCGTCGCCGGCAAGTACCTCACCGACACGACCGGCACGGACATGGCGGGGTTCATCCCCCGCCTAGCCGACGGCGTGCCGCACAACGAGGACGGGGTAGGCGGAATGCACCTGTACATGCCCTGGTGGCTCGACAACGCGAAGCTCGACTTCCCCCGCGGTTACCACATCGAAGTGTGGGGCGGGCACGATCAGCCGTCCGCAGGCTTCATGGGCGGGATCGAGAGCTATCCGGGGGGCGGCGGCTACGGGAAGGACCTCAAGAATATGTACCGTCGCTACTATGGCGCGACGGTCGGGTTCTCCGGACGGGGCGAGCAGATTCCGAACGAAGACTGCTACTGCGAGATCGACCCGGACACGGTGGACCGCTGGGGCATCCCCGTGCTGCGCTTCCATTGGAAGTGGTCGGACCACGAGGTCCGGCAGGTCAAGCACATGCACGAGACCTTCCAGGCGCTCATCCACGCGATGGGCGGGACGCTGCTCTGGGCCGCGCCCGGCGCCGACGAGCAGTACGGAATCGCGCCGGGCGGCCGGATCATCCACGAGCTCGGCGGGACCCGCATGGGCGACGACCCGAAGACGTCGGTGTTGAACCGCTGGTGCCAGGCGCACGACGTGAGAAACCTGTTCGTCACGGACGGCGGGCCATTCGTGTCGCAGGCGGACAAGAACCCGACCTGGACGATTCTGGCGCTGGCGTGGCGGACCAGCGACTACATCGTGGACCAGGTGAAAAAGGGAAACCTCTGATGAAATGCGGAGTGCGGTGTGAAATTAGTGCGGAGTGCGGAATGCGGAATGCGGAGTTTGACGTCCGTCCTTCGATTCCGCACGCCGCATTGAATACTCCGCAATCCGCATTCCACATTCCGCATTGGGGTGGGGCATGAACCGTCGGGACACGGTCAAGCTCCTCGCTGTCGGGGCGGCGTTCTGGCTCACGCCGTCCGACGTGCGTCGCGCGGCCGAGTTCGCCGCCAAGGCCCGCTCGGGGGGGAGGGGCTACGAGCCCAAGTTCTTCACCCCACACGAATGGGAGACCGTGCGGGTCCTCGTCGACCTCGTCATCCCGCGCGACGGCCGCTCCGGCAGCGCGACCGATGCCGGCGTCCCCGAGTTCATGGACTTTGTGCTCACCGACGAGCCCGGGCGCCGGACCGCGATGCGTGGCGGGCTCGCCTGGCTGGACCACGAGTGCGACGATCGCTACGGCAAGACCTTCGTGGCCTGCGCGGACGCCGAGCGCGCCGCCGTGCTCGACGATATCGCGTGGCCCAAAAGGGCCAGATCCGCTCTCGCCCCCGGCGTCGCGTTCTTCCAGGGTTTCCGCGATCTGACGGCATCGGGGTTCTGGTCCAGCAAGATGGGCGTGCAGGACCTCCGCTACATGGGCAACGTGGTCGTGCCCGAATGGAAGGGATGCCCGGACGAACAGCTCAAGAAACTCGGCGTGAAGTACCCGTGGTGAGGCGGGGGAAGGGGGAAGGGTCCATGCCTGAGAAGCGGCTCGGCGTCGGGTTCATCGGGAGCGGGTTCAATGCACGGTTTCACCTGCAGGCCTTCCAGGCCGTGCGCGACGCGGACGTCCTAGGGGTATGGAGCCCGAACAGGCAGCACGCCGAGGAGATGGCGGCCCTGGCGCGCCGGCTCGACGTCGGCGAGGCAAAGGCGTTCCCGTCCATCGCCCAGCTGGTAACCGATCCCGCGATCGACGCCGTGTGGCTGTGCGGGCCGAACTTCGCCCGCGTCGAGAACGTGGAGGAGATGGCGGACACGATCGCGCGCGGCAAGGGCCAGCTCAAGGGTATCGCCTGCGAGAAGCCGCTCGCCCGCAACGTCGCCGAGGCGAAGCGCGTCGCCGAGCTCGTGACGCAGGCCGGCATCGCCCACGGCTATCTCGAGAACCAGGCGTTCGCGCCGGCCGTCGTCCAGGGGCGGGCGATCACCTGGGCCCGCGGGGCGTCGCTCACGGGCCGCCCCTATCTCGCCCGCGCCGCCGAAGAGCACAGCGGGCCGCACATGCCGTGGTTCTGGCGGGGCGAGCTCCAGGGCGGCGGCGTCTTGAACGACATGATGTGCCACTCGGCGCTCGTGGTGCGCCACCTCCTCACCAAGCCCGGCGCGCCCTCGTCCAGCGTCCGACCGGCGCGGGTCACGGGCCACATCGCGAGCCTGAAGTGGACCAGACCCGAGTACGCGAAGCGGCTGCAGCAGATGATGGGGAAGGACGTGGACTACGCCAAGGCGCCCGCCGAGGACTTCGCGAGCGTGATGATCGAGTTCGCCGCCGACGACGGCGCCACGGTGCTGGGCGAGGCCACGACCTCGTGGAGCTTCGTGGGCCCGGGGCTCAGGCTTTCGGCCGAGCTGCTCGGCCCCGAGTACTCGATGGCGTGGAACTCGCTCGACAGCGGGTTGCGGCTCTTCTTCAGCCGCGCGGTGCAGGGCGAGGCCGGCGAGGACCTGGTGGAGAAGCAGAACGCCGAGATCGGGCTGATGCCCGTGGTCGCGGGCGAGGCGGCGGTGTACGGCTACGAGGCCGAGGACCGCCACTTCGTGCGGGCGTTCCTGAAGGATGAGCCGCCCGAGCTGACGTTCGACGACGGCGTCGAGGTGGTGCAGCTCCTGATGACGGCCTACATGAGCGCCGAGCAGGGGAAGACGCTGGAGTTCCCCCCCGAAGGGCTGGAGACATTCGTGCCTGCCGTCGCCAGGGGGGCCTGGAAACCATGAGGCAATTGCGGATTGCGGATTGTGGATTGCGGATTGGGAGCGCGGAATTCAAATCCACAATCCGCAATCCGAAATCCGCAATCTCTGATATTCGTATCCTGGTAAGGAGTCACGTGATGCGTCGAACGACGCTTGTCCTCACGCTCGCGAGCGCCTTCGCTGCGCCGCGCCTCGCCGCTCAGCTACCCGCTCCCATGAGCGAGATGCTGCGGCGGCTGTTCGCCTCGCGCGAGTTCGCTCCGGAGCGATTCGGCCCCGCCCGCTGGATCGACGGCGGGGCGGCCTATACCACGGTCGAGCCTTCCGCCGATCTGCGCGGCGGCTCGGACATCGTGCGCTACGAGACCGCCACCGGCGCGCGCACGGTGTACGTCACGGCGCGGCAGCTCGTCCCCGCCGGAGGCGCCGTGCCCCTCGACATCGACGACTACACCTGGTCGGCGGACGGCGCGCAGCTGCTCGTGTTCACAAACTCCCGTCGCGTGTGGCGCCAGAACACGCGCGGCGATTACTGGGTGCTCGACCGGCGCAGCGGCGCGCTGCGGCGGCTGGGCGGGCGCGATGCCCCGCCGTCATCGCTGATGTACGCCAAGTTCGCTCCCGCGGGCGACCGCGTCGGCTACGTGCGGCAGGGCGATCTGTACGTCGAGCGCCTCGCCGACGGGCGCATCACCCGCCTCACTGACGACGCCGACTCGCTGCACGTGAGCGGCATGACTGACTGGGTCTACGAGGAGGAGTTCGACCTGCGGGACGGCTTCCGCTGGTCTCCCGACGGGACGCGCATCGCCTACTGGCATTTCGACATGACCGGGGTGCGCACGTTTCTGCTGATCAACAACACCGACTCGCTCTATCCGTTCGTCATCCCCATCCAGTACCCCAAGGCGGGAACCGCCAACTCGGCCGTCACGGTCGGCGTCGTGAGCGCGGACGGCGGCGCGACGACGTGGCTCCAGGTGCCCGATGATCCGCGCGAGAACTACCTGCCCCGGATGGAATGGGCGGGACCGCGTGAAATCGCGCTCCAGCGGATGAACCGTCGGCAAAACCTCGATCGAGTCATGCTCGCCGACGCAGCGACGGGCGCAGTGCGAACCGTGCTCGCCGAGCGGGACAGCGCGTGGCTGGACGTGGTGGACGACCTGCGATGGCTCGGCGGCGGGAAGGAGTTCACGTGGGTGAGCGAGCGCGACGGGTGGCGGCACGTGTATCGCG
>Ga0209237_1001775_pt1 | contig 12806 bp, 13 predicted proteins | sample GraSoi013_1_40cm_2_FD_185820 | JGI IMG/M metagenome (GOLD analysis project Ga0209237, IMG submission 185820) | Grasslands soil microbial communities from the Angelo Coastal Reserve, California, USA - Sample 10_02_2013_1_40cm (SPAdes) (version 2) | ecosystem: Environmental > Terrestrial > Soil >... | reverse complement strand
GCCGAAAACCGTCACGGGCAAGATCCAGCGCTACAAGCTGCGCGAGAAGGAAGCAACTCCCGCCAGTGCCTAAACACATCGCGGTCCTGCCCTGCGACGGGGCGGGGAAGGAGGTCGTGCCGGAAGGGATCAAGGTATTGCGCGCGGCCGGCGCGGACTTCGAGTTCGAGGAGTTCGACGTCAACGCCGACTCCTACCTGCGCACCGGCGTCGCGATCCCGAGCGATGTGTGGAGGGAACTTCAGGGCGCCGATTCCATCCTGTTCGGCGCCGTGGGGGATCCGCGCGTGCCGGACCCGAACTACCTCGCCGGCGTCCTGCTACGGCTTCGCTTCGAGCTCGACCTCTACGTCAACCTCCGCCCGGCCAGGCTGTACGACGACCGTCTTTCCCCCCTTCGACGCGAGGACCGCAGGCAGGTCGATCTCATGATCGTGCGCGAGAACACCGAAGGCCTCTACGTAGGCATGGGCGGGCGTTTCAAGAAAGGGTCTGAGCACGAGATCGCGACGCAGGAGGACGTCAACACTTATGGAGGCGTGACGCGGATCATCGAGCACGCCTTCGGGATCGCCGAGCGCGAGGTCGTGATGGTCGACAAATCCAACGCGATGACGTTCGCCGGCGGCCTATGGCAGGAGCGATGGAAGGCGGTGGCCGCGGCGCATCCGCGAATCAAGACGCGCCACCTTTACGTCGACGCCGCGGCGATGCAGCTGGTGAAGGACCCCGGGCAATTCGAAGTCATCGTCACCGGCAACCTCTTTGGTGACATCCTGTCGGACCTCACGGCCGAGCTGGTTGGAGGGATGGGCATCGCACCCTCGGCCAACATCAACCCCTCGACCGGCCGGGGCCTGTTCGAGCCGGTTCACGGGACGGCGCCTGACATCGCCGGCGAGGGCTTGGTGAACCCGGTGGGGGCGATTTTGAGCGCGGCTATGATGGTGAGACACCTGGGTGTTCCGGACATGGCAGACGCGATCGAGGGTGCGGTCGAATCAGCCATTCGCGCGCGTGAGTGCACGCGCGACATCGGCGGCGAACTGTCGACGGCGCAAGCCGGTGACGCGATCGTGAAGAGGCTGAGGGACTAGGACCGAGCAAATGGGCATGACGATGACGGAGAAGATCCTCGCGCGCGCGAGCGGCCGCGACAGCGTGCGCCCGGGGGATCTCATCCTCGCCAAGGTCGACTTCGCGATGGGCCACGACCTGACGATCCCGCCCGCCGGCAAGATCATGCGCGAGCAGATGGGCGCGGAGAAGATCTGGGATCCCGAGCGCGTCGCGGTCACACAGGACCACTTCCAGCCCGCAAAAGACGCGGCGAGCGCGACCCTCGGCCGCCTCACCCGCGAGTTCTCGCACCAGATGGGCATCAAGTGGTACTTCGAGGTGGGACAGGGCGGCATCTGCCACACGGTGCTGCCGGAGAACGGGCTTGTGCTGCCTGGTGAGCTGGTCGTCGGCGCCGACTCGCACAGCTGCACCTATGGCGCCCTCAACAACTTCGCGACCGGCATCGGCTCCACCGATCTCGCCTGCGTGCTCGCCCTCGGCGAGCTGTGGTTCCGCGTGCCCGAGACGCTGAAGTTCGTTTTTCACAATCGACTCAAGGAGTGGGTCGAGGCCAAGGACCTCATCCTTTATGTGATCGGTCAGATTGGGGTCGACGGCGCGAGGTCCAAGGCGATGGAGCACGTGGGCGAGGCGCTCAAGTCCATAGACATGGAGGCACGGCTGACGATCACCAACATGGCGATCGAGGCCGGCGCCAAGAACGGCATTCTCGAGTTCGACGAGGTCACGCGCGAGTACCTGGAAGGCCGCGCCAAGCGACCCTACACGCCCGTGTCGTCCGATCCCGACGCCGAGTACGAGAAGGTGTTCGAGTTCGACGCGGCGGCGGTGGAGCTGGGTGTCGCGAAGCCGATGTCTCCGGACAACTACGCACCGCTTTCGGAGGTCGTCGGCACGCGCCTGGACCAGGTGTTCATCGGTTCGTGCACCAACTCACGCATCACCGACCTCCGTCGGGCCGCGGCAGTGCTCGAAGGGCACAAGGTGGCCGATGGGGTACGGCTGATCATCACGCCGTCCTCCCACCAGGTTGCGATCCAGGCTGAGCGCGAGGGATTGATCCGCACGTTCCTCGCCGCCGGGGCGGCGTGGACGACGGCCACGTGCGGGGCGTGCCTCGGCGGCCATATGGGGGTGCTGGGCGAAGGCGAGGTCTGCCTTTCGACGACCAACCGCAACTTCCCCGGCCGCATGGGCCACCCGAAAGCGATGGTCTACCTTTCCAACCCGGCGGTCGCGGCCGCCAGCGCTGTCACGGGCGTCATCACTCACCCAGGAGAGGTGCTGAAGAAGATGCCCGCGGGGATCCGGTGACGTTCCCGAAGGTCCTTCGTGGGCGCGCCTGGAAGTTCGGCGTCAACATCGACACCGACCAGATCATTCCGGCCAAGTACGCGATCTACTCGCTCGGCGAGAAAGAGCTCGGCAAGCACGCGATGGAAGGCGTGCCCGGTCGCGAGACGTGGGCAGGACAGGTGGCGCCCGGCGACATCATGGTCGCCGGGTCGAACTTCGGCTGTGGCTCGTCGCGGGAGATCGCCCCGGTTGCAATTCGCGGCGCCGGCATCTCGCTCGTCATCGCCGACTCCTACGCGCGCATCTTCTTCCGCAACGCGATCAACATGGGCTACCCGATCCTTCAGTCGCCGCAGGCCGCGGAAGCAGTGGAAGAGGGCGACGAGCTCGAAGTCGACCTTGAGGAGGGCGTCATCCGCAACTTCACGAAGGGGGACGAGTACCGATCCGAGGCCTTCCCCAAGTTCATGAACGAGCTGCTGCACATGGGCGGGCTCGTGCCCTGGGTGCGCAAGCGCTTGCAGGAACGACGCGTCGCCGCGGGTCGATAGTGGACTACAAGCCAGTTGAGCTTCAGGAGCCCCTGGAAGAGCTCGCTCGCGACCCCAAGCGCTTCGCTCACGACCTCGTCTTTCCGCCCGCAGCGAAGATCCGCGTCTACGACGACACGCTTCGCGACGGTGAGCAGATGCCGGGCGTGGCGATCACGCCGAAGGACAAGTACGAGCTCGCCCGGATGCTGTCTGACATCGGAGTCCATGTCATGGACGTGGGATTTCCATCGGTATCCGAGAGCGAGCGCGAGACGCTGAGGCTGGTCCTCGAGGGCCGCAAGCACGGTGAGATCCGGCCCGACCTCGAGGTCGTGTGCATGGCTCGTTCGACCAAGAGCGACATCGACGCCACCATGGCGGTGATCGACCAGCTGGGCCACCGGCGCGATGAGGTGACGTACTTCATCTTCACGTCCGCCTCCGACCTGCATGTGAAATACAAGCTCGGCAAGACACTGCTGCATCGGGAGGGGATCCCCGAGTCTGAATGGCTGGAGCTGCCGGTCGAGTTCTATCGCGCGGCCAACGTCAGGATGATGTGCGAGGCGATCACCTATGCGCGCGAACAGGGCGCGACGTCGGTCGAGTTCGGCGGCGAGGACGGCAGCCGTGCCGACGTCGACTACATCGCCCAGCTGCATCGAGAAGGCCTGAAGGCGGGCGGCACGCGGCCGTCGACGCCGGACACCGTCGGGTGTTACTCACCCTTCGCGGTGCGCGAATACATTCCACGCATCAAGGCCGCGGCGCCGGATGCGCCGCTGGTAGTGCACTTCCATAACGACCTCGGCCTCGGCGCATGGAACACCGTGATGGCGTTGGGGTCGGGCGCGGAGGTGTTCACGACCAGCGTCAATGGAATCGGCGAACGCACCGGCAACGCGCCGATGCACCAGGTCTTGCTCCAGCTGCGCTACCTCTTCGGCATCGAGATCCCTCGATTCAAGTACGAGAAGCTTCGCGATCTCGCGCGACACCTCGAGCGCGTGACAGGCATACCTGTGCAGCCCACCGAGCCGGGCATCGGCCTGAACGTGTTCACGCACGAGTCCGGCATCCACACCGCGGGCATGCTGATCCACCCGGCGATTTACCAGTTCCTGCCTCCGGCCGACATGGGCGCGAAGGTCGAATACGTCTACGGCAAGCATTCCGGCGCGGTGGTCATCGAGCACGCTCTGCGCGAAGCCGGGATCCGCCCGGAGCACGAGCTCGTCGCGAAAGTGTTGGTCGAGGTGAAGCGGGTACGCGAGGAACGCGCGCAGCACGCAGATTTTTCCGACTTCCACCGCCGTTACTACGACCACCTGAACAACCTCGGGCTCACGGCCGGCGAAGTCGTCGACATCGCGCATGCGTTGGCGAGGGACAAACCCTGATGGCGACCACGACGAAGCAGAGTGCTGCCACGCACGAGGAATACCTCCAGCTGCATCGCTGGATGTGCATGGCCAAGGCCCTGGACGACCGGATGCACATCCTGGTCAAGCAAGGGCGCGCCCCGTTCGTCGGCTCGAGCCGCGGCCACGAGGGCATCCAGGTCGCGTCGACGGCGGCGATCGGTCCCGATGACTGGCTCGTGCCGCACTACCGCGGGCTCGCGAACGCGCTGGTGCGCGGGCTGACGATGAAGGAATGGATGCTGGCGGTGTTCGCCAAGGCGGGCGACCCGCTGTCAGCCGGGCGCAACATCCCGGGCGGCTGCTACAGCTGCCGGCGGCTGAAGATCGCTCCCGTCTCGCAGGTGGTGGCGAGCTGGGTCCCCAAGGCAGCCGGGATCGCGTACGGATCGAAGCTGTCCGGCGACGGCGCCGTGACGCTGTGCACGTTCGGGGACGGCGCGACGAGCCAGGGTGACTTTCACGAGGGCGTGAACTTTGCCGCCGCGCACAAGCTGCCCGTGGTCTTCGTGTGCGAGAACAACGGCTATGCGATCTCGGTTCCGATACGGCTGCAGATGGCAAACCCCGACGTCGCGGACCGCGCCCGCGGCTACGGCATGGTGGGGGTGACCGTCGACGGCACCGACGTTCCCGCGGCATACGCCGTTTGCAAGGAGGCGGTCGAGCGCGCCCGCCGGGGCGAGGGGCCGACCCTGATCGACGCCAAGATCTGGCGCATCAACTCCCACACCTCAGAGGACAACCAGCTCAAGTACCGCTCCAAAGAGGAGATCTCCGACGCCGCCGAGCATGACCCGATCGAGCGCTTCAGGTCATGGCTCGTGGAGCGCGGATGGATCGCCGCCGAAGAGGCGGTGCGCATCCAGGCCGTGTGCGACCGGGAGGCCTCCGACGCCGCCGACTGGGCCGAGCAGCAGCCAGACCCGGTCCCCGAGGACGCCCTCACGCATCTATTTGCCTGACCGCGCGACCCGCGGAGCCGCCTCCAGCGTGTCTACAAGCAGGTGCACCGAAGATAGACTGAATTCGAGTGGAGCCTGTGGACGAGGAAGGATCTCAGCCCCCCAATTCGACCGACCCGCCCAACGTGCCGGGCGAGGCGGAGTCGCTGCTTCCCGACCTGCCTGAACCCGAGGTGGGGGAGACGGTACCGCCTGAGGCTGCCGCTGTCGTAGACGACGTGATCGAGGATGCTGAACCAGAGGAAGCCGCCGGCGACACCGTACCTCCCGCCACAGCAAGTGAGTCCGAGCCGCCGATAAAGACTGAGGAACCCAAACCCGCTCTGCCGATGCAGAAGCCGGCGCCGACATGGGCGCAGACGGTTCCCGTCACCGGCGAGGAAGAACGTTCCATAGAAGAGAACGGCGACGGACCGGCGCCCGCGCTGCCCATGCAGAAACCAACGCCGGAGTGGGCGAAGACCGTTCCACAAACCTCGTTGCCCGTGAGCGAACCAGAGCCCGAGGTGGCGGCGGACGCGATGCCTGCCGTGCCGATGGCGAAGGAAGCGCCCAATTGGGCGGAGACGATCCCAGAGCCCCCCGAAGCGGTAGAGGCGCCGGACGCGGCGGTCGCCGCCGAGCCGCCCGCGGCTGCAAGCGAGCCGAACACCGCTACGGTTCCGCCGGCGCCAATTCCGGCTGCGGAACCCGTGGTCCAGCCCGAGCCGGCGCCCTCGGAACCGCAGCTCACCGCCTGGCCAACCGAAACGCCGGCGCCGGCTGCCACGGCGGAAGCCGACGCGTGGCCACCGGAGCCGCCGACCGAGCGAGCGATGCCCGCGTGGCCGCCCGTGGACGCCCCCAAGCCGGGGCCATCCGATCCGAACATGTGGCCGCCTGAGCCGCCGACGGAGCGGGCGATGCCGGCGTGGTCGCCATCCGACTCCGTCGCGGCCGACACCGCGCCCGCCATCCGCGAGACGCTGCCTCCGGCCGCGGCGAGCACTCAGCCCGTGGCCCCGACGCCACCCGTTGCCCCGACGCCGCCCCCCGCCCTGGTGCCGGAGCCGGCGCAGCCTGCGGCGCCCGCCGCCCCCAGTGGCGCCAAATCTTGGGTGCGTATGCCACCTCCCGAGCCAGTCGCTCCGCCGGCCGCGGTCGAGCCACCGGTGCTTGTTGAACCTCCGGCTGTAGCACAACCTGCTCCGACCATCGAGCTGCAAACGCCCGTCGTCCAGGCTCCGGCGCCCGCGCCGCCAGAGCCTGAGCCGCCGGTGGCACCGGCCACGCCGGCGGCGGCCGCGTCACCGTTCGACACCGACTGGCCGGGTTCGGTCGCGGTGCCGGCCTGGGCGCCGGTCATTCACATCGGTCCCGCCGCGAGCCCACAACCGGCGCAGCCGCCTGCTCAGGCGGCGCCGCCGAAGCCTCTCGAACCGGTCCGGCCTGCCGAGCCGGCTGCGGCGGCTGCAGCCGCGCCCACCCCTACGGCACCCACACCGCCCGCGCACCCGCCAATGCCCGGGCCCGTTCAGCAGCAGGAGCACTCGTCCTGGCAAGTGGTCGAGCAGAAACATTTCGAGGTCCACATCACGAGGGCAGAGCCGACCGCCGACGACAAGGCTTACGCGGAATGGTTCGCTTGGGCCAGGCGCGGCGGTGCGAAAGCCCCAGCCTGCCATGCCGCGGCGCAAGGAGCTTTCCGCGCGCTGGCGAGCGGCCACGACATCGCGACCGCGGTGAAGTGGGCGACCGCCGCGATGGCGAGTCCACCAGCCGCCGTCGACAACGCCCGTCAGGCCTATTGCGCCTGGTATTCGCTCGCCAACATCGACATGCAGCTGGATACCGCCCGCGCCCATCTCTTCGCGGCCGGGGCTCTCAAGGCGCTCGATGCCGGGGCGAACCCCGCCCAGGCGCACAACGCTGGAGCCGCCGCGGCCGGACTCAGGAGGTAGTCCTCAGCGGCGGCGGCCGCCGTTGCGACGCATTTCGCCTGTGGGATCGATCCCGTCCGCCATCCGCTGCAGGAAGCGCGCCAGTAACCCCGTCCTCGAGTGCGCATAGCGCATGAGCGCGTCTGCCTCTTGCATCAGCCGGCGCTGTTCCGCCACGTGCCGCGCGATCTCCTCTTGGGAGAAGTTCGTGGGATCCATCGGATTCATTGGATTCATGGCCGTCTCCCCTTAGTTGGTTTCGAGGCGCTTCAGCGCCTCTTCGATGTCGATCTCGCCGCGAGCGACCTGCTCCATCAGTTCCACGCGGGTCTGCGCGGGTGCACCCGCGGGCCGGTCGATGCCGATCTTGGTGAGGAGCGCGTCGAATCGTGCGCGAGCGGTCGGATAGCTGACGCCGAGATGGCGCTCGAGGTCTTTCATGTTTCCGCGAGACGCGAGGAAGACCCGCAGCACCTCGCGGTCCTCGTTGGTGAGGGCGCAGAACTCGCACGTGGCGAAGCCGCCTGCAAGCTCGGTGTCACACGCGGGGCAGGTGAGGCGGGTCAGTGTAAGCCGTTCGTTGCAAACCGGACAGTTGAGCGGCGGCCTACGGTGGCGATCCGTGGAAACGGTCACGCGGACACCCGAACGTTGCCCATCGTGCAGTCGATGTCGAGGGTGCCCTCGCCCGTTCCAACCGTGACCTCTTTGCCGGATTGGCCGAGGAACATCGGCTCGGCGCCACCGCTGTCCACGGCGACCTTGCCCATCGTGGTGCGCGCCGTGACCTTGACGCTCGACCCTTTCTCGAGATTGATGGTGACATTGCCCATCTCGCAGCGCACCTTGGACGCGCCGCCGTCCAACCGTCCGCTCGCGGTGAGGTTGCCCGCCTGGATGGACAGGTCGAGTGGAGCCTCGAAGTCGGATATCCGGCAGCTGCCCGCGAGCACCTCGCCCGAGATCGGGCCGTGCACGCCCTCGATGCGCAGCGAACCCGCGTTGACCTGCGCGCTCAGTGCGAGTTTGGGATTCATGCGGACCTTCAGCTTCCGGCGCCCTGGGTCGATGCTGTTGATGGCGATACGGCGGTCAGCACCAAAGGTGAAGTGGTCGTTCTCGTCGAACGGGCCCTGCTCGATGACCATCGTGTCGCCGTCCTGCCGCGCCCGGTGGGGACCCTCGGCGACCGCGTAGGTCACGCTCGGATCGCCCACGATCTCCGCCGCGCCGATCACGCTCATCACCCGGACTCGCTTGGTGGCCACGCCGGCCGGCGCGGCGACGGAACCTGCCTGGCTGCTCGTCTCGACAGCCTCCAGCGACTCGAGGCGTGCGGCGCCCTCTTCAGCCGAGATTTTGCCCGAGGCTACTTGATTGACGATTTCACGCTGTAAGTCTTTCATAGCTCAAAATAGAAACCCAGTCTTCCCAATTTGTCAAGTTCCAAAGTAAAAACGGCACGCCGCCACCTGGAATTAAGCTGGTTGCTCGATGCACACTCGTATTGGCGTAGTCGCAGACACCCATTCGCCTGAGTTCCTCGACCGCCTCCCCGATCGGTTGTTCGAGGTGCTGCGCGGCGTCGATCTGATCCTCCACGCCGGGGACGTCGGTGGGAAGGAGACCCTGGAGGCGCTGGCGGCGATCGCTCCGGTCGAAGCGGTCCGGGGGGACCACGACGCCGGCTCAGGATTGCCCCTGATCCGAGAGCTGACCGTGGAGGGCCGGCGGATAGCCATCGTTCACGGCAATCGCAGCCGGTGGGTGGAAGAGCCGGAGACATTGCTCTGGACCCTGAGCCTCGGCAGCTACCGTCCGCACGCCGGCCTGGCGCGCGACCTGCGACGGCGGTTTGTGGATGCGGACGCCATCGTGTTCGGCCACACCCACCGGCCCCACGTGGAGACGCTGGAAGGCACGTTGATGTTCAACCCTGGCGCGGTGCATCAGTGGAATCCGCAGACCACCGCACGGCGGCTCGCCCAGAGTCCAGGTTGGTTCGAGTGGTCCTGGCTGCAGGTCGCCCGGCACCTGCGCCATTACGGGACTCCGTCGGCGGGCATCTTGACGGTGAGCCGCTCCCAGATCGTGCCCACGGTCTTGCCACTAGAGTCTGGTTCGTCAGCTCCTTGAAGCGGGTAGAAACGTAGGCACATGGCAAAAACCAAGGACTACTACGACGTGCTGGGCGTGCCGCGGACGGCGACGCAGAAGGAGGTTACGTCCGCCTTCCGCAAGCTCGCGCGCAAGCATCACCCCGACCTGAACGCAGGCGACAAGCAGGCCGAAACCCGATTCAAGGAGATCTCCGAGGCCCACGACGTGCTGTCGGACGCGAAGAAACGAAAGCTGTACGACGAGTTCGGCGCTGACTGGCAGGCCGCGCAGCAGGCGGGCGTCGAACCGGGCAGCGGCCGCAGGAGCGCCGGCGGCGGGTTCCGGCCGCAGCCGGGCGGTCCCGAGGTCCAGTACCGGACCGTCTCTCCCGATGAGATGGAGGACCTCTTCGGCGACAGCGGATCTTTCGGAGACATCTTCGGATCGATCTTCGGCAATGCGACGCGAACCCGAGCTCGTCCTGTGCCCGTGGACGTCGAGGCTCCCATCACAGTGAGCCTGGGCGAGGTTTATCGCGGAGCGAGTCGGACGGTCGAGCTTCCCGGCGGTCGGCGCGTCGAGGTCAAGATCCCCGCCGGCGTCAAAGAGGGGACCGTCCTCCGCGTGCCTGGGCTGCGCGCGACCGTGCAGGTTCTCCCCGATCCGGTCTTCACGCGCGAAGGCAAGGACGTACGGGTGTCCGTGCCGGTCCCTCTGAACGTCGCGCTTCGGGGCGGCGAGGTGGCGGCGCCGACCTTGAAAGGCGGCCAGGTCCAGTTCAAGGTTCCGCCCGAGACGCAGAACCGCAAGAAAATCAGGCTGCGCGGGCTTGGACTGCCCGACCCGAAAGGCGGCCAGCCGGGTGACCTCTATGCGGAGGTCAACGTGCAGCTGCCGGTGCCGATGGACGAGCGCACCCGCAAATGGGCCTCAGAACAGCCGCTTAGCTAATCTCTACGGCACTTTGCCGTTGGCACGCCGGCTGCTGCTCCCGCTCGTGTTCGTGTCCGGCATGGCCTCCCTCGGCGTCGAGTTCGGGGCGTCGCGACTGCTCGCGCCGTACTTCGGGACCAGCCTCTACGTGTGGGGCGTCCTGATCGGCCTGATCCTCGTCTATCTATCTGCGGGCTATGTGATCGGCGGCCGGCTGGCCGACCGCCATCCCCGCGCCGACCTCCTCTACCAGATCACAGCGTGGGCGGGCCTGTGGATCGGAGTGATTCCGCTGCTGAGCTATCCGATCCTCCTCGCGTCACAGCAGGGGTTCCGTGACCTGAGCGTGGGGTTGGTCGCCGGCACGCTGCTCGCGGTCGTGCTGCTGTTCGCGGTGCCCGTGACCCTGCTCGGCTGCGTGAGCCCATTCGCCATCCGCCTCCTGCTGAAGGACGTCGCGACCGGCGGCAACACTGCCGGGCGCGTGTACGCCCTCTCGACCGCAGGCAGCATCCTCGGCACCTTTCTGCCGGTGTTCTGGTTCATTCCCACATACGGCACGCGGCCGACGATCGAAGCCTTCGGTCTGGCGCTGGTCGTCGTCTCCGCGCTGGCGTTGTGGCCGAAGCGCCGGCTCTATGCCTCGTTCGTGGTTGCGGTGATCCTCGCGTGGGTCTTCCTTCCTTCGGGAATCAAGCCACCGGAGGTGGGGACGCTCGTTTACGAGAAGGAGTCCGCCTACAACTACATCCAGGTGGTCCAGACCGGCACTACGACCGAGCTGATCCTCAACGAAGGCCAGGCGGTCCACTCCGTGTACGACAGCAAGAGCAACTTCACCCGCGGTTACTGGGGCTACCTGCTGCTCGCGAACGCATTCCGTCCAGCGCAGGCCGCGGCCGCGGTCCCAAGGTCGGCTCTGTTCCTTGGCCTCGCCGCCGGTACTGCCGCGCGGCAGTATCGCCTCGCATTCGGCGATCAGGTCGACCTCACCGGTGTCGAGATCGACCCAGACATCCTCAGCGTGGGTCACCGCTATTTCCATCTCGACGATGCACGGGCTCGTGAGGTCGTCGCGGATGCACGCTACTGGCTCGAGACGCAGGCCGTCAGCTACGACGTCGTGGTGCTCGATGCGTACCGGCAGCCTTACATTCCGTTCCACCTGACGACTCGCGAGTTCTTCCAGCATGTCAGGGCCCATCTCAATCCGGGTGGCGTGATCGCAGTCAACGTCGGACGCACCAAGACGGACTATCGGTTGGTGGACGCGCTTGCCAGCACGATGGCGGCAGTGTTTCCGCAGGTGCTATTGCTCGACGATCCGATCTACAACAACACTATCGTTTATGCATCGACCGAATCGGTCACTGTGGACGACGTCATCCATAACTTGCGGCAGTTGTCCGCCCCGCTGGCAATGGACGCGGCGGCGACCGCGCTGGAAGAGGGAAAGCTCAGGGTGTCGCCGTACCACGGGCAGGTGTACACGGACGACCTGGCTCCCATCGAGCAGCTGATCGACCAGATCATCTTCAGCTACCTCACCGGCCGCTGAAGACAATCAAGAACGATAGAGCGGTCCCGTAACCTGCTCGCCCGCGATCTCTTGATCCTGCTCGAGACACAGCAGCCGCACGCGACCGGTGGCGACCAGCTTCTCTTCATCGTCGAGCACCCGGGCTTCCCAGACCTGAGTGCGCTTGCCGCGGGTGATCGGAGTTGAGACGGCGTGCAATTTTGCTCCTGCGCGAACGGCTCGGATGAAGCTCGTGTTGTTCTCGAGTCCCACGACCGACTGGCCCCGCGGTAGGGCATACAGCGCAGCGCCGATCGAAGCCAGCGATTCGATCAGGCCGCAATGCACACCGCCATGCACGATGCCGTAACCCTGCAGGTGCTCGGGTCCCACCGTCATCTCTGCACGCACCTCGTCCTGGGTGGCATGCGTGATCGTGATGCCCATCGCGTGCAGCCAGCCCTCCGGCATCTCCTGCAGCCGCTTCGTGAAGTCCTGACTCACGAATGGAAATCGTAGCGATGAAAACAAGAGAGCCGGGCAACTGCCCGGCTCCCTCTCTCGACGTTCGCAGTGCTTCCGCCTCCGACTCCAGGAGTCGGGTTCGGAATGGGGGCCCTAGAGGCTCACATCCTCCCGAGCTCCCGGCTGGCAAACGAGGCGGCTGGCACCACGATTCGGTTTATCCAAGCTTCCGCCTCACCTCCTTTGCCCCACGGGCGTTGAACTTCCACGCGAGTGTACCAGCCCACCTGAGGTCACACGCCTTGCACCCCTAAACTCTTCGCTCGATGCCGCCCAGATATGTCGCCGTGTGTGGCGCCTCCGAGGCGACCGCATCGCAGCTCGCGTATGCGCGCGAGGTGGGGAGGCTGCTGGCCGAGGCCGGAGTCATCGTCATCAACGGCGGGCTTGGGGGCGTATCGGGTGCCGCGAGTGAAGGCGCCGCCGCTGCGGGAGGGACGGTCGTCGGGATTCTTCCCGACACTGACCGCCGCGGGGCCAACCCACACCTCACCGTCTCACTGCCGTCGGGG
>Ga0209237_1001771_pt1 | contig 12827 bp, 11 predicted proteins | sample GraSoi013_1_40cm_2_FD_185820 | JGI IMG/M metagenome (GOLD analysis project Ga0209237, IMG submission 185820) | Grasslands soil microbial communities from the Angelo Coastal Reserve, California, USA - Sample 10_02_2013_1_40cm (SPAdes) (version 2) | ecosystem: Environmental > Terrestrial > Soil >... | reverse complement strand
AGCGGTGTATCCAACGTGAAACGATCGGTAGAAGTGATTTATGCGTTTGGCCCAGTTCACAATTGGTCGTACGATCGGTGAATAGATTTATAATGCGGGCCGGGGCGGTTTGACGGAATTTCCATAGTTCGAAAGTAGCAGGAACCAAAACTTGGCGTTCGACCCTCTTCTCCTAACGACATCTCTCGCCGTCGTCGGCGTCATCGCTTCGATAATTCTCGTTCTGTCAGTCAAAAAGTATCCCACCGGGAACGAGAAAATGGTCGCCATATGGAAAGCAATAATGGAAGGCGCAAACGCCTACCTGAAAAGACAGTTTCGAACCATTGGAATCATCGCAGTAATCATCGCAATCGTTATCCTCACGGCGTTCAGCACAACATTCACGGTAACTTACAGCGCTGAAATCGCGTTCAGCTTCCTTCTCGGAGTCACTTTCTCCCTTGTCGCAGCCTACATCGCAATGTATTCAGCCACGAACGCGAATGTCAGGTCAACCGCGGCAGCAGAACAATCGACCTATCTCGCTTTGAAGGTAGCCACACTCGGGGGCGGTGCGCTGGGCTTGGCCGTGATTAGCATGAGCCTGCTAGGCCTCTCGATCCTCTATGCCGCCTTCCGCGACCCGGGCGTGCTGGCAGGATTTGGATTCGGAGCATCACTGGCTGCACTGTTCGCCCAACTGGGCGGCGGAATATTCACAAAGTCAGCCGATGTCGGCGCCGACCTTGTTGGAAAAGTGGAAGAGAACTTTCCAGAAGATGACCCCAGAAACCCCGCCGCCATAGCTGACAACGTCGGCGATAATGTTGGAGATGAGGCTGGAAGAGGAGCAGACCTCTTCGAATCCCTCACTGCCGAGAACCTGGGAGGCATGATCATCGGTCTTATCGTCTCGATCATCCTCTTCCAGGGAATAAGCGTATACTACGTGACAATGCCTCTGATCGTGAGATCGCTAGGGATAATCGCGACCTTCGTCGGGCTCGCAGTTGCAATCTTCGAGAAAAAATTCAAAAACCCGATCAAACCGACCAGGGACGGACTCCTAGTAGCATCCGTCGTGGCAGCAATTCTCATGTTCATCGCCACCTGGTACGTCTTCGGTCCATCCGGACTGACACCGAGTGGAAGTGCTCTGGCCGCGTACGCGCTCTACGGCTGCATGGTCTCGGGGCTGGCGGCAGGATTGCTTATCGTACTCTATACCGAATACTACACAGGTTCTGAAGCGAAATCTGTGATTACGATCGCTGAGAGATCAAAGTCCGGTCCAGCACTAACAATAATGTCCGGCACCGCAGTAGGCATGATTTCAAGCGGACTACCAGTAATCACCGTAGCAATCACGCTTCTCATCTCGTTTGGGCTGGGAGAACAGTTTGCCACCCAAGCGGGTATTACCGATACGTTCCTAGGGGGAGTCTATGGTACGACCATGGCTACGATGGGCATGCTCTCAACAGCCGGGATCGTCCTAACCATGGACGGTCTAGGTCCAATAGTAGACAACGCTGGCGGAATCGCCGAAATGTCTGGCGCCCCCGTCCAAGTCCGCGAGCGAATAGAGCCTCTCGACACGCTTGGCAACACGACCAAGGCCCTCACGAAGGGCTACGCTATGGGGTCCGCCGCCCTCGCGTCTCTACTGCTCTTCCAGGCCTTCGTGCTGGAAGTCGCAAGATACCAAGCCAAAATAACCGACCTAACCACTATCACTAGTGCCCAAGCCGCACTTCTGGGAACGAAACTATCTAGCTTGGGATCCGCTCTTGCTCTCAATCACCCCGATGTGGTGATAGGGGCTTTGATTGGGGGTATGCTCCCCTTCGTTTTCTCAGGGACGGCGATCAACGCGGTAAGCGTTGGCGCCTATCGTATGGTCGAGGAAGTCCGAAGACAGTTCAGAGAGATACCCGGGCTGAGAGAAGGAACAGCTAAGCCAAACTATGCAGCTGCAGTGGACATTTCCACGAGGACGGCTTTGCGGTTGATGATAGTCCCAGGCGCAATCCCGGTGGTCGCACCGCTAGTTGTAGGAGTATTTCTCGGCTGGGCCGCGGTCGGAGCGTTGGTTGTTGGGGCAACGATATCTGCTATACCCTTGGCGATCATGATGATGTGGGGCGGGGCGGCGATGGACAATGCGAAAAAGTATGTTGAAGCAGGACATTTCGGAGGCAAGAACACGGAAACACACGCTGCGACGGTCGTCGGTGATACGGTTGGAGATCCCTGGAAGGATACAGCGGGGCCAAGCCTGCACATTCTCATCAAACTCCTCAATACGATTTCCCTAGTCTTCATTCCGCTCTTTTTGGTAGCCCTAATTTCCCTAGCCTAGCCGGGTGGGGCGGATATGAGTACCCCCGCCAAAAACATCGTTCTAAGAGCGATACTCGCTGACGACGCCTCGGTGAAGATGGCAACGGCACTAGGAACTCCAGGAAAGACAGAGTCGAAGAGGATCGCACTCACATCCGAACAGCTGACGACCGAGCAAATTGTTGGTCGCATCAAAGAGCTCTCGAAACTGCGGGATGAGATCGTCCAAGTCATGCGACAGTTCAACTTGACAAGGGAAGCGGGCCCGAGCGTAGGTGATCAGCTGGACTACGATAGTGAATTGGAATCGGCGAAGCGAGAACTGGACGAGGCTAGGAACCAGTACCAAGAGGTTCAGGGAAGAATCGACAAGATTCAAAGACAGATCGATGATTCCAAGAAGAGAATCGCTGCGCTCACCGAAATATCTCAAACCGGTTTTGCGACCGACCAGTTAGAATCCGAGGCGGAAGATTTCCGGAGAGTCCTAGGACGATTACCTGCCAAGAAATTGGAAGCGGCACAGAAAGCAGTGCAGTCACAATTCAAAGACCAAGCTATCCTCGCAGTCGGCAACAAGAAACAGGACTCGTTCTACGTCCTCGTCGCCGCGCCCAAAGACAAGTCTTCGCAGGCCCTTCAAACGCTCCTTCTCTACGACTTCACCCCCATACAGATTCCCGAATACAAATCGCAGGATGTCAAATCAGGCATTCAAACAGAGGAAGAGAAAGCGAAGGCCCTAGCCAAAGAACTTGACGAGCTAAAGTTGCAGCTAGATGACTTGCGGAAGACAGCAGGACTGACTCTGAACCAGAGGCTCGACAAAGTGGTCGATGCTCTTATGATGTTCCGCGGAATCCTCAAACTAGGCGAGGGAACTCAGGCCTCCCGAATCTATGCTCGACTCGAAAGAGTCCTTCCAGCTGAAATCGTGAACAATCTGTCCAGAAGAGGGATCATTGAACTGGAGTCTTCCTCGTAGAAGCGCGCGTATTCGTGAGCAATCCAGACCTCGAAGCACAAGCAACACCGCGAATCAAGGACGCTCTAAACGCCGCGATTAAGCAAACTGGAAAAGAAGAATTCGCCAAAATATCAGGAATTGAAACTTCCATTCTAGACAGAATCCTACAAAGCGAGGAAGAGTTTGTCTCTGTAGCGATCATAACCCTGGCATGTCAGGTCAATAGAAGCCATAACGATCCGGACCTGGCACATTCAAGCATTAGCGAGTGCTTGAAGGGAGCAATTCTCAGATTCCCCCAGAAGACCATGCATCATGAAATCAAGGAAGAAGACGCTTCCGCTAGAAGACGTCATCGAAGCGAATTTTTCAAGGCTAGGAAAGGCTACCCCAGAGTCTATAATCCGTCTTCACTTCGAGTTGTGGGATACACAGCCAACATCTTCGTTTTCTTCGTGTTAGGATATTTTCTGGGTGGTGTTGCGCTGGGTCCACTTCTCGGATTCCCTTCGTGCTTGGGTGTTGTAGGAACGTCCCCATGGGTCACGCCTTGCACTGGCTCGATCCTTGGTCTCATTCTGGGTGCTGTCCTCTGGCTGGGCTACACGTACTACTATTTTGTAAAGAAGTTCTGAAAATGCGATCGGGATTCCCCTTTCAATCAGGAATGGCTGCCAATGATCTGATCTGGTCGGGTTTGATCCCGGCTCCGACCCCAGCAAACATTGCGGATAGGTTCCTAGCTTCATTCTCCTTGACGATCAGGAATGCAAGAATTATTCCCAGTGTGTAGGGGAATCCTGCGAATATTCGACGACTGACATTGATTGAATGCTTTCTTAAGGCTACTTCTATGAAAGAGAGTGACTTCGTCTCCTCGTACTTTTGTCGACCTGATCCCAGGATCCGCCCGTAGTAGGAGTGAGACGAAATGAGTTCGAGCGCCTGACCCACATCCTGAGCGGCCGTGACCTGGCCCATTGTTTTCCGGTCGAGCTTCCAAGAACCACGTATGAGATGGTCTTCCACTTTGGAGATCCCGATCAACTTGCTTCTCAATACGATTGCAAGATTCATCAAGTCTATTGTAGCCCCCACGATAGGTAGGCAGCTCGCTCTGTCAGACCCAGGTAGTTTCTCATTGACATAATTGTAAAAGCGCTCTTCTCCCCAACCCGTGATTATGTCCCGGACTAAGGCGGCTCGTTCCCCCGATATGTCCCCCATTGCAAAATCTCTTACTCTTGCTTCGAGAGTCCTATCCCCCATGATCCCCACGATGGCGCGAATGTCGTCTAGTGAATACAAACGATGAAGCTCCGATTCCTTCAGAATAGCTAGAGGTTGGCGTGTGGCGATAAATTCCTCCCATGTCTTACCTTGCGCCTTGAAAACGATAAGTGCGGCCAAATCGTAGGCATCAAAGCGATGAGTGAACTCTTGCAGGAAGACACGAACGCTTCCCTGAGCCGAAGCGAAGAGGGTCTTGACGGCACGAGCGAACCCCAAGCGTATAGCCCTCTCTACCTCGATGGGCGAAGATCCCTCCTTCAGCTCTGAAAGTTCTCTTCCGTAAGTTCCATCCGACAAGACGCCTAGAATTTCGCCTTGGGATCGGAATTCCGCGAGTGAATAGAGCTGTTGACGGTCTAGAAGGACTCCTTTTTCACCACGAATCTTAGCGATTGTATAATTGTCTCGAAGAACGTGTTGCACTGCAGATGGCAACAAGAGTTGTTCGCTACGCTTGAAGCACGAGGAGTAGGGCTATGATAAGAGAGTAAATCGCCAGCGCCTCAGAAAGGATTACAGGTATAAGGACCCGTGAGTAGAGCTCCGACTTCTCTGCTGTCGCAGCAGCCATGGCACTCCCAGACGTTCCAATGCCAAACCCTGCTCCGAGCGCCCCTCCTCCAACAGCAAGACCCGCAGCGAAGATGCGAAAAGCCGAGTCAGCCGCAGCAAGGTTAGCTGGGTTTGCAATAGCTGGAAGCTTGAAGACTGCAAGAAGCGCAACGACTAACCCGTAGATTGCCAATGCTTCAGCAAGGACAACTGCAATGAAACTTCTTGCAAATATTTCGGGCTTCTCGGTAATCGCGCCAGCGACTCCCGGCCCTGACATACCGATACCGAGGCCTGCACCGATGGCTGCGAGGAGGATGCTGAGAGCTATTCCGAGCGAAGCCCAGAAAATGGGGTCAAGCATTTGTTACACGGACCAACTCAACGGTTCTCGATAGGGCGAGAACGCCGTGCCTCCGCCCTCATAAAACTTACCAAACCATTCGACCCAGTGAAGTCTCAGAGCCTGCACAAAGACAATGAGTCCTTCAAGTAACATGACCAACAAGTTTCCAGCGGTAGCGCCTACTAGCGAAGTAGCCGTTATCACAGGCCCACCGAAAGCGACAAAAATTGCGAACTTGACGTAGTACCCGGACAAGTTGAGGGCCCATATCCGAAGATAGGAGAAAGTATTGCTAATCGATTGAATGAACACTTCCAACGCGTGCAAGCCACCCTCTTTCCATCCCAGCAACAACAGGGGGACCAAGACCCCTGGAATCTCTACCGGGTTTTGCAAAGCAGTAGAAAACTTGAACCCCGACAGAACAACCTGCGAAATAACGAAAACTCCTGCAAGATAGAACCAAGCTGAGCATACAGGTCCAAAAAACGCTTCTCTGAATTCACGCCTGCGAATTCTGTTGTAGGCCCCCAAGCCCATTCCGAACGTCATGTGACCAACTCCGAACAACAAGATGAAAACCATGAACAACTGAAGGTTCGCAATATCTCCCTCTATTGCGCCTTTTGTGGGGCTGAAGATTCCCGTGAACCCAAAAATGGACTTGGACTCGAAGCCGAAAAAGTCACCGAATATCAGCCCAAACACTGTTGTCGCGGCGCCGAGCATCACGATGAGCTCGGCTCCACTGACGAAGGGTTGAACGAAGTCCCCAACCTTCTTTCCCGTCTTCTTTAACCTCAGAAGGACTAGACCGAGCAACAGCATCAAAGGGCCTTCGCCAAAGTCTCCGAACATGAGACCATACATTAGAGGAAAAGTGAAGATCATGAATAGGAGCGGATTGGTCTCATCATACGATGGGATCCCAAAACTGTCAATTAACGACTGAAGAGGTTTCGTCCACTTCGGAGAACTCACCAGGGTCGGAGGCTTCTCCCCATTATGAGCCTCTAGACCGTTCTCCAAGGTATCCCCGTGAGACTTGTGAGCTACTTTTTCTTCCCAAACTTCATGGTGGATTGAAACCAATCCCCTGCATGCGGCAGATGCTCCCTCGGCAAGCTGGGAAGTTTTGGATGCAGGGATCCAAGCGTTTAGCATATACGTCGACTCCGTTGTGGAGGTGCCTGCTACTGCCCGGGACCTTGCCTCCAGAATCTCCGCATAAAATTCGAGAGCTTTGACTCTCGGCGCAAATTCCTGCTTCAGAGATTCGCGCTTGCTGTCCAATTGTTTTTCGGTCTCTTCGAGCGCCTGCAATCTTGTATCGATTAGGTTTTTGGCCTCGCGTGGGTCCGAAGGAAGATCGGTCCAAGGCTCCTCGACTCTTGAGCCAAGCGCTGCTGCAACTTGTTTTGCATCCTCTTCGAACGCGCTAGGAAATATAGCCAGGAAGGTCTGAGTTTTTTCCGAGCCATGAGTAATGACAAAGATCAGGTTGCCGTACGTTATCTGATCCAAGTCTCCTTGCACAGAGACTGTCGATTCTCTTGGGCATTCTCCCGCTAGGGTGACGAGGAATCCGCTGCTTCCAATAGTACCAAGTGGCATTCCAACTGCTTCCAATCCTGAAAGAACACGTGAGAGTTCCAAAGTTCTCTCCCTGTCGGCTAGTAATTTGCCTTGCGATTCCTCTAGTTGGCGGACGGACCCTTCGAGTTTTGAGGTTTCTTGGTCGAGGAAGAGGGCGAGCTCATCGATGTTGTGAATTGGAGCCTCAATTTTCTCCGATTGACCCTCAATCGGTTGAAGAGCCGAGGCTAGTGCGGAAATGCGGTTCCTGATAGTCGCGGACTTCGAGAGCAAGCCCGTAGCTTCAAACGGCGCTGCACCGGGTGGGAGGTGTTCATCGTCAACTGTCACGAGGTGAATCATCTGTTCTCTCCCGGCGTAGGAGAGGAGGTTGGGCAGCTCGTCCTTTGCAACTATGATGCTGACCTGGTGCATTGTCTCTGGTCTAAGCAAGAAATGGAGACCTACTCGCCAAATATGGCGGAAGAAATTGTCGTTAGGAGCTCGTTGTCCAGTCTTTCGAGGCGAGCCCTGAAAGAGTTGCTGAAGATCGTCTTTCCCTCGGGGTCGCTCGCAACTACGCCCCCCAAGTCATCGACTGCTGTCTCTTCAGCAATGAGTTTTGTTCCTTTGGGTAGCGATTGTCCTAGAGATTGGAGACTTTTCTTGTCCGCATTCCGAAAGCCGATCTTTACTAGTACATTATCTGTCCCCACTGCCTCCACCGCTTCTGCTACGAAGCGTTTCAGTGTCGAATCGAACTGGTCCGAGCTAGCGATGTCGGAGAGACTCTTTTCAACGGTCCTGAGGATGCTCTGAACGATCTTATTCTTCTCGTCAAGGATCCTTAAGCGGTTGGCCCTGATTCTGGAACTAAGGATACTCCTTCTGATGCTCTCGGCCTCCAAGCTCGCTCTCGATAGAATATCGTCCGCATCTCTTTGAGCCTGGGCTTGGGCCTCCCCTAGGATCTGCTTGGACTTGTCTTCTGCCTGCTCGACGATGCCCGCTGCTTTCAGTTTTGCGTCTGATAGTATTCGATTATGAAGCTTCTCCAAAGACTCTGCCACTTTTCACCCACCTAGGATCAATTCAACGGCTTTCTTGGCGGCAGCATCTTTCCTGTTCTCGAAGAGTTTCTTGTAGTTCTCGAGCAGAGAGTCGGTTTCCACGTCTGAGCTTCTCGCATCTGCCTCAGCTTTCTCCCGCGTCTCGCGCAGCCTCTGGACCTTTCGCTGTTCTGCCTCAGCTGTTGAGGCTTGCCGAACATTCCGGGCTTGTTCCGAAGCAGAGGCTAGAATTTCCTGAGCCCTTGACTCTGCTTCTTCGACGATCCGTTTCGCTTGTGCCTCAGTTTCTACAATCTTCCTTACAGCCTCGATTCCGGACAAGCGATTTCTGCTCCAAAGACACCATTAGACCGCGTTTTCGAATGTCCACTTTGGGTGCGCGCTATAAAACTGTTCGAAGAAGGGTTTTGATACAGTTTCCAACACTTTATTCTACATACAAGGTCACTGAAGAATGCCCGTCAAGATTATTCACCCTGATCACGTGGAAATCGTCGGTCTAGGACACGTTCTCCTAACCGGTCCACACGTAGCGAGCCGGGATGCAGACATTCACACGGGACCAATTGTTGAGGAAGCAGCGCTGACTTCGAGGTCCTACGCTGTCATCGGCAAGGTCAGCAGAGAATTCCTGGATCCGAATAGGATTCAGTCCGCACAATCAGAATTCAGAAAGAGCATCGAGGGATTCTTAGCGGAAGATGGAATCAGATACCTTCTGGACATCCGCGGGAAGAGGGAGCCGGGCGTCGAGATTGGAATAGCCGCGGGGCAGTCTTGCTCAGACTCCACGACCGATTTAGTAAAGTCGAGGTTGGTCAAAGATTTCACGGTAAAGATGAACAGCGAGTACAAGGGTGACGAGTCTGGAAGCATAGTCACGAGTTACAACCGGAAGGATGCAAAGGGCAACTTCGTTGTCGAGACTATCCAAGTTGAGTTCGGTAATGAAGAGAGACAGTTTCAGAGAGAGAAGGTGATCAGCGACATCTCCGAGATAGTGGACATTCTCAATGCGCGACTACTGGCTTCGCGAGCCGACTAGTGCAGCAGCAGCGCTTTGAACCAGCCGAATCCAAGGGTCTGGATAGAGTCCTATGGCGAAGATCAGAATCGTGGCAGTCCAAAGAACGAACATGTAGACGTGGGGTTCTGGAATCCTGGGCTGATCTGCCGGGTCGTCGAAATACATCCTCTTAATGACCCAACCATAGTAGCTCATACTGAAACCGCTGTTAATCAGCGCCGCCAACGCTAGATAGCCGCCCCAGCTATACGGCGAATAGATCGCGCCTGTGAACAGCATTACTTTGCTGAAAAACCCATTCAAGGGAGGCACTCCTGCAAGGCCGAGAAAAATTACCGCGATGCTCAAAGATGTTTGCGGCATTCTTCGGGAGAGCCCGTTGAAAGAATCAAGGTTCGTAACCGAAAGCCTAGTAGCAACGGCCGCCGCCGCGACGAACGCGGCTGTCTTCAGAATTGCATAGTTCAGAACGTGGAAGAGTCCACCCGCCAGACCCAAAGGAACATTGGTTGTCGTGAATGGAGTGGCCAGGGCCATTAGGATGTAGCCAGCCTGGGCAATGCTGGAGTAGGCGAGGAGTCGCGTGAAGCTCTTTTGCATCAGAGCTGCAACGTTTCCAACACTCATTGTCACTGCAGCTACAATCGCAAATGTCGAGTAGAAATCCACGTTGAAAGCTGAGATTCCCACGATGAACACGCGAAAGGCCGCGGCGAATGCCGCCATCTTCGCACCAGCGGCCAAGAACGCGCCAATTGTAATCGGGGCGCCTTCGAAAGCATCGGGTATCCACATGTGGAAGGGAACGACTGCCATCTTCACCCCGAACCCGACGATAAAGAGGACTATAGCGAGGATGCCGAATGGACGAACATCGGGTCCCGCAGTCGAAAGAGAGCTCGCGATGGCCGTTAGCCCAGTGGAACCTGTCACGCCGAAAACAAGGGAGATGGCATAAACGATGAGCGCGGAGGAGAGGGCTGAGAGGACGAAGAATTTCATAGCTGCTTCGTTGGAATTAGGGTCATTCTTCCTGAACGCTGTCAAGGCATAGGTAGGAATGCTCATCAGCTCCCAGCCCACGTAGAGGAGTATCAGGTCCATTGAAGCGGCCAGGACGATCATTCCGAGGGTCGAAAGAAGCAAGAGTCCGAAGAACGGTCCCTTGTTAGGGTCCTCTTGCATGTACTGTAGAGAGGCAACAGTCACGAAGATCGCTACGATCAGTAGGACTCCTGAGAAGAACATGGTAAACAGATCAACTTGGAATCCCCCGAAAGATACTGGCGAAGAGTTCGTGAACCCAAGCCATATTGTGGACACCAGAGCGATGGCTAGACCTAAGATACAGACGAAAGGCGCGAGACCAAGCTTGGACTTTCTAAACCGAAGAAAACCCGCGGGAGTGGCGAGTAGTCCGAATACGGCCAGGCTGAGAAATGGGGTCAGCGATAGTAGGGCCAATTTGGATTACCTTGCTCCAAGAGCGACGATGGTTCCGACCCACTTCTCCACCGTCGGCGTTATCACACTCCCGAGTAAGGGAGGAGGATACACGCCAAAGATCAATAATGGCACGAGAAACGCGACCAGAATTAGGATCGAGTGAAGGTGCAACTCGTTCTTGGGACCAACCGGGGGAGTCATGGCAACTCGTCTCAGCATCCACAGGAAGTAACCGACGGTTAGAGCGGGTGCGACGATGGCGATTGCGAAAAGGTAGCTAACGCTGAGAGCTCCCTGGATTACGAGATATTCGCTGATGAAATTGGCAAACCCCGGAACCGCCATAGCAGCCATCGAGGCCAAGAAGAGGAGTGTCACTGTCTGAGGCATCTTTCCTCTCAGCCCTTTCAGTTCGTCGATATTCCTGGTTCCTGTATGCTCATGGATGTATCCTGACATGAGGAAGAGCATTCCCACCGCAAGTCCGTGACTGAACATCTGAAAGACTGCTCCTGAGACTCCTGCAACTGTTGCAGTGAATGCTCCGAGGAGAACGTAGCCCATGTGATTGACGCTCGTTAGGGCAATCATTCTTTTGATATCCCTAGCGACGAGCGCGACTGATGCCCCGTAGATCATGGTGATGAGGCCGATGGTGGTAAAGTAGGGCCAGAGAACGCTCACCGCCTTAGGGAAGAGTAACAAGTTGTACCTGATCAATCCGTAGCCTCCCATCTTGAGAAGCAAGCCTGCTAGCAGCACGCTAACGGGTGCAGGAGCCTCCACGTGCGCATCAGGCAACCATGTGTGAAGTGGGAATATGGGAAGCTTGACCGCGAATCCGACAAAAGTTGTGATAGCTACTGCGAGCTGAAGAGGGAGCGCAAGATTCGGAATCCTCGCTGCCAGAACATCATAATCGAACGAGGGACCTCCAGGGTAGGCCGAGGTTCCAGTCCAGGCGTATAGGGCAAGAAAGCCGAACAGCATCACTGCGCTACCTGAATAGGTGAAAATGAGGAACTTCAAGGAAGCATATCTCCGTCGGGGTCCTCCCCAGATTCCGATGAAGAAGAACATCGGGATGAGAACGATTTCCCAGAAGAGATAGAACAGAATCAGGTTGAGCGAGGTGAAGACGCCGATTATTCCTGTTTCGAAGATAAGAAAGAGAGCATAGTACTCCGCGTGTCTGAAGGTGATCTGATCCCAAGACCCCGCCGCGGACAGGAGGCTTAGAAACGTGGCTATCATCAAGAGTGGAAGGCTGATCCCGTCAATTCCGACTTTGTAGTTGAGGCCAAAGGACGCGGCCCACGGAAGGCTCTCAGAAAGCTGGAAGCCCGCCTGGCCATATTGGAAAACAACCAGAATTACGATCGAGATGGCGAAGACGATCGCTGTGGTCCCTACTCCCAGAATCTTTGCCATTTTCGGGTTCTTCCTGCCTAGCAGAAATGTCGGTGCTGCGAGGACCGCGGGGAGAAATATGGCAATTGATAGCAGTCCAATCATTTACGTAGCGCCAACGACGAATAGCATGTAGGCGAGGAGGAGGATTATTCCGATGGCGAACGCGATGACGTATTGCTCCGTCACCCCCGACTGAAGCTTTCTGAGGAGGTTGCTGAGCCTGGACCCATACGATGCTACCTCGTTTGCGGCTCGGTCGACAACCTGAGTGTCGAGTTGATCACTCACCCGCGAATAATCCATTATGTCCCGACCAATTGCGTTGTTTAGCCTGTTCCAGATCCCCTGTTCAACGTACGTGTAGAGACCTCGGCTGCCGGCGAGTAGGCCGGAAACGAAGACTTTGTAGTAGATGGCGTCGAGATACCAACGTTTGTAGAGGAATCGCTGGATCGGGTTCATGTCAGTTTTGAATACGTAACTTTTCCGGAAGTAAAGGAGGTAGGCAATTTCACCGCCGACTACAGCAACAGCTGTGCTCACAGACAGCAAGAGTAGGTCAGTGAGACTCGAAGCTGAGTTGATTGCCGCAGGAAACTTGTAGAGCGTTGAACTGAAAGTACCCGCAATATACGTGGTCAGAGGGCCACTGTAGAGCGGGTAGGCTAGTCCCAATCCCAGGCTGCCAACGGCGAGAAGCAAGTAGGGAATAAGCATCGTAAGACCAGCTTCGTGTGGACGCTTTCCACCTTCCATGAGGTCCTCAACATGCTTGCTGGGCTTTCCTGCAAGTGTAATGCCCAACATTCGAAC
>Ga0209237_1001770_pt1 | contig 12834 bp, 11 predicted proteins | sample GraSoi013_1_40cm_2_FD_185820 | JGI IMG/M metagenome (GOLD analysis project Ga0209237, IMG submission 185820) | Grasslands soil microbial communities from the Angelo Coastal Reserve, California, USA - Sample 10_02_2013_1_40cm (SPAdes) (version 2) | ecosystem: Environmental > Terrestrial > Soil >... | reverse complement strand
GCGCCCAGGCGGGCACCGTCGCCACCACGACCAGCGCGACGGCAACCATAGAGAGACCCGCGAGCCGCGACCGCACCCCGCACGGCATCTGCCTGTCCATAAGCGCCTCCTTGTTGCGGCAACGACCATACGCATATCCGACCGAACGTTCGCATATCGAACCCTGCGGGCAAGTCCGTTGTGAGCGAGATAAGCCTAAAGGACGTCGGGCAGACTGCCGGCCTCGAGGTGATGCGCATCATCAACGAGCCGACGGCGGCGGCGTCTCGCCTACGGCCTCGACAAGAAGAAGGACGAGATGATGACGATGGGCCGGATTAAGGGATCTTTCGTCGGCAACAGAAGGACCGTTCTCGGACCCCCCGTCGTCGGGTCGCGGACCCGACGCCCAACGCGACAGCGCCGACGATCACACAGCTTCAATTACACGCGGGTTGATTATCGCTCAAGCGGTGGGCTTGTCAAACGGAAGCGGACAGATCACTTGTGAACAACACGGCGAGCGGGTTGGTCCGACACGTGGTCCGGCACCGGCCGGGCACACACCCCTCGCGTTCCGCCTCGCTTCGTGAAATATCCAATCGTCGCTTGATCGTGCACTCCAATTGACGTGAAATAGGCGCCTCCTCCAATCGAACCGAGACGTCGTTCAACAGCCGGTCGGCATATTGCGGATTACCGTCCGATTGATTTTTGGCAGGTACACTCATCACACTGCGTTGTCCGAAGTGACTGATTAGGAGGAAGGGCATGAAACTCAGGCAAGAGCAACTCTCGCTACTTCTAGCCCTAGGTTCTCTACTGTTAGTCTCGTCGGCTATGGCAAACGCCCAGGTGACCACGGCTGATTTAGTAGGGACGATCAAAGACAGTTCCGGCGCTGTCGTGCCCGGCGTCACCGTCGCGCTGACCAACGAAGCCACCGGCGTCAGCCGCTCAACCACGACCAGTGACGGCGGTACGTACAGCTTCACATCGCTGCAACCCGGTCGCTACAGGCTCACCGCTGAACTTCCTGGTTTTCGCAAGGTCGAGCGCACGGGCGTGGAATTGCAAGTCAATCAACGCGCGCAGATTGACTTGGATCTGGAAGTCGGGCTGGTCAGCGAGAGCCTCCTGATCGAGGGCAAAGCACCGCTGCTCGAAACCCAATCGTCCGTCCTCGGCAGCGTGATTGAGGAAAAACAGGTGCAGGATCTGCCGCTCAACGGACGCAACTTCGTGCAACTGGCCACGCTCAGTACCGGCGTGTCAGGCGCGGGCTCCGGCATGCGCGGCACCATCATGAGTGGGACGCGGCCCGACGATCTGCGACCCGGCACGGAGCTGTTTGTCAACGGCAATAGAGAAAACTCGAACAACTATCTGTACGACGGGATCGACAACAACACCAGGCTGACGCTGGTTCTCGTCGTGCGCCCGAATGTGGAAGCGATCAAGGAGTTCAAGGTTCAGACCAATCTCTTCTCCGCTGAGCAAGGGCGCAATCCCGGCGCACAGGTGAATGTCGTCACCAAGTCCGGCGGCAACAAGATTCACGGCGCGATCTACGAGTTCGTGCGCAACGACCGGTTCGACGCCAACAACTTCTTTGCCAACCGCGCCGGGCAAAAGAAACCGCCGTTCAAGCAGAATCAGTTCGGTGGCGCGATTGGCGGGCCGATCATCACGAACAAGACCTTCTACTTCGCCGACTACGACGGGTTCCGTCAACAGGTGGGGCGCGTGTTCGTCAACACCGTGCCGACCCTGAAGATGCGGCAGGGGGACTTCAGCGAGGTGCCGGGGACGATCTACGACCCGCTGACGACGGTCGCGCTCCCCGGCGGGGGCATTACGCGCGAGTCCTTCCCCGGCAACGTCATTCCGCAAATCCGGTGGGACCCGGTGACGGCCAAGTTGATGAATGCGTATCCGCTGCCGACCTCTGCGGCATTGGCCAACAACCTGGTCACAACCCCGGCGCGCACGCAGGACTGGAATCAGTTCGACGTGCGCATCGATCACACGCAAAGCGAACGGAACAACTTCCTCGCCCGCTATTCCTGGTCGAAGACGGCGACGATCAACCCTTACACGTTCGCTCCTGTCCAGCTTCCCGGTTTGTCGAAAGCCGTCGGCCTCGGCAACGAGGACACCTTCGCGGGTCCTTCCGAACTGCTCGCGGAGCACGCCGTGTTCGGCTGGGTGCATGTGTTTTCGCCGCGTCTGGTTCTGGATTCGCGCGGCGGCTACAACCACTTCAATCTCGATTTCACGCAAGCCGACGTCGCACCTGGTGATCAACTCGGCGAACAGCTCGGCGTGCCCAACGCCAACCAGCAGGACAAGCAGAATGGCATCCCGATCTTCAGCCCGGCGGGTTATACGGGCATCGGTCAGAGCCGCTCGCTGCCGATTCTGCGGCACGAAAAAACTTTTCAATACGTGACCAATCTGATCTTTGCCGGCGACAAGCACACGATCAAGGCCGGCTTGGACGTGCGCCGGCGACACATGGGCGAGTTTCAGACTAACCGCGGCAACGGCCGTTTCAACTTCACGCCGAACATCACCAACAACCCGGCGAACAACACGGGCGGCCACGTGATGGCCTCGTTTCTGCTCGGCGCGCCGAGCTTGATCGAGCAGGATTACCTGCTGGCCGATGCGGCCATTCGCAGCACTGAGTACGGCGTCTATGTCGCCGATGACTGGCGCGCGACGCAACAGCTGACGTTGAACATCGGGCTGCGTTATGAGCTCGACACGCCTCCCAGCGAACAGTCGAACTTGTGGGCCAACTTCGATCCGACGACGGCAACGGTCCTGGTCGCAGGCCGCAACGGCGTGAGCAAAACCGCAGGTGTCAACACCTTCAAGAAGGCCTTTGCGCCGCGTCTTGGCTTCGCCTACCAGGTTGCACAACACACCGTCGTGCGCGGCGGAGCGGGTATCTTCTGGAACACGGCGGGGCACGGCGGCAACGCCTTGCGGTTGCAGCGCCACGTGCCCTTCGGGCCGATCTATAGCTTCAACCCCGGCACCCAATTCGTCACGCGGCGCGTCAGCGACGGCTTTCCAACGATTCCGCCGCTCGATCTGACCCTTGCCGACAATCCCAGCGGCAGCGTCATCGGCGTTGACCCGAACTATCGGCCCGGTTATGCCCAACAGTTCAATCTGACAGTCGAACACGAATTGCCTTGGTCCTTGTTACTCAAAACGTCGTATGTCGGCAACCTCGGTCGCCATCTCGACACCACGTTCAACCTCAATCAAGCGGTGCCGGGATCGGGACCAGTCAACAATCGCAGGCCGTTTTTTGCCGTGCGTCCCGCGCTGGCCGATGTGACGTGGGCCGTGTCTGACGGCACGGCCTCCTATCACGCGCTTCAATTCAGCGCCACAAAGCGGTTGATGCACGGGTTGAGCGGCTTGCTCTCGTATACGTGGGGCCATTCAATTGACACGGTGGGTCAAAGCTTCGGCGGTGGCGCGGACGGGCCGTTGCCACAAGACCCTCGCAATCGCCTCGCTGATCGCGGCAATTCGCCATTCGACATCCGCCATCGTTTGACCATCGCCTGGAACTATGCGCTGCCTTTCGGCGAAGGGCACAGATGGCTAAGCGGCGGCGGCCCGGCGGAATACGTGCTGGGCGGCTGGCAGGTCAACGGCATCAACTCGTTTCAGACAGGTTTGCCGTTCACGCCGACGCTCAATGCGACGACGGTCAATACCGGTACGGGCAGCCGCCCTGACCGCATCGGCGACGGCACGTTGTCGAACCCGACCGTAGACCGCTGGTTCGACACCTCAGCGTTTGCGACGCCGGCGGCATTCACCTATGGCAATTCGGGCCGGAATATCTTGTACGGGCCGGGGCGCGTGAACTTCGACTTCTCGCTTTTCAAGGAGTTCGGCATCAAGGAGGGCTCGCGGCTCCAATTTCGCGCCGAATGCTTCAATGTCTTCAACACGCCTCAATTCGATCTGCCGAACGCGGCCATCGGCGCGGGCAACGCCGGAACTATTACCGGCATCGTCGGCACGCCGCGCCAGATTCAGTTTGGCGCGAAAGTCATCTTCTGATCACGCACTGGAGCAGTACCGGGAAGCGCGAGCGATCGGAGCGTCCCAATCACGCTCAACGACGTGGATGCTCCGGTCGCTTACCATCAGAACGCCGAAGGTCAGCGGCCCGCTATCCCTCTGGTTTCGTCTTCAACTCGGCGTCGTGTTCCTTGATGAACGCCCGAATCTCGTCGGCCATCGCGAGGAGCTTCGTCCACTGCTCCTTGTAGAGGGTGACGGGAAAGCGTCCGAGCCCGTAGACGGAGACGCCTCCCTTCTCGCTGACTTTCAGGCCGGCGCTCCGGCCGCGTTGGGATTTCAACCGCTCGTTTTCTGCCTTGAGTCGTTCCAGTTCGGCCTTGAGATCGTCGTCGGACATTTGTGCTCCTCGAGTAGCGTAGCGTCGGAACAGATAATACCGAAATGTCGACGATCAGAAGCCTGACAATTCTTGCGACCCATGTGAACGGCGCCGCCGACAGCGGCAAGTACGATCACATCACCACCGACGTGATGAAGCGCGAGCTCGCCGGCGGCGACATCTTCGCCTTTCTCGAGCGCGAGCTGGGAGCGGACGTGGACGTGCGCCGGCTCACCGACGTCGAGCGGCACAAACTGGCCAACTGGTGGCGCATGTGGGCCGATGCGTACGAGACGCGGCAGTTCCACGTCGACCGTAGCGGTCTCGCGTTGCTCGTCGCCTACCTGCTGCACGGCATCTTGCGCCTCGACTCTGTCCCGCCGCGATGACGGCGCTCAGGTTCGGGAACGAGGTTTGCTGCTGAACCGGATATGGCGATGGCCAAACAGCTGAGCCGCTACGCCGGCCGAAAGCTGACGCGCCGTCTGACTCGCGCCCTCCCGTGGATTGGCGGCGCGATTGCGCTCGTCACCCTCGGCAGCGCGATTCGCCGGAAGGGGTTTCTCGGCGGCACGGTTCACACCGCGCTCGATTTCATCCCGTTTGTCGGCGGCGCGAAGAATCTGGCGGAGGCGGCGCGCGGCCGCGACTTCATTCCCGACCGAATCGTGCCCACCCCACAACGCTGATCGCGCTCATCGGACCGGCACGACCACCCTCGTCGAGTGATCCGATCCCAGCAAGTCGAGGAGAACGACATCCACGACCAGGAACTGCGGCACGAAGCTGCCGCAGCCGAACTGCGGATCGAACGTGAATGATCGCCGCGAGCCGCTGCGAATCAGCGTCGAGCCGAAGCGCGAAGAGAGATCGAACGCCGAAATCAGCAGCGGCGATGCGCCACGATGGGTTCCGTCCAGCAGCGTGAAGCCCACCTGCCGCATGAACAGGTCGCTGCCACCGGCCAGATCGATGAGCAGATCGAATCGCGTCGTCAGTGACGGGAATGCCGCGCAGCGGATGCCGAATATCGGTATGAGCCCGAGCTGCTGCGGCACGATCGACGTGGTGACGAGCGGTGTGATGGCGAACGGCGACGCAAACGTCGCCAGGTGCGGCGCCTTCGAGTTGTCGACGTCGCATGCCACCGCGATCGTGAGCGAGCCGGCGAGCACCAGAATACCGAATTTGTCAGCCGGCCATCCGCGAGCAGACATACTCACCTCCAGCGGTTATGACTTAGGCTCGAGCTCCCCCGCTGTCAAGGTCAGGCAGTCGCGTTCTTCCGTTTTGGCCTCACGACAGCCGGCTGGCGACGTTCGGATTTCGATTTCGTAACATCAGCAGCGACCCGACGAAGGCGACGATCATCAGCGACAGGACGCCAAGCTCGATCATCGACGTGCGAAACGCCGCTTCGCCGCGGTTCGGCAGCTCGCTGAACTCCGCCGTCAGTACGAGGATCCGCCGCGTCGCGGCGACCATCCCGACGATGAGAAACGGCTCGGGGACGAGCGTGTGCTCGCGGAACGACACCTGCACGGTGTAGAGCAGCTCCAGCAAGTGGATCACGGCGCCCGCGAGGACGCCGCCGGCGACTTCCCTGGTGAACGTGACGGCGCCGCTTCCGAGCAGCAGCAGCGCGCTGGCCGCGAGCAGCGTGCCGAGCCCGACGTACACGATGTCCTCGACCCAGGTGAACGCGCGCGCCACGAGGCTGCGCGTCCCCTCCTGATCTTTTTTCATGATTGCGCGGTGATCACATGCCGGCGACGAGCACGCGCAAGTTCCGTGTCAGTCATGGCCGGTCTGTTTGCTCCGGCGACTGATTCATCGCGACGTGAACGACGCCTTCGCGCACGCTGGCGTTGAACGGTTCGAGATCGAGGCCGGACCCGCCAATCCGGCGTCCCGATGCGATCTCGAACCGGCAGCCGTGCCACGGACAGTGAAGCTCGCCTCGCGACAGCGATCCCAGGTGCAGCGGCAGCGCGCTTCCCGGACACGCGTTCCGATACGCCACGATTCCATCCTCATCGTCGAGCGCGCACAGCAGCACCGGCACGCCATCGATCTCCACGGCCTTCAGGACACCGCGCGGCAGATCGTTTCGTGAGAAGGCGAACTTCCACGCCGGCGCGCGACCGCCGACCTTGCGGAGCGGAATGAATCCCGACGCGTTGGGCGGCGTCATCGCGACGTCGCTTTGCACGAGACGCAGCGGATCGTTAGGGACGAGGTCGTACAGCACGAACAACGTTTTCACGGCCGGGTCCTCGGCGATGCGTTCGACGAAGCCTTTCCCGCCGAGCTCCGTGATCAGCTCGAACAGCCGCGAGACGCACGTGCGATGGAGATGATCGATGTGCTCGAGCAGCTCGAACATCTGTAGACGTGACGTCTCATCCGAAGGCGATTGGACCGCCTCGACGATGGATGCGAACCGGGCGGCGTCCGCGTCGATATCATTCATGTGGTGATCGACACCTCCCGCGCGGCGGCGTGGCGCACCGCGGCGACGGCGAGTTGACCGAGACAGATGCCGCCGTCGCCAGGCGGCACCAGACGATGCCGATACACGTCGAAGCCGGCGCGCGTCAGCCGAGACGCCGCGTCGCTGGACAGAATCGCGTTCAGGAAGCAGCCGCCGGTCAACACGACCCGCGACAGCCCGGTCGTCTCGCGCAAACGGCGGCACACTGCGACGATCACGTCTGTAAGCGTCGTATGGAACCGGCGCGCGATGACCGCCGGTGCAACACCGGCGAGGCGATCGCCGGCCACCCCGCGAACGAGTGGCCGCGTGTCGACGACCAGCGGCGCGCTCGTCTCGTCGATCGCGAAGGGATACGAGGCTCTCGACCATGACCGCGAACGGTTTGTCGTCACGACGCTTGCGCCGCCGCAGCTCGCCAATCGCGTCGCCGTTGGCCGCATCGCAGGCCAGATGAAAGCCGCCCAGCCCTTTCACGGCGACGATGTGGCCCGACGCGAGCGCGCGAGCCGCTGCGGTCATCGAATCGCCCGCGACGAGACGGCCGCTGCCATCCATCGCCGTCACTCGCGGACCACACGCCGGGCACGCGATCGGCTCCGCATGGAATCGCCGATCGCGCGGATCCTCGTACTCGCTCCGGCACGCCTCGCACATCTCGAACAACGCCATCGTCGTCCGCTCGCAATCGTAGGGAGTGCCGGTGACGATCGTCAGCCGCGGGCCGCCGGTTCGAGGGATCGAACAGCTCGGCGAGACACGCGTCGCACGTCGCGACGTCGGGGCAGACGAAGACGTCGGATCGTTCGCTGACGCGGCTTGGATCGATCCGGAAGCCGACGTCGCCTCGCGACAGCAGCGCCCTCGTCGAGACCGAATCGACGCGCGCGAGCGGCGCCGGACTGGTGGTCAGCGCGCGTTCGAACCGCTCGAGCGCGTCGCGATCGGCTTCGACTTCGGTGACGACACCCGCGGGACTGGTCACGAAACCGCTGAGGTGGAGGCGGGAGGCGAGCCCGTAGACGAACGGGCGAAAACCGACGCCTTGAACGACCCCGTGGACGGAAATGGCGCGTCGCTCCATAAACGGTTCAACAGCGCCCCTCCATCATACGCGCAGGATCATCGCCGCGAGCCGTGGCGTCGCCGGGAGCGATCGTGTCACTTCCTCGCCGGACCGTAGAGCACGCGGCCGGGCCGCGCCGCGGTCATCTTGCCGTCCTCGACCGCAATCTGTCCGTTGACGACGACGAGCGCGACACCTTCGGCGTACTGGTGCGGCTGCTCGAACGTCGCGAGGTCGCGGATCGTGTTCGGATCGAACACGGCGACGTCCGCCTTCATGCCCTCACGCAGGACACCGCGATCCGCGAGGCCGGTGCGCTGCGCCGGATACGCAGACATCTTTCGCACGGCGTCTTCGAGCGTGATGACTTTCAGGTCGCGCACGTAGCGGCCGAGCACGCGCACGAACGTGCCGTAGCTGCGCGGGTGCGGACTGGCCTGGCCGAAGATCGGCACCTCGCCGTCCGATCCGATCATGGTCGCAGGATGACGCAGGATGCGCTGGAGATCCTCCTCGTTGATCGCGTGAAAGATGCCCTGGCAGCCGCCCTGCTCGATGATCCACAGCACCGTGTCGGCGGCGTTCTCGATGGTCGGCTCGAGACCGCGCCGCTTGGTGACGTCGCCCAGCCGTTTGCCGTCGAGGGCATGATCCCAGTCGCACCGCGCGAGCTGCACGTTCTGCGGATCGCCGCCGCCGCGTTCCTCCTTGATGAGGCGAATGACTTCTGCGCGAATCTCCGATCGCGTCGACGCCGTCTGCATGCGCTTCAACGTGCTTTGGCGCCCGCCTTCGAGCGCCCACGACGGCAACAGCGCCGCTCCAACGCCGGTGGACGAGGCGGTGTACGGGTACTGATCGATCGTCGCGTCGACGCCGCGCGCCCGCGCTTCGTCAATCAGCCGCAGCGTCTCGACGCTTTTTCCCCAATTCGCTTTCCCGATAATCTTGTGATGCGTGACCTGCGTCGGCAATCCGCCCTTCTCGCCGATCTCGATCGTCTCGCGCACGCTGTCGACGACGTGCGACGCTTCGTCTCGCATGTGCGAGGTGTAGATGCCGCCCATGCGCCCGGCGACCTTCGCGAGCTCGACGACCTCGGCCGTCGGCGTGAACGTGCCGGGCACGTAGAAGAGACCTGAGCTCAATCCGAATGCGCCGTCTTCCATGCCCTGCTGCACGAGCCCGCGCATCTTCTCGATCTCCGCCGGCGTCGCTTTGCGGTCCACCGAGCCGATGACCTGCTCGCGCACCGACCCTTGACCGATGAACATCGCGAAGTTCGGCGTGATGCGCGTCGCGGCCACGCGATCGAGAAACGGCCGCAGCGGGATCGGCGACGAGCCATCCGGCCCTTCGAAGATTGTGGTGACGCCTTGCCGCACGTAGTTATCAGCGGTCGGCACGTCGAAGATGCCGCGGCGCGCGTGCGTATGCGGATCGATGAACCCGGGCGCGACGACGTTTCCCGCGACGTCGACGACGCGCGTCGCCGGCGCGTCAATCCGTGCCGCGATGCGCGCGATCGTGTCGCCGCGAATCGCCAGGTCCGCGCGATACCACGGGCTGCCGGTTCCATCGACGATGCGGCCGTTCCTGATGATGAGATCGTACGCGGGCGTCTGCGCGCGAAGCGCGCCCGCGGCGAGCGCGACGCCGGCAACCAGCGCGAGGGCAATCGATCGTGTGCGCATGGCGCGAGACTATATCCGATCGCTCGCGCAGCGGATCATGGTCGGCTAATGTAACTCTCCACCACGGTGGACACGGAGGACCGGAGGACGAATCCATTTTCATGCACAACAGGATTGACCCTCCGCGTCCTCCGTGTCCTCCGTGGTGGCGAGGTGGTTGGACGCGGCTGTCTCACCGCGCAAACAACGAATCGAAGTCGTAGCTGACGCCGAACTGCGCGCGCACCACGGACTTGGCAATCAGGTCGGTGCGGTTGGAATAGCGAACGGCAATCGGAAAGCCTGCGCTCGACGAGCGGCTAGCGCGCTTGCGCTTCAAAGAGCGTCAGCTCGTGCACGGACCAGAACCAGCGGTGCGTCTCCCCGGTCTGACGCAGGCGCAGCGTCGTGGTGTGGTTCGGCGGCAGATCGAGATCGATCGGCGCCCGCCGCTCGTCGAACGCGATCGAGGCAATCAATCGTGTCAGCACGGGACCGTCGAAGAGGACGCGCGTCGATCCGCGATCGTCGATCGACTCGACGACGAGCTGCCGCGGATAGTCGACGAGTCCACGCGGTGAGGTCTCAATCCGCACGCGAGCGACGTCGGTCGGCTGTCGCAGGCGAATCTCGAGCCACTCGGTCCCGGCTTGACGTGTGCCGGTGAGCCATCGCGTTTCGATGTCGCCATCGAACATCAGCGGCAGGCGATCGCCTGCGTGTGACGCGGCCGCGGTGAACGACGAAGGATCGATGCGCCGCCCGTCTTCCCCACCACGGCCAAGCCGCGACGCCGGTGCATCCGTCAGCCGCCAGGCAAAGGTGTTCTGAAACTCGCGTTCCTCTACGTACTGATCGCGCGCGGCGCGCACCTCCGACAGGATGCGCGCCGGCTCGCCGGCGTCGGCGTACGTCCACCAATGCAGCAAGACGTACTGCACGCCGATCGCGCGCAGCGCCTCGAGCGCTTCGCGGACATGACCCGGTTCTCGAAACGGCGACGCCGGACCGCCGAGGAACTCCTGCAGCCCTGACGTCCAGCCGGTGTAGCCGTTGACGATCGGATGCCGGTGCAGCAGCGTGTTGAACTGATAGATGAGCGTGTAGGGATGGAAATCGTTCTGCTGCGCGATGCTCAGTTCAATCGCCGCGCCGGGCGGACTGTCGCGCAGCCACTCGTAGGCCGCGCGATCGAGATTTCTTTGGATCGGTGGAAACGGATCGATCGACGCGACCAGCCGTCCCTCGACGATGATGAGCAGACCAAGCGCCGCGGTCGTCACGAGCGCAGCGGTTCGCGGCAATCGCGCAAGCGCGCGGGCGGCGCCGGCGGCGGCGAGCACGACGAGCCCGAGGTCGACGATGGTCGCGAGGCGGGCGGGCACGCGCATGCCGCTGAATCCGGGCACGAGGCGGTACAACAGGTCGTAGGGACGCCACGGATACTGTTGATATCGTTGATATTGTTGAAATTGTTCACCGGGACCCATCGAGATCCAGAGCGCGACCAACGTCACGAGCGCGTAGGTGACGACGTAACGGAGCCAGTCGCCGCGCGATCGAACGGCGATCACCAGCGCGACGGCCGCGAACGCGATCGCGACCAGTCCGAGAAACAATTGGCGCTCGGGTCCGCCTGGCGCGAGCAGGCCGCCCCAGCTCCACCCGCCGGGCGAGATCCTGAAGTAGTCCGCGATCCGAGCGCTGTAATACAGGAGGTCGTCCGTGCCGCGGTCGAGACTTCGCTCGCGTTGGACGCGGATGTACATCCACGCAAACGGCGCGAGCGCCGCGCCGATGCCGATGCCCGCGGCGAGGAGGTCGCCAACAATGCGCGCCCGTGGGAGCCGCGGCCGCACGAGCTCCACGGCGATCACGACCGCGGTCGCCATCGAAAAGAAAAACAGAAAGTACCCATTCGACAACGCCTGCAGGACGAACGCGATCGCAAACCCCGCCAGCGCGCGGGTCGATCCCGTGGCGAAATACCGGTGCAGCGCCCACAGCGCCATCGGCATCCAGCCCGCCATCAGCACCTGCAAGTGCGTGATCTGGCTCGCGCGATACGGGTTGAAGACGAACGCGATCGCAGCCAGGAGCGCCGCGTCCTTCCGGCCGAAGAGCTCGCGCGTCAGCCCGTACATGCCGGCGCCGGCCAGGACATACGAGCCGAGAAACGCGATGTTGTAAACGAGCACCGCGTTCCGCGTCAGCCACTGCAGCGGCGCGGTGAAGATGGCGACGCCGAACATGTGCTCGGCGTACGCGACCGTGTGCTGATGCGGGTAGAGAAACGGCGCGTCCCAGAATCCGCGCAGACCGTGCGCCAGACGATCGGCGTCCCACGCGAGGAGGAACGTGACGAGCGCTGGATCGCCCAGCCCGCCCGGCAGCGCGTACGACGCCTTGAGGATGAGTGGATAGGTGGTGACGATCGCCGCGACAAGGAAGAACAGCGCGACCATCGGGATCTCGGACGAAGAACGCAAAGAGCGCAAAGACTGTTCTTCTTTGCGGGCTTCGCGGCCTTTGCGTTCGATCGTCATCTACAAAGCGAAGAGGATCGCGTTCCCGGCGGGATCGTGCACGAGCAGACCGTCGGGTGTCGTGTCGAACGGCACGCTTGCGGATCGCAGACGCGCGGCGACGTCTGCGCGCGCCGCTTCGGCCGGCAGCTTCACGGCGAAGTGCCGCAGGCCGATCGCGCCAGGAGGCGGCGGCGGCGCGCCGACGCCCGCCCACGTGTTCAGGCCGATGTGATGATGATAGCCGCCGGCGGACACGAACAAGGCGCTCGGTCCGTAGCGCTGCATCAACTCGAATCCGAGCACGTCGACGTAGAAGCGCTCCGCATCCGCAAGCCGTGACACGTGCAGGTGCACGTGACCGATTACCGTCCCGGGCGCGAGCCCGTGGCCGTCGCCGCCGCTGTCCTCCGCGAGAATCCGATCGAGATCGAGCGGGTCGGCGCCCATCTGAAGCCGGCCGTTCACGATCGGCCACTCGGCGCGCGGCCGATCGCGATAGACCTCGATGCCGTTGCCGTCCGGATCGGCGAGATACAGCGCCTCGCTGACGCCGTGATCGGCAACACCCTGCAGCACCGTGTCGGTCTCGACCATTCGGCGCAGCGCGCGCCCGAGATCGCGGCGCGACGGCACGAGAATCGCGAAGTGATAGAGGC
>Ga0209237_1001764_pt1 | contig 12853 bp, 15 predicted proteins | sample GraSoi013_1_40cm_2_FD_185820 | JGI IMG/M metagenome (GOLD analysis project Ga0209237, IMG submission 185820) | Grasslands soil microbial communities from the Angelo Coastal Reserve, California, USA - Sample 10_02_2013_1_40cm (SPAdes) (version 2) | ecosystem: Environmental > Terrestrial > Soil >... | reverse complement strand
CCGCCGATCTGCGTTCGGAACTTCGAGGATTGCCCTCTTTACCAGGCTGAAAAACGGCGCGAAGACCGCACAATTACCCGCTACACGGACTGAATCTCGTAAATCGCCTCTAAAGCCCGCCACACAATTGAACTGCACAGTCTGCTCCGCCCCGGCTTTGCCTATTGACGACGCGTGCGTCTTCTGCCACGCGCCCCTGGTGGAGCGCGACGAGCCTCTCGAGCTGCTCGACTACCTGGTGGAGCGCATCCCGATGGCACAGGCCAAGCGCGGGCATCTGAACCGGGGCCCCATCACAGAGCTGTCGATCGATGTTGACGGGCGTAGCTTTCGCGCCCGGGTCAAGAACGAGTCGCTAGAAGTGGCGCCGCCGGTCGAGCTGGCGGCCTGGGTGGACTTGCTCCTGACCAAGCTGAGCGACGCCGCCGCCGGCAATCACGAGCTGCGGCGGGCGGTGCTGCGTTCGGGGTGGGCGCTGCGCTGACAGCGGCGTAGGCTGAAGGCGGCAATGGCCGTCGCTATGCGGCGCCCGAGATCCACGCTGTGGATGGCGTGGGTCGCCGCCGGAGCACTCGGTACGGCAGTTGCCGCCTCGGCGACGCAGCCCGGATTCGAAGTCTTTCCTAATCTTGGCGACTGGTACTGGCTGCCGCCGGCCTTGCTCGCGGCGCCGCTCGCCTTGCTTCAGTTCCTGGTCCTGCGTGGGGCGATGGGCGTCTCACTGGCCGCCGCTGGCATGTGGGTCGGTCTGACTTTGGTCGCCTCCGTCGCCAGCCTGTTCGCGACGAGCGGGTGGTATTTCTACGTACCGCAGGTACTCCCGCGCGCATTCATCCCTATGGAAACCGGAATCGACATCATGTTCACTGTTGCGGATTACATCAACCCGCTGCTTTTGGGCCTTGCCCAGGGCGTTGTGCTGGCTTGGGTGTTCGGCCGCCCGCGCATTGCCGCGTGGTGGGTCGTGGCCAACCTTGTGGCTTATGCCGTCGCACTTCATCTGATGCTCTTTGTCTTGACCGCGTCGGGGTTCGACCTGAGAACTGCGCCCGGTGGGTACGTGCTGGCGCGCGTCGCGCTCGCGGCGTTGTACGCCGCCATCACCGGCCTCGTCCTGGTCGCGATCCTGAGGATGCGAGCGCCGGTCACACCGCCACAACTTCCCCGTCCAGCCGTCTAGTCGCGTCGATCGCGGCGGGGTCCTACGTTTTGATCAAAGTGCACGTATCAGCTGCTCTGGAAAATGTGCGGTTTGATCAAAGGCACCTAACGGGTTAGAGGGCCAGCGCCAGCTGCTCGTTGGCTTCCAGCGCCCAGGCCCGGATTCCCTTTCGGCGCAGCGACCGCGCGAAGTCCTCGGTGAAGCCGTGCACGGTGTAGACCTGGTCGGCGCCGGTGCGCTCGACCACCTCCATCAGCTCGTCGAAATCGCAGTGGTCGGAGAGATCGAAGGTGGCATCCGCGCCGAAGAGCCGCGCGAAGTCGGGATCCTTCGCCCAGCCTGAGATCAAAGCCGTCCGGTAGCGCCCCAGGCGCCGGATGTCGTCCTTGCCAACAGGTGGAGCGATGACGACGCGGTCGGTCACCGCTTCTCCGTTGAGCTCGACCCAATCCGGCAGCGAACGGCCCGCCGACGCGTACTGGTGTGCGCACGGAACGCAGCGTTTCTCGAGCGCAAACGCAAACCCGTACTTGGCGAGCGCGAGCATCACCTCTTCGGTCTTGCCCAATGCATGGCACAGCAGGACAGGTGTCACACGGCTGTCCAGCGCGCGCTGGCACCATCGCGCGATCGATTCGATGGTTTCGTCGGGATCGCCGAACCGAAAGTGCGGCCGCCCATATGTGCTCTCGAGGATCAAGACGTTCGCCTTCGGCACGAAGGTGCTCACGCCGCCCGTCTGACGCAGCTTGATATCGCCTGTGTATAGAAGCGACGTGCCGTCCTGCTCGAAATGCAGCTGGGCGGAGCCCAGCATGTGGCCCGCGGGGTAGAGGGTAATGCTGCCCTCGCCGCGCCGCATGGTCTCGCCGAAGCCGAGCATCCGCCAGCCGCGTGGCCTTCGAGCCTCGGGTATCAACGCCAGCGTCTGGGGGGTGAGCAGCGCTTCTTTGTGCCGGCGCGCGTGGTCCGTGTGCGCGTGGGAGATGAAGGCAAAAGAACGCACGACGAGCGGGTCGAGCCACAGCCTATGCGCGGGCAGCGATACCCCATGGTCCCAGACGACCTCGCGAGTCACAGCCTGACGAGGTCTCCTTGGGCGAAGAGGTCGTGCGGCACGGCGATCCCGATCGCCTCGTAGGCCTCGATCGGCACTCCGATGTCGGCCACGAGGACGCGCCCCGCCAGCTTGAGAAGGCCCGGCTTGGGCAGCCCCAGTGTGATGGTTACGTCAGCTTGCACAGTTGGAGAGTAGGCGACGCCGGAGTCCGCGTCGAGCCCCGATGGAACGTCGACCGCGATCACGCCCTTGCCCGACTTGTTGATGGTGTCGATCCACGCCGCGAACCTTCCTTCCGGCGCGCGCGTGAGCCCTGTGCCGAAGATCGCGTCGACGATCACCTCCGCGTCGTCGAAGCGCAGTTCGTCCTCGACGTCGATTCCCAGGTTGCGCAACGCGGCCAGCTCGCGCGCTGCTGGGCCACGTAGACGGCCGGCGTCAAAGCAGCAAACGGCGGCCAGGCGGCCCCAACGATGCAGATGCCTGGCGGCCGCGAGGCCGTCGCCCGCGTTGTTGCCCACGCCGCAGACGACCGCCGCACGCTGACCGACGAACCTGGCGATCTGCCATCCCGCCGCCTCCATGAGCCACTCGACGGAAACGCCGAAGCGCTCGTCGGCCAGCGCGTCGACCTCTCGGACCTGCCTGCTGTTAAGAGTTGGTAGGGCGCTGGACGACAAATGAGCAGTAAGGATCGCGCCGGTGGATTGAATCGGACTGCGAGACCGCCGCTCCGGTAAGACGCGAGATGAGCTGCGGCGTGATCGTGCAGACCTGCGGGAACTTCAGCGCTGTGTTGCGGAACGGGCAGTTGTGGATGGTGACCTGGATGCCTTCAGGGCCTTCGGACTGTTCGACGAGGGTGCCGGCCCGCCCGATCCAGCTCACCACCCGGTGGAGCTTTTCTTCGAACTCGAGGCCCTGCAAATCCTTCTCGATCGCGTTTGCGTGGCGTGCCGCGACCCGCGCGAAGACCTCGTCGAGGGCGTCCGGTCCGCCCATCTCCTGGACCTCCTGGAGGACCATCGTCGCGAGCTGGCCGTAGCGCTTGGGGAAGACGGAGTCAGCCCGCTCGGTGAGGACGAAGAGCAGCGAGGGGCGTCCCCGGCCACTGCGTTCCGGCTGGCTGACCACGAGGCCGTCCCGCTCGAGGTTCGTGAGGTGTTGGCGGACTGCGTTGGCGGTCACTCCGAGGTCGCCAGCGATCGTTTCCGCGCTCGAGCGGCCCTTGCGCCGAAGCAGCTCGAGGACTTCCATGCGGGTCGAACGGCCGGCGATCATGAAGGGCACATCCGGTCGCTTGTTCGCGATGCTAGCACAGGCCCGGAGGGCTAAATCGATTTATTACAGGTGGTTCTTGACAAAAGGCATGTCGTCTTTAAACTGTAGTCGAGGAGATAGGGAAAATGCCCATGATCAAGCAGGCCAGCCGCGCCATCGAGCACATGACTGCCCGCGAGCGCCGGATCCAGCGCGCCAAGTACGCACGCCGGAACAAGATGCATTACATCGACAAGCTCCTGAACGAGCTCGAGATGCTCAACCTGGCCGATCAGCGGCAGATGCCGCCCGTGCTCTCGGTCGCGATCAACAAGGTCATCGAGGAGTCGCCTGAGGTCACTGTTCTGGCGCAGACCAAGCCGGCGTCGGTGATGGAGGCGATGGACGCTCTGTACGAGATCCAGGACAGCCTCATGTACAACCAGATCGAGGACGAGTAGGGCGCCCGATTAGCGGAATCAACCAGGGCCGGGCTCTTCGGAGCCCGGCTCTTTCTTTTTCTGAGCCCCCGGCCGATGAATAAGGTCTGCTTGCTAAGTCTGCACTGACATGAGCAAACTGCAAGGGGTGAGCATTAACGAGCGCGTCCAGCGAGCCATCGAAGAGATGGTGGAATCCGGTGCGGAGCAGGGTCTCCAGGTCGCGGCTTATCAGCACGGCGAGCAGATCATCGACGCGGTGGCTGGGCTCGCCGACCCCAAGACAGGACGTGCTGTCACACCGGAGACGCCGTTCTACTGCTACTCGGTGTGCAAGGCGGCGGCCTCGACTTTGGTCCACATGCTTGCCGAGCGCCGGGCGCTCACTTACGACACGCCTGTGGCCGAGGTATGGCCCGAGTTCGCCGCCCGTGGCAAGGATGGCGTGACGATCCGCCAAGTGCTCAACCACACGGCCGGCGTGCCTGGCATTCCTCTGACCACGACCATCGAAGACCTCTGCAACTGGGACAAGATGTGCTCCGCGATCGCCGGCGCAGAGCTCTGGTGGAAGCCGGGCACCAAAATCGGCTACCACGCGTACACATTCGGCTACATCGTCGGGGAGGTCATCCGGCGCGTCACTGGCAAACGCATCTCGCAGCTCTTGCACGAAGAGGTGTCCGGACCGCTCGGCGTCGAGCGGGAGCTGTATTTCGGGATGCCGCAGTCGGAGCACCACAGGTTGGCTGTGCTCGAGGACGCTCCGATGCCGCCCGATTTCCAGATGCCGGCGATGCCACCAGACCTTCCGATGTTCAAGGCCGCGCCTATGTCATTGATGCCCAACGCGGCCTTCGGCAACCGCCCGGACACGCTGGCGGCCGATATCCCGGCCGGGGGCAAGACATCGGCGCGTGCAATCGCGCGTATGTACGCCGCTTTGCTTGGCAAAGTCGACGGTGTCCAGCTCTTGACCCCTGCTCGCCTCAAGCAGGCGACGACCGAGCGCGTGACGGGCCAAGACGAGGTGTTCGGCATGCCGACCACCTGGGGCCTGGGCTACTCGATCGGGGTGCCCGGCGGTAATCCCCAGGACTTGCAGACGGCCTTTGGCGTCGGCGGCGTCGGCGGAAGCTTTGCTTTCGGCGATACGGCGACCGGGCTCGCATTCGCCCTGACGAAAAACCGCCTTACGTCAGATTTCAACGCCTCATCGCGGGTCATCCACGTCGTCACAGACGCGATCGCCGGAAAGCCCTAGAGGTCCGCCTCGGCCTGCCGGATACGGCGGCTCAGCGTCTGGAGCAGGCGGTAGGCGACCTCAGGGTGCTCCTTCAGGAACGGCTTGAAGTTCCATTCCGGGATCGTTGCCATCGTGACGTCGGTGTCGGCGGTGATGGTCGCGCTGCGGCCTTCGTGGTCGAGCAAGGCCATCTCACCGAAGGAGTCGCCTGGCCCGAGCTTGCGCGTGTGCCCCTGAATCGTCTTCACGCTGACCGTGCCGTCGGTGATAACCATGAACCCGACGCCGCCCTCGCCGCGGACCACGATCTCGTGACCGGCCGCATGCTTGACGGTCTTGAGCTGCTTTTCGACCGACCGCATCTCTGATTCCGGCAGACCCTGGAAAAGCTTCGCCTCTTTGATTTCGACCACGACCGAATACTATGCGCCCTCCGCCGCCAAGGCGACCAGACCGGCCCGGCCGGGGCTCCCAGCCCGAAGCCGGCCAGCACGCGTGGCGGATCCTCACGATCCTTGCCACGGACGCCCGGCGGGGCGGTTACGAGATCGAATCCTTCTTCTTGCCGTCCAGGAACTGCTGGTAGAGCCTGTAAGCCTCCTGCTTCCGGCTGTCGACGATCTTGGTGTAGCCCTGCAAGGTGTTCAGGTTGGCGTGGCCCAGGACCTCCTGGACGAGGCGCACGTCACCGCCTGTGACCTCGAGGAGAGTCGTGGCCGCCGTGTGGCGGGCGACGTGCGGCGATTTGAATGACCAGGCGCCGAGCTGCTGGCGGATCTGCTTGACGATGTAGCGCGCTCCCGCCGACGTGAGGCGTCGCTCGCGGTCATCACCCGCGGAGCGGTCGAAGTTGATGAACATGGCCATGCAAGCGTCGGTCCGTGCCGTCAGATACTCCTCCATCGCAGCGCGCGCGTCGGTCGTGAGGTAGACGCTGCGCTGCTTGGAACCCTTTCCCGTCACGACGAGTCGATTTCCGGAGCGCGGGAAATCCGTGCGGTCGAGCGCAAGCGCTTCGGAGATGCGACACCCGGAGCTCACCAGGAACTGCACCAGCGCGCGATCGCGCTTTTCCAGCAAAGACGCGGTGGGAAGCGCGGCAAGCAACCGCGTGAGCTCGTCAGGTTCGATCGGTTTGGGCAGCCTCTGCTCGAGCTTGGGCAACGTGATGCCGTTCGACAGATCGTGCTCGATGAGCCCCTCGCGCGCAATCCATCGTAGCCACGAGCGGATCGCCACCAGCGCGCGGGCACGCGAGGCGGGACTCCTCAGCTTTTCCGCGAGGTGGCGCTGAAATGCACGCAGATCCTCGTGGCGCAGGGCATCGACGGTCAGCGAGTGGGAGTTGGCCGCCAAAAATCCGAGGAGTTTGCGGATCTCCGCGCTGTACGCGCGCACAGTGTTAGGGCTGCGGTTGGCTTCGAGCTGAAGCCAGCCGAGGTATTCGTCTGCTGCGGCCTGAAGGGCGAGTGGCATAGCGAGGCCGTTGCTCATGATAATTGAGCGGAGTGGGGACTCTCCGGGTTGTGAGTCCCAGCACCCAGCTGGAACTCCGAAGCGATGGCTTCGGCTTTGACCCCGAATTCACGGAGCGCGTCAAGAACGTCGCGCTTTGGTTTTATCGCAAGTACTGGCGGGTCGAGGTCGATGGGATGCGAAACGTGCCCGCGCGCGGACGCGCGCTGCTCGTCGCCAACCACGCGGGCATCATTCCGTACGACGGCGCGATGATCCGCACCGCGATCATCGCCGAGCACCCTCATCCGCGCCACGCCCGGATGCTCGTAGTCGACTGGGCGTTTGCGATGCCTTTCACCAACATGCTGCTGGTCAAGACCGGCAACGTGCTCGCGCATCCCGACAACGCCACGGCGCTGCTCGAGCGCGACGAGCTGGTCGGCGTCTTTCCCGAAGGCGTGAAGGGCGCGTCGAAGCCGTATCGCGACCGCTACCGGATCCGCCGTCTGGGTCGAGGGGGTTTCGTCCAGGTCGCACTGCGCACCGGGGCGCCGATCATCCCGGTCGCCGTCGTCGGCTCGGAGGAGGTCCATCCGGTGGTGGCCGACCTCCAGCCGCTGGCCAGGCTCCTCGGCCTGCCCTCGCTCCCGATCACGCCGACGTTTCCATGGTTCGGCCTGGGCGGAATGATCCCGCTCCCTTCCAAGTGGTTCATCGCATTCGGCAAGCCGATCGAGGTGGCTCGATATGGACCGGAAGCGGCGAGCGATGCCCGGCTCGTGCTCGAGCTGAGCGAGCAGGTCAGGGAGTGGATCCAATCGACCGTGAACCTGCTACGACCAAGGCGGCGGACGATCTTTTTCTAGGCTGGATCGGTTCGCGCGACGCGCTGGTAGTCTGCCCCGGTGCTCAAGGTTTGGGGTCTTCTGCTCGCGGGTGCGCTCTTCGCCGTCGCGTGCGGAGGCTCGAGCGGCGGGCAGGGGACGACCGTCTCCAACGTCGCCGTCCAGCCGGCCGACCTACCCAGCGGAATGGTCAGGTGCAACCTGAGCGGCAACATCGAGGACTTCATCAAGGCTGAGCAGAGCCCCGATCCGAACACGTCGAAGTCGGTCTCGGGCTACTGGCAGGACGCCCAGAAGAGCGGAGCCAAAGCCGCGTACGCGGCGATCTACACCGACAGCCAGGCGCGGTGCGCGGCGATCAAGGATCCGTCGACCGACGTCGGGACCGCGACCTACAAGCTGGTCGTGAACTTCGTCGTCCAGTTCAAGGACGAGAAGACGGCTGCGGACGCATATACAAACAAGTCGATCTTTGGCTTCAGCCCGTCCCAGCTGCGTTCCGCCCCGACCATCGAGGGCACCAAGACGGGGCTGACCGCGAACTCGATCGTCCTGAACCAGTCCATCGCCAGCCAGTCCTTCTACATCGCGGAGTGGCAGAACAAGGCGTTCATGGTGATCCTCGCCGTGCTCAACATCGACCCCGAGGCAAGCAAGAAAGTCTCGACCTTGGAGAACGGCCGGATCAAGTAGCGCGGCCGGCTCCGGCGGTTTCCGGACCAATCCAGACGAGGCGAAGTTCGCAAGCAAACCAGCGGGTCAGCAGCGAATCGCGGTCGGTCTCGCCTCCCGGCAGAAGATCTACTTCAACGGGTCCTAAGGAATTCCGCGATGGTGCGCCTGGCAAGAATCGAACTTGCTGACTCTTGCTCCGCAGGCAGAAGCCCTAGCTGTGGAGGTGGGACCGAACTCAGCTCAGGCGCTTCTCTGCAGGACTGTGCCAGAATCCGGCGCTTGCTGCGCCTGGTGAAAGACCGTGCAACCGCATACTCTGCGCTAGACCGCGACCCAAGTACGAAGCGCGCTCGAGGTCCTCTCCTAGGCCCTGTTCTTCCGCCGCGACGAGGCCGAGAAGGCGGTCGCCCGCGTCCGCGTGCTCTGTCCCGACACCCGCGCCAGCTGCGGCCGGATGATCGCGGCTTGGGACGGGACCCACACCCGGGAGGAGTTGCACCAGTTACTGGACGCGATCCGCGATGCCGCGGCCGAGTGCCTGCGCGTCTGAACTTCGCGCCCTCTACCTTTACCCGCCAATCCCTTTTTCCGCCAAACGGGCTCCCGCAACGGCGAGCCCGTTTGGCTGAAACGCCGCCCTCTCGGAAGATGCTCGAATGTCTGTGCTCAGTGCAATTGATGCCACGGCCGCGCATTCAATCACCCAACCAGTCCGTTAGAGTCTGTGAAGCTCGATGCCCGGGATGCGACGCTGGATCGCTGCGGTAGCGGCACTTGCCCTCGGCGTGGGCTCGGTCGTGGCGGCCGTGCTCGAGGTCCGTGATCACACGGTCCCTCATCGCGTGCTTCTGTCCCCGACGTTGCCCACGACTGCCCTCGTTTCGCCCGCGCCCAGTGCGACACGTCAGACAAGCCAAAGCGTGACGACGCCGAAGAGGGCGACCGTCTATTCCTACTACTACCTCTGGTGGACAAATCAGCACTGGCATGACAAGTTAGGTACCGCTTATCCGTACGGCACGGTGCCCATACCCGGAACCACTGACGCGCAAGGCTGCAACCCCAAGGTGTTCTACTCCGCCGCCCAGATCGTCGATGTGCCTAGCGAAGGTCTGTATGACCAGGCGCAGAGCTCGACGTTCACGCGGCACATCGGTCTTGCAGCAGGTGCAGGTCTCAAAGGCTTTCTTGCCTCGTGGCAAGGGACCGGCTCAACGTCTCAAGGGCCGCAATCGAGCGGCTACAACTCGAGACTTAACCTCCTGGTTTCGGCCGTCGACTCATACAACCGCTCCCACGGCACGACTTTTGGTCTTGGTCTTGCGTACGAGGCTTTCGGAGACTACAACCGGCCCGCGGCGGACGTCATCGCCGACCTCAGATACTTCTACAGAGAGTACGGCTCGGATCCAGCGTTCCGGAACAGCTATAGCTCGAAGCCCATCGTCATGTGGCTCGATTCGCGCAAGTTTTCCGGTCAGACGATCCAGGCAGTATCAGCCGCCCTTAAACGCTACGTCTACCTGCTCGGCGATGAGACGGCGAAGTCGTGGCTGATTGATGGTCGCAACTTCGACGGCACGGGATACTACTGGTCGTCACAGGACCCGTGGAACAACCCGCGCTCGGGATCAGCCGTGGCGCAGCTCGCTGCGGAGGTACACGCAGCGGGCAAGAAATGGTTCGCTCCCTTCGTCGCTGGCTACAACAAGCAGCTGCTCGGTGATGTTTGCGTCCAACGGCGCGGATTGTTAACTCTGCAGCAGCTCTGGCGCATCAACGGTGCGAGCCATCCAGACGGCTGGTTTGCCATCAGTTGGAATGAGTTCGTCGAAAATACTTACCTCGAACCGAGCAAACGCTTTGGTGCCACCTACCTGAACGCGGTGAGCGCGCTGATCAAAGCCGGTTAATCGTTTGTTCCCGACCTGACGCAGAACGCAAAGCCGGGTGGTGCCGACGACGGCAGCGTCGACGACGAGCGCTCAGCGGGGCGCCCGCGATGACCGGATTGCCGTAAGCGCATCCCCCAGTTAGTAAGTTGCAAGTGATCGGCGACAGCTGCGATGTCGGCCAAAGCGTTGTCCCATGACCACGCGCCATCGTCTGAATGGCCATGACATCGCAGGTCGAATGCGACTATATGGTGCTCAAGACTGAGCAGCGGAGCGATGAGCTGCCAGTCACTCAGGGAGCGGCCGAGGCCATACAAAAGGATGATCGCGCGGCCCGAGGCGCCGAAGTCGCGGACGGCGAGCCGCACCCCGCTGGAGTCCACGACAAGGTCCCTCGGGCCATCAGGCAAGGTGCCGGCGACGGTACCACCTCCCGGTTGCTGGACCGTTACGCGAGCCGATAACTGAATCCAACCAGGTGCTTGGTACTAGGGACGACAAACCCCGTCTCCCGCTCCAGGCTTGGATTCGCTACCGGACCAGACGAAGGCGGAGCCGAGCTGTGTTCGGCCGGCTGAGCCCTGCAGTTAGGTGGTGACGCGCCCGGCCTTCGGTCGCCGGTTACCGGTCAAGCGGATTCCCCAGCGGAGGCCTTCTGACGAAAGGCCACCAATGCCGCAATGACCCCAAGGGCGCCGAGGAAAACATCCGTGGTCCACGCCACGGTCTCACCGCGTTGCTGGAATGTCAACCACGCATAGATCACAAGCCACGCGACGCCGACAACGATGGACCAGGTCGCAAGGCCGGCAATTGGACGCCAGATAAGGAGAACGCCGATGATTGCAGCCGCGACCCCGGCGATGATGGTGACGACCCACTGCACCTGGTCGGTCCGAAAGACGATAGTGAGGACCACGCTCATCAGTGCGGCGCCGAGCCAGAGCACCCCGGCCCATTTCGAGCGACTCATCATGCCTCCTTGCGCTTCAAGCCGCCCGCTACTACCGGAAGCCTACCAGCCGCTGGCCGGTCCTCCTCGCCCGATCATAGAGTGCTCCCGCCAAAAGTCGCCTTCGATGAAGTGAGCGGGTGACTTCCGTGAAGGAGTCTCGTCACCTTGTCGGGAAGGCGGTAGCAAGAATGTGGCTGAGAGTCTCAACGTCTTCTGAGTTGAGAAGTCGAAATTGGGTCACCAACTCCTTGATCGACCGAAGTCCCGCCAACCGAACACCTCGATACGATCGAGAAGCCCGCAGCGACCATTCGGCGTCCACGAAACAGAGGACCGGCTGAACAGGTACCGCGACAAATCGCGCTCCTGTAGAGACGAGAACTTGTTGCACTGCTTCGACCTGCCACGTCATGTTGTCCGCAAGGTGAGAACGGTCGCGCCCGCCAACGTAGAGCCGCTCATCTCGTTGGAACCATCCACCGCGATCCTTTATCGAAATAAGCCCGCGATAGAGCTTTGCGTCGATCACGAACACGCCTGCCGGCGCGATTACGATCTGGTCGATATTGCCGCGCGTGTGTGGAACGCGACGATCACTGAGCACACGCACGCCCTCGACTCCCCGTAGAGCCTCTGCGACTTTGGCTTCGCCAATTGACCCACGCTTCCATGCGTTCGTAGACGGCGCGTCGCCGCCGATTGCGAGAGCAAGTCCACCCAGTGTGTTGCCAAGGCTCCTCCTTACTCGCTCTTCACGAATCGCCTTTCGACGCTCGTATTCGCGATTGGCTGACGCGCCGGCGATTCCTTCGTCAAGGGGTCGGGGTTTCCGGTTTACCGATTCGGTGGCGCATTCCACGCATCGGACGGTGACAGTCGGTTGGTGATACATGGCAAACGTGCCCTTTTTGAGTTCGGCGCCACACAGGATGCAGGTGCCGGTGTAACGGAGCCTGACGCGTCTGAGGAGGCCATCTGAATTGGACGGCGGGGCCGGTTTCGAGCCCTCCTTCGCCGGGAAAGTGCGCCATTGTGCGCCATCCCACCACCAGCGCTTGTCGGGAGAAACCTGGCGCCAGGCTGTCGAGTCCCACCACCAGTTTCCGTCCGGTGAAAGCTGTGGAGAGGAAGTCAATTGAGTAAGAACCCGGCTTGCAAAAACATCGGCAGCAACTGTAGCTGCGGCCCGGTGATATTCGACAAGAAATGGCCGCAAACAGTAACGACGAACGAAAGTTCAGGCCCTCGTTGGAAGAATTAGCCTCGCTGTAGTTCCTCGACCGTCAGAGGCGATCGACAACTCTCCCGAATGCGCAATGGCGATGTCGCGGGCGATTGCCAGACCCAGCCCGCTGCCAGTTGAGTTGCGGCCTTTCGCGAAGCGCTCGAAAACATGCGATATGAGGTCCGGCGGGATTCCTTCACCCGTGTCAGTTACCGAGAGCCCGGATGAGTCGACGGTGGCTTTGACGGAGCCGCCAGAGGGTGTGTGCCGGATCGCGTTCGAAAGCAGGTTTCCGATCACCTGGCGCATCCGGGATGGATCGACGTCCATGGGGGGCAGGTTCTGGGCGATCTGGGTCGTGAGAGAGATGCCAGCCGATTCCGCCTGTGGGCCGAACGATTCCACAGTGTCTCGGACAAGCGCGCCAAGATCGATGGGTTCCTTGTGCAGGACCAGGTTGCCGGCGTCGGTGTCGACCAGCGTTTTCAGGTCTTCGACGAGGCGATCGAGAGTTTGTGTGGCGTCCAGGATGGGGGCCAGATGTGCTTCGTCGGCCGGGTAGACGCCGTCCGCGATTGCTTCGGCCTGACCACGGATGACTGACAGAGGCGTGCGCAGCTCGTGGGTTACAT
>Ga0209237_1001755_pt1 | contig 12905 bp, 7 predicted proteins | sample GraSoi013_1_40cm_2_FD_185820 | JGI IMG/M metagenome (GOLD analysis project Ga0209237, IMG submission 185820) | Grasslands soil microbial communities from the Angelo Coastal Reserve, California, USA - Sample 10_02_2013_1_40cm (SPAdes) (version 2) | ecosystem: Environmental > Terrestrial > Soil >... | reverse complement strand
TCGGCATGGCCCTTGCGAACGTCACCGTGGCGGCCACGAGTGAGGGGTTGGGGACCTCCTGGATCTTCACCTTCAACGAGGAGAAGGTGAAATCCCTCCTGAACATCCCGGCCGACGCCCACGTGGTTGGGTTGACACCGTTGGGCATCCCGGAGGCCTACGAGGCCCCGGCGGGCAGGAAGCATCTGTCGGAGATCCTCGCGTACAACGCGTACGACTGAGCGATCCGGCACCCCATCTTCCTCGAGCAGGCATCGATGGCCCAGCGCGCCCTCACCCCCAGCAAGGCCGCCTACTGCAGCGAATGCGGAGCGGAAACGCCGCCCGACGCCGCGTCGTGCGCCCGCTGCGGCGAGCCGTTCGAAGGCTCGATGCAGGCCGTCCTGTGCCCGATCTGCAATTCGATCAATCCCGCCTCCGCCACCGAGTGCTTGAACTGCAACGCGAAGTTCCCGGAGCCCGGATTCGACGAAGTCCCGACGCCCCCCAATCAGGAATCCCCAGAGGAGGTATACCTACGGCGGATCCTGCAACTCAGCCGTGAGAAGGCGCGGAGCCGGGGCGCAGCCGGAGGTGGCCCGGGAGCCGAGCCGGCGTCACTCCTCGAGGCGGATCGCGCCGAGGGAGAGATGGAGGAATCGCTCTGGAAGCTCGCGGAACCGTTCGACCGCATGCTCGAGAGGCGCAAGCAGCGCCTCGAGCAGATGGAGGCGTTGATCGAACGAGCGCAGGCCCGAATCAAGGCGCTCGAGGGCTCCGAGGATCCCGACCAGTTGCGGGAGCGGGAGGAACTGAAGCGGCAGATCGAGACACTCCTCCTGGAGAAGGAGGACATCCTGAAACTCGAGGAGGGCCTCGTCGACATGGAGACGACGTACCGCAACATCTTGCGGATGCAGAAGGAGGAGCTCAAGGCGCGCGAGTCGTCCCTCCGTGGTCGGATCTCCGCGTTCCGGCACGAGCTAGAGTCGCGGGAGAAGGCGTTCGGGCAACTCAAGGAGCGGGAGTCGGACTTCGTTCGGCGGGAGGACGAGTTCCGGACTGTCATGAATCGCGTCCACGAACGGGAGCGGGAGATCGAGAAGCGCGAGGAGTTGATGCGGGAGAAGGCGCGACTGCTCGACGAGCGGCACCACGCGTTGAGCGAGGCGGAAGTCGACCTCGAACGGCGACGGTGGGACCTGGAGCAGAAGTCCACCGCGGCCCGCGCCGCGTCGAAAGACGAGCCGATGCCGGTCACGATCAAGTCGGATCAAGAGCTGGGCGCACTTCAGGCCCGGATGATCCAGCTCGAGGAGCAGATGGAGCGCCTGATGGAGGAACGGATCCAGTTGATGGAGCAACAGAAGGAACTGCTCAACCTGAAAGGCGAATTGAAGGTCGTCATGAAAGACATCGACGAGCTCCTCGGGGATCTGCCGAAAGACAAGATCCGGAAGTTCGCGAAGTCGGAGCGATTTGCGCTCTACGAGAAGCTCCTCGAACAGCTCCAGCTGTTGTGATGGCCGATGGGACTGCGCGAGAAGGCCCGGAAGTCCCTCGAGACCAACGAGGAAGAACTTGACGCGCCCGTCCTCCTGAAGGTCGATGCCGCCGAGCGGGAAGAGGCGAAGGCCCGCGAGGCCCAACTCCGCAAGGATCTCGAGGACGCCCGCAAGCTGTCTGACGCGAAGACCGCGCAGATCGCCCGCCACGACGATACGATCCATGGCCTGCAGACCCGGGTGAAGGAACTCGAGGCCGCGAGTGCCGGTGCCGAACGCGAGACCAAGAAAGCCCTCAAGGAACTCGAGGGCGAACTCATGGAGGCGCGCGAGGAACTCCAGGACCTGAGGAAGAACAAAGCCGCGACGGCGGACGCCGAGGCCGCGATGGACAAGGCCGAGAAGAAACGAGCGGCCGTCGACGCGAAGGAGGCGTCCCTCCGGAAACGCGAGGGGGAGGTCGAAACCCTCGTCGAGTCCCTCGACGGCCGGCACCGGGAACTCGCCGCCCGCGAGAAGTCGCTCGCCGCGCTCCAGGAGAGACTCGACGCGACGAATCGCGACGTGAAAGAGGCGCAGCGGGACATCGAATCGTCCCGCACGAAGCTCGAGGCGCGGGAAGCCGAGCTCGCGGAGACGCGGAAGGCGTTACGGGATCACGCGGACAAGCGGACGACCGAGCTCGAGAAGCACCTCGAGGACGCGCGGAAGGACCTCGCAAAGATGCTCCGCAACCTGGAGTCGGCGCGCGGAGAGACACAATCCGCACGACGAGAAGGCAAGGACCGAGAGGCCGCGCTGACCACGGAACTCACGAAAACACAAAACGCCGCCGAGCAGGAGAAGGACCGAGTCGCCCGCCTGAAGGACGAAATGGACGAACTCCGGAAGAGGGCGGGCAAAGCCGGCGAACTCACCGAGAAAGAATCGGACCTGCGGGCGCAATGGGCGAAACTCGACACGCGAACGAAAGCCCTCGCCGACCGGGAGGCGGCCCTCGCGGGGGGCGAGACGCAGCTCGAGGCCCGAGAAGCAGAATCGGAGAAAGCGTCCCGGCTGGCGGCGGAGCGAACGCTCGAGGCCGAGAAGGCGCTGAAGGCCATCAAGGAACGGGAACGCGCCGCCGACAAGGCCGAGCAGAAAATCCGCGAAACGACGGAGCTGTTGAAAGAACAGAACAAGGCGAAGGACGAGGCTCGGACGCGCGAGATCGAGGACAACCGAGAGCTCCTCCAAGCTCGGGCGCGAGAGATCGCGAAGCGGACCAAGGAAGTCGATGGGTTGCGGGCCTCCATGAAGGCATCCAGCGAAGCCCTCGAACGTCGCGAACTCGAACTCGAAGCGGAAGTAACCCGGGCAAAGGCGGCTCACGAATCGGAAGCCGACCGATCCGGCGCTCTCGAGAAGGATCTCAACACCTCACGGAAAGACTTGGCGAAAGCGGTGCGCACCCTGGAGTCCGTCCGGGGCGAAGCGGAGGCCTCCCGCCGCCAACTTCAGGATCAGGAAAAGGCAATCAACGCCGAACTCACCAAGGCGCGAAGCGCCGTCGACGAAGAGAAGGGGAAGGTTGCACGTCTCAAGGACGAAGTCGACGAGCTTCGCAAGCGCGCCGGAAAGGCAGGAGAACTCAGTGGCAAGGAGTCCGAGCTGAAGGCCCATCTCGCGAAACTCGATGCCCAATCGAAGGACCTCGCGGACCGCGAAACCACGCTGGCGGCGAACGAAGCCCGCGTTCGAGAGCGCGAAGCGGGATCAGAGAAGGCCTCCCGGGCGGCTGCAGAACGCGCCCTCGAAGCGGAGACCGCCCTGAAGGCGATCAAGGAGCGAGAGCGCGCCCTCGAGAAGGCCGAGAAGAAATTCCAGGAGACGGAAGACGAGCGTGCGAAACGAGGGCAGGCGAGGCAACAGACCCACGAGCGGGAACTCGACGAAGCCCGCAAGCTTCTCCAGGCTCGAGACCGAGAAAACGCGAAGCGCATCAAGGAGGTCGAGGGCCTGCAGGCGTCCCTGCGGGCCGCCAACGAAGCGCAGGAACGTCGCGAACTCGAGCTCGCTGCGGAAAGCACTCGTGCGAAGGCGGCCCTCGAATCGGAGGCGCACCGATCCACCGAGCTCGAGAAAGATCTCAACGTCTCGCGGAAAGAACTCGCCAAATTGATCCGAGGCTTTGAAACCGCGAAGGCGGAGGCGGAAGCCGCCCGACGACAGGCTCAGGATCGGCAGAAGGAGTTTTCCGGAGAACTCGCGAAGGTTCAGGCTGCGGCCGATGATGAAAAAAGGAATGCGGCCCGCCTCAAGGCGGAGGTCGACGACCTTCGCAAGCGGGCGGGGAAAGCCAGCGCCCTGAGTGAGCGGGAATCGCACCTTAAAGCGCAAATCGCGAAATTCGACGCACGATCGAAAGAGCTGGGGCAGCGCGAGGCCACGTTGGCGGGCAGCGAGGCTCGGGTCCGCGAGCGTGAAGCCGAATCGGCGAAAGCCTCTCGGTCCTCCGCGGAACGAGCTCTGGAGGCGGAGAACGCTCTCAAGACGATCAAGGAAAGGGAGCGCGCCGTCGAAAAAGCGGAGACGAAGCTAGCGGAGACGGAAGAGAACATTGCAGAACGCGAGAAGGCGAGAGACGAGAAACATTCGAAGGAACTCGACGAAGCTCGCAAGCTAATTCAGGCCCGCGACCGCGAGATTGCGAAGCGGGACAAGGCGCTCGACGGGCTCCAGGAATCGCTGCATGCGGCAAACGAGGCCCTCCAGCGCCGCGAGATCGAACTCAAGACTCAACTCACGCGTGCGAAGACACAGCTCGAGTCCGAGGCCGACCGGGCGAACTCGCTCGCGAAGAGTCTCGAGACCGCACGAACCACATCCGCGAAGGCGACCGAGCTGGCGGCGCGCGAATCCGCGGTCGAGAAGACGAAAACGGACCTCGGGGCCCGCGAGAAGCGCCTAGCGAAGGCCCAAGCTGACCTTGACTCGACGGAGAAGATCCTCCAGCGAAAGGAAAGGGATCTGGTCCGCCGAGAGAACGAGGTCTTGAAAGCGGAAACGGAGAACCAGGAGGCGGCGAAGACCCTCCTCGCGAGCGAGCGGGCGATCACCCAACGGGACCAACGTGTCGAAGCCCGCTCGACGGCCGCGGAGGAACGCATTTCGCGACGTGATCAGGAGCTGCGCGAGCGCTCCGAAGCGTTGACGAAACAGAAGCGAGAGTTGGACTCTCAATCGAAGGGACTCGCGGCCCAGGAGCGGAGCCAAGCCGAAACGAAGGACGAACTAGCGGGGCTCCGAGCCGAACTCGAACGACGCGAACGACAGCTGCAGAAGGCCGCCGAGGAAACGGGGGCGGCCGCTTCAGACCTGAAGTCCCGCGGAGAGACGGTCGTCCAGCGGGAGACGGTCGCCAAGACGAACGAGGCGAATCTCCAATCGCGCCAGAGGGAACTCGAGACGCTCACCGCGAAGGTCTCCAATGAAAGGGCGGACCTCGGCAAGCTGCGCGATGAGCTTCGGGGGCGCCGCGTCGAACTGGATCGGGCCCAAAAGGCGCTCGAGCGTGCCTCGGCGCAAACGGCCGAGCGCGCAACGGACCTGGAGAAGCGTGAGGCGGAACTCACGAAGCAATCGAAGGCGCACGAGGGAGCGGTCGCGAAAGTGGCCCTTCAACTCGAGGGCGCTCGCCAAGCAGAACGGGCGGTCAAAGCTCGCGAGGCAGCCCTCGCGGCGGCCCAGCAGAAACTCGAGGAAGGCCGCTCGGGACTCGCGGATGCGGAAAAGGGGCTGATCACACAACGTGCGGCGCTCCAACGAGACGGAAGCAAGCTCGCGAAGGGACGGGAGGAACTCTCGGACCGGCGCACGGAACTCGAAGGCTTCCAGAAGCAAGTGAAGCTCTCGACGGAAGAGCTGGACGCGCGAGAAGCGGCCTTGTCGAAGCGAGAAGCCGAGATTTCGGACCGCGCAAGGGAGCTCGAGGCGACTCGAGGCCGAGTTACATCTCAGACGGAAGCCGCGAAGCGGGAGGATCGCCTCCTGAAGGCCCGCGAGGCTGCCGTGTCGAAGGCAGAGAGGGACCTCGCCGAGTCTCAAGGTGCGTTGGCGGCGAGCCAGAAGGCATCGAAAGCGGAACGGTCCGCCTTCGCTCGGGAGTCCGATGAACTGGCGAAACGGAAGAGCCAGTTGGCGGCGGAGGCGAAAGCCCTCGAGCAGCGAGAGAAAGAACTCCGCTCGGGCGAAGCGGGGCTCAAGGCGTCCCAGGCGAAACTCGAATCTCGCATCACATATGTCGAACAACAAGACGAGACGATCGCGTCGGCGCGTGCGGAGCTCGAGAAGCGCGACGCCACTGCAGCCAAAGAACGGACCGAACTGAAAGAGGCGGACGCGGAGATCGAGCAGGCTCGAAAGGAACTCGACTCAGAGCGAAAGGCCCTCGAAGCCTCTCGAGCGGAAGTCGCCGCCCAAATTGAGGCGGTCCAGCGGCAAGAAAAGGCGGCGAAGGTCCGCGAGGCCAACTCGACGAAGTCGCAGGGGGAAATCACCGAAGCCCAATCGCTCCTGGCCTTAACGAGCAAGTCCTTGAAAGAGGAACGCGCGGCCGTTCAACGAGACGAAAGCAAGCTCGCTCGACGAGAGAAACAGATTGATGACCGCGGTCATGACATCAGCGTTCAGGAAAAGGAATTGCGCGCGGCCGTGGAAGCGCAGAAGGCCGCGATCGCGAAATTCGAGTTCCGGTCCGCTGACCTGGAACGCCGCGAGGAAGCACACGCGGCTGCTCTCGTGGACCTCGAAAAGCGGGAATCCGGATTCGCCGCGGAGCGGTTGGAGTTCCAGGAGTCGAACACCGAACTCGAGCGGGGCCGCAAGGCGCTCGCATCTGATCGGAAGGCCGTCGATGCGATGCGGTCCGACCTGAACGACAGGACGAAGGCTCTAGAATCGCGGCTCCGAGATGTCGCAGCGAAAGAAGCGACGCATGTGGAGCGTGAGAAATCCATATCCTCATCTGAGGCGGACCTCGCGAAGCGTGAGAAGCTCCTGACATCGTCGAAGAAGGAATGGGAGGACCGCCAGGTCGCCGCGACCCGGGAGACGAAGCGCCGCGAAACCACGGCCAAGTCGGAACTCGAAGATGCCCGACGGCTTCTGGTCGCCGTCGAGACGAAAGAAAAGCAGCTCGGCCTGCGGGAAACGGAATTCCGCGCGAAAGAGGCACAGTTGCGCCGGTCCGAGGCCAACCTCGAGCGTCGCGAGTCTGTCCTGACCACCGGAACGAAGGACGTGACCGCGAAGGAAGCCGCCATGGAGGCGACCGAGTCTCGCCTCGCTCAGCGAGGACGCGATCTAGAGCGCAGACAGCAGGCGATGGACAAAGCCGCGGACGAGCTCGAGGCCCGCAAGAAAGAAGTCGAAGCGGCCGCTCAGGCCCGCGCCAAGGATGCGCGGGATCTCTCGGCTTCCCAGAAAGAGCTCGTTCGCGCTCAGGCTTCCCTCGTCGCATTCGACAGGCGCACGCGATCCGATTCGAAGAAACTCGAGGGCCGCCTCGCAACCGCCATGGCGGCGGAGACGAGGATCGCTGCCGGCGAGGAATCCCTGCGAACGCGCGAGACGGAACTCGCGGCTCACGAAGCGGACATCAAGGAGAAGATCGCAGACCTCGCCAAAGCCGCGAAGAGCTTGGACGACCGTCAGTCTGAGATAAAGGGGCGAGACGACGCGCTGAAAGTTCTCTCCACGGCCCTCGACAAGCGGAGCGCGGGAGCAGACCGCGCCGAGAAAGGAATCGACCAGCGCAAAGTGGAACTCGACCGAATTGAGAAGGACCTCGGGGCCGCGAGGGATGGCCTCACTGCCGAGAGTCGGAAGCTCGCCGAGGCGCGGAAGGCGATGGACCGCTCGAAGGCCGAAATCGCTAGGCGCACCAAGGAGCTCGAGTCTCAGGCCATCTTGATCGAGTCGAGGGAAGAGGAGGCTGCGGAATTGAAGACGAAAGCCATGAGTCTCCTCAAGTACGCGGAGAAGGCGGCGGATGAGAAGAGCCGGGAACTGAAGGAACACGTCCAGGAAGAGGACGCCCGCCTCGAGGCCGAGCGGGTCAAAGTGGAGAAGGTCGCGCGGGCCTACGAGGACCTCGAGGAGCGCGAACGCCGTCTCGAGACGGCGGCGGCGGAGTTCGAGGCACGGGCGAAGGCACTCGACCAACGGGAGAAAAAGCTGAAGGACGAGGTCGCCGGGATCGCCCGCGAGCGAACGGAGACGAAGGCGATCTGGAAGAACCTCGAAGCCGAACGGGAGAGCGTCTCCCGCAAGGAAGCGACAGTCGGATCTCTCATTGAGCGGACGCTCGAGAAGGAGCGCGAAGCCCTCGTCGACGAGAAGGAGAAGGTGCGGGCTGTGGCCGCAGATTTGAAGGGCAAGGACAAGGCGACGGAGCGGGAGCGCATTCGGTTGCAGGCGCTCGGCCGGGACTTGGAGACGCTGAAGACGCGCCTCGACAATCGGGAGCGCGCGATCAAGAGCCAGGAAGCGGAACTCGAGCGTCGCCGCCAAGAAGTCCGTCGCATGCGGGAGAAAATCCAGGAACTCCTCTGATCACTCGCGGTCCGCGTCTTCGATGGCGCCGCGGGAGCCCGGGCGGGCCAGCCGTATGCATGGAGCCAGAGGAAGATGCTCCCGAAGAGCGGCACGAAGATCAGGGAGCTGAGGAGATGATAGAGCGTGAAGGGCACCTGGGCTTCGAGGATCGTCACGATGCCCACGCCGAACGGGCGCGTGATGAAGTACCACTCGCCGAAGGCGGTCCACACGTCGTACGCGATCGTCACCGGCACGCTGATCGTCGTGAGGAGCGCGACGGACTTCACGCGGAACAAGACCCTCGGTCGAATCCGGCGGCCCAGGAATCCGACGAACACGTAGCCGGAGATGACGAAGAAGGTGATCCCGGTCATCGCGTTGAGGCCGTAGCCCGCGTACGTCGTCGACCACTCGAGCGGTTGGAGGACTGCCAACGCCGTCAGCGGGACGAGGATCGTCCACCAGCGACCGAGCAGGGAGCCTGCGAGAAGGCTCGCGGCGAAGACGGTCTCGATGTTCGCGTAGGAACGCATGAGGACCGTCCCGACGACCGCGACGATGATGAGGAAGACCCCGAGCATCCGCGTTCGGGCGTCGCCTAGCCCCGCCTCGAGGAGGGCCGAGCATCCGCGCCCCATCTCACATCCCCTCCTGGGCCGTGCTGAAACTCCATCGCACGACATCGTCATCGTGCAACGCCCGATGGTCCGCGGCAATATTCGGGTACACGCCGTTCACCTGGTATAGCCAGTACCGCCCCTCCCCATTGACCGATCCGTTGATCGCCGTCACGAAGACGCCTTGCGGGATTTGGTACCAGACGTAGGTGACGGGGAAGGCCAGCTGCGCGGAAGCCTCGAGGAGGAGACCGAAGGCCGTGTTGTTGTTCGTGGTCACCGGGGCGTATTGGATCGACCAGCCCACGCCTTCGACATCGAGACGTACGAAGTGGACCGCAGATGCCTGCACTGGGACCGGCTGGAGGAGCAGAGTGGTCGCGTAGAGTCCCGCGATGGCGGCGATGAGGACCGCGGCAAACAGGATGGCCTGCTGCTTCTCGGACATCCTAAAGGCCACGGCGAGGCCTCCGTCGGAACGCGAACGCAACGGCGATGGCAATCACCGCGGCGACCACGATCGGGACGCCCAGATATACCCAAGGAGAGAGCGAGGCGGGCATGGCGACAGGGGCCGCGACCGATTGGCCGAGCGCGTAGACATGACCGTTGTCGCTGGGCGCGAACACGACGCCGTCCGCGACGACCGGGGAGCCGAGGATGTACTCGGCCGGGGAGGGCTCGAACGACCAGACCAAGGTCCCGCTCGTCGCGTTCACGGCATAGACGGTCCCATGCGCGGAATTCGTCGCGAAGAGCACCTTGTCGTCCGCATAGGTGATCGACGCCTGCACCGGCCCGTTCGGCGCGAACGACCATCGCCGGGTTCCCGTCGTCACATCAAGGGCCACCACGAGACCGTTTCCTCCGAACGCGCCGCCGCCCACGAACACCGCGCCACCGGAGACCGCGGGGGAGGAGATCCCAGCCTCCACGCGGGTCTGCCAGATGAGCGTCCCGGTCGCCCGGTTGATGGCATACACATTGCCGTCCTTCGAGGGAGCGATGAGCCGCGGCCCCGCGATGGCCGGGGACGCCGCGACGGAACCCGCCGTCGGGAAGAACCAGTTCTCCTCCCCGGTCGCCGCGTTCAGTGCGAGGACGCCGTACGGCGGGTCGAATGTCACCTGGCTCGTCGTATTGTACGTCCCCATGATACCCACATAGACGGACCCGTCCGCGTAGGCCGGTGAAGCGTAATGCACGGACCCGGTCGCGTGGCGCCAGGCGACGCTCCCGTTGTTCACCCAGAGAGAAACGACCTCGCCGGGTCCGCCCGACTCGTTGAAGGTGCCGATGAACACCCGATCGAACGCCACCTTCGGAGAAGACGTGATGCCGCTGAAGAGCGGCTGCGCGAGGAGCTGCGTTTCCCACTGCACGCTCCCGTCGGAAGCGTTCAGACGAATGACCGTGCCGTTCGATGTGCCGACGAGGACGGAGTGGTCGAAGACCGCGGGGGACGAGAAGCCCCTTGCCGACGGTTCGGTCCAGAGCGTACCGCCGGTCTTTGCATCGAGGGCGAAGAGGCCATGCATCGTCGTGATGAACACCTTTCCATAGGCCACGGCGGGTGTGGCCCCAATCTCGCGCGCACCGGTGTCGCGGTCCCAGATCGGTCGGATGGCGTCCGGGGCCGGGGAATTGGACGCGCCGCTGTTCGCCAGGTCTCCCCGGAATTCCATCGAAGGCAACGGATCGTCAGGGCTCGGCACCGGCTGGCGCACATCAAAGGTGTGGGAGTCGAACCCGGCATTGTAGAGAGCGATCGCGGCTCCCTCGGAGACGACGAGGCTTGAAATCCCGACGGAGGTGAGATCCCACTCATGGATCGTCGCGTTCCATTCGTATAGACCGATGAATCCTGCCGGCGGGTGCCGATTGCCCAGGTCTAAGACGGCGACGCCTAAAGTCGAGTACCAGGTCGATACAATCGCGATTCCGTTCGCGTTGGCGGCACTCAGCACCGCACGCCAAGTGGCGTTCGTGGCTGCGGGGTCGGAGACTGTTTCGTTCGACCAGACGTACGTCCCGTCGCCGAGATCGAAGAGGATGCGAATCCCCACCGCGGGATTCGCGAGGATGGACGGGGAGAGACACACGACGAGGAGGAACACTGCGGCGGTCGCCGCAGCCCCCCGTGCAATCAACCCCACCTGAACCTCCTCCTCAAGTACGTTTGATGTTTGTTCGATGAACTTGACTATATAAGAATGTTGGCGCGGGCTTAATTCGCGAACGAGCACTCTCTCCTTCAATGGAACTCTTGAGAAATCTCCGGGCCAGCACGCGCGTCCTCTTTCTCTATGAGGTGACGACCAGTCGACACTCGCGGCTCCGGACGATCGCGGAGCGACTCGGGATGACCGTCCAAGGCTGTTCCGATTACGCACACGGTCTGGAGCGGGACGGACTCCTCTCCATGGTCGACGGCGAATATCGAGCCACGAAGAAAGGCGTCGAATTCCTCCACGACCGTCTCGTAGACCTGAGGAGCTTCGTCGAGCGGGCCCGACGGGAAATGGCATTCATCGAGACCACCGCGGCGATTGCCGGGAACACGATTCGCCGTGGGAACAAAGTCGGGTTGTTCATGGAAGACGGCGTGCTCGTGGCCTTCACAGGCCGCTCGTCGCCGTCCTCGGGAGTGGCCGTGCACGACGCGACGAAAGGCGAGCTCCTCGCAGTCCGGAGTCTCGAAGGAATCGTGGCTCTGCGCCCTGGACGAATCATCATCGGGCGGGTGTCACCTCCCGCAGCCGGTCGCCGCGCCGTTCCCGGCGCCGCAGCGAAGCGCGTGTTGCGCGACGCGGACGAATTCATCGTGGCCGCGCTCGACGTGGGAGGGCTTGCCGCCGCGAAGGAACTGGGACTGAAACCGCGGATCGAGTTCGGTGTCGTCCCCGCGGCGGTCGAAGCCGCGGAACGCGGGGTCAATGTCCTGCTCCTCGCACCGGAAGAGCGTGCGGTCGAGGCCGTCCAGGCGATCGAAGCGGCAAACGCGAAGCTCGAGGACAAGATCCCGTACGAGAGCGTCGCACTGAGCTAATCACTCGAGGATCGACACGGCGTCGAGACGCCCATCGCCGTCGCGGTCTTGTCCCGCCACGACCCGATAGAAATCCTCTCCCGGGGCATAGCCATCGAGGACCTCTTCGGCGAAATGGGTCAGGCCAAGGATCGCCGCCATCGTGCCGACGGCGTGCAGTCCACTTAGCACGACGATGACGCGCGCCGGATTCCACGGATTCCGGACCTTCGCGACGAGCCCGACTTGCTCGTCCGCATACGGCCGCCGCGTGCGAGAAGATTCCATCCGCCACACCTGCTTCCAGTCGAAGTTCACCGCGAGGTGCGGGTTCAGCTCCATCGTGATGATGTTGGCGACCGGCCCGCCGACGAGGATCATGTCTTCTTTCCCGGCCCCGAGGGCCTTCACCTCGGTGTCGAGGCGGACCACGAGCCCTTTCCGCGGCGCGAAGAGCCGACCGAGGAAGAATCCGAGTTCGACCGCGTACGGCGAGTCCCGAGCGGTCGTGTTGAAGGGGCCGTGCGTGTACGGCGACCCGACGACGATCGAGCCGTCGAAGACTCCGTCCCGGGTGAATTCCTCGAGGAAACGAGCGACCACGCCGGCGTGAGGAAGCATCGGAGAAGCGACCGGGTTCCCACGGCCTTTGAGGACGATCGCAAAGGCCTCGGCGGTCGGGGCCAAGATGCGGGCAGAAGCGCCGCGTTTTGCCTCCTCGCGAAGGACCTCCAGCAAGCCCGCGGCCTCGAGCCGACGAACGTGGTAGTAGACCTTCTGTTCGTGGACCTTGAGCCGCTCCGCCAAGGCGTTCGGGTAGTCGGGTGCCTTCGCGAGTTCCTGCATGATCCGCCACGCGAGCGGCGAGGTCAGCGCGGCCACACGCTCCGGCCGATCGAGAATCTCGACCTCCCGCCCCACGGCTCCGTGCGCCGTTTCCTCGACGAGCCAGCGTCGGACCACGCCGCATCAACGGTCTCATTCTATTAACGCTTTTGTAATGGTTATCCGAAAGTTGTAGATGCATTTATAATACAAGCTGCACCTCACGATCGGTTATGTCGAATCGCTCCTCGGTCCCTCCTCTCCCCGGACCCATGGAATTCTCAGCCGGACAACTGGGCCCGGAAGGGATATACCCGTTGCATGTGGGATGGGGCGTCCGCCGGAATCATCGGCAGGTGCACCGCGCATGAA
>Ga0209237_1001753_pt1 | contig 12920 bp, 16 predicted proteins | sample GraSoi013_1_40cm_2_FD_185820 | JGI IMG/M metagenome (GOLD analysis project Ga0209237, IMG submission 185820) | Grasslands soil microbial communities from the Angelo Coastal Reserve, California, USA - Sample 10_02_2013_1_40cm (SPAdes) (version 2) | ecosystem: Environmental > Terrestrial > Soil >... | reverse complement strand
TCACATTCGTTAAAGTGTGCATAGTAACCTGAGAAACAGAGACATCAGAAACGCCTACGGCAAGCGCCAAGTAAGGCACGATCATATCCCCCAAATGCCTATCCAGAAAAGCCGACGAGCCGATTTCCTCTAGGATCTTCCGCGCAGCGTCTTCTCCAACCACCTCTGCAGGTCGACCTCTCTCTCCCAGACTGTCCCCACCCAACACCCCTCCACTGTTTCTCGTAGCGCACAGCACTATTCCACTACCAGCACCCAGATGTGAACCGTTCTCTGAAGCTTCGATTTGGATCTGTGGACGCTGCAGACCCTTCTCTTCAATAACTCGCGTAGCGGCAGAAGCCTGTCGTTCAGCTACCCTACGCGGAAGCTTCACGGAATAACTGACGCCCGTGACCGTAGTTACATTTCCACTATCTACGCCGACGATATTTTTCAAGACCGAGGTGGGAGTCGCCTTGAGTCTTACGATTCCACCTCCCTTGGGATAGTGTCCTCTCTTGACGAGGAGAATCGATTCGTGCATATCCATTCTATCCAGTAACGGAAGAGTAACCAGTCGAAGATAATCGACTGGCGGACTCCACTTTACATCTGTCCCTCCAGTAATCTCAACCTCTACGGTTCCGGGAGCGAAGGGGAGTAGAGGCATCAATGTTTGAAGGACAAGTGTTATGCTGCCCGCCGTGCCAACATCGAAACGAAAGAAACCGGCCTTCAATGCGCCTGGACTGAAGGTGAAATCTGTTGAACCAATCTGGAGTCCCTTAGAGGACGCACTGCAAATCTGGGTTAGCGCCTTTGCCCCTGTTAGATGCTGAGCTTTCAATCCAGGCTCTTCCCTTCCAGCCCTGATGTTGAAGACTCGAACTTCCCGTCTCAGCACAGCAGCCAAGGCCAGAGAGGTTCGAAGAACCTGTCCACCACCCTCCCCAACGCTTCCATCTATCTCGATCATCTTTCCAGCCGAGCGTCACCTCATTCTTTAAAGAGAGTGTGTTTTCGACAGAGTTCAATCATGGAGAACCTTCGATTGTCGATCGAAAAGTCTGAGGGGATGTCTTTCGGTTGTCTCGTTGATCACGAGAATAGACTTGTGGCTTCCTCCTTCGGCTCTAACTCCGCCCGTGTTGAGAGACACCTCATTGAGTATTCAGCCAATACAATGGGCAAATCCCCGGCGCGTGGCAATCACTGGCTCTCGAAGGAAATGATCAGACGCTTTGAAGGATCAAAGAACCCGAAAAATGTTAACCTCAACACAAACTTCGTCTCCATCCATCAAGCCAAAGTTTGTGGCGTCCTTGAGAAGATTCCAAATGGCAAGGTCACAACCTATGGACTGATCTCAAATCATATCAGCTCAGCGCCGAGAGCCGTGGGCGGGGCAGTCGGTTCGAACCCATGGTCCATATTCGTTCCATGCCACCGGGTCGTCCCCAGCAGTCTAACGATAGGAAACTATTCACTCTGCGGCGCTCTTGGTGAAAGCGGAAGTCTGGCGAAACGTAAGTTATTGATGCGCGAAAGGGTGCCTATCCACGAAGATAGAATCAATTCAGTAGCCCTCTGGAATCCATCCGAAGGCGACTGATTGACCACCGGCCTCTACGTTGGTCGATTCCAACCATTCCATCTAGGCCATCTGGAGGCGGTGAAGTATATTCTTGGACGAGTCGATGAGCTGATAATTGTCGTGGGCAGTGCCCAGCACAGCCACACCCTAGACAACCCGTTTACAGCCGGAGAACGAATTACAATGATAAGGCTGGCCCTCAAACAGGCGGGGATTCGCCCGGATCGTTTCACCGTTATCCCTCTTCCTGACGATGAATTCCATAAAGTCTGGGTGGCTCATTTGTTGTCCCAGACTCCGAGCTTCGACGTCGTCTACACGAACGAACCTCTAACCTTTCGATTACTCAAAGAAGCGGGTCTAAGGGTCGAGCGCATTCCTATGTTCAGCCGCAAGAAGTTCACGTCAACAGAAGTCAGAAGAAGATTGTTGACTAACGGGCCGTGGAAAGAACTCGTTCCAAAGGCCGTCGCCAGCTACCTGAAGAAGATCGATGGCGATGAACGCCTGAGGGACATTTCAAAGAGCGACAAGGCTGGCTAAAATCGAATCTCGACCTGACTCAATGGTTTGAGCCCAAGCCTAGCCGCAGCGCTGCTCTCCCTCATCGCGATTTCGACATATCCCTGACTTCCCAAGATAATTCCAAGCTGGTCACCGTGAATCTTCGAATACGTTCCAGCAATCGACGCAGAGGATCGTCCGTGCATCGTTTTCACCTCTAGTCGACGATCCTCGTGCAAGCCTAATCGCAGAAACTCCTCTTCGCCCAAATTCAAAATCACATTGCCGAAAGAATCAACGTGAAGAACTGTACACGTCATTCCTTCATCCGAAACGCTTACGCGGGGGATGTCGAGCCTCACAAGCTCTTTGACTACAGCTCCGACAGCGTCAGGCCTCAATCCGTCCGCTAGTTTCGCGGCCGTCCTCGCGAACACGTCCCTTCCATGGAAGGTTGCAGAGACCCTCTCACCTTTGAATCGCTGACTGTCTATTTGATACGCTGCCTTGAAACCAAGTCTCTCAGCAGCCCTGACAAGAAGACCATTATCGGGTCCAACAAGTACTCCGAGCTTGCACAGCACTACCAAGGGCAGTCTCTCAGTTCCAACACCAGGATCGACAACGGCTACATGTATCGAGCCCAGAGGGAAGTAAGGCAATGCCGTTTCGAGGATGAAAGAGCCCATCGCAATGTTATGACGTTCAATTCCATGCGACACATCAACAATCCTAAGATCAGGATTGGCGCTAAGAATAACTCCTTTCATTTCGGCGACATATGGATCAGTCAATCCGAAATCAGAGAGCAGAGTTATCGTGACCATTGAATCCTGTCATGTTGAGAGCTAATCCTTAAAAGAACCAGACCTCGGGCTCGCGCTTCATCACATGGTTGGGCTGCTCTGTGAGTGAGACCCAGAAATTGATCATGCTGCCGGGTCCAACCAACGTGCCTCCCAGAGTCATGAGGGCTATGATCAAGCCTCTCATGGGCCACAGGGGTCCCGATTTCAAGGAAATATTGTCGCAAGTAATCAGCAAGACCAAGAAAGTGTTTCAGACCAAGGAAGATTTGTTCGTTCTCACAACCTCGGGAACAGGGGCGACCGAATGTGCCCTCCAGAACATAATAGAAGATGGAGACAAGATCATTGTCAACGTCAACGGCTTCTTCAGCGAGAGACTAGCGGAAGCGATCAAAGCTTATGGAGGTCAACCCTTGGTCGTGAGCTCAGAATGGGGAAAGGCACCCCGAACAGAGGATTTTAGGAAGATCATCAAAGCAAACCCTGATGCGAAGGCACTTTCAGTGGTCTACAACGAGACCTCCACAGGAGTAACCGTGAGAAGCCTCCAAGAGATCGGAAAACTCTGCGAGGAGGAAGACATCCTACTGATTGTGGACGCGATATCGATTCTCGGGGGCGACAAATTGCCTGTCGATGAATGGAATGTCGACATGTGTGTGACCGCGAGCCAGAAATGCATGATGTGCCCGCCTGGGCTATCGTTCGTGAGCGTGAGCCCGAAGGCGTGGGAGAAGATCAGCTCGAAGAAGCAACACCGATCCTTCTACCTCGACCTTCCAATGTACAAGAAATACATGGGAGACGGCTTCACACCCTTCACACCCGCCGTGTCCCTATTCTATGCACTTAACGAGGCGTGCGACATGATCCTTGAAGAAGGACTACCAGCCAGATTTGAACGGCATCGGATCTGTGCGGACGCGGTCTACGGCGCCATGGAGGCTCTAGGCTTAGGCTTAATGGCGGAGCCTGAATCGCGATCACACACCGTCGCCGCGGTGGCTTGCCCAAGTGGCATCGAGGACGGGAAACTGAGGGAACTCATCAGAACTAAGTATGGGATAGACTTAGGGGGTAGCCTGGAAAAGTGGAAAGGAAAGATGTTTAGAATCGGAATCATGGGAAACATTGGATCACCTGAAATCATGTCAACGGTAAGCGCTGTCGCATCAGCAACCGCAGACTTAGGCTTCAAAGGCAGGATATCGGAAGCTCTCGAAGCCGCACGTAAGGCCTTAGCCCGATTGCCTGCGAGGATGAACTAGGCAATGGCCGCAAAAGCCGGCGACTTTCTGCTCGTCAATTTCACTCTCAAGGTAAAGGAGAGCGGAGAAACGGTAGACACAACATATGACGCGGTCGCGAAAGATAACCATCTCCATCGAGAAGACTCAACCTATGGTCCTCGTTTCATAATCCTCGGAGAAGGCTGGCTTCCAAAGGGACTAGAAGATTCTCTGGTAGGAGCCGACATTGGAAAACAGACGACAGTCGAACTGCCTCCTGACAAAGGATTCGGAACACGCGACCCGGCAAAAATGCGGCTTGTTCCGTTGAGACGCTTTCGCGACAAAGGCATTGACCCAACTCCAGGCGCACAGGTCGAATTCGATGGCAGACCCGCGACGGTAAGAGCGGTGGGAGCTGGCCGCGTCCAAGTAGACTACAACCATCCCCTCGCAGGACGAACCCTGATCTACGATGTCTCAATCGAAAAAATAGTCGACGACGATAACGAAAAGATTCTGAACATCATATCAAAACGAATCCCCGAAGTTGACAAGGCAAAATTCGGCGTCGAAAGAACCGGCAAGGAACTGACGGTCGAGGTCCCCGAGGAGGCGTTCTACCTTAGCGGACTTCAAGTAGCCAAGAAATCGGTGACCTCTGATCTGCAGAAATTTTTCCCAAACATCGACACAATCTCATTCCGGGAGGTGTTCAAGAGAAGACCACACGAAGCCGAGACGGAAGAGACGCCAAAAGCCTCGGCCGTTGAAACAAGCAAGTCGACCGAACAAGTCGAGACCAAGCCGCAGACAGAAAAAGCTCAAGAAGCTCCGGCGCAGCCAGCGCGGAAGAGAAGAGCTCCAGCCAAGAAACCCACGTCAAAGGGTCCAACGAAGCGGGCAATGATGGGATCAGAGAGCCAGAGGTAGGAAGCTACGGATTCCCCAAATGTTTTTAAGCGGTGGAGAACGAGCGGCATTCCGCTCTTTCCGTTTTCTCGGAAAGTGGTCTTTAATATCACATGATTAGGAGACACGTCAAGTTGGAATTTCAGAGAGCTGGAAAACTACCTGTCCTTAAGGGAACCACGACGATCGGCGTCGTCTGCCATGACGGAGTCGTGCTGACGACAGACACTAGGGCAACGATGGGCTCTTTCGTGGCGCACAAACACGCTAAGAAAGTGTATCGCATCGATCAACACATAGCAATGACTATAGCCGGAGTAGTGGGAGACGCACAAGCTATCGTCGAGATGCTTCGGGCGAACTCTGCACTTTACAAGCTAGACCTAGCGAGACCAATCCCGATCAATTCTGCCGCGAGACTCGTATCCAACGTACTCTTTCAATCCCGATACTATCCGATGGGAGTTCAGGCGCTCATCGGAGGAATGGACGATTCCGGGGGTCACATTTTCATGTTGGACCCGCTTGGAAGCATGATGGAGGAAAAATTCGTCTCCACAGGCTCAGGATCTCCAGTCGCATACGGAGTGCTGGAATCGGAGTGGAAAGATACGATGAATGTTAAGGAGTCCGTCCCCGTAGTAGTGCGAGCAATAGACTCTGCTATGAAACGGGATTCGGCCAGCGGCGACAGCTTCGACGTAGCCGTGATATCCAAGGACGGGTATAGAGAGCTCACAGAGGACGAGAAGAAGCACATCCTCCACGCGTAACCTCGTTCTCAACCACCCCTTCAACGTATCATACACAAGGAGTAGCATAGACGAATGACTAGAACCTACAACGACGTATCTGCGAGAATACGAGAGACAATAGTAGAGCACATGCCCAAGGATGCCGAAATTACCAGGATCGAGTTTGAAGGACCGCGCCTCGCGATATACGTGAAGAACGTCAACCTCCTCTCAGAACAGAACTACGTTGTAACAGAAATTGTGAACCTGCTCCACAAACGGATTGTCATACGCTCAGACCAATCCATCCGTCTCCCCGAGAGAGAAGCAGAAGGCTACATACGAAAACTCGTACCTGCAGAGGCTGAAGTTACAGCGATCAATTTTGATCCGAGCCTCGGCGAAGTTGTCGTAGAGGCGAAGAAACCCGGCGTCGCGATAGGCAAGGAGGCATCTGTCCTTCAGCAAGTCGTTAAGGAGACAAGGTGGCGCCCCAGGATTCTCCGATCCCCTCCTTTGCACTCAAAGATTATTGCTAGCACGCGTCACATTCTCCACACCGAGAGCGAAGAGCGCAGTCGGATTTTGCGAGATGTAGGAGAGAGAATCTTCCGCCCAACCTTCACCAAGGCTGGGTATGTCCGTCTTGTAACTCTGGGATCATTCCGAGAAGTTGGGCGATCAGCTATGCTCATCCAGGCTGGAGCGAGCACCGTCCTCATGGATTGTGGAATAAATCCAGGCGCACAGGACCCGTCATCCGCCTACCCTCGGTTCGACACCGACGAGTTTGATCTCGAGAAACTCGACGCCGTCGTAATATCTCACGCGCATCTGGATCACTGTGGAATACTGCCCTTCCTCTACAAGTACGGCTACGACGGCCCAATCTACTGTTCAGAACCAACACAGGTACTCATGACGCTACACCAGCTCGACTACCTCGACGTTCACAGTAGAGAAGGGGAACACTCCCCCTTCGACCAGAAAGACGTCAGAGAGGTCGTGACGCACACGATTCCGTTGAGGTACAATGTTGTGACTGACGTAGCTCCAGACATCAAGCTGACACTGCACAACGCAGGACACATCCTCGGTAGCTCCATCGTACACCTCCACATCGGCGAAGGCCTCCACAACATCGTCTACAGCGCCGACTTCAAGTTTGGAAGAACAATGATGCTGGACCCTGCCATGGCCCAATTCCCTAGAGCAGAGACCTTGATCATCGAGAGCACCTATGGGGGCCCAGACGACATTATGCCTGACCGTGAGGGGGTTGAAGGCAGACTCGTCAGTATAGTCAACGAGACTGTCGAAAAGAACGGAAAGGTCCTCATCCCAGTCCCTGCCGTTGGGAGAGCCCAAGAAATAATGCTGGTTCTGGACGCTTACATGAGAAACGGTGCCTTGCGTGAATTGCCCATCTATATTGAAGGGATGGTAAACGAGGCGACGGCGATACACACGGCATTTCCCGAATATCTTGTGAGAGACATCAAAGAACAAATCCTCCATCAGGATCTGAACCCGTTCCAATCTGAATACTTCCATCCAGTCACGCATCCAGGTGATAGAGACGAAATAGTCGCGGGTGGACCCTGTGTCATAATTGCAACGTCCGGAATGCTCGAGGGGGGACCTGCTATCGACTATTTCAGGAGACTAGCCCCTGATCCAAGAAACACCCTAGCCTATGTTAGCTACCAGGTGGAGGGAACTCTCGGAAACAGAATCAAGAACGGATTGAAAGAAGTATCTCTCTTCGGTCCTGACGGCAAGATAGAGATGGTGAAGTGCGATATGCGGGTCGAATCCATAGAAGGATTCTCAGGCCATTCGGATCGCAACCAACTCCTAGGTTTCATAAAACGAATGATGCCCAAACCCACAAGAATCATTGTGAACCATGGGGAGCGAAGAAAGTCTGAACTATTTGCTCAGAACGTCAACCGCATATTCGGCATCAAAACAGTAGTGCCAGACGTTCTAGAGTCACTTAGACTCCGTTAGCTAGTCCCTGGCAAAGTTTCCTTCTGCAAGGGAACAGCAGGAATAGCAGTTTCAGACCCCGCAGTTTCCCGGCGCCAGATCTTTACACCAGGCGGGGTGATTACAATACGCTCCTCCCCAAGTCGTGCGATGTCGCCACCAATCGACTTCACGTGATCCGTCAATTCCGTTATTGCGAGCTTAGTCTCATCAACACTCTTCCGTGCCAATGGCGTAATTCGGACGATCAGTATATTTCCAGTCCGGATTTCAGTCTTGATAACTTCAACATCATCCAGTTCCTGCAAAGGAAGCGCTTTCACGTAGAGAGGAGAGTGCGCCATGTGGAAACATCAATTCATGATACGATGATATTTCTGAAAACGCCTGCCAGAACGACTTTAAACTTTGCCTGACGTAATTCGAGACAAATCATCAACTTCCTGAGTGAGAGGGTGACTGAGACTTTATCACTTCCCACACAGGATCCCCCACGTAATGGATGTTAGCCACCACCTTTCCCTTCTTCGTTGCTGTCAATTCTCCTGAAGCAAGCAAGGATCTTCCGACCGCCAAAAACTTGCCATGTTTCTCGTCGACTATGACAACTAGCTCCTTCTCGCCAAAACTTCCCTCGACCCGCCTGATTCCAGGTGCCATAATATCCGCTCCTCCAACCACGTGAGGAACTGCGCCCATGTCCACAGTGATGCGGGGTAATTTTTCCAAAGCAAGGGTATTCGTCAACACTGGAACAAATTGTCCTTCTCTCTTCGAGGCCACCGGCTGACCGTCGACAAAAATGACCTCAGCGCTCTTCACCATCTCCGTTTCGACACGTGATTTCCGAGAGAGATGTTCGAAACCGGGAAGCTTGTTCAATTCTTCAATCAGAGGTTTAGAATCGCGATCCTTCAGAATAGTTCTGTTTGGCAACTCGATTGTTTTGTGTACGACAATCTTTAAAAGTGTACCAAAGCCCGGACACCTACTTCCCCAGTTGAACTCTGAATGTCAGACGTTGCAGCCAAAATCTTCGAAGAGAGCCTAAACAAAGTCGTTCTCGTCCAACTGAAAGGAGGACGAAGCGTCAGGGGAAGATTGTACAGTTTCGACCAGCACATGAACCTCGTACTAGAAGAGGCCGAAGATGTCACGAATACGGATGCGACAAAAAAGCTCGGCACAATAATCGTGCGAGGAGACAACGTAGTCCTCGTGTCGCCCCCACCGAAAAGGTGACCTCCTACGGCTGCAGAATCTCGGGGAGATACTCGACTTGCGGATCGTAGACTTCAGTCCGACTGACGTAGCTCTAGTCAGGACAACTGAAGACTCTTTACCTTTCACTCTACCGAAAAACTTGGACGATCTTTGAAAAATGTCAAATATCGGACCCTCAACTGGAAACACCACTGATAGTTGCTAGAGCTACGGACAGCTCAGATTACATTCGCATTTTTACAAAGGTTAATTAGAATCCGCTCTCGACGAGCCGAGAAAGCTACCGTGAAACGTCTTGATCCGAGGCCTTACATGTCTTATCGTCATCATCATTGCTTCCGCCTTTGGTGGGGCCATCCTCCAGTCCCATTTCAGTAACTACTCTCACGGAGTCCCGCCGTCTGTCGCACCTGCATCCCCCGACCCTCTGAACGTCACCGGCTCACCACATGCATTCAACTACAGCTACTCCCAAGCGAACCTCTATACCGGTATAGGCAATGCCCCGGTGATACTCCCGGCCCCAAATGCCACTGGGACACAGTTTAGATGGTTGGGCACCGTTACTCGAACAACCAACAATACACAGATTCCTACAAGCGGGTTCAGGTTCAACATCACGAGCCCTCCACCTCCCACACAGGGTAAGCAGGTAGTGAACTGGACCCTGACTATACCGCAGTTCAACTGTAAGACTTGCACTTCCGTACAGGTGATCTTCGACTTCTTCGGAAATATTACACGAGGAACCAACGCCACCTACGCACTCTTTAATGGCACACAGGCAATACAGCCCTCTGTAACATTTACAGCCCTTGGTGAGTTCCCTCCCGCTGCTACTGTTTCCTGCCCAGAGATCTTCTGCATACCGGTCACCCGCTACGTGGGTTACAAGCTGACGTTGTCTTTCACCTTCGCGTGGAACGGAACCGAACTCCCAGGAATGTCGGCCGATGTGGGAGAGATCGAAGTCGCTTCGATAGGGGACCCCATCCCGTCATGTGTCGCCCCTGTCTCATGCCATTTTATGCAACAGGACCAGTCAAATCCCAGCTCGATAATACATAACACGAACCTGTCGTCAGTCAGCTACAACAACACGCTCACCACCCATGTGCAACCTGGAAATGTGAGCACCACCCGGCTCTGGTGGGACATCGAAGCGATCAACATCTACTATCCAGTGGGATACAATGTCACTCAGATCAAACTGGATAACACGGTGGTCTATCATGCACTTCCCGAGGTCCCGTTAGAAAAAGATCATTGCGCGCCTGGAACGGCTTGCGCAGAATCTCTAATTGCTCTGAACATTACAGACTTTACGCCGTCGGGGGCAATACACAACTCAACGATCACGATAATTTCGACTACGCCCAATTCCATTCTTCAGTTGACAACCCTGTCTGGAGGAGTGCCAACCCGATTCTTCACGTCTGGCGACCAGATCGGCATCAAGGTCCTCAACAGTCCTTCCGTGGTAAACGCGTCGATATCACTGCAAACTGGTCAGCTGAACATAACCTTCCCACAACTCCTACCAATTCAGACAAGCCCAACGACGACCCTCTCAGGAGGAGTCTTCAGCTTCAACCTCCCCTCGGACTGCGGATTCAACGGAGAACTCTGTGCGAGAGACTGGAATGTCTCCGCCGTCTTCACCAGTGGATTCGATCTTGGGATAAAGTCTGGCTTGTTTAGGATCGACTCGTTGCAGGTATCCTTTGCGGGGAGTACGGGAGGAGATAATGCTCTCAGCGTTCAAGGACGACTTACATACGGTAATGGGACGAAAAAAGCGTCAGGCGTCAACGCAACCATGTTCGCCATCGATACGGGCACGCCGGTCAATAGTCCTGTCACGAATAACCAGACCACCCCCATATCGTCGACCCTTCTCTACATCTCGAACGTAACCCTCGTGAACGGAGTCTTCACGCAAGGCCAACCACTCATCATGCTGTTCACAGTCGTCAACCCTAACCCCTCACAACTATACAATGCGACTGTAACAATCGAACATGAATGGCCGGGTCCTCAGCCGCACAATATGAGCGTGACATTTTCGCTCCATCCCGGGGACCTTCTGGGCGATCTGCCTTTCAATTCTAACGCACCTCAGACCTACAAAGCTACCATATTGTTTACCGGGCCGGGGGTTCAGGTCACGCTGACGAACCTCAGGACCTCACCCAACCCCTATCCCGGCACGATGACCCCGGGCACGAGTCCTGTAGTACCGAACAGACCACACGCGGGCCTCTTTAACATCACCCTCACAAGCAAGATAGGCAACACCACGGAAACGCCCTCCAGCTTCATAATCTCCCCGACCTATGCATACGTATCATCATCACTAGTCCCAAGCCGGTATCTCGCCGCCTCGAACCTGATCGTGACTGATCCGAACGGAAATTTCTCCACCGCGATAACCTCCCACTCCCTCCTCGGCGCCAAGAACCTAGTCGTGTTCCTGCTCGCGAGAGACGCGACTGGAATCGGCTTGGTCAACAACTTGTCTAGTATCGCGCTGACAGATTCGACAATCCTTCTGTCGACAACGGACTCGATCGGAACGGTCGCAAAAGACCAAACCGTCACTGCCACACTCCATCTAACAAACAACTCCACCAAGATCACTGAGGTCATCACAGTAAACCTCTTCATCCAAGGTAACCCACAACCTGTTGGGACGAAGACCGGGGTAACCATTCCCCCCGGAGAAAGCCGAACAGTGACACTCACATTTCTTGCCCCTTCGACAGTTGGATCATACGCGCTCATCTTTTCCTCACCTGAGTACGGGGGACCCCTAACGAGCCAGACACTCCAAGTGACAATCCTGCAGAGCAACCTCCAAATCTTGATTCCAGCCGCGATAGGAGTAGTCGCTGCGATAATCATCCTAGGCTTCTACTTAGTAAGAAGGCAACCAGAGACAGCAGAGACGGAAGAAAAAACAAAACCCGCGGGTTCTAAGCCCAAGACTCCTAGCACAAGGAACCCTACTTCCAAATCCTTAACTCGAACCCAAGACCCTAGTTAACTGGAATCTAGATGGAAAGTGGTCCTGAAGAGACGCCACAGGAGGCTCCTTTGCAAGAACCGTCTGTGCGAGACAGAAACCCCGGCGGACTGTTCTACGAATGCATCAACTGTGGATCAAGACTTACGGCAGACCAATTGGCGATGACGCCTGAGATCAAATGTCCCTTCTGCGGCTATAGGATTCTTAGAAAAGTTAGGCCGCCCATCGTTAAGCACGTGAAGGCCAGATAGAAACCGACACTGGAAGGTAACTTCTTCTTATCGCCTTTCGCGTAAAACATTATACTGATTCTTGAACGATTCAACGACGATCAAAAGTTTGGCGCAGCCGATCCCTCAGCTAAGAGACAAACACAGGCTACTCTCTGAACTTGCCAGACGCAGAGGTTTCTTCTGGGGTTCCTTCGAAATATACGGAGGGGTAAGCGGCTTTATCGACTTGGGCCCCTTGGGGACCGGTCTGAAACGAGAAATCGAAGATGCATGGAGAGCGTTCTTCCTTATGCGCCACGGCTTCGTCGAGATTTCGACCCCGATCATAACCCCGGAACGAGTCCTCGAAGCCTCGGGACACGTCCAGAATTTCAAAGATCCGATGACGGAGTGCACTAACTGTCATCGAAGGTTCAGAGCGGACCAGCTGATCAAGGAGAGCACCGGCGCCGAGACCGAGGGCTTGGATCTGGACCGGCTATCAACGCTCCTCAAGCAGGTAAAATGTCCTGAGTGTGGAGGAATCCTAGGGTTACCCCAATACTTCGTCACCATGTTCAAGACAAACATCGGCCCATATGGAGAAGACCCAGCCTATACTCGACCCGAAGCAGCGCAGGGAATATTCGTCGACTTCCACCGAGTACTCGAAGTGATGAGAGAAAAATTCCCCCTAGGG
>Ga0209237_1001748_pt1 | contig 12939 bp, 11 predicted proteins | sample GraSoi013_1_40cm_2_FD_185820 | JGI IMG/M metagenome (GOLD analysis project Ga0209237, IMG submission 185820) | Grasslands soil microbial communities from the Angelo Coastal Reserve, California, USA - Sample 10_02_2013_1_40cm (SPAdes) (version 2) | ecosystem: Environmental > Terrestrial > Soil >... | reverse complement strand
TTACAGATGAAACAAACTCGGTTCCAAGCACCACTGCCGGTACGTCAGGTTCCGGAAAGTAGCGGTAGTCCTGCTCCTCTTCCTTTGACCTTGATTCTTTCGTCACCTTCCTTGCATCATCCCAGTGGCGCGTCTCCGACCTGACTTCTATGTCGCGTGAAGCCATGGTTCTCTGCCTAGTGATCTCGTAACGCACTGCCTTTTCCACATCGGCAAACGAGCTAACATTTTTGATCTCGACTCTGTTGCCGCCGCCCACGGAAACGTTAGCATCGCAGCGCACCGAGCCTTCCAGCTTTGTATCACACAATCCAAGGTGCTCTATTATTGAAGTTATCTTGTCAAGGAACAGCCGGACTTCCTTTGGGTCTGCAAAATCCGGTTCGGTCACTATCTCGACCAGCGGGACGCCAGCTCTGTTATAATCTATCAAGGCGTAAACACTCGCCTCCATGCTGCCGCCCTCGTAAACGAGTCTGCCGGGATCTTCCTCAAGCTGGACGCGCCTTATCCTTGCGTTCTTGCCTCCTCCGTATTCAATCCTGCCTTCAACACCGATGCTCGTTATGCCGTAAGCGTTGTACTGCGTCAGCTGAAAGTTCTTGGGGAGGTCGGGGTAAAAGTAGTTCTTGCGGTAGAACGCGATCTCGTCAGGGACCTTGCAGTCAAGTGCGAACGAGATCATTCCGGCAAATTCCACAGCCTTTTGGTTCACGAGCGGGAGCGTGCCAGGCAAACCCGAGCATATTGGACAAATGTTTGCGTTTGGGGCCTTACCCCGGTAATCGCAGCTGCATCGGCAGAACAGCTTGCTCTTGGCGCCTGTCAGCTGGCAGTGGATTTCAAGCCCTATCTTGGTCTCCATTACAAGTCGGGGCTCCTCTGCACCTTGGCCGCCTGCTCGAACAAGTATGCCGCATCCAGCATTGTCTGCTCCTGGAATTCGTCTGCCATTATCTGCAGGCCGACGGGCAGCCCGTCGGTAAAGCCGGCAGGCACCGACATTGCCGGCATCCCCGCAAGATTTGCCACCACGGTGTCAATGTCGACAAGATACATCCTGAGAGGGTCGGCTATCTTTTCACCTATCTCGAATGGGAGTATCGGCATCGTGGGTCCTATGAGGATGTCGTATTTCTTGAAAAGCGCCTTGAGCTCTCGCTTGATAAGCGAGCGCACCTGTTGGGCCTTCAGGTAGTACTTGCCGTAATATCCTGACGACAACACATACGAGCCGACAATTACCCTTCTCTTGACCTCCTCGCCAAAGTTGCTGCGCGCCTTGGCAAAGTAGCTATTCCATTCGTAGCCTTCCGGGTCAAGATCAAATCCATAGCGGACGTTATCATAGCGCGCTAGGTTGCTGCTCGCCTCTGCCATTGCAATGGTATAGTACGACGCAAGGGCGTATTGAACAGACGCAAGCGATGTTTCTTCGCACCCGCACCCTTGTTTTGCCAGCGTATCTGCTGCTTTGTGGATCACCTTTGCGACTCTTGGCTCGGCGCCTTCAATGAACTCTCTGACAAGGCCAACGCGTAGGCCTTTTCTTTGCCGCAATGAATGTGCAGGCTTGCCGCCCACTGTAGTGTGATCGTTTTCGTCAGCCCCGGCAATCGCGTTCAGCACTAACACAACGTCCGAAACCGTCCTGCCGATAGGCCCTATCTGCTCTATGCTGTTTGCGTACGAAACTAGCCCGTACCTGCTTATCAGACCGTAAGTCGGCTTAAGCCCGACTGTGGAGCAAAAACTGGCCGGGCAGCGTACCGAGCCTCCGGTATCCGACCCGAGCGATACTGTGCATTCTAGCGCGGCCACGCTCGCCGCGCTTCCGCCGGACGATCCCCCAGGCACCCTGCTGACGTCCCATGGGTTCCTCGTGGCTCCATATCTGCTAAATTCTGTCGTGGATCCCATTGCAAACTCATCAAGGTTCACCTTGCCGATTACTATCGCGCCGACGTCGCGCAGCCTCTTGACCACGGTTGCGTCGTATGGCGGTACAAATGTTTCCAGCATCTTTGAGGCGCACGTGGTTTTGATCCCTTTTGTGCAAATATTGTCTTTGATGCTTACCGCGACGCCGGCAAGCGCACCGACCTGCTCGCCATCCCTTATCTTCTTGTCTATTACTCGGGCCTCGTCAAGTGCCTCCTTACTAACGCTCACAAACGCGTTTACTTTGGGTTCTACCTTTTCGATCCTTTCCAATAGCTGGTAGATATATTCCTCGGCTGAAAACTCCCTGCCTTTGACGCCTGCGGCAACCTGCCCGGAGTCAAGGGTGTAGAGCGCCAATTCAGACCATCCTCGGCCCTTTCACAAAGCCGTCTTTCCTGTACTTTGTTCCAAGCACGTTGCCTTCAAAACCTGAAAGTCTTTTCTTGGCAACGATCGGCTTGACATGCTCTAGCTGTATGTTGTCGAGCTTGTCTAGGTATTTGATGATCTCTTCAATTTGCAACGTGTAGCGCTCGAGCTCGTCGTCTGAAAGGTCGATCCTTACAAGCCAGCTAAGGTGCTTTACTTCCTCTTTAGTCACCATTACGGTGTCAGCCTGTCTATATCTCTTGGATAAAGAGTCGCGTCGCGGATGTTTTCAACTTTGGTCAACGCCATCATGAGCCGCTCTAAGCCAAGGCCAAAGCCGGCATGTGGTGGGACACCATAGTCGAACACTCGGAGGTGGTATTCAAACGCATCCAGCTTTAGTCCCTGTTTTTTCATGCGCTCCACCAGCTGGTCCTTGCGGTTTATTCTTGTGCTGCCAGATGAAATTTCGAGAGCGGCAAACATCAAGTCAAACGACTCGCATACCCTGCCGCCATCAGCTGCATCAGGCTTGACATAGAAGGGCTTAGTTGAAGTCGGCCAGTCTATGATAAAGTAAAAACCGTTCAGGCGATCATCCTGCAGACTCTTCATCACATGAGGCGAGATGTCATCACCCCACTGGATCCTCTCGCCGGCCTCTTGCAGTTTATCAATGAGATCGGAATAGGTGTACTTTGGGAACGGCAGCTCGACGGCAGGGAGCTGGAGCTCCAAGAATTCCAGGTCATCCGCGCTCCTCTCCTTTATGGTTTCGACGATGTTAACTATCATGCGTTCCAAAAGCGACATCACGTCGTTGTAGTCTACGAACGCGCGCTCAACATCTATTGATATCGCCTCCGACAGGTGGCGGTTTGTGCGCGAAGGCTCGGCCCTAAAAATGGGCCCAATTTCGAAGACGCTCTCAAATGCCATCGTCAACTGCTCCTTGTACAGCTGCGGGCTCTGAGCAAGGAACGCCTCCTTGTCGTAGTAGAATATGGGAAATAGGGCAGATCCTCCCTCTGTCGCCGTTGCTATCATTTTTGGTGTGTTTACTTCAATAAATTTCTGTCTTGCAAGGAACTCTCTGACAGAGTTGAGCACGGTCTGGCGTATGCGAAATATCGAGCCTAGATAGTTGCGCCGGAGGTCGACTGCGCGAAGGTCAAGTCTTGTGTCAATGCCTACAGTCGACGACTTGCCCTGAGTCATGAAAGGTGCCGCCTTTTTGGCTATTGAAAAAGCCCTGATCTCTGCAGGCACCACTTCTGCTCCGTTTGGAGCCTTTTCTTGTGGCCTTACCTTGCCGCGTACGCCGATAGAGCTGTGCTCCTTGACCTCTCTGGCCATTTCAAAAAGCGGATCGCTGCACTCACCCTTTTTCACAGTAATTTGTATTTCGCCGTGCATGTCCTTCAATATGATAAACTGAATATTGCCGTGATCTCTTACACTAGTGACCCAGCCCATCACAACTACTTCGCCATCTCTGACGGATGGATTTATTTCAGAGGAATAGTGTGTCCTCCGCCAGTGTCCAAGATCTTGTTCCTGAAGCATTTCTCCCAATTGAGTAAATGCTTGTACTGAAGAGGTTAATTTAACCTTACCAGCATCAGTGGTCTTCGGTGATGCAGATGTATTTTCTGATTATGTCGATCAATTGCGGGTTCAAGATTTGTGGTGTGATAATAGGAACCAATCTACAGGTTAACGCATGACCTCGTTTGCGATCCTGTCTAATATGTTGCTGACAACTTCCTTCTTAATAACGCCGGTGACAAAGTGGGGCTTACCTCCGCCGCGACCTTCGGCGCCTACAAACTGCCCGAATAGTTTGTTGCAGTCGATTCCTGCTATCATTTCATTTCGCGCAAGCACTATATTTGCCGTCTCGCCGCTGACATTTGCAACCAGAACTACCGTGTTTGCATCGGCAATCTTTTCTCCCGCAAATTCCTGCAACTGATCGTCTGCTAGGTTTTCAAATATGCCTTTAAGCAATGTTATTCTGCCGTTTGTAAACGGTCTGATGCCTGATAGTCTTTCCCTTCCAACTGTTTTCAATTTTCTGGTGTTACTTTCATATTCCGCCCTCAATTTTCTGGCAGTATTTTCAACAGTGTTGATGTTGGCTCCTAGCTCGCTGCATACCCTCATGAGCTTGGCTGACAGCGCAATTCCAGTTTCCTTGGCCTGCCGGCCGACTGTAAAGTCTACTTCGTACTCGCTTCCGCTTTTTGATACCCGCGTGACCAGAAAAAAGTCGCATATCTGCAAATTGTCGGCATGATCCATCGCGCAGGCAGCTACGTCGTGATTTTCAATTTCTACAACCCTGACTTCTCCTGCTATCCTATCGTCGTTTGCCCGCAGGTTGGGCAGCTGTCTTTTTGCTTCTTCAAGCGACGGAAAAATGTGCACCATCACTTTTCGTCCTTCAGTAATAAGCGAGTTTACTTCAGATTCTGCCTTGAGCACTACGTCGAGGTCTAGCTGCGGAATCACGATAAACGCAGTGTTCCAGGAACCCTTGTGCTCCACTTTTCTGACCCTGAGTGTCTGTCCCAGCAACTTTTGCAGTGAGCCAATGAACGCGTGTTCTGCCGTGTGGGCTAAGCTGTCGTGCACAGCGATTTAGTCTCGTGCCAGCTATAAATGCGATTGAGAAGGATTTTAACCTCCTTGCGAACAACCAAAAGCTGTTGGCTAGAAAAGCTGGCGGCAAATTTACAATAGCAACTTTGGGTTCTCATTGCTCGCTCCAGCTGCTAAAGGGCGCCAAGGATGAGGGCTTTCGCACATTGCTGGTGTGTGAAAAGCGGCGGCTCGGGCTTTACCGCCGTTTTAGATTTATCGACGAAATTATCGAGGTTGACAACTTCAAGGAGGTCCTCAGCGATAAATGTCAGAAACGTCTCAAGCAGGCAAATTCTGTAATGATACCCCATGGCACCCTGATATCACAGATGAGGAGCGATGAAATTGAGAAGATTGACACGCCCATCTTTGGCAACAAGTGGATATTGAGGTGGGAGGCCGACAGGAAGCTCAAAGAAAAGCTGATGAAGGAAGCAGGCCTCAGAATTCCGCGAACAGTAAAGTCGAAGGACGACATCAGTGGTCTCTGCATCGTGAAACTGCACGGGGCGGCCGGCGGCAGGGGCTACTACCTTGCGTGGAGCCGCGAGAGTTTTGAAGAAGGTGCAAGGCGACTGATTGACCAAAAGATGATCAGGGGTGAAGACGACCTCTATATCCAGGAATTCGTCAGGGGGGTGCCTGTTTATTTGCAGTATTTTTATTCGCCGATAAGTGCAGAGATCGAACTGCTTGGAATCGACAGGCGCTACGAATCAGACATTGACGGTATTGGCAGGATTCCAGCAAAGCAGCAGCTTGGGGCTGGAGTCGAGCCCTCGTACAATGTCATCGGCAACATCCCACTTGTGCTTCGCGAATCATTGCTGGACGAAGTTTACAAGATGGGTGAAAACTTTGTGCGTGCTGCGGAGCGGCTCGTGCCGCCGGGGATGACTGGGCCGTTCTGCCTTGAAGGAGTTTATGACAGCGAGGGGCGCTTTACCACATTTGAATTTTCTGCAAGAATTGTTGCGGGGACAAACCTCTACCTTGACGGCTCTCCTTACTCTGGGCTGCTGTATGTCGATCCTATGAGCATGGGAAGAAGAATTGCGCGGGAAGTCAAAATAGCGAACAAGAACGGCAAGATGAGCAAGATCCTAACTTGATTATTTCATTTTGAATGCGCGGCGCAGTGCCTTTGCCGCCACTACTGCTGATGCTCCAGCAACTGCAATGACAAATGCAGAAGTGGTTATCGGCAGTAACAACTGAAACCCAACCAACGTAATTGCCAGAACTGCCGCCGCAGCTGCAACAATAATGATTAGCAATTTGCTGTTGACTCGTTTGCTTGCTGCATAGCTTGCAGGTACCAGATAAACAACGCCTATCAAAGCGCTGGCAGTTGCGCCTGCCAGTATGGTGCCAGCCTCACCTCCAACGGTCGCCTGCGCGCGCTCGGCTGCGGCCAGTATACCAAACAGTGGATACAAGGCTGTTTTTACAATCGCCTGCAGCAAAGGCTGCTCTCTCTCATAGTCAGCCACCTGTGGGCTGAACGAGTAGTAGATCGAATTGAAAGTATTCATGAATGCTGACCCTGATGCCGTTGACAGGATGTAGTGGTCGCGGAAGTTGCGCAAGTACTGAACCTGCGGCGTCAGCTCTGACCCAAACGCTGCTGTAGCTATCAGGCAGCCAGATGGCAGCTGCGGCGACTGTGTAGTTGAGCTACTGCTTCCGTGCAGAACAACAAGGTCTATGCTGGCATTTTCGCCCTGACCCTTGATGTTGCTTGCAGACAAGGTCACCGTCCCTGCATTTGTAAATGTGTAATCGTATGCGTAAGTCCCAAAGTCTGATGACAGATGTGTCCTGTGGATCTCGCTTCCGCCTTGCTTCAGCACTAAATCAAATGATGATCCCCTGATTAGCTCGCCTGTTGCCGGATCCTGAATGTTCATGACAAACGTTATCGGAACTCCCGTTTCGATCACATCAGGACCCCATGACAGCTGGAAGAGGAACTTTTCTCGCGGAAGCGATGTTATGTCAAGCGGGAATTTCGGTTTGTCAGACGGCTTGAGAGTAAAAGTAGCTACATTGCTCTCCTGTATCTTTTCTGCCAGGCGGCTCAACATTGCATTGTTGACTATAAAGTGGACTATGCGGTTCTGCACAGAAGTATAGTCATCGATCACCACTGCTTGCGCCTCAAGCTCCATACCGTTTATCATACCGCGGTAACTGTTGGTCTGCAGCTCTCTAATCGTTTTTGGAAATTGAACTTCCATGTGGAGTAGCGGCACCTGCGCGACATAGGCAGCATCCCAAGTAAACGGTGTTTCAAACGAGATCGTACTATTGGAATAATCAAAATTTATGATGTCATCATAGTAGGTCTTGACTACCATCTGCTCGCCGGTTTGTACGTCAAACTGGTATGTCCTGCCGATGCTGACATAGAGATCGAATTTTTGGTTGGACTGCACGGCAATTCCGGAGCTGCTCTTTTCAAGAGTCACCTCAATGTGATAGAGTCCGCCGGCTGAAAGGATCTTGCTTCTTAGTTCAATTGGCCTGTCTTGGCTCACATCTACCCTGTCACTTGGAGAAGGATTGCCATTTATCTCCCAGCCATCTATCTTGTTGTCGGGGATCAGGTTGGCAGCCATCACACCATCTGACGATCGAAAGCGTTGGTCAAGAAGGGTATCATTTCGCAACTCCACCACTATATGAAAATCAATGCCGGGTACAGTGGTGTTGAGCTTGGCGTCATCAAGCGCCCTCACTACAAATGTCGGGTTAGTGCTAGCAACCTGATCTATGAACGTCGGCTTTATCGATGCTTCCACCGAAACCTGCTTGTCAGAGATCGTGGCTGGGAGCGACTTGTCAGTGCCAAGACCGTGACCGTACGCGGCAGTCATAGAAGAAACAACAAGCAAAAATAGTAGCGTCAGCGAAGCAGAGTAGCGCTTCAGCACGCTGTACATGACGGGCGAATACTCAAAATAAAGATTTGCTTAGGCTACCTCTTTCTTAGAGTGTTGATCTTGGCTGCTATAATGATGCCTGCAATAGCTGGAATAGTTAGCACCAGTGGTAGTGGGAATTCAGGGATTATCTGCAAGTTGAACGCCTTTTGTATGTTAGGGTGAACGTCTTTGTTGACAATGGAATCTACGTTATCAGGCGCTGCCTTGTCGTCTATAGCTTGCTTCAACTTCTTCAACCCGGCATCCAACGCAGTTACCGCTGCGGTTGCATTAGCCTCAGCCATGGCCTTCAATTTTGAGTCAAACAGCTCTTGGGCTCTGACCGCCAAGGCTTGGGCGCTTTCGTAGTCCATCATGTTCACTATATTGGTCTGATTTGCATAGGCGCCGTCATAGCTCTCCAGTATTTCATCCGCAAAGTCTGCAAGCATTGTGCCCTGTACGGTGGAATTGGTCAGCTGTGTTTTTTCTATACGGACAGTCACGGTTTCATCGAGTAAACTGTTAATGTTAGTAACCTGTCCATTCACATCTACTGCCGTCGCGTTACCCCCTTCTAGTGCTTCCCGTAGGTCTTTCAGAGAAGCTGGAAGGTCAGTTCCAAGTCGCTTGTTTCTTTCAGTTATTTCTTTTATTGTATCGTTGGTAAGGTGCTCCCCTGCGTGCTCCACGTGCTCTGCAGAAAGAGTTGCATTGGTTGTAAAATCTTTCTTTGCCAAGTCCAGATGAACCTTTATCACCTCAACCGTGGCAAGGAATGAGGCGCTTTCATCGCCGGAAAAAGTATGTGCAAAAGCTCGCTGATTCGGGATAGCGTAAACGGCACCCATACAAATCATGCCCATCAATAGAAATGCATACGCTCGCCTAGTCATACAGTCAAGATTCAGCATATATTGTTAATTAGGTTTGTAGTACAACTGCCGAATCATATCTTTTTCTTGGAACGAAGATATATTGCAATGCCAGTGATGATCACCGCAGTCGGCGTCACATAGAAGAGCATGAGCTCATCAAACGGTATCAGCTGGTTTGGGTCTAGTGCAGAAATATCAAAGCTCACGACCAGCTGATTTGTTTGATATTTCTCATCCCCTAGTATTCTTGTTTGCAGCCTAACAATGTAATCCCCGGGTTTTGAAAAAGTGTACGGCACAGTGAAGTCGCTGAACTCGTAGAGCTTGTACGGAATCTGCTCGATAACATCGCCAGATTGCCTTTCAGTTATTACAACTGCTGCATAGATATTGTAAATATTGCTGTTGTTCTCAATCACACTGAAATTGAGCAGCGTGGAGTTGTCGCCGGCCTTCGGCGTCGAGGGGTAGGGTGAAAATATTATTTGATAATTGCCAACTGTCTTGGTTGATCCAAAAAAGTGGCCGTTTGCCACATTTGTCTGCACGGCTAAGACCAGAACTACAACAAATAGCAGCTGGCGGATCATTTTAGTAAAGTTCGCATTATCCATATTTCAACCATCCTAGTACATTTTGCGAATGAATCACGCCTGCTCAACTGCGTATGCTCACATAGGGAAGGAAGGCTCCGCGCCTTCAAACCTGTGCTATTTCAGCTTGACCTGTTTATTTTTCCTTTTCAAAAAGACTAGCGTTGCGGCAATCCCGGCGGCAAGCGCTGCTGCAGAAGGTGCTGCAATATACAGGTAGTCAAGCGGTCCTGCCACATTGACAAAGAATGTGAACGTCAGGGTCTCTCCGCTGTAGCTGTAGTCGTTCAGGTCGACGTACATGACGTACTTGCCAGCTTGCACAAAGGTGTATTCGTGGGTATAGTGACCGTAGGGGACTATTATCGGGTTTGTCCTTTGCAGTTCTTCACCATCCTTGACCAGCCTTATCGTTATCGGGACATCGACCAAGTCGTCACCGTTGACCCCCGCTATCCTTATCAAGATATTGGTCGGACTCCCAGCCACAGGGCCTTTCGGCTCCGTCGTCATTTCAACGTCGTAATTGCCTATCCTCTGCCGGAATGCATTCTTGAGTGGATCTGCGGACGCCTTTGCACTTGCAGCTAACAGCACTATCGCAAGCATGCCAATTACCACTATTGAAAACTTCAACTTTGGTTTTGCTTAGCCAATCCGGTTTATAGTTCTTCTATCAGTTCGACATAGTTGTCAACGACCCTGTCGGCAAAGCTTGGCCTGTACTTTGAGATCACTTCTGTAATCAGGTCTTTTTCAGCGAGCCTGTATAGCTGGTATTCGCCGTACCTGACTGAAATTATGCCGGCCTCTTTCAGCCTTTTGAGATGCGATGACACTGTTGACGGAGCCTTTTTTGTGTGAGATACAATTTCGTTGAACGTGCACAGTTCATGATCCAGTATGAAAAGCACAATCTGCCTCATTGGATCATGCCTGATAAATTTCAGTACCGCATACTCGCTGTCTGAAACGCTTACAGGGTAGTACCTCGTCATCCTTGACTGCCTCTCCACTTTGACTACATCGGTCTTTTCAAGCGCGGCCAGGTGATAAGTCAGGACGCCGTTGACAAGGCCTGTCATACGAAGTAGTTCTCTATACCGTATTCCCGGGTTTCCTTCAATTTGCCTGAGAAGCATTGCCCGTGAATCTTCTTCAACTGCCTGTTCCATTATCTGTTCACCTTCAGCACTCCCAAGCCAAACATCGCCAGCATTACAAGCAAGATAACATGGGGCAGCTCGATACCGAGCGCAGAAATGTCAAACACGTCTACCATTCCAGTGGCATTCAGCAGGTACAGGAATTCCACTGTAGCAAGAGCCATAAAGCCAAGCGTCATGAACATCAACCTTGCACCGGTGCTTCTACTATACGCAAGAGCCGAAACTATGCTGAGGAAAACTGCAATTGTCAAGCTGGCAATGTGCAGTACAATGTGATAAATCATTGAAGGATGAGTAACGTGAGGCGTGATGAGCGGCGCAACAACCCCAATAACAAGTGCGGTTATGAGTCCCAGCAGTATGGGCTTGTTCACTGACTCTGGTACAGACTCGCCCCTGCTGCCCTTTTGCATCCAGCTATTTATGGTCAAATACCACTAATAAGCCAACTGGTACACTGGCCGAACGTGCTAGTGCCTGTCAAGCCGCAGCGCCGCCCGTATGTTGCGTTTGAGGTCGACTGTACTCTTGCTATACGCCAGCGCGCTCATCACAATGCCAGCGGCGATTGCCGGCCCTACCGCGTTGGTGAATGAGAATGGAAGCTGGAGTATGCCTGCTGCAGCCTTGCTGGACTGACCTGTGTCAGACGGGGTAGTCGATGGCTTGGCTGTTATTGTAATGCTGCCAAGCGTGGCCCCGTTCTGCGCAGCAAACCAGATCTTGCCTTTGTCGTCGGAGGTTATCCACTGGATTGTTGATCCTGCGATCGGCACCTTGGCCTCCGAACCTTCGCCTGTCCTGGGGTCAATCACTCCGAGTCTATCTATAGTGTGCTCCGCAAACCACAGGTTGCCATAGCCGTCCATCGTCATGCCAAAAGGCAGACCATCTTCGTTGACCGGAGGGTACTGGCGGAAGGTCCCAAGCAGAGAATTGAATACCGTTATTGTGTGGCCCGTGTGTTCTGAAATATAGATGTTGGAGCTTTTTGGGTCGGGGAAGATGGCCGTTGGCTCATCAAATGTCTGTAGCTCGCTGTTTGGGGCGTACTCGGTGATCTTGCCGCTGTCAGGATCTATCTTGGCGATCTTGCCGGCGGCCTCTGCAAACCACATAACGCCCGAGCTGTCAGAAGCGATCTCGGCTGGTCCTGCGTCTGGAGTCGGTATGTCAAACAACGAGAACTTTTCGCTTGAAGGCTCGAACTTGGTCACCTTGTTAGCCAAGTCTATTGTTATCCACAGGTTGCCGTTGTGGTCCATTGTAAGACCTCTGGGGATGCCTCCTACTGGCATAACAAACTGCCTGCTGGAATTATCTTCAGGATTATAGACGCCAAGCGCGCCTTTGTTTGAGCCTCCGCCTGATCCGCCAATAGGATCAATATACCACAGTCTGCCATCGGGAGCAGGCATCACATTTGTTACCAGGACTGCATTGCTTATCTTGTGCAAGGTGTAGTTGCCCGTGGCAATGTTCAGCTGCCATATCCTGCTGCTTCCGAGCACCTGATCGCCTACCCAAATCGACTGTCTTGTTGCATCGAAGGCTGGATAATATGGCTGGCTTTTGACTGGCGTCTTGTATTGGTCGATCTTGAACTCGAGGTTTGACAACTCTGGCTTGACGTTTGCCTCAAGGGACCCGAGCATGTTGCTTCCCTGCGTGCTCACGCCCTCGATCTCGATGTTCCAGTTTCCAGGCAGGCTGAACGCTGCGTCTGCCGAAAACACGCCTTCCGACTGCTTTTTGGCCTCGATTGCTATGGGACCTATGCCCTTGTCGATCTGCGTAAGCTTTATCGTTGCAGACCCTATTCCTGCGGCGCTGCTGCCGTCCTGGTTGAGGAACGACACCTTGAAGTTGTTCTGTCCGACCGCAAAGGGCGTTATAACAAGCTGTATCTTGCCCCCGTCGGCGTACAGCATCCTTACAAATTCAGTTTTCGATTCCTCTGCAAATGCGGACTGTCCGTCTGCCGCTTGGCGTCCGTACGCCGGAAATTGGCCAGCAGGCAAAGCTCCGTTGGCCATGAGAGATACTGCCAAAAGAAGTGCTATCCCGACGCCGGCCTCAGCCTTAAGCGTCTTGGCATAGTGCCTTAGGTTCGAGCCTTGCACCCTTGATTCGCCGCCAACCATTACAGCTACCGCCCTTTTCTGTACTACAAACTGTGAGTATGCGCCCATCCCGACCATTACGCCCGCAAGACTGAGCTTGACTACCAGTATCTGGCCGTAAACGGAAGCAAGGGTAAGCGAAAGGTTGCTTTCAAGCGTAAACAACAGTACTGGTCCCGTTATCACTGCGATGCCAAGCAGCGTCACCACAATAGTCGAAAAACGGGGAATGAGGATCGAAAGAGCAGTGGCCTTGATCTTTTCGTCATCGATCGCAAGGATTTTTGGAA
>Ga0209237_1001747_pt1 | contig 12944 bp, 10 predicted proteins | sample GraSoi013_1_40cm_2_FD_185820 | JGI IMG/M metagenome (GOLD analysis project Ga0209237, IMG submission 185820) | Grasslands soil microbial communities from the Angelo Coastal Reserve, California, USA - Sample 10_02_2013_1_40cm (SPAdes) (version 2) | ecosystem: Environmental > Terrestrial > Soil >... | reverse complement strand
CCGGGACCTGCCCGGTGAGGGTGAGGCGCCAGATGCTCGGGTAGTCGTCCCCGAAGCCGATCACCTGCGGCCAATAGAATCCCGTCAACCACACGAGGAAGCCGTCGAGCCGCGCGAACGCCTGATCGCGGTCGCGGGGGATGGGTCGCCACCAATGGACCTCACCGGAGTCGAAGCGCGCCCAGCGCCACTGGTCCTGATGCCGGTCCCAGTCGCCGATGAAGACGTCCATCAAGCGGGCCGCGAGAAACGCGCGCGAGTCGACCCGGTTGCGCGAGCTGTGCTCGAGATGCTCGAACAGTTTCTTCGTCCCCGCGAGCTCGACCGCGCCGGCGAACGCGACCTCGTTGTCCGGAGGCTCCGTGGGGCGCTCCTCGATCATGCCGAGTTTGAAGCCGGGGCGCACGCAGTCGAACCCATTGAGGCGCGGGTCGTCGGGCAGGAGGGCGATCCGCGGCTCCACGTGCAGGATGCCCGCGGCGTCGAGAAGCGGCGCCACCACCAGGGGCGCGCCGGGATGCGCCGAGCTGATCTGGTCCTGCACCAGGTTCTTGGCGAAGGTCGCGCGCAGCTCTGGCGGCAGGGCTAACGTGGGATCCTTGTCCACCGAGCGGAACACGTACTGCCGTCCGTCCTTGCCCAGGAGGCGCAGCACCTTCGTTTGGCGACGGCCGCCACAGCCGGTGGGCGTGAGTCCCCCGGCAAACCGGGACAAGTCGAGCACGTCGACCGCAACGGGCGTCGCCCACAGGTCGCGGTAATGCGCGCCCAGGAGCAGGCGATGCAGCCACCCCGCCTGGTAGTGGTCTCCCGCCACCACGGTCCGGCTCGTCGGCGACCCGGGGGGGCGGGCCGCCGGCGTTTGCCCGGTGAGGCCCATCGGCGCGAGCGCCACCGCGAGCCCGAGCCCGATACCGCGCCGTCGCGCCCCGCTTAGTTGAGCCATAGGCCGAACTCCTCCGCCCCATGTCCGGCGCGATCGACGATGATCACGCCCAGGCGGGCGCGGCCGTCGCGCAGAAACTCCACACGCATGAATCCGCTGGCGCTGCGCGCGAACCGGGTGCTGTCGAGCGCCGTGACGCGGTAGTGATGTCCGAAGGTGCCCGCCCCGCTCACGAGCTCGTAGCGGGCGCTGGTCCCGCCGATCACCTGGAGCGCGTGGTCGTGGCCCGCCGCATAGATGAGTGGGGCGGAGCCGGTGAACGCGCTGTCGAGCGCGGCACGCATCCGCCGGTAGGCCGCGCTCGAGACGTCCTGGCGCGAGATCCCGCTCTCCCGGGCGATCGGATACACCGAGCCGATGAGGGGGAGAGGAATCCAGAGCCACGACTTGAAGTTTCGCAACGGGAAGACGTGATCCTGCCACCCGAAGTACCCGCCGTGCGGGCCGCCACTCACCAGCGGATGGTGGGCGATGACGACCACGCGGCGCGCGCCGGCCGTGCCCAGTGCCGATCGAACGGAATCGATCACCTCCCGCTCAGAGTCGGCGGGACACGACGAACCGGGATGCTGCGGCTTGGGTCCTTCCTGGAGCCACCACTGGGTGTCGAGGGCCACGAGCCGCACGACTCGTCCCACGTCAAGGACGGCGGGGCCCGGACAGCCGCCACCCGGGAGGAAGGTGACGTGGGAATCGCCCTGCGCCGCGATGAAACGCTCCTGCCGCCGCACGGCATCCCAGCCGCCCGGCTGCATGCTGTCCCAGTCGTGATTGCCGGGCACGAAAACGCCACGGGCCCCGCTTGCGTTGAGGACGCGCAGCTCCTGCGTGAGCGCGCGGTCGGCCGCGGCGCGGGTGGGGGCGGCCGAGTCCGGCATGCCGCTCGGGTAGACATTGTCGCCCAGGAACACGATGACCGCGTGGGGCACGGGCGCCGCCGCAGTCCGGAGCGCCATGAACACCGGCTCCGAATCGGGTGGCGCGGCCGGCGCGCCCGCGTCCCCTATGAGAAACAGGGCGACGTCGATCTCCGCCGGGGGGGCCGGCGGCGCCGCTGCCGGGGCGGCACCCACCGCACTCGCGTGGCCACATCCCTGCAGCGCGATGCACAGCGACGTCCACGCGGCGAGCCGCCACGCCGGAGACCTCATTCGTCCCTAGCGTTTCTTCAGGCCGCGGAGCGAACGATACTCGGCGGCGTCGACGGGGGGGCTGCCGCGCCCCTTGAGGGCGTCGAGAAGGGTCGCAGGCAGGAACTCGTCCCGGAGCCTGAGCAGGTACTCGAGCGTCGACCGTCCCTGCTCGGCCGGCACGATTTCGGCCAACCTCCAGCGCCGGGCCTGGACTTCCAGGAGCTCTTCGACGACTCGCTGAGCGGCTTCCGGTTGTGTGGTGTGGACGAGCAGCATGCCGTTGAAGCGGTCTTCTTTTTTGTCGCCCGAGCGGGCCATGACGTAGGCCTGCAGTCGGGCGGCGCGGTCCGCCACCTCCTCGAGCTCGTGGGGCGCGAGCGCCGCGAGCAGGTCCGGATCCCCGACCGCCAGCATAGCGGAGGACCGCCGGCGTGGGCCGAGGAGCGCTTCGGCGGGGGACAGCGCCGGTGTGCGGCTCCGCTGGTCCGCGTAGATGTTCCCCACGTTGAGCTCCCACAGCGCGAGCACCACCGCGTTGAACATGACCGACATCACCGCCGCTACAGTAGGCGAGTAGACGCCCGCGGCTACGCCGACCGCGAGGGCGAGGAAAATGTAGACCGCGTCCTTCGTATCCTTGAGGGTATTGCGAAACCGCACCGCGGCGACGATCGCCGCGAGCGTGAACGCGAGGGCCAGGCTGTTCTGGATCAGGATCACCGTGGCGGCCACCGTCATAGGCAGGATGATGACGGTCTGCACGACCGACTGGTCGTAGCCCGAGCGCTGCTTGGTGAGCATGTACACCCAAGAGACCGGAAGCACGAGCAGCAGCGCCGTCAGCATCGACAGGAAGGTGACGAGCCCCCACTGACCCTGCGACAGGGTCGCGACCGCCTGGGTGGCCTCCTCGACGAGGCGGCCGCGGCTGGCCACGGCCCCGAGCAACGACATCTGCCGCACGCGGTCGAGCAGCTCGGGGATGCCGGGCAGGAACCTGATCACCAGCCATGCGGCGAGGCCGAGCAGCGCGTAGTACGCTGCCAGCCGCAGGTAGGGTGAGCTCCGCACGGGACCGCCGCTGTCCACCAAGAAATTGTAGCGCGCGGGACGGAATCGGCCAGGGGCCCGTCGCCACGCTCGCCCGGCAGACGAGGGCGCGCTAAGTTGCGCGCATGTCAGAGGTAATCGACACCTTGCGCGCGCGCCTGGCGCCCAGCTACGACGTGGAGCGCGAGATCGGCGCCGGGGGCATGGCGCGGGTGTTCCTGGCGGTGGAGCAGCACCCGCACCGCCGCGTGGCCATCAAGGTGCTCGACCCCGAGCTGTCCACCCGCCTGTTGCGCGAGCGGTTCATTCGCGAAGTGGACCTCTCCTCGAAGCTCAGCCATCCCCATATCGTGCCGATCTTTTCGGCCGGCGAAGTCGACGGGCTGTTCTACTACGTCATGCCCTACGTCGAGGGGGAGTCGCTGCGGCACCGGCTGGTCCGGGAGCGGAAGCTGCCGCTGGCGGCGGCGCTCCACATCACGCGCGACGTCGCCGACGCGCTCGCCTTCGCCCATGCGCAGGGGATCATTCACCGCGACATCAAGCCCGAGAACATCTTGCTCTCGGGCGACCACGCGATCGTCGCCGACTTCGGCATCGCGCGCGCCATCAGCGCCGCCGGGAGTCTGACGCTCACCCAGGCCGGCCAGCCGATCGGGTCGCCCGGCTACATGAGTCCCGAGCAGGCGCTGGCGCTCGGCGACCTCGACGCGCGCACCGACATCTACAGCCTCGGCTGCGTGCTGTTCGAGATGCTCGCCGGGGAGCCGCCGGTGGCGAGCATGGCGGAACGCCTGGTGCACAATTGGACGGTGCTGGAGACGAGCCCGGCGCTGCACGGATCGGCCGCCGGAGTCGCGCGCGCCGTGAAGTACGCGATCTCGCGGGCGCTCGCCCCGCTCCCCGACGACCGGTTCCCCACGGTGACCGAGTTCGCGGCGGCGCTCGGGGGACCGGGCTATGAGACGAGCCTGCCGACCAGAGGCGTCTTCGCCGGCCGACGGGGACGGAGAGCGGCGCTCGTCCTGGGGGTCGCGGTGGCCCTGCTCGGCGGGGGGGCCGCGGTCCGGCAGTGGCGCCATCGCGGTCCGAAACTCAACGAGCGTCGGGTCGTCGTGGCGGTGATCGAGAACCATACCGGCGATCCCTCGCTCGACAACGTCGGACACATGGCGGCCGATTGGGTGACGCAGGGCCTCGCCCAGACGGGCCTGGTCGAGGTCGTGTCGTCGATGTCGGTGATGAGCTCCTCGGTCGCACCGGGCCGACACGGCGCCGGCCATCTCGACGCCGCGGGGCTGCAGACCCTGGGACGCGAAACGGGCGCGGGCACGGTGGTCTCCGGCGCCTACTACCGCCAGGCGGACAGCCTTCGGTTCCAGGTCCAGATCTCCGCCGCGACGGATGGCACGGTGCTGCGCGCGCTCGAGCCGGTGGCGGGGCCGATCGCGCAGCCGCTCGTCGCCGTGGAAGCGGTGCGGCAGCGGGTGATGGCCACGCTCGCGACGCTGTTCGACTCGCGCCTGAGCTTGTGGGCAAAGGCCGCCCAGCCGCCGACCTTCCCGGCGTACCAGGAGTTCATCCAGGGCCTGGACCGCATGGTGCAGTTCGACTCCCGGGGCGCCATCGGCCACTTCAGGCGCGCCGCGCGGGAAGACACGACCTTCCGGCTGCCGCTGATCTTCGCGGCGCACGAGCACATGGACCTCGGGGAGTTCGCCACGGCGGACTCGATCGCGCACGCCGTGGAGCGCGCTTCCGGTCGCCTCTCGCCGCTCGACCAGCACTATCTCACCTGGGTGCTCGCCCAGACCCGGGGCGACCGCCAGCGAGCGCTCGAGACGGCGCGGGAGATGGCCGTCATCGCGCCGAATTCCGAGACGCTGTGGCTGGTGGCGCAGTGCGCGCTGGCGCTCAATCGACCGCGCGAAATGATCGCCGCCCTGAGCGCGCTCGGGCCCGATCGCGGCCTGTTCCGGGGTTGGTCGGTCTATTGGTTCTATCTGACCTTCGGCTACCACCTGGTGGGGGATCATCGCCGCGAGCTGAAGGAGGCGCGCGAAGGGCGGCGGCGCCACCCCGCCGACTTCGCGACGCTCGCGGCCGAAGTCCGGGCGCTCGCCGCCCTGGGGCGGGCGGCCGACATCACGGAACGGGTGGTGGAGGCGCCGAGCCTTCCGCCACAGCCGGGGTGGTCGCCCGCCGACATCGCCCTGATCGCGGCGCTCGAGCTGGCGGCGCACGATCACCGGGCGGACGCGCCGGCCGCGGGCGCGTGGGCGGTGCGGTGGCTGGAAAGCCGGCCGCCCGCGGAGGCGCGCTCCGTGGCCAACCGGTTTCGCCTCGCGCTCGCCTACTACGTCGGCGGACGGCTCGACGACACCCGGCGCCTGCTCGAGGGTCTCGCGTCGGAGGCGGCGCTCGGCGCCCCCGACTACTCGACCATGCGGTGGATCGGCGTCATCACGGGTGATTCGCCCGATCATTTGACGTTCCTGGGTTTTCTGGGCGTGGTGGCGGCACGCGATGGGAAGCGCGACGAAGCGCTCCGGCTCGACCGGACGCTGCAGGCGCTGAGCCCTCGGTATCTGTACGGCAGGCACACGATGTGGCGGGCGCGGATCCACGCCGTGCTGGGCGAGCGGGATACCGCGGTCGCGCTGGTGCAGGAGGCGTTCGCGCAGGGGTATCCGCGCGGCGGGGTGATGCACCTCTACCCGTCGCTCCGGACGTTGCGTGACTACCCGGCGTTCCGGGAACTGCTGACGGCGAAGGAGTAGGCGGGGGAGGGACTGGTCGCAGCGTTTGCGGGGTGTGAAAACGCGTCGTATGCTGCGAACTGTGCAGTCTAACGGCGGGGCGGGAGGCTGATCGTGCGGAATTACGTTGCGCGGCTCGCGGCGTATCGTGCACGGTTTATGTTGCGGGACCCGGGCTGGACGACCGCGGGAACTCGGCATAATTACTGGTTAGACAGCGGCCCAACACGTCCTCCGTCTGGAGAGCCAATGAACGCGCGATTTGCGGTTAGTTGCTTGGCCCTAGGGTTGTGCACGGCCGGTTGCCAGACCCGCGCCCCCGATTTCACCCCGCAAGATGCCGCCGCGGTTCGCGCAATCTTCGATTCCGTTGTGACTGAGATTCGCACTGGCAACTGGGACGCGTGGGCGGCCCATTTTACCGAGGACGCTCACTTTCAGCCCTCACACTCACCGGCTCGCGTCGGGAGGCCAGCCATCCTAGCGTGGGGGAAGGCATTGCCGCACGTCGAAGCGTTCAGCTTCGGGCCTGCAGAGGTCGCCGGTAACGGTGACCTGGCGTATGGTGTGAGCAGCTTCATCCTTAAGGTTGCTAACGCTCCCGTCGATACGGGTAAGCAATTGGTCGTCTTTCGGCGCAATCCGGGCGGGCATTGGCTCGTTCAGGCAGTCTCCGCCAATTCCGATCTCCCGCTGCCACAACCGGCTCCATCGCGAGGCAAATAGGGCCGCTGTCTAAGAAGCGCTTGAAGCTGGCGGGCGGTGATCGCCCTGTAACGGAAGCGAGTGTTGGGCGCTGGCGCGCACGAACGTTCAACTATACTGCGCGCCGCGGGCGAGATGCCCGCAGCTTAAGCGCGATCCGATAGGCTGCGTCCTCCTTCTTGGCCTCCTCCTTAGCGGCGTCACCGTCCTCCTCACGTCCGTGAGAGGTGCTCACGCCTCGCGGTTCGAAGTCCGTCCTGACGGCCTCCGCCTTCTGGGCGACCTGTACGGCCGTCTGATTCCCAAGGCGCAGCTCCGCATCGACGGCGCTCGCCGCGTAGATCTCGCCCGTGAGGACGGGCTTCAGCCAAAGTCGCGCCGCATGGGGACTGCGCTCCCCGGCTATCAGGCAGGCTGGTTCCGCTTGCGGAACGGGGAGAAGGCGTTGCTGTACCTCACCGATCGCACGCGGGCGATCTACATTCCCACGGCGGTTGGGTACAGCCTGCTCCTAAGTCCGGCAGACCCTGTGGGGTTCTTGTCTCGTTTGCGGGTTGTCTTGGGTTCGTGATCGTGGGTCGGTATGGCGAAGGGTTTTGCCCCCGCAGCTTAAGCGCGATCCGTTACGCGGCACCCCGATAACCCTCCGCAAGACGATACGTCTATGGCACGCGACCTTCCCAAGACCAGATTCGAAGGCGCAGCACCCATCCTGCGCGTCACGAATATGAAAGCCAGCCTCCGTTATTACGTGGACGTGCTGGGCTTTCGGAACGCGGACTGGGGTTCCAGCGACTTTACGGTCGTGAATCGCGATGGAGCGGGGATCTATCTCTGCCGCGGCGGACAGGGCTGTGCCGGCACCTGGGCCTGGGTTGGAGTCGAGGATGTTGAACTGCTGTACGAGGAGTACAAGGCGAGCGGCGCGAAGATTCACGTTGGCCCGCGGAACTACCCCTGGGCGCTCGAAATGCATGTGGAGGATCCGGACGGCCACGTGCTTCGGTTTGGGTCCGAGCCAGTGTCTGATAGACCATTTGATACCTGGGCAGACTGATTTGTGGATGTCGTCTAACAAGCGCTTGGAGCTGACGGGCGGACGGCACACGTTATCACGGCGGGTTTAGGAACTGTCATGCGACTTGCTATCGTTGGCGCGCTCGTACTGGGGCTACTTGGGTCGGTCAAAACGGATGTTGTGTCGCAGGGTTCCCCGCATCCGTCGCACCAGTTCTTCGACCTCGGCACCCTCCGGCTCGAGAGCGGCGATAGTCTCCCCGGGGCCAAGTTGCTGTTCGTCACACACGGGCAGCTCGCCCCTGACCGCCGCAATGCCGTGCTTCTCCCCTCCTGGTATGGAGGCAACCATCACGGATACGACGTCCTGATCGGACCCGGCCGGGCCTTGGATCCGACCAAGGAGTTTATTGTGGTCGCCGAGATGTTCGGGAGTGGCGGATCCTCATCCCCCAGCAACACTCCAGACCCGCGGCACGGGCCGAGGTTTCCGTCGATAAGTATTCGAGACAATGTTGCCGCGATGTACCGGCTGATCACGGAGAAACTCGGCATACAGCACCTTCAGGCCGTCGTCGGGTTCTCGATGGGTGCGCAACAGGCCTTCCAGTGGGCAGTGAGCTACCCTACTTTCGTCGATCGCATCGTACCCATTTGTGGGACCGCGAAGACATATCCGCACGGCGTGGTGCGACTCGAAAGCGCGATTCTAGCGTACGAGGCCGATAGCGGGTTCGCCGGCGGCAACTATCATGTTCGCCCGGAAAAAGGGCATCGGGCTTGGGCGGCGCATTGGGCGGCGTGGGTATTCTCCCAGGAATGGTGGCGACGGGAGCTCTATAAGCCGAAGTTCGCGAGTCCGGAAGCGCTGCTCGAAGCCTGGGCGGCTGACACGGCTGACCAAGACCCTAACGACGCGATCCTGCAAGCGAGGACCTGGCAACAGCATGACGTCGGAAAGACACCGGGTCTTGGCGGGAACCTTGCCCGCGCGCTGGGGAGCATCCGAGCACGTGTCCTCTACATGCCCTGTTCGACGGATCTGTATTTTCCGATCGGTGACGCCGAGTCCGAGCGGCGATTCATTCCTGACGTTCAGTGGATCCCGATTCCCTCCTTCTGGGGGCACGCGGCGGGTGCGGGACGGGATCCTGCGGACAGCGCTTTCCTGAACGAGAACGTGCGCCGATTCTTAAGGAAAGCGGAGCACCGCTGAAAGGACGCAGTGACTACTCGCGCCGTCATCAGATTTGGAGGAGTCTGTCTCGCCGGCGGCGCAGTTGCGTTCCTTGCCGTCTTCGCCTACCTCGCCGCGCGCTTCAACTATCCTGATGTCCTCGATGGGCCGGCTGCAACCGTCCTGCCCAGCCTTCTCGCAACCGGCCCGCAGGGCCGCCTCGTGTGGGCCGTCTACGCCCTCCTCCCGCTGATATGGCTTCCTGCCGGCGTCGCGGCCTATGAGGCCTTGGCCCCGGCGCGGCGAGGATCAATGCGGCTCGCCTTGTGCTTCGCGATGGTCGCATCCCTCGCCATGATACTGGGCCTCATGCGCTGGCCAAGTGTTCATTGGCACCTCGCCTCGGCATTCGAGCACGCTGCCCCGTCCGAGCAGGGAGTTCTCGCCGCCGTTTTCGACGGCCTCAATACCTACCTTGGCAACTACATCGGTGAGTTCTTGGGCGAACTCTCCTTCAGCGCATTCTTCTTGCTGACGTCGATCACGTGGCTGCAATCACCACACCGGAACAAGTGGATCGCCTGGGTGGGCGTGGGCACGGCGACGTTGGGGTTCGTCGGCATGTTCCGCAACGTCGCGGGCGCCGTGGCTCAGATCGCGGCGCTGAACAATTACTTGCTTCCGGCGTTCATGATCACGCTCGGTATTGCGCTCATGCGGTGGCCGGCCGTCCCAGATGCGGCAGGCGCCTAGCAAGCGCTCTCGGAGGTCTACCCATGATCCTGCTCCGCCACGTCGCTGCGCTCACCATTGCGGCATCCGCGCTCGCACTCGCCGGCCCGCATAAACCGTCTCAGACCGTGAAAGGTGCTGAGGTCTTCAGGGCGGCGAACGACGTCCACCCGGAGGCCGGATGTCAGGTGCGCGGGGTGTGGGAGCTCGTGTCGATATCTCAGAACGGAAAGGACCAGCCCCTCGCCGGGTACCGAGGAATGAAAGTGCTGACGGATCGGCATTTCATGTTTGTCGGCCAGGCAGCGAGGCGAGATACACTGCCGCTCAAGACCGAGATGGACACGTTGCGGGCATACCAGATCAGCGGCGGGGCGGGTACCTACACCACTAGCGGCACCACGTACATAGAGCACATAGACTTCTTCATTATTCCGAGCTGGATCGGGACATCGTTCAGCGCGACATGCCGGATCGAAGGGCGTCTGTGGTATCACACCTTCACCGAGCCGAACGATACGACGGCGGGTCCCGGTCCGTACCAGCATTTCATCGAAGTATGAAGACCTAGCGGCCCCCCGTCTTGACCTCATTCGGCACACCGAGCTGCTGCCAGAGGTAGACGTAGGTCAGTGCATACTCTTTCGCCACCTGGGCATTCGTGACGCCCGCCCCGTGTCCGCCCTCTGTGTTCTCGAAGTAAAAGAACGGCATACCCATCGACTCCATCTTCGCCGCCATTTTTCGCGCGTGCGCGGGATGGACGCGGTCGTCGCGCGTCGTCGTCGTGAACATCGCCGTCGGGTACTTCGTGCCCGACCTCAGGTTCTGGTACGGTGAGTACCTCGAGATGTACGCCCACTCTTCGGGCTTGTCGGGGTCGCCGTATTCCCCCATCCAGCTCGCGCCCGCGAGCAGATGGCTGTAGCCCTTCATATCCAACAGCGGGTTCTGGATCAGCACGGCGTTATAGAGCTCGGGGTGCTGGGTGAGCGCGACGCCCATCAACAATCCACCGTTGCTGCCGCCGCGGATTCCGAGGTGTTGCGGGCTCGTCACGCCGTCTTTGATCAGTTCTTCGGCGACAGCCGTGAAGTCGTCGTAGATGCGCTGACGGTTCTCTTTCAGACCGGCGCGATGCCACTCACCACCGCGCTCCAGCCACGCCGCGCCCGTGTGGCTGCTGTAGGAAGGAGTGATCGCGATCTCGAATCCGCCGTACGCGCCGAGCAAGGTCGGATTGCTGCCGTCGTGCTTCATGCCGTCGCGATGGACGATGAAGAACGGGATTCTCGTCCCATCCTTCGACGTTGCCTCCATCTGTTCGACGACGAGTCCCGTTGCGTCAAACATCGCCGGAAGCCGCTTGATCTCCGAGACGGCCCCGTTCTCGGCGGTGACGTACAGCGTCGTCGGCTGGATAAAGTTGGTGAAGGTGAAAAAGTAGCGATTGGATCGCGACGACCTGGCTACGACGCCCACCGTGCCGAGGTCGGGAGCGGGAACCCTATCGAAGGACCAGGCACCTTTCCGATGTCGATAACGCCGGAGCTCACCGCGCACGTTGTTGAGAACGTTGATGATCAAATAGTCTCGCGTCGAGGAGATGTGGTTGATGGTCTCGCGCGCTCCCGGCTGCATCACCAGTTGCAGGTCGCGCTTGCCGGCGAGAAAGTCATCGAACGACATCGCGACCAGTGACCCCGTCGGCCAAGTCTTGCCGCCCACCGTCCACGGATCTCGCACGTAGACGACGATCTGATCGCGCACGAGATAGAGGTCTGCGTCTTTCAGCACGTCGATCTTTATCGCTTTGCCTTTGTCGTAGAGATACTGCGCGCTCTCATAGAACGTGACTGCATCGGTGAGCCGTAAGTAGCGACGGTCACCGGCATCGACACTGAAGGCAAATCCCCCCACGTGATCGGGTGGAACCTCGAAGACGGTCGTCGCAGACGAGAGGGGGGTGCCGCGCCTCCAGAGTTTGGTGATGCGCGGGTAACCGGACGTCGTCATGCTCCCCGGCCCGAAGGCGGTACCGACGAGCAGGGTACTGTCATCGATCCAGGCCGTGCTGGTTTTCGCTTCGGGAATCTTGAATCCGTCGGAGACAAACGTCTTGCTGGTGAGATCGAACTCACGTGTCTCCGTGGCGTCGGACCCGCCGCGCGAGAGCGCGATGATGCAGCGCTTGTAGTCGGGCTCGAAGCAGTCGGCGCCACCGAAGGACCACGTCACCCCTTCCGCTTTGCTCAGCGAATCCACGTCGAGCACGGTTTCCCACGATGGATAGGCGGTTGCGTAGCTAACCCAGCTCGTTCGCCTCCAGATCCCGCGCTCGTGCTCCGCGTCCTGCCAGAAGTTGTAGAGCGAGTTCCCGATGATCTCGGGATTGGCGATCTTGTCCTTGGAATCGAGGATCTGTTTGATCCGATCGTAGAATGACTGGTAGAGCGGGGAGCGCGTGAGCGCCGCGATGGTCGCCGCGTTCTTGGTGTTAACCCAGTCCATCGAGCGCTGGCCGTCGATGTCCTCGAGCCAGACGAAGGGGTCGTCCGACGACTGCGCGGCGGGCGATTGCTGCGGGGGTGGCGACTGCTGCTCGGCAATCGTGACCCGCGTGAGGGAAGGGATCGCGAGCAGGGAGAGAAGGCCTACGGCCGCGCGATATTTGCGATTCGTCATGCTAGCTCCTGGTGACACGGTTCCCGATGGGTGTCCCAAGTTGCTCCTACGGGTTCCCGTTATGCAAGCCGTTGGGGGCTCTCTCTCAAAGGAGGGACACATGCTTTGTCGTCTACGCCTGCCAATTGCCGCCGCGCTGGTGGCCGGCAGCGTTTCGCTGCACGCCCAAGAACCCGTTGTCGGCGCGAGCGATCCGGAGGCCCTGTTCCACAGCGGCGACCCGAAGCTCAATACGAACAAGCAGGCCGCCTACCACATCGTTAGAGACCTGCTTGAGGCGGGGCACTGGGAGCTGGCGGACGAATACTTGACGGAGCGGTACATCCAGCACAATCCGAACGCGGCGTCCGGACGGGTTGGTGTGGTGAAGTACTTCACCGAGGTTCGGAAGGTGAAGCCCGTACCAATACCGGAGAAGATGAAGACGAAGGTCGTGTCGGTGGTGGCGGAGGGTGATTTCGTGGTGGTCGCGTATGTGCGCGAGCTGAAAGACGCCAACGATACCTCAAAGAGCTACACGACGACGTGGTTCGATCTGTGGCGTTTCAAGGACGGCAAGGCGGACGAACATTGGGATCCGGCGACGCGGATGGGTCACTGACCCGTTAGAAAGGGCGCTCTTCACGAAGGGAGGCTCCTTGCTGCCTAACAAGCGCTTGAAGCTGGCTGGCGCGGACTGTCGTCCAGCAGCCTTGCGCCGGCGGGCGGGTCGCCTACAGCTTAACCTCGAAAGGAGGAAG
>Ga0209237_1001746_pt1 | contig 12951 bp, 15 predicted proteins | sample GraSoi013_1_40cm_2_FD_185820 | JGI IMG/M metagenome (GOLD analysis project Ga0209237, IMG submission 185820) | Grasslands soil microbial communities from the Angelo Coastal Reserve, California, USA - Sample 10_02_2013_1_40cm (SPAdes) (version 2) | ecosystem: Environmental > Terrestrial > Soil >... | reverse complement strand
GGGTTTCTCGACTGGTCTCACAACCGCCACCGTACCCGCCGCGAGCGACGGCGTCAGCGTTGTCGGAAAGGAGCATGGGGTTAATGCCTTGGCGTCCCCGGCATAGCGAGAAGACCACCACGGACCCGGTTCGGCACTTTTTGCCACTGCTCCGTCCCTTTTGGAGGCCGCTGAGCGCGGCGGCGTTGGCGATGGCGCTGGACGCCTTTCTTAACGTATTTCGTCCTTGGCCTCTGAAGGTCGTCATTGATCGCGTCCTCTCCGATAAGCCGAGCCGTGTGCCTTTCCTGCACGGCTGGCTGGATAACGCCCCGTTCAGCCGAACGGAGATTCTCTACGGGGCGTGCGCCGCGACGTTGCTGATTGCAGTCGTGACGGGCTTCTTGCTCTACTACTTTACCCGCGCGATGGGCGATATCGCACAACACTTCGTTTTCGCGATTCGCCGGGATCTCTTTGCGCATATGCAGCGCCTTTCGCTGCGGTTTCACGATCAGCAGCGGACGGGTGACCTGATTACGCGACTGACTTCGGATACCCAAGCGATCCAGGAGATGATCGCCAACGGCATCCCCGTTTTCGCCACCAACGCCTGCTTGCTCATGGGAATGCTCGTCTTGATGTTCTGGCTCAACTGGCAGTTTGCCCTCATTTCTCTCTCGGTCGCACCCCTGCTGTTTTGGGTGTTTTGTTACAAGAGCCGCATCAAGGTTGCTTCCCGCCAGGCCCGTGCCAGCACCGGCCTGCTTGCTTCACTGGCGCAGGAGACGCTTGCATCCATCCGGATCGTGCAAGGGCTGGCGCAAGAAGAGCAACAAAACGAGCGCTTCCAGGCCCGAAGTGAAAGTCACCATCAGGCGTATCTGGACATTGTGCGGCATCAGGCTCGCGTGGTGCCGCTGATAGACTTCTTGGCTGCGGTAGGCCTGACAATCGTGATGTGGTACGGGGCCACGCGCGTGCAGACGGGCGAGCTCACGACCGGGGACGTCGTCCTCTTTTTTGCCTACATCACAAACCTCTACAACCCGATGAAGGGTCTGGCGCGCTCCTCCTATTTGTTCACCAAGGCCAGTGTCGGAGCGGAGCGGATTGCCGAGGTCATGAGCGTGCGGAGCGACGTGACGGACCGAGAAGGGGCGCAAACCGTCCAGGGATTGAAGGGCGAGATCGCCTTCCGGGACGTATCGTTCGAATACGAGGCCGGTCGAACGGTGCTGTCGCAAATCGACCTCGCGATCGCACCGGGGGAAAAAGTGGCCATCGTCGGAGCCACCGGTGCCGGGAAGAGCACCCTGGTGAGTCTGATCCCTCGCTTCTACGACCCGACCCACGGTGAGGTCCGTATCGATGGCGAAGACATCCGGAATTATTCGCTACGGTCGCTGCGCGAGCACATCAGCCTCGTCTTGCAGGACCAGCTGCTGTTCAGCGGCACGATCCGCGAAAACATCGCATTCGGGCGCCCGGGTGTCGGCGACGAAGAGATCGCCGCCGCGGCCGTCACGGCCAACGCGGACGAGTTTATTCAGCGACTCCCAGACCGCTACGAGACGCTCGTGGCGGAGCGAGGCACAACACTCTCCGGCGGACAGAAACAGCGGATCGCCATCGCGCGGGCGATTTTGCGGGACGCGCCCATCTTGATTCTTGACGAGCCGACGACCGGCCTCGATGCGGCGGCCGAGCAAACCGTGATGGAAGCCCTCGAGCGCGCCACTGCCGGACACACCACGGTGATCATCGCCCATCGCCTGACGACCGTGCGCCTCGCTGACCGTGTGGTTGTTCTCGATCGGGGTCGGATCGTTGAAGAGGGCAGTCACCTCGAGCTTTTGGCGCGTAATGGCAGATACGCACAGCTCTATCGTCTCCAAATGTCGACCGACGCGGAGAGTCTTCTCGTCTCAGCCAACCTGGGGATTCCCTCGGAAGGGAACGGCGAACGGGTGCCGTGAAAGCAAGGAACGCATGCGAATTTCGATAATCGGTTGTGGGTATGTAGGGTTGGTGACGGGCGGGTGCCTCGCCGAAATAGGCCACGACGTGATGTGCACGGACAATGACCCCGCCCGTATCGCCACGCTCGAGGCGGGCCGGGCGCCGATTTATGAGCCACATCTCGACACGGTCCTGGCTACCGCCCGAAGTGCTGGACGTCTCGCCTTCACGCGCTCTGCGGGCGAAGCGGTCCGCGCGGGCGATAACATTTTTATCTGTGTGGGCACGCCGCCTCGGCAAACCGGCGAAGCCGATCTCTCCGCGATCGACAACGTCGCGCGAATCATCGCCACCGAAGCGCGCACGCCAAAACTCGTGATCGAGAAAAGTACCGTGCCGGCCCAAACTGGACTGCAGTTGAAGCGGGCGCTGGCGGTCTACGGCCGCAAGAATGGCCTGACGTTACGGGTGGCTTCCAACCCCGAGTTTCTCCGCGAGGGCACCGCGGTCGAAGACTTCATGCACCCGGACCGCATCGTCGTCGGCGTGGAAGACGAGGGCTCCGAAAAGCAACTCCGCGAGATTTACCGGCCCATCCTCGAGGGCTCGCGTCACTGCCCCGTGCACACGGCGGCCTGCCCACCGGCTCCAGCCCCACACATGCTGGTGACCTCGATGACCAGCTCGGAGCTGATCAAGCACGCTTCGAATTCCTTTTTGGCCCTGAAAATTTCCTACGCCAATGTCCTCGCAGACCTCTGCGAGCGGCTGGGTGCCGACGTCGAGGAGGTGACCAGTGCGATGGGTCTGGACCCGCGCATTGGACCGCAGTTCCTCCGCGCCGGCCTGGGCTTCGGCGGTTTTTGCCTGCCGAAAGATGTCCAGGCGTTCGTCCGGTTAGCGGAGAGCGTCGGCGTGGACTTCGGCCTGTTGAAGGAGGCAGAACGGGTGAACCGCCGGCGCGTCGGGCTGTTCCTCGAAGAGGTGAGGCGCGCGCTGTGGGTGGTCAAGGACAAGCAGGTCGGGGTGCTCGGCCTCGCCTTCAAGCCCAATACCGACGACGTTCGCCTGGCGCCCGCCATCGAAGTAATCAGGCAGCTGGCGGCCGAGGGTGTGCAGGTGCGCGCCTCCGATCCACAGGCGATGGAAAAAGCCCGCGCGATTCTGCCTGACGTCGAATACGTCCGGGATCCATACGAAGTAGCGAAAAACGCAGATGCGCTGCTGATCACCACCGAATGGGAGGAGTTTCGGCGGATGGATTGGAAGCGTATCCGCGACGTGATGGCCCGACCGCTGGTGCTCGATGGCCGCAACCTGCTTGATCCCGTGCAGATGAAGGCGCTCGGCTTTGAGTACTACTCCGTCGGCCGTCCCGACGCACAGGCCAAGTTGAAACGCCGTCGCAACAGCGCCATCGTGATTCAGGCCTTTACCGCGTTGAAACCCGTCCTCCAAGAGGGCCATTTGTCTAAAACGGCCATCCTCGAGGCCCGCCCCAGCTCCCGTGATCGAACAAAACGACAGCCGCTTGAGCCCGGCAACCCATAACGACATGAAGCGCAAAGATGGCGTGTCACTGGGAACGAGACGGCTGCCTCACCGGACAGCCATGAGGGGTCACGACGCGTGGACTCAGGACATAACTGATGGAACTCCTTCCCGGAATCCTCGTGAGCATCCTTCGCGGAAACCCCGGGCCCGGCCAGGGCCACGGGACGATGTACATCATCATCAACCAAGCCCATGCCTACCTCCAAGAGACCCTGCGAAGGGCCTTTGAGGGACAAAAAAACGTCCAGATCATTGTGGACAGGCGCTATGGCGAGCGGCGCACGACTCGCGGATCCGTAGCGTTCGAGCGCCGCCAAGCCGACCGGAGAAGATCGAGGGAGCACCTCGTCGAGGTGATCGTCACGGAAGAGTCCTCTGGCACCGTGGGACCCCGCCCGGCTGACGATTGATCCCGCCGAGGCGCCGTGCTACATCGCTCCTCATGAGCGATCGCGTGGGATTCATCGGACTCGGCACCATGGGCGGGCCCATGGCGCAGAACCTCGTCAATTCCGGCGTCAGCGTGGTGGTCCACGACGCCAATCCGAACGCCACGAAGCCCTTCGCGGGCCGTCCCGGCGTCACGGTGGCGCGCTCGGCAACCGACGTGGCCGCCGGCACGAACGCGCTGTTCACCTGCTTGCCGAACGACGAGATCGTGCGCTCCGCCTATCTGGGCGCCAACGGCGTGGCCGCGGGCGGCGCGCGTGGCCTCGTCACCTGCGACTGCTCCACCGTCAGCCCCGAGGTCACCGTCGACCTCAACCGGGCGCTGGCGGGGCAGGGCATCACCCACATGGACACGCCGATGCTCGGGTCGCAGCCCCAGGCGGTGTCCGGCGAAATCTTCTTCATCGTCGGCGGCGATCAGGCGACGCTGGCGACGATCACCCCGTACCTCGCCATCATGGGCACGCGGCACATGTACGTGGGGCCGTCGGGCACGGGCAACCGGGTCAAGCTCGTCCACAACGGCCTGGGCGCCGTCACGGCGGTGGCGGTGGCCGAGGCGCTCGCCGTCGTCGTCCAGGCCGGCGTGGATCCCTACGTGTTCTACGAGGTCGTGCGCAACGGCGGCGGCATGGCGTACGGCACGTACTTCGAGCGCCGCGTCAAGCGCATGCTCGACGGCGACTTCACGCCGACGTTCATGGCGGAGCTGATGCACAAGGACGTGAAGCTCGCGTTGAACCTGGCCCGGAGCGCCGGAGTGCCGACGCCGTTGCTCGAAGAGACCAAGCGGAGCTACGACGAAGCGGTCGACTCGGGCTGGGCCAAGGAAGACTTCTCCGCCGTCACCCACGTGGTGGAGAAGCGGATCGGCCGGCGGTTGTCACGCTGAGCGTCAGGCCGGCTCGCCCCTCACCTTCGCGACGAGCGTCCTGAGCTCGCCCGCCCGCCACAGGATCACCCGAAAGCCGCGCGACGACATCTCCAGGCGGCGCTCCGGCCAGTCGAGTCCGTCGGCCCGAACGACGAAGAGCGAGATGGTGTGCAGGCGGCGAGTGTAGAGGAACACCGCGGCCCGCCGGTCGAGGAAATAGCCGACGGCGCCGCCCCGCAGCGGGAACTCCGCGTCGCCGTCGAACGCCACCGCGGGCGCGAAATCGAGGCGACCGGCGAACCACGGCTTGACCTGGTGGACGTCGCTGCTCTCGACGTCCATCGGCCGCTGGCTGAGCAGCACGCGCACGTGGTCATTCACGGCCTCGGTGACGAGCGCGTTCCGGTCTCCGGGAACGACGACGAGTCGGTGGTAGAGCTGGGGCGTCAGCGCGAGCACGACGGCGGCCGCAGCCAGGGCCGGCATCACGAAGCGTTTGAAGGACGTGCGCGCGCGCGGGGGCGCCGGCCATTCCGCCGCCAGCCGCCGCTTGAGCGCGAGCGAGGCGGGATGCTGGGGCAGCCGCTGCTCGAGGACCTCGCTCAGCATGCGGTCGACGTGGTCCACGCGCGCGCACGCGGCACACGAGGCGAGGTGCTCGCGCACGGCGGCGTCGTCACCGGGTGGAAGCGCTCCTCGCGCGTGCGCGAGGACGAGATCGCGAGCGTCGGCGCAGGTCATCGCGCTAGCGGGCCGCGTCGCCGATGAGGCGGCGCAACGAGGCCCGCGCCCGTGAGAGTCGCGACTTCACCGTGCCGACCGCACACCCCATCACCTCGGCCACCTCCACCTCCGTGAGGCCTTCCAGATCGAGCAGGATCACCGTCCGCGCATCCTCGCCCAGGCTCATCAGCGCGGTCTGGAGCTCGTCGGCCATGACTTTCCTGAGCGCGTCGATCTCGTGATCCGCCACGTCGTGGACGGGATCGACGGTGTCGAGGCCGCCCACCACCGGGCTGCCCCGCCGCCGGCGGTACTCGCTCACGAACGTGTTGCGCAGGATGCGGCACAGCCACGCCTTGAGGTTCGTCCCCGGCGTGAACTGGTGGAGCGACCGTAGCGCCCGCGCGTACGTCTCCTGCACGAGGTCCTGGGCGTCCGGGTCGTTGCCGGCGAGATAGTGGGCGAGATTGTGGAGCGTGTCGGCGTAGGCGAGCGCCTCGCGCCCGACCTGCCGAACGTCGCCCGCTCGCTCCGTCGCCATGCCTCGCCATAGTACTCCGCTGGTGCTAACGCGCGAGCGGCGCCTTCGTTCCCCGGGAACGAGTCGGCGCGCCGACCGTTGGCATGGGCGGAGGAGGAAGGCGATGAAGATCGTGAACACGCTTGGCCTGGCCGCGCTGGCCCTCGTCACGCTCACCGCAGCGGCGCCGACGGCACCGCGCGTGGAGATCAAGCACTTCGCGTACGGTCCGACGACGCTCACGGTGCCGGTGGGCGCCACCGTCACGTGGGTCAACGAGGACGAAGAGCCTCACACCGTGACGGCGACCGGGGTCTTCGCGTCGCCCGGCCTCGACTACGACGAGACGTTCTCGTACCAGTTCACCACCGCCGGTCGGTACACGTACCACTGCGCGCTCCATCCGCGCATGACCGGCACCGTGGTCGTGCAGTGACTCTGACCGACAAGGAGAGCGACATGGATCGTCGCGGTTTTCTCGAGTGCATGGCATGGGCAGGCAGCGGGGTCGTGTGGAGCATGGCCGGCGGCGTGGCGACGTCGTCGGTGCTGGGAGCGCCGTCGCGCGCGGCGGCCGCGGCGGGCGCCTTTACCTTCGCCCAGATCAGCGACACGCACGTCGGCTACAAGGGCGCGGCCAACCCCGACGCCCTTGTCACGCTCCAGCAGTCGATCGCCCGGATCAACGCGCTCGATCCGGCGCCGGCGCTGGTCATCCACACCGGCGACCTCACCCACGGCCAGAAGGCCGGCGCCTTCGACGCGGTGGCCGAGACGATGAAGGCGCTCCGCGCCGGCGATGTCTTCTACGTGCCGGGCGAGCACGACGTGTTCGTCGACGGCGGCACCGAGTTCCTCGCGCGCTACGGGAAGGGAACGATCGGCAAGGGGTGGCGGAGCTTCGACTACAAGGGCGTCCACTTCGCCGGTCTCGTGAACGTGCTCTCGTACAAGGGCGAGGGCATGGGGGCGCTGGGCGCCGAACAGCTCACCTGGCTCGAGCGCGACCTGGCGCCGCTCTCGGCGAGTACGCCGGTGATCGTCTACGCCCACGTGCCGCTGTGGACGGTCTATCCCCAGTGGGGCTGGGTTACCGAGGACGGCGAGCAGGCCCTGGCGCTGCTCCGCCGCTTCGGTTCGGTGACCGTGCTCAACGGTCACATCCACCAGATCGTGCAGAAGGTGGAGGGCTCGATCGCCTTCCACACCGCGCGCTCGACCGCCTTCCCGCAGCCGGCGCCGGGCGCGGCGCCCTCGCCGGGGCCGCTGAAGGTGGATCACGTGGCTCGGATGCTGGGCATCCGCGAAGTGCGCTACGTGGAGCGGCCGGGCCCGCTGGCCGTCGTCGACACCGCGCTCGAGGGCTGATCAGCCCTCGGCGTCGTCGCGCTCGAGGATCCGGTAGAGCGTGCGACGATCGATGCCGAGGAGCTCGGCGGCGCGGACCTTGTTGCCGCCGGTCTCCTCCAGCGCCCGGTTGACGTACCAGCGCTTCAGCTCGTCGAGGGTCATGCGGGTCTTCGGCAGCTCGGGCGGCGCCAGGGTCTCGGCGCGGATCTCGGTAGGCAGGTCGTCGGCCAGGATCATCCCCGACGAAGACAGAGCCACGGCGCGCTCGACGACGTGCTGCAGCTCGCGCACGTTGCCCGGCCAGCCATACGCGCTCAAGAGCTCCAGCGTGCCGGGCGCGTAGCCGAGAATCGCCTTGCCCGACTCCTCGGCGTACTTGCGCAGGAAGTGCTGGGCGAGCAGCGGCAGGTCTTCCCGGCGCTCGCGCAGTGGCGGCACGCGGATGGTCACGCCGTTGAGGCGGTAGTAGAGGTCCTCGCGGAAGCGGCCATCCTCGACCAGCTTGCGGAGATCCTGGTTCGTCGCCGTGATCAACCGCACGTTGACGGGAACCGGATCGTTGCCACCGACCCGGCGGATCACGCGCTCCTGGAGGACGCGCAGGAGCTTGGCCTGGAGCGCCGTCGGCAGCTCGCCGATTTCGTCGAGGAAGCAGGTGCTGCCGTCGGCCGTCTCCAGCAGCCCGCGCCGGCTCATCACCGCGCCGGTGAAGGCGCCGCGCTCGTGGCCGAACAGCTCGGACTCGAAGAGCGGCTCGGGCAGCGCCGCGCAGTCCACGACCACGAGCGGACGGTCGGCTCGCGGGCTCGCGTAGTGGATGGCGCGCGCCACCATCTCCTTGCCGGTGCCGGTCTCTCCCTGGATCAGGATCGTCGTGTCGAGCGCGGCCACGCGCGCCACCAGCTTGTAGATGGCGACCATCTCTTGCGACTGGCCGACCAGCTTGTCGACGCCATACCGCTCGTGGAGCTCGTGGCGGTACTGGCGATTGTCGGCGACCAGCCGGCGCGCCTCCAGCGCGCGCCGCACCGTCATCTTGATCTCGTCGATCCGGAACGGTTTGGAGAGATAGTCGTAGGCCCCGGCCCGGATGGCGTCGATCGCCGTCTCCATGGTGGCGAACGCGGTGAGGATCACGACGGTGGGCGCCGGCTGGAGCGTCACCAGGCGCTTGAGCGCGCTGAGGCCGTCGACGCCCGGCATGCGCAGGTCGACCAGCGCGAGGTCGCACGGCTCGGCCTGGGCGATGCGCACGCAGTCCTCGCCGCCGCTGGCGGCACGCACGCGGTAGCCCTCGCGGGTGAGCACCTCGACGAGCAGGTCGCGCGCGACCGGGTCGTCGTCGGCGACGAGCAGCGTGGCGCTCGACATCACGCGCGCTCTCCGACCGGCAAGAGCACGCGGAACGTGCTGCCCTGACCGGGCTGGCTCGTCACCTCGATGCGGCCGTGGTGCTCGCGCACGATCTGGGCCGAGATGAACAGCCCGAGGCCGCTGCCGCCCTTCGTCGAGAAGAACGGCTCGAAGATCTGCGTCTGCTCGGCGGCCGGGATCCCGCGCCCGGTGTCGCTGACCGCCAGCTCGACGTGGCGGTCCCGCGTGCCGGTGGCGACGGCAATGCGGCCCCCGGCTGGCGTGGCGTCCACGGCGTTGGTGAGCAGGTTCAGGACCACTTGCTGGAGCTGGTTCGAGTAGCCCGCGATCGCGGGCAGGGACACCTGCGTCGTCGCGTCGAGGCGAAGGCCGGCGGCGACGATGCCGGGCCGCACGACCTCGGCGATCTCGGTGACGAGCCGGTTGACGTCGACGGCTTCCGGCTCGCCCGGCGTGCGTCGCGTGAGATCAAGGAGCTGGGCGATGATCTGGGTGACCCGCGCGAGCTGGGCGTCGATGATCGAGAGCCGGCGGCGCACGTCATCGCTCAGGGCCGACGGCGGCAGGTCTTGGCGGAGCAGCTCGAGGTGTCCGGCCACCGAGTGCAGCGGCGTGCCGACCTCGTGCGCGACCTCGGCCATGATGCGTCCGGCCAGCGCCAGGCGTTCGGCGTGGCTCAGCGAGCGCTGCATGCGCTGGACCTCGTGATAGCGCCGCTCGAGCTCGGACGTCGCCTCCTTCACCCGGGCCTGCAGCTCGCTGTTGAAGTCCTCGATGCGCGCGAGCATCTCGTTGAAGTGGCGGGCCAGCACGCTGAACTCGTCCCGGCCGTCCACCCGAACGGGCGCGCCCGGATGGCCGGCGTCGACGTGGCGGATCGCGTCGACCAGCCGGCGGATGGGCCGGTTCACCACGACGTGGACGGCGAGGCCCATCAACGAGCCCATGAGCAGGACCGAGGACCCGGTCAGCGCGAGGTCCCAGCCGCGTAACCGCGCTTCCCGTGCGGCGGCCAGCGAGAGCGAGAACTTGGCCGCGATGGCGCCCACCACATCGCCCTCGACCCTGATCGGCGCCATCACTTCCCACGAGCGGCCGTCCTGGTCCGTGACCATGCGCGAGACGACGTCGCCCTGCCGCACCTGCTCGCCCTCGCGCCGCGTGAACGGCAGGCGGCGCGGCTCGTAGCTGGTGGCGACGATGTGCGAGCCCGCCTCGTCGAAGCCGAGGACGTCGAGCTGGAAGACGCTCTGCCGGATCGCCATGATCTGCCGGATCTTGTGCGCGAGCATGTCGCGGTTCTCGAACTCGCGACGGTCGCCGATCGTCGCGGCGACCTCGCGGGCGAAGATGACCGCGCGGGCGCGCAGGTCCTCCTCGAACCACGCGCGCGACAGCCTGATCTGGAGCCACGTGAACGAGAACGACACGACCACGAGGATGAGCAGGGACAAGAGCACCAGCTTGGCGCGCACGCCCAACCGCATCACGCGTTCGATGTATCACGAAAGGTGGTCGCCGGCCAGCGGTTGGCCCATGAGGCAAATCGCCCCACCACGCGACCATTCCGCCACATCGACGACGCTCACCGCGCGGGCAGGGAGCATCGCGATCGTCGATTTCGCGCGATTTCGACGAGCCGCCGGTTGGCCCGAGCGTTGCGTAGGCTGCCGGCGCCACGCGACGTGGCGGGGAGGTCGACATGAAGAAGATCGTCGGATTCGCGCTCGTGATCGCGCTCGTCGGGTCGTTCGCCGCCTGGGCGGGCGAGACGTCCGGGAAGATCCAGTCGGTGGATCCCGTGGACCGGGCCATCGTCCTGGATGACGGCACCAAGCTCTGGGTGGCGGAAGGCCTGCCGCTCGGCGCGCTTCGTGAAGGCGCCCGGGTGAAGGCGTCTTACGAGGAGCGCGACGGCAAGAACATCGTCACCATGTACGAGGTGGAGTGAGCGCAGTCAATCCGGAACAGGGGGCAGCGACACATGTCTCGAGCGATCCTGGCGATCACGGCTCTGGCGACTCTGATGGTCACCGGCCCCGCGCTAGCCTTCCAGTGCCCGAAGCTGGTCGCGAAGATCCACGACGAAGCGGACAGCCGCTTTGACGATGCCAGCTACGATGCGCGTGCGAAGGCCGACGAAGCCGAGGCGCTCCACAAGGCCGGCAAGCACGCCGAGGCCGAGAAGGCCGCCAAGGAGGGCTTGGCCCGCCTCGGACTCAACTGAGTCCAGCGAGTCGAGCGGCGGGCGCCCGCGAACTCGGGCGCCCGTCGTGCGTCCGTCAGAACTTCACGGGTTCCCCATCGTCGAGGAAGAACAGCGCGGGCTGATCGACGACGCCCGCGCGCTTCATCGTCTCCTGCAGGTCGGACGACTGCGTGAACTTCCGCGCGTTCGCCACGCTGTCCCACTCCAGCACGATCAGCGTCTCGTTGGGGTTGTCGGCACTGCGGTAGAGCGTGCCGCCGCGCGACCCTGCCTTCCGGCGGGCGTCGGCGTGAGCATCGAACGCCGTCTTCCACTTCGCGAAGTCGGCGACCTTGTGGCGGATGATCAGATGGGCCATGACTCACCTCCTCGTCACCGTTCGAGAGACGCCAGTTTCTGATTCCAAGGACACAGCCGGGCGTGAGAAGTGTGGTGTGCGCGCGTCGACCTCGCCGATCAGCGGCCGATGACGCTCCTCAGAAAGCCGCCGACGACCGCGTTGTACTGATCGGGGAAGATGTTCGGCACGAAGTGGCCGCCACCGTCGAGCACGACGAGCTTGGCGCCGGGGACGCCGTCGGCGAGCTCGCGCGAGTAGAAAGGCGGCGTCACCATGTCGTCGGCGGCGACGACGACCAGCGTGGGCACGCGAATCTCGCGCATGCGGGCCCGGCGGTCGAAGGCGAGGATGGCGTCGATGCGGCTCTCGATGATCTCGACCGGCGCCGCCGCCGCCGTCGCGCGATGCTGCTCGGCGAGCGCGGCGTCGTTGGCGCTGACCCACCACGGTGGCGCGAGCACGAGCGCCGAGCCCGCGAGGTACGCCTCCATGCCGCTCGCGCGGAGCGTCTGCTTGCGCGCTTCGAAGAGCCGCCGAAAGTACGGATCGGGTCCGGGCCAGGTGGCGCTGAGGACGAGGCTCTGCACGCGGTCGGGATGGTCCTGCGCGATCACCTGCCCGATGGCGCCGCCCGTCGAGTGACCGGCGACGTGCGCGGACGCGATGCCCAAGCGGTCCATCAGGCGAAGAACGTCAGCCGCCATCTGCTCCACCGAGTAGCGGATGCGTGAGTGCGTGCTCTGGCCGGTCCCGCGATGGTCGTGCACCACGACGCGGAAGTCGCGGGCAAAATCGGGCACCTGACGCGCCCAGAAGGCGCCCACACCGTTCAGGCCGGGCACCAGCATCAGCGCCGGCCCCCGCCCGTGCTCCTCGTAGTGAAGCTCGGCGTCGCCGATGGAGATCGTTGGCACCGCTCAGGCCCTCGTGTCGTTCATGCCCATGGCGCGCTCGATGTCGACGACGTCGTGCCGGCGCTCGAACGGCGCCGGCGCCGGCTCGCCGGGGCGGCGCCAGCGGCCGATGGTGGCGAAGAAGTTCTCGAGCCCGGGCGGCGCGATGATCCACACCATGACGAGGTCCTCGGCGCCGTCGTTCCAGATCTCCTGCTTCACGTCGTAGCCGAAGAAGCCGGCGGTGCCGGGCACAAGCTGATGGCGGACGCCGTCGACGACCAGGTGGCCACGGCCGCGGAAGCAGATCAGCATCTCCACCTGGGTGGTATGCGAGTGCTCGCGCACGTGCCCACCGGGGGCGATGGTCTGATAGCCGAGCGACATTCCCTCGAAGCCGGTGTTCGCCGGCGTCAGGACGGGATCGGCGTGGCCGTTGGCGGGCGTCGGCTGCCAGAACGACGGGCCTTCGCCCGGCTGCACGATCACCGAGCGGCCGCGGATCACGTTCGCACCATCGTCATGTTGCGGTGAGGTCGATACGCTCTCAGATTTTCGGGGTCGTAGGCCGGCCCCTCCTCCCGGGTGGTTCTGAGCGTTTGAACATACCATAGTGCCCATTCACAGCCCAGACGTCGGGCACGGGGAGGCAACCGTGGCGCGAAGGAGCATCGGGTTCTCGGAGATCGTGACGTCCGAGCGAACGCTATGGCAGGTCCAGAC
>Ga0209237_1001745_pt1 | contig 12954 bp, 14 predicted proteins | sample GraSoi013_1_40cm_2_FD_185820 | JGI IMG/M metagenome (GOLD analysis project Ga0209237, IMG submission 185820) | Grasslands soil microbial communities from the Angelo Coastal Reserve, California, USA - Sample 10_02_2013_1_40cm (SPAdes) (version 2) | ecosystem: Environmental > Terrestrial > Soil >... | reverse complement strand
CTCGCAGGAGCTGCAGGATCTCCACATCGTACTCGACGCCGTGACGAACGGCGCCTTCGGCTTTCAGGCGTCGGGGTACGGCTTGATTGGTCACAGCCTGGGCGGTGGCATCGCGACCCTGCGGGCTGCCCGGGACGAGCGGGTGGGGGCGCTCGTGACCTGGGCGGCCGTGGCCCGGTTGGGCCGCCTCATCGCGCCCGTCACCGACGAGCTGCGCCGCACAGGGAAAAGCCGGATCCTGAACCAACGCACCGGGCAGGAGCTGCCGCTGGAGCGGGACATCCTGGACGATCTCGACGCTCACGGCGCTACCACGCTGAACGTCCTGCAGGCCGCCGGCCGCGTGCGGGCTCCATGGCTCATCGTGCACGGCACGGCGGACGAATCGGTGCCGTGGGGCGACGGTCGCGATCTTGGCAAGGCGGCCCGCGACGGCGCGACGGACCTGTTCCTCGTCGACGGCGCGGGCCACACCTTCGGCGCCAGGCATCCTTGGGCCGGCTCCAACCCCGCGCTCGAGCAGGTGGTGTCGCGGACGGTGGACTGGTGCGCGAGGCACCTCGCGTGACGCCGACGCTCGCCCGCGTACGCGACGCCCTCGAGGATCATCGGGCCAAGCCCGAAACCGCGCCCGAAGCGCGCCCCGCCGCCGTCGCGCTGATCCTGCTCGAAGGCTCCCCGGCCCACGGGCTCGAGGCCCTCTTCATCCGACGGGCCGAGCGCAGCGACGATCCTTGGTCCGGGCAGGTCGCGCTGCCGGGCGGCCGCTACGATCCCGCCGACGTCGATCTCCTGGCGACGGCGATCCGGGAGACGCGCGAGGAGACCGGGGTCGATCTCTCCGTCGCGGAGCGCCTCGGCGTGCTCGACGACCTCTACCCACGAACTCCCACGCTTCCCCCCGTCGTCGTACGCCCGTTCGTGTTCGCGCTCCCGTCTCGCCCGGCGCTCGTGCCCGGCGCCGAGGTACAGCGCGCGTTCTGGCTGCCGCTCGCTCGTTTGTCCCGGCCCGACGCGCGGCGCGACCTGACGCTGGCGGTGCGGGGCGTCGAGCGCACGTTTCCCGCCTACGTCATCGAAGGCGAGGTGATTTGGGGGATGACGGAGCGCATCCTGACGCCGTTCCTCCAGCTGATTGGCGCCGCCGTATAGGCTATCTGTAGCCCCTCAAAATCCACATCTTCGCTTGACAGTATCTAGAAATTAGCGTAGTCTAATGTTGATGAGTTATTGTCGGCTAAGTCGTTTTACTGACCGCTGATAACCGGCCGCCTAGAGTCCCTGTTCTAGCGCCTTTCCGGCAGGGAGAATCGGCATGCACGCGACGCTCCGGGACGCCAATCCACCGCTGACACGTTCGGTGGAGGACTACCTCAAGGCCATCTACCACCTCTCCAACCAGGGCGGCTTCGCCGCGACGAGCGACATCGCCGCGATGCTCGAGGTCGCGCCGCCCTCGGTGAGCGGGATGGTGAAGCGGCTCTCAGAAGCCGGGCTGATCGAGCACGTCCCGTATCGGGGAGTCCAGCTCACGGCGCAGGGACGGCGCGCGGCGCTGCGCATGATCCGCCGTCACCGCATTCTCGAGCTCTATCTCACGCAGCAGCTTGGATACGACTGGGGCGGCGTGCACGCGGAGGCCGAGCGGCTCGAGCACGCCGTCTCGGACGAGCTGATCGACCGCATGGCGGGTGCGCTGGGAAACCCGCCGCGGGCGAGATCGAAGAAGCCGAGCTCCTGTCCCTCGCCGACGCCGGGGTCGGCACGAAGCTCGAGCTGCGGCAGGTGGGGACGCAGGATCCCGCGCGCCTGCGCTATTTCGCCGAGCAGGGGCTCACCCCCGGCGTGCTGCTCACGGTGACCGGTCGCCAGCCGTTCAACGGGCCCACGACGATCGGGCTCGTCCCGTCCGGCGATCCGCGCGTGGTGGGGCGCGAGCTGGCGCTCGTCCTGTGGTGCCGGGAAGTGCCGGTGACGGACCGTGGCTACGCGGGCCGTTGAGGCCGGGGCGGCCGGCCAGCCGCCCGAGCCGGGGTGGCGGCGGCCGCGGCTCGCGCCCAGTCTCGCCGAGGTTTATCGCACCGTCCCGGTTCGCGAAGGGGCGTGGTGGCGCAAGGCGCTCGCGTTCGCCGGTCCCGGCTATCTGGTGGCCGTGGGGTACATGGATCCCGGCAACTGGGCCACCGACCTGGCCGGCGGCTCGAAGTTCGGCTACACGCTGCTGAGCGTGATCCTGCTCTCGAACCTCATGGCGATTCTGCTGCAAGGGCTCGCCTCGAAGCTCGGGATCGTCACCGGACGGGACCTGGCGCAGGCGTGCCGGGATCACTTCTCGCGGCCCAGCTCCATCGCGCTGTGGGTGATCTGCGAGATCGCCATCGCCGCCTGCGACCTGGCGGAAGTGATCGGGTCGGCGATCGCCCTGAACCTGCTGTTTGCGATCCCGCTGCCGTGGGGCATCGCGATCACCGCGCTCGATGTGCTGCTCGTCCTATTCCTCCAGCACAAGGGCTTCCGGCTGCTCGAGGCGCTGGTGGTGGCGCTGATCGCTACCATCGCGGGCTGCTTCCTGTTCGAGATCATCATCGCGCGCCCCGACCTGGCGGCCGTCGCGGCGGGCTTCGTGCCGCGCTCCTCGATCCTGGCGGACGGCGACAAGCTCTACATCGCCATCGGCATTCTCGGTGCGACGGTGATGCCGCACAACCTCTACTTGCACTCGTCTGTGGTGCAGACCCGGCGCTACGAAGAGACCCCGGCCGGGAAGCGAATGGCGGTTCGGTACGCGTTCCTCGACTCCACCATCGCCCTGACGTGCGCTCTCTTCATCAACGCGGCCATCCTCGTCGTCGCGGCGGCGACGTTCCACACGTCGGGCCATACCGCAGTCGCCGAGATCCAGGACGCCTACCAGCTGCTGACCCCGCTGCTCGGCGTCGCCGGCGCAAGCGCCGTGTTCGCCCTCGCCCTGCTCGCGTCCGGGCAGAACTCCACGCTCACGGGGACGCTCGCCGGCCAGATCGTCATGGAGGGGTTCCTGAACATCCGGATCCGTCCCTGGCTGCGGCGGCTCATCACGCGGCTGATCGCGATTGTGCCGGCGGCACTGACGGCTATCTTCTTCGGGGAGAGCGGCACCGCCAAGCTCCTCATCCTGAGCCAGGTGATCCTCAGCCTGCAGCTGTCCTTCGCCGTCTTCCCGCTCGTCCGGTTCACCTCCGAGCGGGCGAAGATGGGCGAGTTCGTGAACCCCGCGTGGCTCAAGCTGCTCGCCTGGGTCGTGGCGTGGGCGATCGCTGGGTTCAATGCCTGGCTCCTGGTCCAGATCTTCCGGGGCAGCGTTTGATGTATTCGCGGATCCTCGTGCCGCTCGAAAACTCCCCCGCGGACGAGACCATCCTGGCGCACGTGCGGCAGCTGGCGCAGCAGCTCGGCTCCTCGCTCGTCCTCATCCACGTGGCGGACGGGTGGGTGGCGCGCAACATCAACGAGCTCGACCTGCGGGAGTCGGAGGAGATCAAGCAGGACCGCGCGTATCTCAAAGACCTCTGCAGCCGGCTGGAGGCGGAAGGCTTCGACGCCGACGCGGTCCTGGCGGGGGGCGAGCCGGCGCGGGAAATCGCGGCGGCGGCCGAGCGTGAGCAGTGCGACCTGATCGCCATGGCCACGCACGGGCATCGGCTGCTGGCGGACGTCGTTCACGGCAGTGTCGCGACGGCCTTACGGCATATGACGCGGATTCCGATTCTCATGGTGAGGTCCGACAAGAAATAAAAGACGTATCACAAACACGTATCACAAAGACGTATCACAAAGACGTAACACGAAGACGTCGCGCGAAGGCGTATCGCGAAGTCGCGTGACGTTCTTGTGCAACGTCTTTGCGTGACGTCTTATGCAGTTCTTGCCTGCTCAAGGGCTCGCAAGATCGCCGACAGCCGGCGATCCCGCGCTTCCCTCAGTTCCTCGAGCTTTCCCTTATATGCCCGCTCGACGCCGTGCGTGAGCGCGCGCTGCTGCTCCGGCTCGAGCCGCTGCCACGTGGCGAGCTCGCCCCACCACCCCTCGAAGCTCGCGAGCAGCTGCTGCAGGAACGCGGTCACGCCGCCGTCGCCCGCGGCGAGGTGGTAGGTGAGGTGCGGGCCCGCGGCAGCCCAACCGAGCGCCGGCCCGAGCGAGACGGCGCGGTCGAGATCGTCCACCGCGATCACGCCCGTCAGCACGAGGTCGATGCACTCCCGCCACACCGCCGCGGCGATGCGACCGACCACGTAGCCCGGAACCGGCTTCTTGAGAACGATCGGCATCCGGCCGAGGGCGCGCAGGTAATCGTGCGCCCGCGCGACCATCGCCGGCGTCGTCTGCGCGCCGGGAACGAGCTCGACCAGGGGGATGAGCTGCGGCGGGTTGAGGGGGTGCGCGACGAGGCAGCGATCCTGGCGGCGGCAGCGCGCGAACAGCTCCGTCGGTGGGATGCCGCTCGAGGAGCTCGTGACGAGCGCCTCGGGTCCCGCGACCTCCTCGATGGCGTGGAACAGCCGCTGCTTGGCGACGAGGTCCTCGTTGATGGCCTCGATCACCCAGTCGGCGTCCTGCACCGCGTGCAGCAGGCTGCGGCCCTGCTGCAGCTCGAGCAGCCCGCGCTCCACGATCCCCTGCGTGGCGTGCCCGAGCGCCACCAGTGCGCGCGCCCGGCGCGGCACATCGGTCGCGGCGCGCTCCAGCCCGCTCGCGTTGGCGTCGAAGATCGCGACGGGCCAGCCCGCGGCGGCACACAGGCTCGCCCAGCCGCAGCCGATGTCTCCGGCGCCGATCACGGCCACCTTGCGCGGCAGCGGCGTCACACGGTCGCTCCTTCCTGAGAGATCGCCGTCGGCGTCGCCCGCGTGGCCCAGCGGAACACGCGCTCCGAGAGGAGCGGCCACACCTTGCTCATATCGACCTGCGTCGCGACCCGCACGCGCGCTCCGTCCGGCTTCACGCGGGTGTGCCCCCGGTGGTCCCCGTCGTCCAGGCCCACGACGAGGTTGCGGTCCTCGAACGTGAGGGTGTCGGGGCGGAGCAGCACGGCGATCGGCAGCACGTCGTTCACGATGCACCCGTCCAGCCCCTCGGCTTGTTTGTGGAACTCGATGTAGAAGCGCAGGGCGTCGTGGATCCAGCGGGCGTTGGGCGACTGGGAGTGCGCCAGCCGTGTCACCTCCTGCGGGCCGAGCACGGCCTCGCGGGTGACGTCGAGCCCGACCAGCTCCGTCGGCAGCTCGGCACGGAGCACCGTGTCGAGCGCCTCCGGGTCGCACCAGGCGTTGAATTCGGCGTAGCGGGTCGTGTTGCCCCGGGCGGCGATGTTGCCCGCCATCGCGATGTGGCGGCCGACCTTGGCACGCACCACTTCCGGCTCGCGCCGCAGCGCCAACGCGAGGCTCGTCACCGGCCCGAGCGTGACCAATGTGACCGGCTCGGGCTGCTCGGCGAGCAATCGGTCGAGCGATTTCACCCAGTCGAGGATCACGCCCGGGGGAGGCAGCTCCGCATAGCCGAGCCCCGTCGCGCCGTGCGTCTCCCGCGCCACCGCGAGCTGCCGCTTGAGCGGCCGGCGCGCCCCCACACCCAGCGTGATGCGCCGTCCCGCCCGCCGCAGTATTTCTACGGCGTTCCTGTAGGCATTCTCGACTACCGTGTTGCCGTAGGAGACCGAAATGCCGCGCAGCTCCAGCTCCGGCGACGCGAGCGCCAGCAGCAGCGCCAGCATGTCGTCGATGCCGGGATCGGTATCGATGATGACGGGGAGCGTCACGGGTACACGCTAGGGAGAGGCCACCTCGTTTGCAATAGTCCGGCGCATATTCGCGAACTCTTCCGCACCGCCGAATCCGAAGATCCGCTCGATGACGCGACCCCGGCGGTCGAGCAGCACGGAGTAGGGGAGGCCGCGGTAGTGGTAGGTCTGCTTCACGCGCCCCCCGCCCACCAGGATCGGGAACGGCGGACGGAACCGGCGCACGAAAGCCAGCATCTTGCCGCGGTCTACGTCGTCCGAGATCGCGGCGATCTCGAAATCTTTGCGACCAAACTCGCGGTACAGCTCGGCCATGTGAGGGAACTCCTCGCGGCACGGATCGCACCACGAGGCCCAGAAGTTCACGAGCGTGACTTTGCCTGCGAACCGCGCGAGCGTGACGGTGTCTCCCTGTACGTCGGGGAGCGCGAAGGCGGGAGTGAAGACCTCGCGCTCCCGCTGCGCCAGGCCGGCGACGAGCGAGTCGGCGTCGAACGTCGCGAGCCGGCCGCGCGCCTCGACCGCGACGGCGGTCTCGCGGGCCCCGAGGTGGCGGGTCGCGAGGATCGCGCCGCGCGCCGTGTCGATGACGTCGACCCGCAGCCTGGTGGCGCTCGAGTCGTCGGAGCCGAGCGCGTACAGCCGGCCGTCCGGCCCGAGGGCGAGCGCCACGTTGACGAGTGCGTTCCGGACGCCGATGTCGCGCCCCTTCGGCGGCAAGAACTCCGGATCCGCCTCGGTCCGGAACAGCCCGCGCTTCGCGGTCCAGCGCAGCGCGCCACCGGGCGCGTACTTGCGGATCTCGTCCCGCACCAGCGGCGCGAAGTAGACCGACCCGTCGGGCCCCACCGCGACGGCCCCCGCGTTCGCCAGCTGTGCCAGAAACGGGACGGGCGGCAGGTGGATCGTCGCGAGCCGGGCCACCGGCCTGCCGAGGGTGTCGAGGATCCGGATCAGCGGCGCCGTGTCGGGCTCGGCCGCGAATTGAGGGATGTAGTACGGCGAGCGCACCGCCACGACGGTGCCCCCGCCCGCGGCGTACAGCGACGCGAGGTTCGGGCTCTCCCACTCGCGCACCGGACGGCCGGTCGTGTCGAGCACGATCCCCTCTCCCGTGCGCTCGGTGACGAGCAGCTCGGTGCCGAGCGCCGCCACCGCCATCGGGTTGGCGAGCCGCGCGCTCGTGAAGCTCCGCGCCACGCGCAGCTGCGCGTCGAACGCCACCAGCCGGCTGTTATCGGGATCGGGCGCCCAGGTGAGGCCGCCCAGGGAGGCGGCCGGGGAGCGACGGAAGAAGAGGAGGGTGAGGCCGCTGGGCGCCGGGGATCCGCAGGCAACGAGCGCCGCGGCCAGAAGCCCGGCGCCCAGCGCGCGACGCATCAGGTCGCGGCCGCGACCGTCTTGACCTCGATGGTGTGCAGCCCGCTCACCATGCGGTGCATGCCCGTCACCTTCACCTTGCCCTCGATGTACTGCTCCAACTTCGAGTTCTGGGGATCGCCGGGCTTGGAGCTGACCGGCAGGTAGATCGTCCCGTCGCTCGCCAGGATGCCGAGCGGCACCCCCGCCTTGGCGCACGCTTGCGCGCAGCCCTTGTGCGCCGCGCCCGACGCGCCGTTGGTGGTGAAACAGTTCAGGTCGACCACCTGGCCCGTGATCGTCATCTCGTTGCCCGGCGTCGCCGCGTGCCCCTGCGCTGCGAGCGGCAGCGCCAAGCAGGCCAATACGGCCGTCGTGGCCATGATCCGCTTCAACATCGTGAGATCCTCCTGTAGCGAGTACGCTGAAAGAAAAACTCCGCATGTGCGGGGACGACCCGCGGTCGCCTCCCGTGTACCATACGTACCGACCAGCGGTTCCAGATTGGGGTATATTGGGCGCCATGAACGCAGCCTATCGTCAACTCCTGGAGACGTTTGGCCGGGGGTGGGGGGCCGGGGATGTGGACGGGATCCTGTCCGTTTTCGCCCCCGACGCCGTGTTCCTTGAGACCCCCTTCAGCGAGCAGAGCGTGGGGATCGACGCCATCCGGGCCTACTGGAAGGACATCCCCGTCAACCAGGCGGATGTGACGTTCAAGGCGGGAGAGATCTACGCGGCGGGCCCCTGGTTCGCCACGGAGTTCCGCTGCACCTACCGCCGTCGCCGCACCGGCGAGTGGGTGGACGCGCGCGGCGCGATGTTCTGCGAGACGAAAGACGGCAAGATCACGGAGATGAGGATGTATTGGCATAGATATCCGTAAAAGCAAAAGGCGTAGCACAAAGGCGTAGCACAAAGGCGTAGCACAAAGGCGTAGCACAAAGGCGTAGCACAAAGGCGTAGCACAAAGGCGTAGCACAAGGACGTAGCACAAGGGCGTAGCACAAAGACGTAGCACAAAGACGTAGCAAGGAGGCGTTGCAAGAAATACGTTGCAGAGAACCGTAGGCACGGGCACGCGGATCCATGTCGGTACACAGGGCTGGAACTATCCCGCCTGGGTCGGGCCCTTCTATCCCGCTGGCACCAAGCCTCACGACTTCCTCTCCTTCTATAGCAGGGCTTTCGGCACGGTCGAAGTCGACTCGACCTATCACGCGACGCCGGGCGAGCACGTGGTGCGCGGCTGGGCGGAGCGGGTGCCGGCTCGATTCAGCTTCGCGCTGAAACTGCCGCGCGAGCTCACCCCCGAGGCGCTGGCTCCGGACCCCGGGCAGCTGGCGCTGTTCTGCGAGCGCGCCCAGCTGCTCGGCGACAAGCTGGGCCCCCTGCTGGTGCAGCTCGGGCCCGAGTTCGGCCCGGACCGATGGGACACGGTTGCCGCGTTTCTCGCACGCCTCCCCGCCGGGCTGCGCTGGGCGGTCGAGTTCCGCCAGCGCGGCTGGGTCGGGCCGAAGCTGCTCGACTTACTGCACCGCCACGGTGTCGCCCTGGTCCTGGTGGAGGGGCGCTGGCTCGAGCGTGAGGAGATGATCGAGCTCGCCATCCGCCCCACCGCCGACTTCGCGTACGTGCGCTGGATGGGCAGCGGCAAGCGCATCGAGGACTTCTCGGCGGTGCAGGTGAGCCGCGACCGCGAGCTCTCGATGTGGGCGATGGCCCTCGCCGCGCTCGCGGCGCGAGTCTCGACGGTGTACGGCTACTTCAGCAATCACTTCCAGGGACACGCGCCGGCGAGCGCGAGAGAGATGCAGCGCCTGATCGGGGTGAGTCCGGTGGAGCCGGACCAGCTGCAGTCCCAGACCAGCCTGTTCTGATCGGTGCCGACCTACGTCCTGCGTCTCACGTAATCCAACGCTTCTTCCATGAGCCCGGCATTGCGCATCCCGATGCGCATCGCTTCCGTCACGGCGTCTTCCTCACTCATTCCCTGATCGAGCATGAAGTAGGGGATCAGCACCACCCCTACCCTGTTCCCACTGGCGCAGTAGAAGAAGACGCGCTTTTTCCCCGCGAGGTCTCGCACCGTCGTCCGCAGCTGGTCAAACGTCGCGTCACTGAGCGGCCCGTGGCTCACGGGGATGTTCACGTACTCGAGCCCCGCGGCCAGGACCGCGTCGGGAGTGCGGAACGGACGCGGCTCCATCGGCTCGCGGATGTCGAGCAGGACCTGGCACCCTGCCCGCTTGAGGGCCGCCAGATGCTCCAGCGTGGGTTGCGCGCCGGTCACGATCCCGGGAATCGGCTCGCTGGCGTTGGGAATGCCGGCCGCGGCATCGAGCAGTTGGCTCATCGGACCGACCGTGGCTACGTTTCGCCGTTCAATCTAGCGCACCCTGCCCCATCATGCCCTCCTCCCGCCGCGGCTCGCTGCGCGCGCACCTGGCGCCGCGCCAGAAGCTGTGGCTGAACTGGGATGGCGCCTTCCTCATGGGGCCGCGCTATCTCCGCTTTCTCGACGCGGTCGATCGCACCGGGACGATCCGGGCGGCAGGGCGGGCGGTGGGCTGGAGCTACCGCACCTGTCTGAACCGTATCCGCCAGATGGAGCGCGTGCTCGGCGCCAAGGTGCTCACGACCACGCGCGGCGGCTCCAGCAGGGGCAGCGCGCGGCTCACTCCTGAGGCCCGCCGGCTCCTCAAGGTGTTCGCGCACTGGCGGCGGGAAGTGGATCGTCTCAGTCTCGCGGCGTTTCGCAAGATCCTCCACCGATAGGCACCGTCTTGCCTATCGACCCGCAGCGCGCTAGCTTCGGCGCCGCGCGCAGTCCGCTCCCTCCCATCACGCGAAAGGCAGTCACGTGCGCTCGAGCCCGGTCCTCGCTGCGTTGTCGCTCGCCGCGCCCCTGACCACGCCAGCGCTCGCTCAGACGCCGGCCGCACCGTCGGCCGCGCCCAAGATCTCCGGCTATATCCAGCCTCGCTTCCAGAGCGTGGGAGACTCCGCCACGTTCTTGCTGCGGCGCGCGCGGTTCGCCCTCGAAGGGTCGCTCACCGCGTGGGCCTCGTACCGCGCCCAGGTCGAGATGCGCACCACCGGCGCGCCGGCCACGCCGCCCGCGTCCCCGCTGACGGTGTCGATCACCGACCTCTTCGTGCGGTTGACGCACCAGCGGTGGACCGGCACGGTGGGGCAGTTCCGCGTCCCGTTCGCCCTCGAATCGTTGCTCAGCTCGGGGATGCTCGAGACCACCGAGCGCTCGCGCATCGTCACCGCCGCCAGGCGCGACATCGGCGCGCAGCTGGAGTGGCGCATTCCGGACCGGCTGACGCTGCAGGGCGCCGTGGTGAACGGCGAGGGGCCGAACCGCGCCGCCAATCCGGACAATCGCATGGCGTACTTCGCGCGCGCCACGGTCACGCCGGTCAAGGGACTGGACGTGGGCGGCGCCTTCGCAGGCTACAGCGACAGCGCCGAAGTCGACGCCCAGGCGATGTACCGGACGGCGCGCGGCGTGGCGCGTGCCGAGTACATCCGGGACCGCAACCGGAGGACGGACGTCCATACGGTCGGCTGGTACGCCCTGGCGGGGTACCGCGTGGTTCCCCAGCTGGTGGAGTTGCTGGGCCGTGTCGAGCAATACGACCCGAGCGATCAGATCGCGACCGACCGCTCGACCGGCTACCTCGTCGGAGTGCAGTACTTCATCCGCGGGGACGACTTCAAGGTGATGGCCGACTACGAGGTGTTCCGGGAGCAGGTGGTGCAGCTCGAGAACAACCGCGGCGTGGTGCAGCTGCAGGTGCGGTGGTGAGAACTGCGGAAAGAAGGAAGGCGGGAACGATGGAACGAGCGCTCCTCGCAGTCCTCCTTTCCATCGTTCCATCATTCCGCCTTACCGCCCAGTCTTCCCAGGTTCTCCTCGCCACCACGACCTCCACCCGGGACGCCGGGCTGCTCGATTCGCTGCTGCCCGTCTTCGAGCGTCAGACCGGGTACCGGGTCAAAGTCATCGCCGTCGGCAGTGGCCAGGCGCTCGAGATGGGACGCCGCGGGGACGCCGACGTGGTGCTGTCGCACGCGCCGGAGGCGGAGCGCGTGCTGGCGGACTCGGGGTACTTCCTGCATCGCCGCCTGGTCATGCATAACGACTTCCTCATCGTGGGGCCGGCGGCGGACCGCGCCGGCCTGCGGGGTCTGAACGACGCCGTCGCCGCGCTGCGCCGCATCGCGGCGGCACGGACGACCTTCATCTCCCGCGGCGACCGGTCGGGAACCCACCAGCGCGAGCTGCAGCTCTGGAAACAGGCCGGCGTCGCCCCGCCGACGGGGGCGGGGGCGCGGGCGGGGGTGGGGGTGGGCTGGTACATCGAGTCGGGCCAGGGGATGGCGGCGACCCTGCAGATGGCGGACGAGAAGCGCGCGTACACCATGACCGACCGCGCGACCTACCTCGCCTGGCGCGACAAGGTGCAGCTCGTGCCCCAGGTCGAGGGCGACTCGCTGCTCTACAACGTGTATCACGTGATGGAGGTGAATCCGAAGAATGCACCGCGCGTGAACACGGCCGGCGGCAAGGCGCTCGCGGACTTTCTGGTCGCGCCCGAGACCCAGGCGCTGATCGGCGCGTTCGGGAAATCGCGCTTCGGGCAAAGCCTGTTCGTGCCGGACGCCGGGAGGCCGGACCGCTGGTGAGGCGATGTCTCGCTCCGGGACATGCCGCTGTCCCCGCAGGAGGTCAGGGGCGGTGGACCGGGAGCCCTGGGGCTGCTAACGGAAACCGGCATGCTTCTTGATGTGTTTGCCCTCTTAGGGGTATATAATAGGAAGGACTTATGGTTCTCGCGCTCATGGTCTCACTGCTCGCTTCCGCGCCGCACGACCCGGCGGCGAACGCGCTACGCAGTGACGACCCACCTATCAAGGTTTCGCTCAACCAAGACAACTATTTCCAGCGCGGCGACAAGGCGCGCGTGAAGGTCCGCACCGCCGAAGACGGGTATGTCGTCGTGCTCCGCAGCGACGCCCAGGGGCGCGTGCGGGTGCTGTTCCCGCTCGATCCCAGCGACGACGACTTCGTGCGGGGTGGCAAGACGCTCGAAGTGCGCGGTCGCGGCGACCGCGAGGCGTTCTACGTCGACGACGGCGATGGCTCGGGCGTGGTGCTCGCGGCCCGGTCGGCGGCGCCGGTCAAGTTCGAGGAGTTCGTGCGCGGCGATCACTGGGACTACCGCGTGCTCGGCACGCGCGACGGGGACGACAAGGAGCAGGCGCTGCTCGACATCGTGCAGCGCATGGTGCCCGACGGGCACTTCGATTACGACGCGGTGCATTACACCGTCGCGGCGTCGGACAACTACTACAGCGGCTACCGCCACTCCTACTCGCCCTACGGCTGGCGCTTGGGCTTCCGCTATGGCTACGGCTGGCCGTATTACGGCTACGGCTTCGCCTCCAGCTCGTGCTTCGATCCGTTCTTCTACGACCCGTTCTTCTGCGGGGCCACGTTCTACGATCCGTTCTTCTACCCGCGGTACGGCTACGCGCCATTCATCTATACCGGCGGGATCGTCATCTACAACCGTCGCAGCTACGGTGGTGGTCTGTTCATCGACCGCGCGCGGCGGGGTTGGGGAGGGGGAGGAGGCGGGGGAGGCTTGGTGTTCAAGGATCGCGCGGCCGGGGCTCCGACGGTGATGGGGGTCAGCCCCCGGTTCCGGGTGCCGCAGGGAACGCTGCTCAGCCGCGCGGGTGATGCGCGTGTGGTTCCGGTCACGGCGCCCGGGCCGCGGTCCGCGCGCCGTGACCGGAAC
>Ga0209237_1001740_pt1 | contig 12965 bp, 8 predicted proteins | sample GraSoi013_1_40cm_2_FD_185820 | JGI IMG/M metagenome (GOLD analysis project Ga0209237, IMG submission 185820) | Grasslands soil microbial communities from the Angelo Coastal Reserve, California, USA - Sample 10_02_2013_1_40cm (SPAdes) (version 2) | ecosystem: Environmental > Terrestrial > Soil >... | reverse complement strand
TCTGCTGCATGGCGCCTGCGTGCGCGCCGTTGGTCACGAAGACCGCCAGCGCAAGATGTCCGCCGATGGCGCTGTCGGCTGGCAGCGTGATGAGGCCGACATCGTTGATCACCACGTCGGTCGTTCCGGTCTTGTGCGCGACGATCGTGTCAGGCGGCAGCAGGGCTTTCAGCCGTCGCGGTCCCGTTTTCGCGCGCGCCATCAGATCGAGCAGGAGATCCGTGTACTGCGGCGGCAGCAGATTGCCCAACTGCAGCCGGCCGAGCAACCGCGCCATGTCGTCCGGTGTCGACGTATCGCGCGGGTCGCTGGTGTAGCGCGCGCGCGCCTCGCGCAGCGCCTCCGGGGTCACTTCTGAGATGAGCCGGTACTGCAATTCGAGCGTCCACTCTGGTTGTGGCGGCGGATGCAGCACGCCGGTCATCTCGAAGTTGATGTCGCCTTCGTAGCGGTTCACGTTGATCGCGTTGAAGCCGAGCGCGCGCATCCGCCGCTCGACGACTGCCGGTCCGCCGACCAGTTTCAGCACGGCATCGGACGCGGTGTTGTCGCTCTCGACGATCATCAGCTCCAGCAACTCGCCCGCGGTGATGGTGACGCCTCCGAGAGGATGGTGCCGCGATAGGATGCAACACGCGCGAATGTCACTTGGTCCGAGCGTCACCTCACGATTCATCGCGAGCGTGCCCTGCGAGACCTGGGTGAGCAACTCGAGCGCGATCGGCAGCTTGTAGACGCTCGCCATCGGAAACCGCTGATCGCCGTGAATGGCGAGCGTGGCGCCCGACTCGACGTGAATCAGCGACACGCCGACCTGGCCGCGTGATCCCTGGATGACGCGATCGAATTTCGCTTCGAGGATCGAAAGGTCAGGGCCGGAGGCGAACAGAGGGACGCCGGCAAGCCACGGCAGCAGCAGTGGGAGCACCCGCCTCGATCGGTCTCGAAACATCCTCAGACGATCGTCTCATAAAGACCGGCATGACGATCAGACTCCAGCGGCAGCGGCCGACGCTCGCACCGACTCGGCGAGCGCCACCCGAACGGCCGTCCGGAACACGCCGTCGAACTCGCGCAGCGTCACGTGTTCGCACGTGTCCCAGAGATGCGCGAGCGCCTGTTCGGGCCGCATGGCCTGCATGTCCGCGCGGGCGGCGCGCCAGCGATCCGGAATCGGCACGTCGACCGGCGCGACGCCCGGCAGGACCGCCGGCGTCTCCGACGGAAGCTCAATCAGATGCGCGAGGAGCCCGACATTGCGCGCGCGGCAGAATCGGCGACGCGCGATCGTCGAGATCGTTTCCGGCGACGGCTTGTCTTTCGCGCTGAGCTCCTCGTAGATGGCGCGCAGCAGCGCCGCCTCGCGCACGCGAGGTACGCCGTCTTCGAGCTCGACGTCCACGAGCCGTCCTCCCGGCTGTGCCAGCACGTCGGCGAAACCGTCGTAACGCGGAGCGATGGCGCCCGTGCCGCAGGCAAGGGCCTCCGCGGGCGCGCGGCCGAACGTCTCGAAGTGACTCGTGGAGGCCGTGACGAAGACATCGGCCGCGGTGTAGAGACGAGCCAGCCGATCCCGTGATGGATTCAGGATCAGGTGAAGGCCGCGCTCTTCACCGAGGAGACGATCGACGATGGACAAGTAGGAGTGGTTAACGACATGAGTGGCGATGAGGATGTGAAGATCGGGAAACAGGATCTTCGCCTTGAGCGCGGCGCCAAGCAGCCGGTACAGATCCTTGTCGGGCTCCGCTCGACCCGCGAACAAAATGATCGGGCCGCTGGTGACACCCAGCGGCTCGAGCGCGGTGCGAAAGTCGGTGCGCGGCCGGAACACATCGCAATCGATGCCGTACGGGTCGCCGACGCGCGCCTCGATGCCGAAGCCGCGGTAGATGCCGGCCGACGCCGTCGAGCCGACAAACACGCGGTCACATGGGTTCGCGAAGCGAAGATAGACGCCGAGCACCGACACGTCGAACCACGACGTAGGATTGAGGTATGGAAGGACGGTCACTCCGCCGTCGAAGCCGCTCGCTCTCAACACCGCGGCCCAGAGGAACGCGCCGGGACCCTCAGCCACGATCCATTGGTGTGTGAGCAGTGGCCTGACGGCCGCGCACACGCGGTCGGCGTCCGGAAGATCCTGGTGGTCTCCGAGGTTGAACGTCTCGCGGCCATCGAAGAGGTCGACGCCGCACCTCAAGGCATCGGCCAGCCACCTGGCGTCGACGCCAGGCGCACTCGGCGAATAAGGAATGTATCCGACCGACGCAGTGTTGGGCATCCAAGCGTCATTCTGGCGCGGAGTTGAGCCAGTGATTGCACAGGTTCTTTGCGACGGCCACAAAAAATCGCGCCAGAACGGCGCGCGAGGATGGATGATTCGCGCAGACGGAGGCAACGATGCGAGTCCTGCATGCGCTCACGACGGTCATCGTCTCGCTGGTCCTGACCTCGCCCTTGGCGGCCCAATCGCAGATTACGACCGGTGTCATCGACAGCACCGTCGTCGACGCCAGCGGCGCGGTTCTCCCGGGCGTTGACGTCGAGATCCGCAATGTCGAGACCAACCTCACGCGTACGCTGACCACAGATCGCGACGGCCGGTTCGTCGCGCTCCAGCTCCCGCCCGGCCGCTACACCGTCACACTCAAGCTGTCCGGGTTCGCCACTCTGGTGCAGGAAAACGTCATCGTGACCGTGGGAGAGGCTGTGCGACTCGCACCGGCGATGAAGGTCTCCGGCATTGCGGAGACGGTCACGGTCACGACGCAGTCGCCGGCGGTTGAGACGACGCGCACGGCGGCGACCAGCACGCTCGACGAGAGAACGATCGAATCGACGCCGATCCTCGGTCGCAAGTTCGAGGATCTCCTGACGCTCACGCCTGGAGTCAGCGTCGTGCAGGGACCGGACGGCGACGAGATCACCTTCTCTGGACAGCGCGGCGTGTTCAACAGCATCAGCCTCGATGGCGGCGACTACACCAACGGCTTCTTCGGCGAGCAAGTGGGCGGCCAGCGTGCGGCGATCGACATCACGCTCGAAGCGGTCAAGGAGTTCCAGGTGATCGCGACCGGCGCCAGCGCTGAATTCGGACGCACGGCCGGCGGCGTCGTCAACGTCGTGACCAAGTCGGGAACGAACGAGGTGAAGGGCTCACTGTTCCACCACCAGCGCGTGGAAGGGCTCACGTCGAAGACCTCGGACGGCAAGCCGCTCACAGATTTTCACCGCGAGCAGTTCGGCGGCACCGTCGGCGGTCCGCTGACGCAGGACAAGGCGTTCTATTTCCTGGCGCTCGAAGGCGTCCGCGAGAATCTTCTGCGCCCGAACTTGTCAGAGACGATCGGCACGCCGTGCTCCGTGAGCGCTCCGACGCTGGCCGCCAACGAAGCGTCGATCAACAGCAGTGCGGATTGTCAGCGGCTCGCGCTGCTGAACTTTTTCCGCACGAGGCGCGGGCAGGACGAAGGGCAGCCCATTACGCACGCGATCAACAACAACGCGATGTTGGCGAAGGTGGATTGGAACCTCACGCCCAAAAACACGTTGTCCGCGTCGTACAACTTCGACTACTCGAAGAACACGAACCAGACGTTCGACGTCGCGACGTACGGGAATTCGGCCAACGGCATCGAGGGACCGTCGAAGATCAACGTTCTGAACGTGAACCTGTTCAGCACGGTGACCTCGAACAAGCTGAACGAGTTCCACGTCACGTATTCGCGCGAAGACCGCCCGCGGTCGGCAACGCCATCGTCGGTTCCCGCGGACACCGCCATGGGTTTCGCGACGACGTTCCGCTTCGGCAATCCTTTTTTCCTCGCGCCAAACATCGACGAGGCGGTCAAGCGATTCCAGATCAAAAACAACTTCTCGATCGTCACTGGGAAACACACGATCAAGACCGGCGGCGAGTGGGTGCACACCAAGAACGTGCAGGTCTTTCGCGGCTTCTTCGAAGGGCGCTACATCTTCGACAGCGTGACCGGATTCCTGCGTTACGCGTCGCCGGCAGCGGCGGGAGGATTCGGGCCGTTCACCGTCGGCTGCTCGAACGGCGCGTACGTCACGGCGCCGGCGAGTTGCCCCGCGGGCTCGACGGCGACCGGCGGTCCGCTCCTCTTCTACCTGCAGAGCAGCAGCCCGGACGGCATTGCGCGCGACGCGGCCGGAGCATCTGACATCAACAATGAAGAGCTCGCGCTGTTCGTGCAGGACAAATGGCAGGCCGGTCACGGGCTGACCGTGGACTACGGATTCCGGTGGGACGCGCAGTCGATGCCGGCCACCGTCGATCCGAAGACCACGGCGTACGCGCGCTTCCTGAGCGATCCGCGATTTCCGTCCGACGGCACGCTTCCCGATCAGTGGAAGCAGTTTCAGCCGCGAGCAGGGTTTGCCTGGGATGTGAACCAGGATGGCAAGTCGGTCCTCCGCGGCAGCGCCGGCGTCTACTACGCCAGGCAGAACATGCTCACTCAGGTCGGATCGGTGACGACCAACGGAATTCAGCAGAAGAGCGATTTTCGCAACACGGCGTTCACGGCGTTTGCCGACATGCCCGTGTGGCCGAACCTGCTCGCGCCGAGCTCCGTCCCGGCGGGCACCTTCCCGTTATTCACCGGCGTCCGCGTCTTCGACCGCGACTATCGCAACCCGCGCGTCTACAGCGTCAACGTCGGATTCGACCGTGAGCTGGCGCCGAGCCTGGCGGCATACGTCGACTTCACGGTCGCGAAGAGCGTGCACCTGACGCGCTTCCTGAATTACAACGCGCACGGCACGGCGGCCGCGGCCGTCCAACCTCCGACGCGTGACACGACGACGTACGTGGGAGACAACCCGTTCGAGCCTCAACTGAGCGATGTATTCGTGACCAACAGCCGCGGCCATGGCCTGTACCGCGGCGGCACGTTCGGCATCCGCAAACGCTTCTCGCAGAAGTACCAGCTCGAAGCGAACTACGTGCTCGCCAAGGATCAGGACGACGACTCGAACGAGCGCGATCCGTTCACCGATCGCTCGTTCAACTTCTACGATCTCAGCCTGGATTACGGACCGTCGGACCGCGACATCCGTCACAAGTTCAATTTCTTCACCTACGCGGAGCTGCCGCAGCAGTTCCGGATCAACGTCCGCATGCAGGGACGAACGGCGCAGCCCATCACCTCGTCGCAGCGCGTACTGAACGGCGTCGACCGCGGCCGCAACTGGGATCGGAAGGACAACAAATACTTCTCGCTCGATTGGCGGCTGCAGCGCGCATTCCGCGCGGGCCCGACCGTCCAAATCATTCCCAGCCTCGAGATGTTCAACACGCTCAACAACGCGAACAACGTCAATCCGCTGACGACGCCGGCGCTGTTCAACTTCGACGGCTTCCTGAGGCAGGGCGTCGGCGATCCACGTCAGGTGCAGATCGCCGTGAAGGTGACCTTTTAGTCAGTTCAGAGCGCGTTGAAAATCGACGGCGGCCGCTCGGAATGCAGGCCAACGGCCGCCCTGGCAGCGCGAAAAAGGGCATCGCAGAATTACACTCGCCACTGCGGACGAGCGAAGGTCCGCTCACCGAGCGTCCGCGGATCGCGGCCGAGGACCTCGTGCCGACGCCGCCCGAACGTCGCGTGGAAAAACGCCTCCTGCGGCCACCGCTGTCGCTCCCCGCGGCGATTCAGCTGACTTCAACGCTCGTCCCAAGAACAGGGACGGTCCGTGCTTGATCGAGGGCATTCGGGCGTCAATCAGGATCGCCGCGGCCGGACGCCTGCGGAGGCGTTTTACCGGCTGACGCGTGTCACGCGAGTTCGAGGCGTCGCGGCCCGAGGTCCTCGGCCGCTGAAATCTGACGGACGCGAGAGACGTCCCGCAAGGCTTGAGGCCTGACACTGGCGGCGGGACGGCGTCTCGCGTAGCGATCCGTAAAGGCCGGGCGACTTATTCGCACGAAAAGCGTCGCGGCGCGAGCATCGCGGCGGTCTGGTCGGTACGGCACGGGCGGTGGAGTTGCCCGAAGCGCCGCTCCTTCCTATGCGCGGATGTGGCAACAACCGTGACCGCCTCGGCAGCGAAAGCGTACCGAGTCGCCGCGACGTTTTTCCGGCCGGCCGATCAACGGATCGCGAAGCGAGATGCCGTCCTGCCGCCGCGCACTGGGCTTGAGGTTTGCGCCGTCGGCGGCATCCCTTGAGAGAGGCTGCGCTACGCCGAATTTCGCACCGCACTCTTGGCGAGCGTTTCGATGACGTCCGGCAGATGTTCGAGCGCCGTCACTTCGAAGTAGCGGCCTTTCGCATGCGGCGGCACGTCGGCATGTTCGTGCGACCAGCTCAGGGCGGCCGGGATGTGGACCGCCCATCCTCCGGCCTCGACGACGGGGAGGACATCGGATCGCAGGGAATTGCCGATCATCAGAAAGCAATTCGGATCGACGCCGTGACGGACCAGGATCGCGGCATACACGTCGGCCGTCTTGTGGCTCACGACCTCGACGAAGCGGAAGCAGTCGCGCAAGCCTGAGCGTTCGAGCTTCGACGTCTGGTGCAGAAGGTCGCCCTTGGTGACGAGCATCAATGGATAGGACGCCGCCAGCGCGGTGAGGACCTCGCGGACGCTCGGGAACAGTTCGATGTCCTCCCTCAGCATGTGCTTCGCCAACTCGATCGTTCCCCGGAGATCCGCGCCTGTGATCCGGCCACCGGTGAGATCGATCGCGGTCTCGATCAGCGACAGCACAAAGCTGGAAACGCCATAGCCGTAATAGTCCAGATTCGCGAGCTCGGTTCGGTTGACTGACGCCTCCATCTCCTCTTCGCTGAGCACGACGCCCGCGCGAGCCAGCAGCTGGCGAAATCGCTCGCGCCCCTCGCGGTAGCTGCGCTCGTTGTGCCAGAGCGTGTCGTCGCCATCGAAGGCAATGAGGTCGAGCCCGCGCGGCGGCATGGCACCTTTATATAGCATCGACATCGCGCTCCGATAACGGCGCCGCGGGCGTAGCATGGTGGGCATGCGCACGCCAACAGTTTCACGACGCCGCTTTCTTGGCAGTATCGGCGCGACGGCGATTGGCTCGGGCGCGCCAGCGGCCATGGCCGTCACAAGCCAGCCGGCGCCGCCGCTGCCCGCCGGATCTTTCACGGACATCGGCGGCGTCCGTGTCGGACATTTCACGGACATGCGGCGACCGACCGGCTGCACCGTGATTCTGTTCGACAAACCGGCGACCGCCGGCGCGGACTACGATGGCTCGGCGCCCGCGGAATCGCTCGGCGTCATGCTCCAGCCGGTGAGCCCACTCGATCACATTCACGGCATCGTGTTCGCTGGCGGCGGACCGATGGGGCTCGGCGTGACCGCCGGCGTGGTTCGCTTCCTCGAAGAGCACAACGTCGGGTACGACTGGGGCGTGCCGAACGTTCGCGTGCCCATTGTTGTCGGTGCTGTGCTCGACGACCTGGCGATCGGCGACGGCCGCATCCGTGTCGGACCGGACGAGGCGTATCGTGCGTGTCAGTCGGCAACAACCAGTGCCGTCGCGGAAGGCAGCGTCGGCGCGGGCGCCGGCGCGACGGTGGGAAAGATGTTCGTCGCCCGCGGCATGCGGGGCATGAAAGGCGGCGTCGGCAGCGCCTCGGTGCGCCTTGGCGACGTCGTCATCGCGGCGCTCGTCGTCGTCAACGCCGCCGGCGACGTCGTCGACTGGCGACGCGGAACGATCGTCGCCGGAGCGCGGACGGCCGACGGCCGCGACTTCGCACATTCTGTGGAGCTTTTACGTCGCGATCTCGAAACGCGGCGTGCCGCCAACGCGCCGGTTGCCGACCAGGCTCTGCGCGCCACGACGCTTGCCGCGGTCGGCACGAACGTGGCGCTGACCAAGACGCAGCTGACGAAGCTGGCGATGATGGCGAACACCGGCGCGGCGCGCGCGATCAACCCGTACCACACGCAAGGCGACGGCGATCAGGTGCTGGCGATTTCGACCGGACTGTCGAACGCGGCGGTGTCGCTCACCTCGCTCGGCGCGATTGCGGCGGAAGTGTTGGCCGACGCGATCCTGCGAGCGGTGAGGACGGCGACCGGCGTGCCAGGGTGGGCAGCGGTCAGCGAGCTGTGACTTCTTACTTCAGCGCACGCGTGATTGCCGCCTCCGCCAGCGGTGCCATGATCGCGTAGCCCTTCGCGTTGGGGTGGAGGTCGTCCTCGCTCAGCTCCGCGCGCAGCAGGCCGGATGGATCGGTCATCGCCGAAAAGTAATCGAGATACACGGCGCCGTGCGCGGCGGCGTAGGCCTTCAACCACTCGTTCAACCCGTGAATGCGCGCCATCGGTCTTGCCGTCGTTTGCGGAACGGCGCTGGCTGACGCGACATGGTAGGCGCTGACCGGGGTGACGCTCGCGAGCACGACGCGGATGCGGTTCGCATCCGCCAGCTCGCTCATCGAGGCCAGATTGCCTTCGATTTCTTCGTTCGTCATCGGGCCGGTGTTGCCGGCGATGTCGTTGGTCCCCGCCAGAATCACGACCACCTTCGGCTTGAGATCCACGACGTCGGGACGAAAGCGCACCAGCATCTGAGGCGTCGTCTGACCGCTGATTCCGCGATCGACGTAAGGCTTTCCCGGAAAGAATCCGCCGTAGCGCGGTTGCTGCCACGCGTCAGTGATCGAGTCGCCCATGAAGACGACACGCGCGTCGCGCGTCGCGGGAGTCGAGAGCGCGTGGTTCGCCTCGCGGTAGCGCGCAAGGTTGGACCAGTCGCGTAATCGCACGTCGTTCCGCATCACGGCCGTCAGCGCGGTCGCCATTTCGGGACAGGTGGCGGACGTGGCCGATGTTGCTGCCGGGGCCTGGGCCGCGGGACTCTGCGCGTGGACAACGGCAAGGCACATCACAGTCACGATCAGAACGCGCGGCATCATGCTTGGCTCCTTTGGCTCCGCACATCCTATGACAGATGCGCGCGGATCCGCCTCCTCTCATTGCACGGCGAGCGTCGATGGGCATGGCCTTGCGCGGGCGGAGTGAAGATGGTGTGATCGGTCGCCGTGACGGCGACCGATCCAGTGCACGAGACGGTGAATGCCGTCTATTTCTCCGATTCCCGCCGCGTGCTCGCCACGCTGATCCGCCTGCTGGGCGACTTTGACGCCGCCGAGGAAGCGCTGCACGATGCCTTCAGGGCAGCGCTGGAGCAGTGGCCGCGCGACGGCGTGCCCGCCAATCCTCGCGCGTGGCTGGTGTCCACCGGACGGTTCAAGGCGATCGATGGGATGCGCCGGCGCGCGCGTTTTGACGCGCTCGACGACGTCGGCGACAAAGCGGACATCGCCGTCGTCGACCCCGCGGCGTGGGCCGACGAAGAGAGCGTCGAAGACGATCGATTGCGCCTCATCTTCACGTGTTGCCACCCGGCCATGTCGCCTGATGCGCAGGTGGCGCTCACGCTGCGCGAAGTGTGCGGGCTGACGACGGAGGAGATTGCGCAGGCGTTTCTCACGCCGGCGCCCACGCTGGCGCAACGGATCGTGCGCGCGAAGGCCAAAATCCGCGACGCGCGGATTCCATATGAGGTGCCGGCGCGGGCCGAGTTGGCGGAAAGACTCGACGCCGTGCTGCGCGTCATTTATCTCGTGTTCAACGAGGGCTATGCGGCGTCGTCGGGCTCGTTGTTGACGCGGCACGATCTGTCCGCTGAGGCGATCCGTTTGGAGCGGCTGCTCGTCGCGTTGCTGCCGGAGCCGGAGGCCATTGGACTGCTGGCGCTGATGCTGCTGCAGGATTCGCGGCGCGCAGCGCGCACCTCGCCGTCAGGCGACGTGATCCTGCTCGACGATCAGGATCGCTCGCTGTGGGACCGGAACCAGATCGCGGAGGGGATCAAGCTGGTCGAGCAGGCGCTGTCGTTGCGGCCTGCCCTGAGCGAGCGCAAGCGAGTCGAACGGCGGTTCGGCCCGTACACGATTCAGGCCGCAATCGCGGCCCTGCACGCCGAGGCGCCCAGCGCCGCGGCGACGGATTGGGCGGAGATCGTTGGCCTCTACGACGTATTGGCGCGTGCGGATCCGTCCCCCGTCATCGAGCTGAACCGGGCGGTGGCCGTGGCGATGCGCGACGGCCCGGCGGCGGGTCTGGCGCTCGTCGACGCCATCCTCGAGCGTGAAGATCTGTTGGACTACCGCCTCGCGCACGCCGCACGGGCGGACCTGTGCCGGCGGTTGGGAAAAACAGCGGACGCGCGCGCCTCGTATGAGCGCGCCCTCGCGCTGACCCGGCAGGCGCCGGAGCGTCGGTTTCTGGAGCGCCGGCTGGCGGAGCTTCGTTAGGACGCGGCCTCTCGTAGCGCAGGCCTTTAGGCCTGCCAAACGGCCGCTCGGCAGCCCTAAAGGGCTGCGCTACCTCCGGCCGCGGGCCGATGTCGATCCGGGGGTCGCCCGATCGACTAGAGAGTGTTGAGGGAAAACATGAAGTATTTGTGCCTGGTCTACCTTGAAGAACAGAAGCTGCACGCCGTGCCCGACCGCGAGTGCATGGCCTGCGGCGACGGGTTCAGGAAGAGCGGACTCCTGATTGCCGCGGAGGCGCTCCAACCGATCGACACCGCAACGACGGTGCGGGTCCGGAACGGAAAGCTGTCAGTCACCGACGGCCCGTTCGCCGAGACGAAGGAGCATCTGGCTGGGTTCTACCTCATCGAGGCCAGAGACTTGAACGACGCAATCCAGGTGGCCGCGAAAATCCCGCCGGCGCGCGAGGGGAGCATCGAAGTGCGGCCGATCAGAGAGTTGAACCCGCAGTAGCGTCGCTGGCTGCAAGGAGGATTTCAATGGTGAAGAACATGGACACGATGATCGGCACGGACTTCGAGACGGGGCTTGCCAACCTGACGGCGATCGCTGAAACGCCATCACACGCGCAAGCTGGACGCCGATGAGCCTCATCACCGATTTCAAGTTTGCAGCGCGGTCGTTGGCCAGAGTCAAAGGACTGGCGATCACGGTCATCGTCACCCTGGCGCTTGGCATTGGCGCCAACGCAGCAATCTTCAGCGTCGTCCGGGGCGTCCTCCTGCGACCGCTCGTCAACAAGGATGAAGATCGCCTGATCTACATTCGCCAGAGCGCGCGCGGCATCGGCGCCGAGAACGCCAAGTTCTCGGTCCCGGAGATTCGGGACCTTCGCGCGCGAGTCAAGACGCTGACCGCCTTTGGCGACTTCTCCACCATCGACTTCACGATGGTTGGCCTCGGCGAGCCTCGCGTGGTGCGCGCCGGGGTCGTCGGCGGATCGTACTTCGACGTCATGGGACTTCGTCCGGAGCGGGGCCGCCTGCTCGACGCGACCGACGACGGGCCACAAGCCGCGGGCGCTGCGGTGCTGACCCATCGATTCTGGACCACTACGCTGGGCAGCGACCCGACGTTGATCGGAAAGACAATCAGACTGGGCGATCGCTCGGCGACGATTGTCGGCGTTGTCGAGCCGTCGGTCCCATACCCGGCGCAAACCGAGATCATCGCGAACGTCGTGACGAGTCCCCACCATCTGTCGGCGACGATGGTGGAGGGCCGCGTGCACCGGATGACCGATCTGTTCGCCCGGCTCGCCCCGGGCGCCGACCTCGACACGGCGCGTGCCGAGCTGCGCGTGGCTCACGCGGCGATGGTCGATGAGCACCGCGAAGCGTATCCTCCGAAACATGATTTTCGCATCGACGCGGTGCGACTGCGCGATCAGATCACGTCGCCGGCCAGGACCGTGTTGCTCGTACTGCTCGCGGCATCCGGCTTGATCTTTGTCATCGCGTGCTCGAACGTGGCCAACCTGATCCTGGCGCGATCAGTGCGGCGCGAAGGCGAGCTGGCCATTCGCGCGGCGCTGGGCGCGGGCACGGGCGCGCTGCGCCAGACGCTCTTGGCGGAGAGCCTGCTGCTCTGCGGCGCCGGCGCGGCACTCGGGGTCATCATCGCCCGGCCGATGGTCGCGGTCCTGGCTCGTTATGCGTCGCGCTTTTCCGTCCGCGCGCTGGACCTCACGGTCGATGCCAGCCTCCTGTGGGTCGGCGTGGGCCTGGCGTTCGTATCCTCGGTGCTCCTGGCGTTCGTTCCGCGGCTACCACTCCACCACGCAAAACACGCGTGGTGGGGACCCCGGCTGCCGTCTGCCGACGCGGCGAACGGCTTCGGCTTGTCGAACGGCAGCGTCCGGATCACATCCGGCACGAACCGGCGTCTGCGCCTGTTCGCCGTCACGCAAATCGCCGCGTCGTTCGTGCTTCTCGCGGGCGCCGGCACGCTGATCACGACGTTGTTTGCGCTACAGCGCGCCCAAACGGGCATGAACACTCGCAACGTCCTTGTGCTGCACGTGCCCGTCAACTATGAACGGCCGCCGGAGCAGACGCTTCCCCTCTACAAGGAAGCGATCCGGCGCATCGGCGAGTTGCCTGGCGTCGAGCGGGTCGCCGTTGGCACCGTCGTGCCGTGGCGCGAGGCCGGTGCGTGGTTCGACGCGCAGTTCATGGTCGAGGGCTATGCCAAGGCGGACGGCGAAGAAGATCCGCGCGGGCGGTTCCGCACGGTGTCGCCCGGCTTCTTTGCCGCGCTCGGTGTGCCGGTCATCGCCGGACGGGACTTCAACGCCGGCGATCGCCGCGACAGCGAGAAGGTCGTCATCGTCAGCCAAAGCCTGGCGCAGCGACTGTTTCCCAATCAGGATGCGGTGAATCGCCGATTCACCTGGACCGATCCCGTGATGAAGTTCATCGACGTGAGCACCGGGCCGCGGCGGATCATCGGCATCGCCGCCGACATCGACGATGAGAATGTCGTCCCGGGTCCGGCGATGGTGGTGTATCACCCGATGGATCAGGAGATGGGCGGAGGCCGTCTCTTCGTGCACGCACGGATCGATCCGTACGCGCTGGTTCCGCCGATCACCAAGATCATTCGAGACCTGTCGGC
>Ga0209237_1001739_pt1 | contig 12966 bp, 15 predicted proteins | sample GraSoi013_1_40cm_2_FD_185820 | JGI IMG/M metagenome (GOLD analysis project Ga0209237, IMG submission 185820) | Grasslands soil microbial communities from the Angelo Coastal Reserve, California, USA - Sample 10_02_2013_1_40cm (SPAdes) (version 2) | ecosystem: Environmental > Terrestrial > Soil >... | reverse complement strand
TGAAAAAGTAACGGATTCTGTTGCCAGCTAAGCGCTGAATGCAGAAAAAAATACTCTTACTCTGGATCCAGGCCGAGTTATCGTCTCAAGGTTGGTTGAAGAGATATCTAGGCTGCTAACGTTATCGCGCCACAACGGGAATTTCAACATGGAAATCCAACAGGGGAAGATGCGATAGATGATATCGTTTACTACGACAGCTATTGATCTAGAATCACTCTTAGGCAACACGTTGGATGTCCAAATAAATTCTACACCAATATTGTAGCACTTATAATTAGCATATAACTCCCATGCCCTAAGGCATACGAGCCTTATTTTTTATACCACAACCTTAAGCTTGAGATTGTGCCGAGGAAGGTCGACAAAATGATAAGCGAGCAGTCATTTCCTGCGTCCAAGCAAGACAAGAAAGATCTTTATGGCAAATTTCGCATCCTAGGAGCTAATGTTGATAGGCTAAAACAACTTGGTCTTGCAGTACCAGAGCTAGAGCAATTGCTCAAGCGACTAGAGAGCGTACAGGACAAAAAACTGGTCCGCTTTATAACAACTATTACACATGGTCATCTTACGTCCCAACCACCGACTTGTACGACCGCCGATTATAGCTCCAACAAGGTTCAAAAAACATGCCCGAGGTGCGCCAGAGAGCTTACTGACGCTAACATAATCAAGGAAAGTTCCTATTTCATCGATGAGTTCATTGCTTTTGTCGTCGTGTGCGAATGCGGTTACATCAGGGAAATAAGGAAACCAGTAGCCCTTCTCCCTCCAGAACGACAGAGTACTCTTCAAGAATATGCGTCCTTGTAGAACTATTTTCTTGAAGCGAAATTATGCTGTTGTTTGACGCTTGCTCTAGACGCCCTGCAATTCGACATGTAGCTGTTTTACTAGCAAATCTGCTGTAGGAATCCCGAGCGTCCGCCCAAAATACTCGTGGAGCTTGTTCATCGAATACGACTTGTCAGGACCAAACACAATCCCTGAGCGGTACATGTCCTCAAAAATATAATCTGATAAACAAATGCCCAAAATATCCAATATCTTGTCTAGGCTTTTGCGAAGCAGGCGGCTTGGAATAGGCTTGTCATTAGCAACAGTTCTTGGATCAATCGTATCAAGGACTGAGGTCATTTCTATCCTATTTTCTCGTATAATTTGCTCATAAAACGGAGTACGTGAGATGTATGACAGCTAGAGTCCGATTCTAGTTGTAAGAAAAGATTACACCTGATCAGCATAATTACCTGGTTTTTCTGTATATGCCCATTTCATTTAGGATGTGCTTAATGTCATCCGTCTCCAAATCAAGCTGTAGTGCGATAAATTCTTCGGAAATGCCTGAAAGGTACAGGTTCCTGGCCATCTCCTTCTTGCTGTCAGAACTAACCCCCAATTGTATCATAATGTATTTTATAGTAAGCTGGCTTTTCAGATTCTGGTTGTAAAAATATTTTCTACATATTGGGATTTATCAATGAAGCAAGCATGTATTAATAGGAAGCTTAACTGATTCATGGCAGTGAGGCCCACCAAGCCAGCCCTTGTTGATCAGAATTTCAAGAAAGTATCAAAAACAATAGAGCGCTTCATCTTAAGTTACGTCTCAAAGAGTGCTGCCAAGGGCTTGATAATAGGCTTGAGCGGTGGTCTCGATTCCGCGGTAGTATTGAAGTTGAGCGTAAACGCGCTTGGACCATCAAAGGTTCTGGGTCTGTTGTTGCCAAGTGAAATGACACCAAGAGAAGACATTGAGCATGCAATTGATCACGCCAAATCGATTGGTATTAGATATCAAATCATTGACATCAATCCATTACTTGGCAAATTTGCCGAAGTTCTGCCCGAAGATAAGATCGCCAGAGGCAACCTGATGGCAAGAATTCGCATGAGCATATTATACTATTATGCAGCAATCAACGGTTATCTTGTTGTTGGCACATCAGACAAGTCAGAAATTCAAACCGGGTATTTTACAAAGTTTGGCGACGGAGCTGCAGATATCTTGCCAATAGCTGACCTGTACAAGACCCAAGTAAGGGGCCTTGGAAAATATCTAGACATCCCAGCAGTGATCCTTCAAAAGAAAAGTAGCCCACGTCTTTGGATCAACCATCTGGCCGAAGAGGAATTAGGCATCGATTATGAAACGATAGACCAAATACTTCGCATGTTGGTAGAGAAGAAAGTAAAGCCAGAACAAGTGGCAAGAAAGCTGGCAGTTTCTATCAATGAAGTTAGAAAGGTAAGGTACATGATTGAGAAAAACGCTCACAAGCGCAAAATGCCACCAATCGCATACTTGTAATAATGAGATAGAATTCCACTCTGTGTGCCAAGCACGTTAGAAGCCTCTGGTGACAATACTCTAGCTATTATTTATGCCGGTCTTACATCATGACATTACGATATGGCGAGATACCTTGAGGCAAAATGCCACAGAAGGAAATTAGCTGTAGAAGAGGCATTGGATGTGCTTGGACAGCCTGCAAAGAGAACGATCCTCTCTTATCTCTATCGTCAGAAGAAGATCAGAATAGACACGGATTATTGTTCGCCTTTAGAAGAAATACAAGAGGCACTTGAAGATCTGCTGGGCTCTTCAGCGGCTCTCATTGTGCATCTAATTGAACCCAGAGACCCTATGAACTAGTTATCCCATTTGGGCCTTACTCTTACCACAATTTCAATCCTAGATAGGCTCTCAGGAACGATCCTAAATGAATTCCGTGCCGTCCTGAGGCTCTGAGGCACAATGCGGCAGATATTTACGATCCTGCGGTATAGACTAGTGAAAGGATTTTGGTGCCTGTTGCCAAGTGCATCGTGGGGTCTCTCAAATTGTTGGTATACTCTGTCATACGTAATGCTTCTCACGTATCGAGGTACTCGAATCACTGACGTAATACGCAAGTTACGAGTAAGACCTATCTGACCCAGTATGGACATTTCAGACAAGAAATGCACAGTGAATTTATTTGGTGCCTAGCTTAATTTTATGATCGTACAGGTCAATTATTCATCAAGTTTTAGAAGCTCTTAGCGGTGCTATTGATTATGGTCCCTGCATAGGTTGTTAGAGCCCCATTTTCCTGGTATATTGAAGGATATTGAACCTCTGAGAGAGTCTGCTGGCCTCTGTCTTTGTCTATCACCCACCTGACAAAATCCAGCGTTGCATTTCTCGTCTCATTTGACGTGTTGGCGGGAAATGAGGCATAGTAAAGCGCTGTAAGTGGATACGAGCCATTCGTAAGCATGCTTGCATTCAAGAAAGGCGGGGTCAAGGCGGCAGTCTGATTAATGTTGGTAACATTTTGAACCTGAATCGAGCTATTCAGTGCCTGTCCTATCGAGTCCATCGAAGGGAGAACATATCCACCATTAGGATTCCCAATAGCGGCAAATGTCATCCGCGTCTGGGTTGCAAAGGAGAAATCGACATACCCAATTGAATACGGCGTCTTCCTTATCGTGGCAGCAAGCTCATCTGGTCCCAGCGCGCTGACCCCATTTTTCGGCCAGTGGATACCATCAGAGATGTACTTTTCAAGTATAGTTAAACTGCTGCTATTACTGTTTTCGTGAACTACAATTATTCTTTCAGATGGAAGGTTCAAGTCACTGTTCAGGCTCTTTATGGCGGGATCGTTCCATTTGGTTATTGTCCCATTGAATATTGAAGACAAGACGCTCGCATTTAGCTTCATCCCAGCCGGTATATCTGGAAAGGTGGGAATGTTGTAGACAACTGCTACTGCCTGAGCGCTTACGGGGACGTAATTCGATTCGTTGCTAGTATGCCGGATGTCTCCCACAATCACGAGGTCGCTTGGCGTTGGGGGCTTGTCTAGATAATAGCTAACTTCTACAGTGGCTAGTGCATTTTCATCATTGTTATACTCGGAAGCCCATCGCTGGACGAAAGGAAAAGCGGACCTTTCAGATGCAATACTGACAATTTCTTTTGGAGCCGGCTCTGTGCCATTGGCTATGATCGTTCCGCCATCTTCAGAATTCTCAGGTGGCACCACGACCCACGGCTGGAAGGCCGCTAAGGCTATTCCAATGGCAACAATTGCTGCAATCACTGCCGCAACTATCGCGCTTTTCTTGCCCACAATACCTATTCGCCTCCAAAATTATTAAGAAATACCATCTTCGAATTTCCTCGCTTCTAAAGGCGTTCTCTTTATTATCTTGGAAGTGTGATAGTACAGGAATAAAGCTCCCCCAAAAGCAATAGGGTACCACCAAACGATCCCGTAAACCGAGATATGAAGTGGAGTCATTACGTCTTTGGGCCATTCCCCAAATAGTACAAAATAAAACAAGTCTTCAAGCCATATGAAATTCAGGATGTTGCCGCTACCCCATAGAACTCCTTGCAATTTTATGCTCCTACTCATTCTGAATATCAGCCTGTCAAAGAATGGGTTGAATGAAACCAGAATTGCCATCAACAGCATTACAACATGGTAAAAGTAAAGCTGCCCGGCAATGTGAATACTCATTGGGTACGTCAGAACGCTGATGCCTATCGGGCTTGCAAGCAGCATGTGCTCTATCAGGCCGTAGATCATTGCAAAGAAAAAAAATCGAAACTGCCGACGTGATGTACACTGGCCTAAGGGGAAACCTTCCCTTGTAATACTGCATGCAGTTTCGTATTACTTACAACGACATCGCTAATATGGCCGCTCCCATCTTTCTTGTTCAACATAAGACTGCCCGAGCCGCTCGTCTGAGATAAACGCTCATGAGCTTTGCGAAGCCAGTGGACTGGGTCATTCGATTTCTGCAATAAACGGCACTGAGAATCCCCAAATTTCGCAACTGTTTCCACCACACTATAAGAACAGATGTTGTAAATTTTATTACATATGGAGGAAAATTCCATCTAATTTATATCTTTAAGATGTCGCTTTTTTCTTAATGGAAAATTTGAGGATGCTGCTCGGTTCTTTGGTAGCATTAACCCTGCTATTTTCAGTTGTCAGCACTGTCAATCCAGGTTATTTTGCTGGTTTGAGAGCATATGCTGACTATGCAGAAAAAAATGACGAAAGATCAAATCAAGAAGACCATAATGGTGCCAATCTCGTACAGACATTAGGAGATCACAGTGAGGTCGCCATCAAAACAGGCGACAATGGAGCTGTACTAGGTGTTAGAGTACAAGGCGGCGACCTGCAAAACGGAACGCACAGCTTCGAATTTAATTGCACCAGCCCACTTGTTAGCAAGAATTTTTCCAATGGCTTGGTAGTAGAGGGCGGACAAGGTGAGTTTAGAGAAGGTCTTGCCTTGGCAAATGGCACATACTCGGGCTGTGAATTCAACGTGGGAAATCTCTCTGCATCATTCCCTTCATTTACTGTTCAAATAATTCAAGATGATGGACAAGAGAAAGAAGATCAACAGAATGACAGCAACAATGGTCAGCTAAATAACAAAAATGATGATCAACAAAACGATGTCGATGACCATGTTAAAGAGAAGCGGAAAGAGAAAAGCGAAAGAATAGCCTCGACATTAACCAGTTCAGCGATTCATGAAAGACATCGCAAGGCACACGCTGAAAGCCCCGGTGTATATGCTCCGAATTCGAGCTTCACGCTTACAGCAAATGGGACCGCTATGAACAATGGCACCAAGGCGGATTCAGAGGTCAATATGCACTTGGCAGTGTGGAAGTCAAACAGAGCAATAGTGTTGCTTGATGTGCTAGGCGGAACTGTAGATGTCGGAAACCAGAGTTATAAAGTCCTCATTGGCTACGGAGTCTATTCGGCGAATCATGATGCCGTGAAGATAGCCTCATTGGCGGTCGACAAGGACGGCAATGTCATGAAGCTCAAGCTGCGCGGAAGTGCCATAGACGAGGAATCAAAGCTCCCGAAGGATTCAGGATCGGTTAACCTGATGTTCGAAGGTAGCACCAGTGCGTGGAACAGCAAGCTTGGAGACTGGAAGCTCGAGCTTGAAGGCACACTAACATCATAGGAAAACGAAAAGTCGTAATCTGGAAACGGCTGCAAAGCGGCGTTTCCTTTTTTCATTATTTATTTTCATAAAGTTGCTACAGTGGCAACTATTATGTAACACGAAGACAAATAGAGCTTGTACCTGACTTCACTAGTATGCTGTAATCCAGCGGTATATCGTCTTCTTTTGTAGTATAAGGCGGAACGACTACATTCTTTGAATTTTTTCCTTCTCTCTTGTTGTTGTCCCAACTGCTTGGTTAGATACGGTTATACTTATCTCGACCTCAGCGTTCTGTGGCAATTCGTTTTTCAGACAAAGAGAAAAGGGAAAATACTACTGAAATAATCTACATTTGTGGCTTGCAGGAAGGTCTGCCTTGCCTACAAAGCCCGAAGGCAGTTGCATGGCAGCTACTACGGCGCGGGCTCCAAGAGGTGTAATGAATGCGAGCTTTTCTTAAAGTGGAGTGGAAGTAAGTGTCCCTGTTGCAAAAAGACGTTGAGGACAAGACCACATAATACCCGGCTAAAGGCACGCCTTAGGTATCTTTAATCAATGTTCCTCATCTTAGTACACATCATGCTCAAAAGTTGGCAGAATTTAGGCAATCATTTATTCATGGTATTCAGGAGCTCTGTATTTCAATGTAAATGGTTATGAAGTACCACGACTAAATAAAGGAAGAGGAGTCTGAAATTGCAAGCATCACAATGGCCACGACAAAAAAACAGAAAGGGGCTTCTTGAAAAGGCTCTGTTTCCAGTGCACGCTTCAATGCTTGCCGCCTTTGTGAGCCTAGTTATCTATCTGGGACTGAACTGCCATCATCTTAGCAGTGCTGTTCTCGACTGAGCAGAGAATAACATCCCGTTACTAACCCTGACTATCCCTCGTAACTATAGTAGAAAATATCAGTTTCCCAAAAAAGAGGAGAGATTTCTTGCCCGTTTATCACCTTATTCCTTCACTAGAGCTGCGTTTATTATTCCTGTATTTGCTAGCTCTGCACCGATTCCATAGCCTACTAGCGCGATACCTGTTCCAAGCCCTGCCATTTCAAGCCCACCTCTAATCCAGCTCTTTTTCGCCAGGCGCGCTTTAAGCGCACCTATTACAAATGACGAAGAAAGGCTAGTTCCAATTGCAATTCCAAGAGATGTAAATCCGCTTCCAAACGCAAAATACGGCAAGATTGGAAGAATTCCACCAAGCAGAAATGAACCAAACATTACCAATGCCCCTTTTAGAGGATTCCCAAGGATCTCCAAGTTGAGCCCTAATTCTTCTGTAAGCATGGTTTTAAGCCAGACATCTTTGTTCGACGTTATCTTGTCTACGACTTTTGCAAGTTCGTTTCCTTCGAACCCTTTAGCTCTGTATATCTCTTCAATTTCCTCCCTTTCTTTGTCAGGGATGTTTTCAATTTCATACTTTTCCCGCTTGATTTCTGATTCCAGAATCTCTCTTTGCGATTTAACAGCCAAATAATTCTGGACGGCCATCGCCTTGGCTCCCGTAAACATTCCTACAAGAGCAGCCAAGATAACGATGCTAGCCGAAACTTCCGCGCCACCTACGCCTGCCACAATTCCAAGCGATGTGTTGATGCCATCTCCGAAGCCAAAAACTAGGTCTCGTATATAGTTACTTTCCCTTATGTGAGGTTCGACATGCTGCGGTAAGGGTTCCATATCAATCAGAAACAATTGCGTAGACAGTCTTTTTAATATTAGCTAGTGATATGCATAGATCAGGACTTGCAAGAAGTAAATATTGGACAAAGAAATTAATGGTGTTTGATCTGGTAAATAGTATTGTGACTTCTATTGGATCCATAAAGATGGCAACTTCAGTGCTTCTAAATAATCGAGTTCACCTTGCGATAGTTGTCGGAATAGCAGTTGCGTTCTGGATTGCTTTTAATGTATTAGACCAGTTGCTTTTCTTCTTCCCATTCCTAGATTTCTATCTGCCAAGTGACGCTTTGCCTACATTCGTTCTCTCAAATGTGACCTCGGTGCTTATGGGCTTGGTGGTAAGTATGAACGTCTATATCCTAAGAAACTTGAAATTCAAGAAAATAAGTGCTTCGATGTTTTCAGGCACTTCACTAGGCATGATTTCCGGTGCGTGCGCAAGCTGTACTTCACTGAGCTTTCTTCTTGTGTCAACATTCGGCGTGGCGGGAACGGTTGCTTCAAACTTCCTTTCAAACTTTCAAATACCTTTGCGTCTGATATCAATTGGCCTATTAGTATGGGCGCTTTATTCCTCGAGCAGAAAACTGACTGCAAGTTGCATAATTTCAAATAAAGACTAGTTTTAGTTACTACTTGCCATACCTGCGAACCCTGCGCTGGTACGTCCTTATCGCTCTCATGAGGTCTATCTTGCGGAATTCTGGCCAGAATACATCCATGAACATTAGCTCGCTGTATGCGCTCTGCCAGATCAAAAAGCCACTCAGCCTCTTTTCGCCGGATGTCCTGAGTATAAGGTCAGGAGAGGGCTGCGGCAAATGTGACGTATACAGACACGATTCGATAGTTTTTTCGTCGATCTCGTCGACTTGTATATCGCCTTGCTTGGCCATCTGGGCGATCTTTCTAATTGCTTCGATGAGCTCTTTCTGACCACCATAAGCGATCGCGATATTTAGAAACATTGAATTGTATTCTGAGGTCGATTCTTCCAATTTTGTGAGGATTTCTTGAAGCCTCTTGGGCAAGATCTTGGTATCGCCTATTGCCTTTATCTTCATCCGGCGATTATGCACTCTCTCGTCGTTGTAGAGCCTTTCCAGTTTGATCTCTAGCAGCTTGTAGATGTTTTCAAGTTCTTGGTCCTTTCTTTCGAGGTTCTCTGTCGATAAGATATAAAGCGTGGTAATCTTTACCCCGATATCATGTATCCAGTTGAGCAGTTCTTCTGCTTTGTCCGCTCCATAATTGTGGCCAAAGGCGGGATCAAGAAGGTGGAACTTGGCCCACCTTCGGTTGCCATCAAGCACAATTGCCAAGTGGTTTGGAAGGGGGAATTTCACTATCTCAGACTCCAAGTGTTTTTCGTAAAATGAGTATATGCCGCTGAATTGTAATAAAGTATCCGTGAAAGCCCTGCGTCCTTTGTCAAAATCTGTGTGAAGTCCCAATTAGATTCTCAGCTGGTGTCCTGCATGCACACTAGCATTTCAATATATTTAATATGTTACGGTGCTATAAGCCTTATTAGCTCACGCTTGAAAGCCCAAATATTGTTTTATTGAACCTACAACCATTGTGCGTTCATTTGAACTAGGCCCGGACAGAAATCAGAGTCCCATGGCAATGCTTTTTCTGTAGATACATTTCCTTCGTTCCCAATGTTGGCGCTTGTTCCCATGTCGAGAAAAATTCGATCAGGTTGTATTTATTCTGCGCCGTGTGTCACAATAATTACAAACTTGCTCATTCAATAGTGACTCTCGTTCTTACATACAACATAAAGATAAACAAATGAACAATAGTAAGCGGACACTCATCACCATTGTTTGCAGTATTCTGCTTATCATGCCATCATTTTTGGGTGTTCCTTTGGCAGATGGCAATCTTTTTGTTATTCCCACGCCGGATAGCGGGCAAGTAAATGATGAAATTTCGACTAACACGGATCTCAATGACGATAACATCAAAACCATGGTAATCCGTGAACTCTTGCTGGAGACCGATTCGGACGAAACTGCACCCTCTGATTCTGAGAAAATCCAAGAACTCACAGTTAGAACGGAGGACGGAAATGATGATAATAGCAATATATCCATATCTGCTGAACATTTAGGGACTGTGGAATCAAAGCAATTTAGTCAATCTTACGTAGCGACAGAACCGAACCTTATTCCTGAAGCGCAATCCGCGGCCGAAAACACGTCAGAGACTACGTCTTTTTGGCCTTTAATTCCTAGTTATGGTGGCGTAGGCAATGCTACAGACAATGTAGGATTGCTTGCCGGTCTCGAAACATTACCTAGTGATGATGTCAATTCCAAGATAGTAAATGACGCCTCAATACCACATGATATGAATCTGACTACGGTCGATGACGCGCTGATGAACATGTTGTTAAATGAGACAGTTCTGGTTGAAGAGACTTATTCTATAGTAAGGCAGCCCGATCTTCTTAATGACACTCTTGGCGTCGTTACTATTAATGAAACAACCTTCACGCCTACTCCCGATCTTGGTGGCCTAATCACTTTCAAAACCGAGGGAACCGATGGTGAGCTTGGCAGTAACATTGCCAGGGGGCTCTACGACGACTCAATGAGCCTCATTAACGGGAGGCAACCAATTGTTGACACGCTTACGATAGACCAAAACTACACGATCATATATGCGGCCGATCCAGCGTTCAGTACATCTGATTCATCCCAGCATTCAATTTCAGACGGGGATGGAGGAACCAACACTGAAAAGGTCTTGTCATCCACGGATGCCCCAAGCGAACCACCAGTAGCAACAGATTATGTCGGTAGCACAATTACTGACAATTCTCCGATACAAATAGATGTATTGGCCAATAGTTTTGACGCCGATAATAGTTCATTAGTTGTCTCTTCAACCATTCAAGGAGTCTACGAAACTATGACTGATAATCACGACGAAAACACAGCATTTTCCTCCGAGAGCACAACGATTGGAGGATCTGACTTGAGTTCTAGTGATTCAGTGAATATCATTGTATTCAACACTAATGGTGGATCTAGTGGCGATGGCAACAACAAGAGTAGTCATGCCAGCTCAGATGAAAACGAAGATAATGGTGGGCAATGCTCAAGCAGTTCGGTCCGTCATAGTGGTCAGGACAAGCATAGAGATGATGTCAAGGGCATTGGAGGAGTACATAATGAGCGCCATGCCGATTCAGAGAGTACTCATAATAACGATACACGTGTAAGCCACAAAGATTCCGAACATGAGGACAGAGGAGGATCGGATGACGATCGCGACCACAACGACCATGAAGATGGACATCAAAATAACCATGATGAGAGCGATTATAACGATCATGGCCAGCACGGAGATCAAAACGACGAATAATTGTTGTCAAACGGCTGGAAGAAGGTAAGGGGCTCTTTTTATGTAATTAATATGACTTATACACGAGTAAATATCGCATGAAGGAAGTATTATTGATGACGTTGCAAGAAAAAACTTCCGAGATCGTACTTGGCGTATCTATGAAGCCATACGAACTCTACCAATTCTTGCTAAATGCGATCGCTACTAGTTCTAGGCTCCGAATAGTAAGCAGTGATCAAGCAACCCTGAAAGCGCGATTTGCGTGGATCTGGAATGACTGGTCTAAAGAAGAATACCATTTTGATCTCGCTATTTCAGTTGAACGCGATCTCTGCGATGTTCATTTTTCCCCGGAAAGTCCTTCCGATTCACAAAAGCTAACCCACGCTGTAGCTTCAGTTATTAAAGCAATTGTGTCTAATGGAGACCTGCGGATCATCGAGATGCAAGAGAATATACTGCTTACAAAAGAACCGACTGATGCAGACGTTGAAAAGATAGGGAAATACTTGGAAGAACAACGGATTGCGAATCTTGAACAAATTAGCAATGCTCTTGGGATTTCACAATTGAGAGTGGCCATTAGCCTACATCGATTGATTGATAATGGAGTAATTGGCTGCACCCCGGCTGGCGTTGTTCCAAACCGGTTTTATTTTCATAAATGAATTCACATCATAAATGGGCCGCCGGTTGAAAGATGTGGCATAGAATCCGGATGACTAGGCGACTTCGCGCTTGGGTACGACTTGGAGATCGACGTGACGCCGATAAGATTGGGGTTGCTTCTATTGAACTAGAATGTCAAAAATACTTCTTCTACCGGTTCTCTCACGCCCATCGCCCTGACAGACCTCTCAAACTCCCGCTTGCCGTCTGTCACTAAGATTTGAAGTCTTCCAGTTCCGCTTTTTTTAGTCATTCTGTAGAATTTGAGGAACTTTCTTACGTCCCGGGCGACTATTTGCGCGGGGTCGACAAACCTTACTGTTGGCAAGAGCGCGTTAAGGTAGCTTTTCACAAACGGGAGGTGAGTGCTAGATAGTGTGATAACATCAATCTTTTCATCCACTCCATCGCCGAGAACACGCGATATTACATCATATGTGCGTCTTTCATTCTCAAGATGAATTCCGTGCTCTATTAGTTCAATTATTGGTGAGGCATTGAACTTTGTCACCAGAATATGTTGTGGCACTTCTCTGCGGATCTGGTTCTCAAGCTCCTTGCTTCGAATTGTGCCCTCCGTAGCCATTATCCCGATATGCCTTTTCCTTGTCAGCCTAACAGCCTCTTTCAGCGGAGGCCGTACTCCTATTAGAGAGATGTCTGAGATTAGCTTTCTAATATCGTCAAGGACTTGAACTGATGGAGTATTTGATGCGACTACGACTACCTTTGGTTTGTAGCGTCGCAGGTAGTTTATGGTATTAATAATTATTTCACGCATCTCAGGGAAAGACTTGGTCCCGTACGGGAAATGAGCCCTGTCAGCAAGGTACAGGAGGTCCTCGTTTGGCACCTCTCGCCTGAGTTCCCGTATTACTGAGAGAGAGCCTATCCCAGAATCAAACACCGCGATTGGATTATTCGTCATCTGCTATGCTTGTGACGTTGATGTAAAATAAATGTACGGATAACAGGTAACATTTACAATATTATGACTAACAAGTTAACAGAATTTACAGTACTACCTTTAAAGCACCCCTCAAACAACTGCCTCATAACTGTGAAAATAAAGGGTGCAGTAATAATAGCGGCCGGCATCATTTTTCTAGCTGCGCTTGTTCGCATTTTTGCCTAATAACCCGTCAATAGTGTTGGTGTATCTGAACGATCTCGACCACTTTGTTGGTATTTGACACGACTTCATCCTACAATCCCTTCTGTTTCTGATCTTCGTACCGAGTAG